>Ga0209390_10001037_pt1 | contig 54889 bp, 53 predicted proteins | sample BON01_FD_187212 | JGI IMG/M metagenome (GOLD analysis project Ga0209390, IMG submission 187212) | Freshwater microbial communities from Lake Bonney liftoff mats and glacier meltwater in Antarctica - BON-01 (SPAdes) (version 2) | ecosystem: Environmental > Aquatic > Freshwater > Ice > Glacier...
CTGAAAAAATTAGACTTTGCCTGTATCACTATCTATCACTGGACTATGTGTGCAATGAAGTGCGAGAAGGTGTGAGAAAAGTCCAATTCAAAAAACAAAGGGAGTTACTGTTTGATCAAGACTTATTTTCAGGCTAAATTGAACCTAGGCTACGTGTATAATGGGATGTAGAGGCTTTGTAGCTCTGGTTTGAAAACTTTCGGATGCTAGTGTCCCATTCTATATAGTTCACTAGTTTTTTAAGAGTATTCTGATTGTAGTATTTATGGATTCCTACTGGAATATTATTTCTATATAGACCCTCACGTACAACTCCGTCATCATACGTAGTAGTCCTATGCAACTCCTCCTTCAAGCCATCTTCATCTAAAGTCCAATTACAGGAGCAAATGAATAACATAGTAATTATTGGATATATATACTTCATTCTGATTCGTCTTCAGCCTCTAAAAGTTCTTGCATAGCATTGGGATTTTCAAAAGCTCTTTTACCCGTAAGCAATCCATTTCTATTGACTACTCTATGTGCTGGTACTGCAGTGGTTTGGCTATGTGCATTATTCATAGCCCAGCCTACCATTCTAGCAGATTGGGCTGCACCTAGGTATTTACCTATTGCACCGTATGATGTAACACGTCCATAAGGTATAAGCCTCGCGACTTGGTACACTTGCTGAAAAAAATCTATTTGATCTGGCATTTAACTATGAAACTTGATATTACCTAAAGCACCTAAAAGGTGGGTACTATGTCTTTCTCATACAAACTTAATATAGAACTCTATTAGTAGTGATAGTAGTGCCGGTAATTAGGCATTGTTTTTGTGAAGTGCTTAGTAGAAATGGAGCCGCTTTATTTAGAGTTGAAGCATCTTACTCCTATTATATTTGTAGACGATTAATATAGAATAGTATCAGAATGATAAAACAATTTGCACTTTGGATTTTCACTTTATTGTGTGTGAGTACTTATGCCCAGTACGACATAGCTGTAAAAATGGATGGATTAACCTGCAATGATGAGCTATTGCTAGCCAACCATTTTGGCAACAAACAGTATATCAAAGACACATCTGAATGTAGTAACGGGGTATTCCATTTTAGAGGTAAAGAGAAGCTAGCTACAGGCTTATATTTAGTGGTGTTGCCTAAGAAGAACTACTTTGAGATATTAGTTTCGAAAAACGAAGATCAGACTAAGTATTTTTTTCAAACTGATACATCTACAAAGCCCGCAGTTACTACTGTAAGAGGAAGTAAGGAGAATGGTATTTTCCTAGATTTTAATCAATATGCTGTGAAACAAAGTTTGCAATTTTCGGACCTAAGTAAGCAAATAGAACTAGAAGAAGATTTGGTAGCTAAAAGTGCAATGCAAAAAGAACTACAAGCACTTGGCAGTAGTGTAACTCAACGCAGAGATGAGCTAGCCAAAGCTAATCCGACTCTTTTCATAGGGAAACTATATAGTGCTATGGGTGATGTAGAAGCACCTGAGTTTCCAGAAGATTTGGAGCCAAAAAAGCGAAGCGAATTGAAGTATAGCTGGATGATAGAGCACTATTGGGACAATGTAGATTTTTCTGAAGATGGGCTAGTTCTCTCCCCTATTTTTCACGGGAAGTTAAAAAGATACTTTGATACCTATATGCCACATATTCCAGATACGGCTATTTTAATTGGAGATAATCTGATAGGTAAAATAGAACAAGGAGGCAGCACCGAACAGTTCAAGTATACCCTTCATTTCCTTCTAGGATATTTTGAGGAATCTAAGTATATCTGTTTTGATAAAGCACTATGGCATATAGCTAAAAACTACTATTGTGTGGGCAAAGCATTTTGGGTAGACTCCGCATACACTGCCAATATGTGCGAGTACGTAAGAAAGAACGAAGGTATCTTGTGTGATAAAATCGCACCAAATATGAATATGTCTGATACAACATTAAAAAATAGAATTTCCATGTATTCTATTGATAAGCTTGTAACAGTTGTGGTATTTTGGGATATTAATTGTGGCACTTGTAAGAAAGAGATGCCTAAGATTAGCCAAATGTATGATAGGATGACTAATGAGCATATAGAAGTATATGCAGTATATACTGAGTCTGAATTTGAAAATTGGAAGAAGCAAGTAAAGGAGGAAAACTTCAATTTTATTAACGTTGCAAATAGTACTAAAGATGATAATTATCACGTCAACTATAATATCACTTCAGTGCCTCAGATTTATGTTTTAGATAAGGATAAGAAAATTCGGTTTAAGAGAATAGATGCAGAGAGTCTGCCAAAGGCTATAAACTATTTATTGAAAGAACAGGGTGTGATAGAGGCAGAGACGCCTACTAATTAGTATTGTTAGCAGTACTTGTAATTAGGCATTGTTTTTGTAACTATTGAATTAGACATGGAGCAGCTTTATTTTGAGCTAAAAGCATTTTACTCCTATTATATTTGTAAACGATTAACATAGAACGGTATTAGAATGATAAAACAATTTGCACTTTGGATTGGCGTCTTATTATGTGTGAGCACTTATGCTCAGTATGACATAGCTGTAAAAATAGATGGATTAACCTGTGATGACGAGCTATTACTAGCCAATCATTTTGGCAGCAAACAGTACCTGAAAGATACCTCTGAGTGTAGCAAGGGAGTATTCCATTTCAAAGGTAAAGATAAGCTAGCTACAGGCGTATATCTAGTGGTGCTGCCCAAGAAGAACTACTTTGAGATATTGGTTTCGAAAGATGAAGATCAGACCAAGTATTTTTTTAAAACGGATACTACTATAAAGCCTGCAGTCACTACTGTGACAGGAAGTAAGGAAAACGAACTTTTCTTAGATTTTAATCAATATGCTGTGAAGCAAAGTATGGAAGCTTCGGCTCTAAGCAAGCAAATAGATGCCGAAGAAGATTCGGCAGCTAAAAGTATAATAATAAAAGAATTGCGAGCACTGGGAAGTAGTGTATCTCAACGTAGAAAAGAGCTAGCTAAAACTAATCCGACTCTTTTTATAGGCAGGTTGTACAAAGCAATGGGCGAAGTAGAGACACCCAAATTTTCGGAAGATTTAGAGCCAGAAAAGCTGCGAGAGATGCAGTATATGTGGCTCAGGGAGCACTACTGGGACAATGTAGATTTTTCTGAAAACGGGCTAGTACTCTCCCCTGTTTTTCACGGAAAAATAAAAAACTACTTCGAAACCTATATGCCACCTATTCCAGATACTGCTATTTTAATGGGAGATAAGCTGATAGCTAAAATAGAACAAGGAGGTAGTACCGAACAATTTAAGTATACGGTTCATTTCCTGCTTGGATATTTTGAAGACGCAAAGTATATGTGTTTTGATAAAGCAGTATGGCATATGGCAAAAAACTACTACTGTGCTGGCAAAGCATTCTGGGCAGATTCTGCATACGTAAATAAGATGTGTGAGGAGAGCAATAAAATGGAGCCTACGCTTTGCGATAGAGTAGCACCAGACATAAATTTACCAGATTCTAATTTTATGCAAAGAATACGTTTGTCAGAAATAGACAAACCCGTTACTGTGCTTATTTTTTGGGATATTAATTGTGGCCACTGTAAGAAGGAGATGCCAATAATTAGCAGGATATATGACAGTATGACTAACAAGAATTTTGAGATTTATGCAGTGTATACACAAGGAGATTGGGCTGCATGGAAAAAGCGTCTGGCGGTTGATAAGTTTAAGTTTATCAATGTAGCTAATGCTTTTGGTGAAGATAAATTCAGGGACTTATACAACATAAGAACCACACCTCAGATCTACGTTTTAGATAAGGATAAAAATATTCGGTTTAAGAAAATAGGGGCAAAGGATATACCTAATACAGTACAGTATCTGCTGGAAGAACAAGGCGTAGTAGAAGCTACGGAACTTTCTAAACCGATGATCAATTCTTCTGAGGACTCAGATGCTGAATAACGGATACAATAATTTTCTGTAAAGCACTAAGGAACGTCTATTCTTTTGAATTGATGTTCGCCATTATTTCTTTATAAATCTCACCAACGAGTATAGCTAAACCTAGATTATAGTAGGGAGAAGTAAGCTTAGATGTTTCGGCAGGTCCTAGCGTGATTCGGTAACCTATCCCTGCTTTTACTCCTGCCCAAGGAAGTAATTCTAGATAGGCATTTGTACCTACTTCTATGGGAACCATATTATAGGATTCGGAACGAATAACAGTCGACTTGTTAGATTCTCTATAGTCGTATTGTATATTGCCTATGCCTATTTGTATAGGTAAGCTCAGGGATAAACGTTTGTAATGACAGTATTGATATTCTATACCAAAACTGAAGTTGCTAGAATTTATAAATCTAAAAACGGTGTCTTGGGTAAATCGAGTATCATTTGTCAGTAACGTTTCATGGGCATTGCCAAATCCATAAATACCCGCAAAGAGTTTTACCTTTTGGTAGTCCATTCCGCCTACTAATCCATATAGCTTAGTTTGATTAGACTGTATAAAGGTATTTCGGTTTTGAAATCCGATGAAGAATTTGCCCTCATTTTTAAGAGCTGACGTTATGCTATCTTTAACGCTGTGCTGAGCCAGTAGACTATGTGAAAATACAATACAACTTAACAGTAATAAGCATTTTAACCCTTGAGTTAAGAGGTGCCTAGGTAAATAATAACCTTGCATTAGAACTAAATAATTTAACGGCTATTGCTAATACTATAATTCCAAAAACCTTGTTTAGGATTTTAGCACCTGCAGGGCCTAATATTTTTTTGATACGATCTACACTTCTAAGAACTACGAATATCACTATCATATTTAAGATTATAGCCACGACGATATTGATTGTTTCGTACTCTGCACGTATAGAGAGTATAGTGGTAAGCGTACCTGCTCCAGCGAGTAATGGGAAGGCCAATGGTACCACAGAAGCCGTAGCAGTATCTGCATCATCATCTTTAAATATCTGTATGCCAAGCAACATTTCAAAGGCAATAAAAGCCATAAGAATACTGCCCGCTACAGCGAATGAACCTATATCTACTCCTACAAATTTCAGCATAGATTCGCCTAAAAATAGGAAAGAAATCATAATGAGGGCAGTCACCAGAGTTGCAAGTCCCGGACGAATATCCGTCTTCTTTTTTATTGCTATAATGAGCGGTATAGCCCCGAGCGCGTCTATCACTGCAAAAAGCACTAGGAAGGCCGAGAGTATCTGGTTAATATTCATTAATAAAAAGTTGGTTACAAAGGTGCACCAAATATGTATGACTTTTTAAATAGGCTTGAAACCTTCGAAAGCCTGTTTACAATTATTGCAGTAGTGTAAACTTCTGCATAGTGTAGGACCAAATGGACTTTTCATTTTAGTATCTGAACTATCACAATAGGGACACTTAGTAGCTTCTAGTATTTCCATACTTATATTTGAACAGTTACGTATAGGCGGAGCAAGTCCGTACTTTTTGATCGCAGCATGCCCTTCTTCCGAAATAAGGTCTGTGGTCCATGTAGTTTCGAAACTAGTTGCTACTGTGATGTCACCCAGCTGCTCATAGCTACCAAGGTGCTCCTTTACCATATCTTCCATCATACGAAGTGCAGGACAGCCTGCAAAGGTAGGAGTAAGCGTAACGTGTATGTCGTTATTATCACTGATGTCTATACCTGTAACTATGCCTAGGTCTACTATAGATATAGTAGGTATCTCAGGATCTTTCACCTGCTTTAGCTCTTCGCGTATGTAGTCTGCTGTTATTTTCATAAGTTACCAGTCAGCACTCGGGTCTATAGTATACACTTCAGTCATTTCTTTTAGCAATGGTTGTAGGTGCTCTGTATGTTTACCTACTCTGCCACCGTATATAGGAGCCCAAGTTGCTTTGTCTGGAATAGTAAGATTACTCTTCTCTAATAAAGGAGTAATAGCTTCTAGCCATTGAGCTTTTAGAGCTTCTTCACCTATAAATATATTTTCAGCAATCAAGATTTCTTCTGCAGGTCCAGGCTCGAACATGCCCAGTGCATAGTTCCAAGCATAGTTGAGCGAATCTTGCATTTTGGTATTGCTTTCTTCGTTTCCGTGTCCTAGTTGATGTACCCAAGTATTGGCGTGCATCGTATGGTATTTTATCTCACCAAAAAATTTCTTAGCAACCTGAGCAAGTGGTTGGTATGCAGAAGTTTTTAGAGCTTCGAAACGCAGATACTCTGCAAAATCGAAAAGAAAATGACGCATAAGACTAAAGTCGTATCCACCTATAGGCAGCTCTACCAGTTGACTACAGTGAAACTGAGGTGCATTTCTAGTGAAAGCTACGGTATCTGCATCTGCTTCTCCCAGTTGATTCAGTAAGTTATATAAGTGCTCACTCTGTCCCATCTTATCCTGTGCCATACTAGAGAAGGCTATGTCTTCTTCTAGTATAGGACCTAAGCCGTTCCATTCGCTATTTCTATGACCTATGATTAGTTGGTCATCTGCCATTTTATATAGTAATTCTTTTAATGCGTCTATGCTGTTCATGTTTTTAAGTTGATGTATTAATGTGTTAGAGTGTTAATGTGCGAGTTTCGGTACGTTTTGACACTTTAATTTCCTCATACCTCGTCGGTAGATTTCATTCCTCGCTCTTTAAATGCTTGTATGCGGTCCATTACTTTGTAAGAGGCTGGGTTGCGATATAGTTTCTCTGGAGCTGTGGTGAAAATGTCATCATCTGCATATTCGGTAGCAGAGATACAGCTACTAGGAGCTACCCATATATTGGCAGTTTGCTCACGTCTGGCGTATTGTTCTTTTGCATATAAAAGAGCCATGTCAGCATTGGGAGCGTGCACTATACCTACGTGTTTGTGTTGGGTCCCTCTTTTACTTTGGTGAAAAACTTCATACGTTTGAAAATGGATAAGACCATCTACATCATTGTGATTTCCCCCTGAAAGGTGAGCCCTGCTAATTCGTGGATCTAGAGAATCTATTGTTTTATCAGTTTCGTTTGCCATTGGCTATTATTGGTTTCTTGTATGGTTAGTATATAAAGATTTATGGGAAGATTAGAAGTGTTTAGTATTGTATTCCCTTCTGATAATTCTCCCTTAGCTAGTATACTTCCTATGTTATTTTGAATAGTATATGTTCCAGCTTTGGAGGTGATGTTAAGTTTATTTCCAAAAGGATTTGGGTAGATAGTATATGCATACTTTAAGTTTTCACTCACGCTCAAAGTATTATTTAGTTCGTTAACGAATGACAATTCATCTATGTAGAAAACGGTATTAGGACTATTACTAGCTTGGTTTGTAGATGAGACTATACGTATAGTAGCACTGTCTGGAATTAAATCTGCCCAATAGGTAAGTGGTATGTTAAAAAACTGCCATCCATCAGAATTGCCAGAAAATTTTATTTTCCCCTCGCCTAAGTAGCTGCCAAGTCTAAAAACGTTTAATGTAATCTCTGCAGTATCGTTTCCGCCATTTTCTAGCAGATAGTATCCTTGTAAGTAGGTGTATTTTTTATCTATAGCAAAGGCTGGTCTCCAAGCATCTGCAAGGGTATCGCCAGTAAAACAGAATCCTTCACCGTCACCGTCATCGTTCCAACTTACAAAATTGCTAATTGCTAAACAACTCTCACCTCTGAAAGGCGTAGGATGAGCCATTACAGACGGATTGCGTAAAAATCCGCCCCATTCTCTAAATGCAACTAAGTCTATTGGCATCCAACCTGTCGGGAAGCTTACCCCTTTATTAGTCCAATTTTCAAAATCGTGATTGAGCACTTCTACGGTTCGATTTCCTATGTTTTCAAACCTAAAATCATCTATGATAATATGACCTGGACCCTCAGCCAATTCAGTGGTTGTGCTTTTCATCCCTATATATACCGAGTCAGGTGTACGGCTAGAGGTATACCATCTTATGGGTACAGCGTACTTTACGTATGCACCGTTAGAGCTGCCAGTCACTTTTATTTCGGCATCTCCTATCCATATTCCTTTTTCATAAAACCCAGAGACAAATTCAGCACTATCTCCAGCGTATAATTCATACTTAGCTTCAAAAACCATACTCAACGGATCTCCATTGTATGGGAATTTATTTACCCCACCACCTTGCCAGTCGACATTATATATGGAGCTCGAGTTGTACTGTCCTTCTGAGTTAACATAGTTTTTTAAATTAATAGCATATTGACCAGATACAGCGTCTGTCGTTCTGCTTGGTTTACCATAGCTCACCCATTTGTCTATCGCATAAAAATCTTCTGTTTCCCAATTTTCAAATCCGCTATTTGGCACATTTTGGGCAAAAGTAGAAACGCTCGAGATGAACAGTAAACAGGATAAAGCATAATTCATTGTTTAATAAACTTTATCGGTTTGGAAAAAGTATTCCCTTCTTGTATTGTAAGAAAATAAACGCTTGGAGAGAGAGAAGAAACATCTATTCGTTTAGAGTTGAAGTTGTCTTCTGTAGTTAATTTGCTAGACTGACCTAGCGTATTCGTGGCCCAGCAATTGAAATTCTCGGGCTTCTTTTTGTACAACAAGTCTAAGTATAAAAAATCTTTGGTAGGATTTGGGAACACAGAATAAGCGAGTGTATTCTCTTGTACCGACAGTTTGAGTGGTGTAGGCTCCATTACAAGCTCTAGATTATCTAAATAAATAGAAGAATTGAAACCGTGGATAGAGTCAGTAGAGGTAGACCATATGATAAGTGCTGCACTATCAGGTTGGTATCTGGAAGGGTCATACACTATGGGCATAGAAAAGAACGTCCATTCGCTCACCGGCTCGTGAAAGTAGAAGTTATTATAAGATCGACTACTACCAGCTTGCCAGGCTCTAAAATTGATACGAGCAGTGTCATCGCCAGCAGGTAAGTATTTGTAATACCCCTGTAAGTATTTAAAAGTGTCTGTAAAAGGGAAAGAAGGTGTGTAGTAATCGTTATTTTCAGTCCCGATGTAACAATAGCCAGACCTAGGAGATCCGTAGTTATCATAGTTTTTTATAAGCAGTGAAGTGCCTCCCCTAAAAGCATCCTTACCTTTTATCTGGTAGATGGATTGGTCTGCCAAAAATGAGGTATAATTTTCATAAACTAACAGGTCAATAGACCTCCAAATAGATGGATAATCCACCCCTATATTGTCCCAATCTTCGAAATCATGATTTACGATATCTCCTGTTCTTTTACCTATATTTTCAAAGTGAAAATCATCAAATATTACGAATCCATCTCCGCTTACTTTATTCTTAATATAAGAATACAAATTGATCCATGCAGTATCAGACGTGTGTATTCCATTCCATTCTATAGGCACACTATATTTTACAAATTGACCGTTGGTAGTACCAGAAAACCTAAAATCTACTTTACCTCTATACGTTCCTTTTTCTCTAAAAACTACGTAAGCTCTAGCCGTGTCACCTAAAGCTAGATCATGCTTACTCCAAAAAACAAGACTAAGAGGCTCTCCGGAAATAGCAAACCCATTTAATTCTTGTTTATTATTATAATCAATACTTGTTACATATCCGGTACTCCCATTAGAAGTAGCACTGTAAGTGTTTACAAGCTTCAAAGCGTACTTGCCTACTTTGGCGTCACTTGTTCTCTCTACATTTCTGGTAGGCGAGTACCATCCTTCTAGCTTATAATGATCGCGTGTCTCCCAGCTCTCAAAATCTCCGTTTGGAATAGTTTGACTTAGGCAAACTAATGTGATAAAAATAGATATGTGTGTTAGTATTAATCTCATGCTATCTGTGTTTGATTTATTCAAAGTGCTACTTCAGAACCAAATATACCACAATAACTAATAAAACCGGCCCTAAAGTGACTAAACTAATAGGCGTTATCTTCTATGCAAATGGTCTCACGTGTACAGCTTCTTCGTTATTGATAGCACGTGCCACCCATCTTCCGTTTTCTTCGGCCATTCGACGTACAGCTAATCGTTCTGCATTACAAGGTCCATCACCGTTGATTACTCTTTTAAACTCTTCCCAGTCTGGTTCTGTATAATCCCACTGACCTGTTTCTTGATTCTTCTTAAGTAGTGGATCTGGAAGTATAAGACCTAAGTCCCATATTTTGGGTATGTACATGTCCATAAACTGCTGACGCATAGCATCGTTAGTTGCCATTTTTACTTTCCAACCCATGAGCGTTTCGGAGTGTACAGATGCTTTATCGCTAGGTCCAAAGAAGTGCATTAGTGGTGGCCACCATCTAGTCATCGCTGCTTGTACCATTTCGCGTTGTTTCTTAGTACCTGTAGCTAGGTGCACTACATTGTCGTGACCGTACTTTAGGTGAAAAGATTCCTCGTAGCAGATACGCTCTAGAGCTCTACAGTATGGTCCGTAGGATCCTTTACTATTAGCCAGTTGGTTTACAATCGCACCGGCATCTACTAGCCAAGCTATCACTGCACTATCTGCCCATGTAAGAGCAGGGTAGTTAAATATATTAGAATATTTAGAATTACCAGTGATCAGATCATTCATCATGTCCTCACGGCTTTTGCCTAGTGTTTCAGCTGCAGAGTAAAGTAACTGTGCGTGGCCTACTTCATCTTGTACCTTAGCCATAAGAGCTAGTTTTCTTCTGAATCCTGGAGCACGAGTAATCCACGTACCTTCTGGCAGAGAACCTATGATCTCAGAATGAGCGTGTTGCTCTATCATTCTGATGAGCTGCTTACGATACATCGCTGGCATCCAGTCTTGAGGCTCTATCTTATCTCCTTTATCTATTCGAGCTTGAAAAGCAGCTAATAGTTCTGGAGTTTCTTCTTTGCCTTCAAATGTCTCGTTTGGGTCTATATAAGCGTTTCCGTACATAATTTTCTTTTGTTGTTAATGTTTAATTCAGCGGTTCTATTTTATTTGGAACTTCACCATTTGCAGTTTTGTTCCAATTTTCTTCTAATTCTTTCTTATGAATGGCATACCATTCTGCAACTAGTGCTTTTACTCTGTTAGGCACTTCGCCAGTTAATATTTCAAAAGTATCAATCCGTATTGTGGCTTCATATTCATTGTACAACACGTGAAAGTGCGGTGGATTGTGATCCATATAGTACAAGTAAATGCTGATTCCAAAAAAGTAGGATATTTTAGGCATTTATTAACTGTGTGTTTTGCCATTCGTCAAACGTTACTTCTTTTAATTCTAAGTATAAGCTATCCCCGCAGATCTCTATTTCCTCAGGCCAATAGATTACACCCTCTTTAAGTTTTGCTAAGTTAAAAAAGCTATGATCTTGTAGTTTACTTAATATGCCTTTTAATACCTTCTTATCAAAGTCTATGATTCCGATAGTACCATCTTCAAACTTTGCAAGGATGGTAATTCTTTCTTCAATTTTGATATGTGTTAATTTAGGTATTTTCATTTAGTGCAGTTCTTTTTTTAGACCACTCAATATAAAATCACTCAGCTTTTCTGCTATTTGTTCAGGATTAAGATTGCCACCGGGTTTGTACCACTCCACTATCCAGTTTACACTGCTCAGTATAGTGAGTGCAGCAAATTTTTTGTCTATCTCGTTAAAGACTCCTTCGTCTATACCCGTTTGTACTATCTCTCTGAATCCTTTTTCGTATGTATCTCTCTTGGCTACGAATTGGTCTAGAGATTTTCCTGTAAGGTTTCTCCAGTCTCTTATAAAAATAATAGCAGAGTCTAAGTTTTGAGTAAGTATCTCTACGTGTAGTTTGATAGCCATACGTAGTTTTTCTTCTGCATTGAAGTAGATGTCATTGACCTCTTGTACCGCAATCTCAAATTTATCTGCCATGTCAAAACATGTAATTTTGAGAATATCTTCTTTGTTTTTGAAATGAGAATACAAGCTTGCAGGCTCCATATCCAACGCTTTGGCTATGTCTCTTACCGATGTGGCCGCGTACCCTTTTTCTTTGAGTACGCTTTGTGATGAGGCTAGTATTTCTTTTTTGCGTTCTGTCATTGCTCTACTCCAAACTAACGTTCGTTAGGCAAATATAGTTTTTAGGAGTTGTAAAGCAAGTGGCGAGAGTTGCATTATATTTGACAAATGAGAATGATTATAAAACTTAGTTGTATCAGCTTACTACTGTTTTCCTATTTCTTAAGCAAAGGTCAAGCAGAGGGTAAGCACGAAATTGGTCTAAATTTAACAACTTGGGCTACTAGCCCATTTGTGTATTATGAGCCTAATAGTCTCGAACGAATTAATTATATCCAAGGGTTTACCTACAAGTATTATACGGAGAATATTGCCTACCGAGGATATTTAGGTGGTGAGAATGAAAGCTTTGAAATGGATGGTAGAAAATCTAATGGAGTGTACTCGGCTGCAGATACTCGATCATTTATTGGTATGATGGGAGTGCAGTATTGTTTTGGCAAAAAGAAATTTAGAATAGCTCCTATAGTAGATCTCAAGTACGTGAGACGACTTACAGAAGGTGAAAATACTGGCGGCGTAATAGCTGGCGGTAGAATATATTCATACAAGGAAAACTTAATTGGACTAGCACCTGGTATCAATTTCACTTATATCATCAGTTCTAAACTCTCGGTACAGTTAGAGTCTAACATTTCACTTCTAAAAAATTATAGAAATGGAGAAGAACTACAGTATGGTGCGGACTTGACTGCTCCTGTAACTGAGCGGCTAAACGAAGTGCAGTATAAGCCAGTTAGTATATTTTCGTTAAACCTTAGAATCTAAGAGAATATTCTTATGCTTGCATTGTGAAATTTGGCAAAGTAGAAAATCCGGGAGACCTAGATTTAAGTCTTCCTCTAGATCATCCAGATACCAAGCGAGCATTGGCAGATGGAGGATACACCGAAGGAAAACCAAAGGTGTTTATTGGTTTTCCTAAGTGGGCTAAGACTGATCTCAAAGACTTCTATCCAAAAGGCACTAAAGATGAGTTAGCCTATTACTCTACCCAGTTCAATGCAATAGAACTCAATGCATTTTACTACCGCATATTTCCAGAGAAAGTAGTGCAAGGTTGGTACGATCGTAGTGCCCCAGACTTCACCTTCTTTCCTAAAGTTCCACAGCTGATAAGTCAGTTCAGAAGGTTAAAAAACTGTACTGTAGAGTTAGATGATTACTTCCGCAGTATTTCTAATTTTAAAGAAAAACTAGGCACGGTATTTCTGCAGATGAATGAGAACTACGGACCGAAAAATTTTGAAGACTTGACACACTTTATTGAGCAGTGGCCTATTGATGTGCCGTTGAGTGTAGAGCTGCGTCATACTGACTGGTATACGGGTGCTTCCATAGCCAATGAGCTGAATGACATGCTAGTACAAAACAAGGTGTGTCATACTATAACAGACACCGCAGGCCGTAGAGATATTATCCATATGCGACTCACTAATAATCAGTGTTTCATTCGTTTCACAGGAGCCAATCATCCGAGTGATGTAGACCGACTAGATGAGTGGTTTGATAGACTTACAGATTGGAAAGAGCAAGGAATAGAACAGATAAATATCTTCATACATCAGACCGTAGAGAAAGACCTACAGATGCTCAGTGCTAGACTAGCTGAGCGGATCAATGAGGAGTGGGGATACAACCTTACTGTTCCTGGCGGTGAGCAGGGTAGTTTATTTTAGGAATTCCACAAAACTCTTTGGCGTAATCACCTCGGTCTCGGCGTCTGGATACATATTGGTAAATGCACGAGTTACCTTATGACTTTTAGTCGAATTCCACTTCATTTCGTATGCGGTAAGTTGCTCGCCATTTAGTTCTACGTAGTCTACTTCACTTTGGTTATAGTTTCTCCAGAAGTAGCTTTTAGCTCTAGAGTTGGTCCAGCGGAGATGTTTTAATCTTTCACTAGTGATAAAGTTTTTCCATAGCTGTCCGTGGTCATTTCTATTGGCTAGTTGATTATAGTTGCCTATAACGGCATTGCGTATTCCATTGTCCCAAAAGTATACCTTACTCATTTTGCTCACCTCTTTTCGCTCATTTGTGCTATAGGAGTTTAGTCTATAGACTACGAATGATTTTTCGAGCAGGTCTATGTAGCTTTCCACGGTCTCAGATTGCACCCTGAGGGCTTTAGAAAGTTCGTGATTATTCACCTCAGAACCTACCTGATAGGCTAGTAGCTTGAGTAGTTTATCTAATAACTCGGGTTTACGGATGTCTTTCCATATCAGTACATCCTTGTATAGATATTGCTCTGCAAGGTTTTGGAGCAGCGTCTCGCCTATCTCTCTCTTTTGGGTAATCTCAGGATACATGCCGTACACTAGGTGAAACTCCAGCTCTTGCTCTATTTCAAAAGGGGATTTGGTAGGGTAGAGTTCCCCTATAGAAAACGGGTAAAGATTAAAGAGTATATGTCTGCCTGTGAGTGGTTCAAAGATGGTTTCGGATATTTCTAAAGAAGAAGAACCTGTAGCTATAAATTGTACTTCTGGAAAATTATCTACCATTATTTTGAGTAAAAGTCCGGCATTAGCCAGTCGCTGTATCTCGTCTATAATGACGATTTTGTAGCTACCGATAGTTGCTCTTATAGTGGCAAGGGTCGGATTTTCTAGCTGTTGTCGTACTTCGGGCAGATCGGCATCTAGCCACGTAACAACCAGTTCTCGCTCTTGTGCTATTTGTTTGAGTAATGTGGTTTTTCCCACTTGCCGCGGTCCTATAAGTACTATCGCTTTACCTTGGTAAAACCATTTTTCTATACTAGGTTTTATAAGTCTTTGTATGCGATTCATAGCACAAAAGTACGAATTTTTCTATTGCACTGTAAATACTAGTATTAATTTTTCTATTATACTGTAAATATTACACCTAATTTTTCTATTAAAGGTGAAATGTCTTGAACTGTAAAGGGGGGGTAGTTAGCGAAAGGGAATGATTTATACTGAACCGTTTATTCTAACTCATCTTATGTCTACTATCTAAAGTATTTTATCTAACATCTAACATCTAACATCTAACTGTCTAACATCTAAAGTCTATCGTCTATCGTCTAAACATCTAAAGAAACCCCCACCGGACAATGGTCACTACCAAACGTATCGTTATCTATAAATGCGTCAGTCACTTTAGGTATTAGAGCATCAGAAACTAGGAAGTAATCTATACGCCAGCCTGCATTGCTCGCACGTGCATTGAATCGGGTGCTCCAGAAACTATATTTTACTTCTTCAGGATTAAGCTCACGGAAAGAATCTTTTAGCCCGATACCGAGTATTCCATCTAGACCGTCGATTTCTTTTTGAGTATATCCACTTGTCTTATTGTAGTTGCTCTTATCGTTTTTCAGATCAATGGCGGCGTGAGCCACGTTAAAGTCACCTGTTACTATGATGGGTTTAACCTTTTGTAAATCAGCTAAATAGTTCTTAAATGCTTCATCCCAAGTAGCTCGGTAGTCTAATCTTTTTAAACCCGCACCACTGTTAGGTACGTATACATTTACGAGATAAAAATCTGCGTACTCAGCACAGATTACACGACCCTCGTCATCGTGTTCCTCTATGCCCATATCTATAGTCACATTAATGGGCTCCGTCTTACTTATAATAGCTACTCCGCTATATCCTTTTTTGGTAGCAGAGTTAGAGTAGACGTGATATTCTTTGAGCTCGGTTAGAGCTTCTTGTACCTGATCATCTTGTGCCTTGGTCTCTTGTAGGCAGTATATATCTGCACTACTATCGTGTATGATATCGATTAAACCTTTTTTTACTGTGGCTCGCACGCCGTTTACATTCCAAGAGATGATTTGCATAGGGCAAATGTAGAAATATTGAATGACTGAAAGTGGAATTAGAAAAGGGATAATTTGGCAGCTATATTTGACCCCATTATGTTTCAGGATGTATTTAACAAAGCTCAAGAGGAAAAATTCATGGTTTCTATTGCTACCTATGGTGAAGAGGCTGCTTGGGTTGGATATGTTTTATCCTACACTTTAGAGTTGGTTACTCTAGAACATGTTTCAAAATATGGCAGATACGATGGAATTAGGAGTTTAAAAATTGACAATATAGAACGCGTAGATGTAAACGACGAATTATGTAGAAGCATCACGTTTCTGGCTCAAAATCAGAATGAGATGAATAATCTGAGTATGGAGTATAAAGAGAAGCAGCCAACGGGAGGGTCTTTTTTAGAACTTCTTACGTATTGCAAAGAGGGAAACCTAATCTGCTCTATAGATACTAAGGATCTCTACCTTACGTGTTTTATTTTAGATCTAAGTACGGAAGAAATCAAATTACTAGCTATAGATAATTTTGGAAATAAGGATGGAGAGTGCCATATCAAAATGGATGATGTGAATTTTGTTTCCATGGGTAGATTAACAGCAATGCGTAGGCTGTTGCTCTATAACTTGAATTACAGGATTTAAGCTACCGAAACTATCTTTTCTTTTTTTCCTCCAAAAACTACTTCTGTTCCTTTTTCTTTACCCATAAGTTGCGTCCCAATGGGAGAAGCAGTAGAGATAGCAAAGACTATATCCTTGCCTATTTCTATTTTGCCAAGACCTACACAGAGGTACATCATTTTTTTATCCGTGGTGATGAGAGCACCTAGTTGTACAGAATCGCACGGCTTATCTGGAGAGATATTGCTGAGCAGCATTATCTCACGTACCGCTATATTCATAGTCCGGTTAAGACGGTCTAGCTCTTCTTGGCCCATTGCACGTGCGGTTTCAAACTTATTGCCTGCCGTACTATTAACTTCACCTACTATAGACTCTTGTACCTTGTCTATAGCGTTTTGAAGTTCTCCTATTTTCGTTTGCTGCTTGTGCATACAAGCTGCGTGTATATCTGACTTGTTCATACTTACCATTCCAAATTTAGTGTTTTGTTACCTAAGTTGCAAAGCCTAAAAAGAGAATAACACACATTTGTACTGAATGTTAGGATTTATAAAGAAATTATTTGGTCCAGGAGTGGACCTTAGTGAGAAAATGAACGAAGGTGCGATCATAGTAGATGTACGTAGCCCCGGAGAATATGCAGGAGGCCATGTGAAGGGAAGTAAGAACATTCCTTTGGATAAAATAAGCGGGAAAATAGAAACCATAAAAAAATGGAATAAGCTTGTAATTACTTGCTGTGCTAGTGGTATGCGTAGTGGAAGTGCTGCAAGTATTCTCAAAAAGAATGGCGTGGAAGCATATAATGCAGGTCCGTGGCAAAAGGCAAATAGGTTGGAGTAGGAACAGAGGATCTGTAAGAACGTGCCTCGATGAACACATAGTAGGAACTTGCCTCGATGAACACATAGTAGGAACTTGCCTCGATGAACACATAGTAGGAACGTGCCTCGATGAACACATAGTAGGAACGTGCCTCGATGAACACATAGTAGGAACGTGCCTCGATGAACACATAGTAGGAACGTGCCTCGATGAACACATAGTAGGAACGTGCCTCGATGAACACATAGTAGGAACGTGCCTCGATGAACACATAGTAGGAACGTGCCTCGATGAACACATAGTAGGAACGTGCCTCGATGAACACATAGTAGGAACGTGCCTCGATGAACACATAGTAGGAACTTGCCTCGATGAACACATAGTAGGAACTTGCCTCGATGAACACATAGTAGGAACTTGCCTCGATGAACACATAGTAGGAACTTGCCTCGATGAACACATAGTAGGAACTTGCCTCGATGAACACATAGTAGGAACTTGCCTCGATGAACACATAGTAGGAACTTGCCTCGATGAACACATAGTAGGAACTTGCCTCGATGAACACATAGTAGGAACTTGCCTCGAGGCAAGTTCCTACTTACAATTAATAAAATATAGTATGGCAAATTTTAAAGATATAATAAAAGGAGATGTACCCGTTTTGGTAGATTTTCATGCAGAGTGGTGTGGTCCGTGTAAGATGATGCCACCTATTCTAGATCAGGTGAAAGATGAACTAGGTGATAAAGTGAAAATCGTAAAGATAGACGTAGATAAAAATCAGGCTTTGGCTAGTGCGTATAATGTAAAAGGCGTTCCCACGATTATGATTTTCAAAAACGGAAAGCAAGTGTGGCGAGAAAGTGGTGTAAGGCAAGCGAGTGAGCTTGTCGGGATTATCAAAGGGTAGGGTTCCGTAGGGTCGTGCCTCTGAGGCACGATCCTACGGACGGCTATTCGCCATAAATTTCCCATAAGGTCGGTTCTCGTTCGTAATTCAATGAAATTTTCAAAATTTCCCATTCGTTATGCTGCCCAAAATATTGAGTAGCTGGATATTCAATTCCGATAAAGTGAGCGTGTCTACATTTAAAGCACAGTTTTAATATGCATACTGTTTTACCCTTATTCTTTAGCACTAGTATGTCTCGAAAAATGGGCAAACATCTACTAGGCAAGGCGATTGTATCTGTTTGTTTGACAGAAAGAGCTTCATGCATTGAGTCCATTTTATTCTGAGGAATTATTGAACTTATAAATTGACTTTTTTCTAAATCCTGAATAATAGATGTAGTATCAGCAAGAGTTATTGGACTCTCTTTGTACAATAGCTCTCTTAGTTTATTCGCTTTTGAGTTTTTGAAGAGCTTTGTTTTAGCATCCCAAGACGGCAATTTTTGGTCAAGTGAATATTTATAATAAACTACTTCGTCAAAATCAAACATCATAACTTTGGATTTCGGGTCTGAAAATTGTCCAAATCCCAATAATGGTAATAAGAGCAATAATACTAGTCTCATATCTAAAAATCTCACTACTCCAGTCTATGGAAGGTACTCCTTCTTAAAGTTCGGTTTACGTTTTTCTAAGAAAGCATCTCTGCCTTCTTTGGCTTCTTCTGTCATATAAGCTAGTCGAGTAGCTTCACCTGCAAATACCTGCTGACCTACCATGCCATCGTCCGTCAGGTTCATAGCAAACTTGAGCATCTTGATACTCGTAGGTGATTTTTCTAAAATCTCTTGAGCCCACTCAAAGGCCGTATCTTCTAACTCCTCGTGAGGCACTACCGCATTTACCATTCCCATCTCAAAAGCTTCCTGAGCAGAGTAGTTTCTTCCTAAGAAAAATATCTCTCGAGCTCTTTTCTGACCTACCATTTTAGCAAGATATGCAGAGCCGTATCCACCATCGAAACTAGTCACATCTGCATCTGTCTGCTTAAAGATAGCATGCTCCTTGCTAGCAAGCGTGAGATCACAGACTACGTGCAGACTATGTCCACCACCTACTGCCCATCCAGGCACTACGGCTATCACTACTTTAGGCATAAAGCGAATCATTCGCTGTACGTCCAGTATATTTAGTCTATGGTAATTATCATCTCCCACGTATCCTTTGTGTCCGCGAGCTTTTTGGTCGCCACCGCTACAAAAACTGTATACGCCATCTTTGGTACTGGGACCTTCTGCACTTAGTAAAACAACACCGATATTCAAGTCTTCTTGTGCATCATGAAAAGCATCTAGCAATTCGCTCGTAGTCTTCGGACGAAAAGCATTTCGCACGTTTGGTCTATTGAAGGCTATACGTGCTACTCCATCGCACTTTTTATAAGTAATGTCTTCGTATTCTTTTACTGTGTTCCAGTTTTGACTCATAAGGCAAAGGTAGTTTTACAAATTCAAACACAAATACAAGTTTCCAGTTCAAGGCGATTATTCACTAGTCTCTAATCATCCTCAAGAAAAATTAATAACTATTCTCCACGATTACCTTCACCGCCTCAGGGGTTACCGATTTGTGCTCACCCAGTGCTACCCAGCCACGTTCGCGAAGTGTTTCGCTTACTTTCTCAGCAGCACCTTCATATTGGTCGGTGTAGTCAGAAAGACGAGTAGGGATATCCATAGAGTGGAAAAATTCTTCTGTTTTTGCTATAGCAGCTTCAGCTTTCTCTTCTACAGTGCCTTCGGTAATATTCCAAACTCTTTCGCCGTATTGAGCTAGTTTTTCTTTCTTGTTTTCTAAGAAATGTGCGTAATGTCTTGGAGCTATAATAGCCAGTGTACGAGCGTGATCTATGCCATAAAGTGCAGTAAGCTCATGACCTATAGCGTGTATCGCCCAGTCGTTTGGTACGCCTTTTTGTATGAGTCCGTTCAGAGCCATAGTACAGCACCACATAAAATTAGCAGCAATAGTATAGTCTGCAGGATCTTTCATCAGCTTAGGTGCTGTAGCTACCAAGCTACTCATTATGCTTTCTGCAAAACGGTCTTGTAAATCTGCACCTATCGGGTAGGTCATATATTGCTCCATTACGTGAGTGAAAGCATCTGTTACTCCATTAGCCAACTGACGCTGTGGTATACTCGCTACTACGGTAGGATCTAATATGCTAAACTGTGGAAACAATCCTGGCCCGCCCATGCCAAGTTTTTGCCCTATTTCTCTGCGAGATACTACGGAGCCGCTATTCATTTCTGTACCTGTGGCAGGTAGTGTAAGCACGGTACCAAATGGTATTCCTACTTCGGTGCGAATATTTTTAGCTAGTATATCCCAAGGCTCTTCACCTTCATACAGAGCGGCCGATGCGAGAAACTTAGTTCCGTCTATTACCGAACCACCGCCTACGGCCAGTAAGAAATCTATTTTCTCAGATTTGATAATAGCTAAAGCGTCTAATAACACTTCGTACTCAGGATTAGCAGGTATCCCACCAAACTCTGTGTAATCAAAATCTTTTAATGCCTCAGTGACTTGCTCGTAGATGCCATTTGTTTTAATGCTTCCTCCACCATAGAGCATAAGTATATTAGCTCCTGAAGGTATTTGAGACTTTAGTTTGGCTATTGTTCCTTTTCCGAAAAGGATTTTTACTGGATTTTGTAGTTCGAAATTGAGCATATCTTAATTCAACAGTTGAATGGCTATTTAGTTAGACGAATGTAAAGGAAGTAAATGGGTGATGAGCTATGAAACTATCTCCTTCACCACAAACCTCGCGAACATCTCTTCGGAATACCAATTGTGCTTTTTGGTTAGGGCAATAGCCTTCTTGTGGTGCTCACCTCGGTAGGCAAAGTTCATAAGACTTTCTTGGTTTTCCCAGAGACTAAAAGTGGCCATTTCTACGAGCGGGATATCGCCTATTCCTTTGGTGAAAAGTAAGCCTGAGTTACCATTTAGATCCTGGTGAGACTTAGGCACGTATCGCCAAAACCGAATCATTTTACGCCATTTTATAGATGCTCGGGTGATTACGCCCACGTTATCGGCCGGACTTACTGCTATATCCTTATCTGCTACGAATGGAGTTTTTCCATCCCAGGTACCATGGCTCTTAATACAAGTGAGTTGATAGGTAATTATCTCAGAGCATCGCTCCTTGTAGGATAGGTAAAAAGGGTGATGTTCAAAAAACTCTTTGGCTTGCTCTTTACTTTCCCAATTAGATAGGAATGAATATTCTCCCCAGTCAGGTAGTATGCTAAAGCCTTTTTTACCGGTTCCCATAAGTTTATAAAATGCTAATCCTACTGTATTTTTGAGCATTCTGTGGCCTATTCCCATCATTTTGAAAGCCCAATATTTGTGCTTCTGTAGTCTAAAGAATGTGATCGTAGTATACACGGTATACTTGTAACACATTAGAGGGCAGTTTTGATGAGAAAGAGAGAAGTATTGGCAGAAAACTATAAATTCGTCCAATGGCAAAGCACATAGTTACTTCTCAAGCAGAATATGACGAAGCGTACCGATTAAGCATCGAAAATCCTGAAAAATTTTGGGGTGATTTTGCCGAGCAAGAGTTTATTTGGCATAAGAAGTGGGACAAGGTTTTAGACTATGATTTACATAAACCAGAAATTAAATGGTTTGAAGGAGCCAAGCTCAATATTACGGAAAACTGTATTGACAGGCACTTAGCATCAAAAGGTGAGCATACGGCTATCATTTTTGAGGCCAATGATTCCAAAGAAGAAGCTCTTCATATCACGTATAATGAACTTGCCAAAAACGTAAATAAAACGGCCAATATGCTCAAAGCTAATGGGGCTAAAAAAGGGGATCGTATTTGCTTGTATATGCCCATGACTCCTGAGTTGGCGTATTCAGTTTTGGCTTGTGCCAGAATAGGAGCGGTACATTCTGTGGTGTTCGCAGGTTTCAGTGCCAAGAGTTTGAGCGATAGGATAAATGATGCTATGTGTAATATCGTTATCACGGCTGACGGTGGCTACCGTGGCAGCAAGATAACACCTCTCAAAGAAATCACAGATGAGGCTTTACAAAGTTGTGCGTGTGTAGAAAAGGTAATAGTGCTAAACAGAACCAATTCCAAAATAGCAATGGAATACGGACGAGATGTTTGGTGGCAGGATGAGTGGGCACAGGCGAGCGATGTGTGCCCAGCAGAAGTAATGGATGCAGAGGATATGCTCTTCATACTCTATACCAGTGGCAGCACGGGTAAGCCTAAAGGAATGGTGCATACATGCGGCGGCTATATGGTCTATGCTAATTATAGCTTTCGCAATGTGTTTCAGTATCAAGAAGGAGATATTTATTGGTGTACAGCGGACATAGGATGGATTACAGGGCACAGTTACATCGTATATGGACCATTAAGTGCTGGGGCCACTACGGGGATGTTCGAAGGAGTGCCAAGCTACCCAGATATGGGAAGATTTTGGGAAGTAGTAGAAAAACATAAAGTCAATATTTTCTACACTGCACCTACCGCTATTCGTTCATTGGCTACGTGTGATATGAAGTTGGTGACTAAGCACGACTTGAGTAGTTTGAAGACACTAGGAACCGTAGGCGAACCCATAAACATGGAAGCTTGGGAATGGTATGACGAAAATATTGGAAAAGGGAATTGTCCGATAGTAGATACGTGGTGGCAGACCGAAACCGGTGGTATTATGATATCCAGTCTGGCAGGAGTTACTCGTGATATTCCGACCTATGCTACACTTCCTCTTCCCGGCATACAGCCTTGCCTTATGGATGAAAAAGGAAATGAAATACCAGAAGGAGAGCAAGAAGGTAGCCTATGTATCAAATATCCTTGGCCCAGTATGGCTCGAACCATTTATGGAAATCATCAGCGGTTTGCAGACACATATTACAATACTTTTAAAGGAAAATATTTTACAGGAGACGGTGCCAAAAGAGATGCAGAAGGCAACTATAGAATCACAGGAAGGGTAGATGATATAGTAATAGTAAGTGGGCATAATCTAGGTACAGCCGAGATAGAAAATGCTATAGACGATCACCCACTAGTAGCCGAAAGTGCAGTGGTGGGCTACCCTCATGATATAAAGGGAAATAGTATTTATTCTTTCGTTACACTCAAGAATGATTTAGGTTTTAAGACAGAAGATTTAGGACTTTTAGAGGTAGAAATAAAAGACTTGGTCTCTAGGACACTGGGACCTATCTGCAAGCCAGAGAAAATCCAATTTACCACAGGACTACCCAAAACAAGAAGTGGAAAGATAATGCGTAGAATTCTTCGAAAAATAGCTGAAGGAGATACGAGTAATCTTGGAGATATTTCTACACTACTCAATCCTGAGTGTGTGGAGGAGGTGATAAAGGGGAGGGTTGGTTGAGTTTTTAAGTTCTCTTTTTTGAGTAGGTTATCTTCTTGTTTATTCTTTAAAATTAGTACTTTTGGAATTCAATAAACCAAATATGAAAAACATCTTTCTTTTGACCGGCTTCATTCTTTGTATCTCAAAACCGTTATTTTCTCAAACCATATCCACTTACGAAGGGAATAAGTATGAAAATGGAGTAACGCAAGTTTGGACTACAGATGATGGGAAGACTATCTATACACTGAGTGAATCGATGACCAGTACTATCCTTTATAAGCATATAAACGGAAAGGTAAGTAAGACAAAAGAGTTCCCGAATAAAACAAAGGAAGGAAAGCTGAAGGTGAAAGTGAATTACCAGTTTTTTCAGCTTGGAGGAGACTTTTATTGCCTTGTTCAAGGGTATGCTAAAAAGAATTTTCCCAGTGCTTCATTAAAAAAACTGAATCCACAGGATCTTAGTTTAGAAGATACGAAAATAGATCCTGATCCAATTGCAGTTAAGATGGGAAGATACCCAAGCCTGATGCAAGTCATATCCTCACCCAATAAGCAATATTTTAGTCTCATATATGGTCAAACGTATCTACAGACATATAATACTCAGCTGGAACTTGTAAATGAGCTAAAGGAATTAGAGTCTAATCTAGAGTTTTATTATAAAAACATGGCGTTGACTAATTCTGGGAAATTGATCATTTTGCTCAATAGAACGACAAGATTTAGAGAGACCTATAATTTTGGGACTCCACCTAGTCCAGCATTGTATGATGCTGCTATATGGGTATTTACAGACAATGACATTTTAAAAATAGAATTAAAAGAGGAAGAGAATTTGGTGCGAGACTACGCCATTACGGAAAATGTGGATGGAGATATAGCAGCGGTAGGATATATAGGGGAACCTATTGATGTATTTAAGATAAAGGCCCTGAATAATGCTAAGTCGTTAGATTCTAAAAAAGTTATATTTCACTTGTTTGATGGTAAAACCGGCGATATAAAAGAATCCAATAGCCTAAGTTTTGAAGGAGAGTGGGAGTTTTTGAGAACAGACAAACTGGTTTATTTAGAAAAGAAAGAACTGTACGCTTTTGTAGGAATAGAAATAAAAGAAATCAAGAAGAGCGGAGATAATAATGAGTATTATTCTGTTTATGAGCATAATAATATTCAAGTGCTATTGATAGACCAAAGTGGTGAGCTAGTGAGTGAGGCTAAGCTTATACATAAAGTAACAGACGATCCATATGGTAAGATTAGAAACATAGATGGATTAGTAGTCACAGATAATGAAGAGCAGCTTTTCGTGGCTTCTAATGGGTCTAAAGACGCTAAATGGGATGAGGAAAAGTTGAAAATCAAAGAGAACAAATACTCGGGTGCGGTCATTCATACTGTCGATTCAGATGGGAATGTAGAAACCTATGCTATGGAGAAAGAAACTGGAGAAGATGATGTTGCTAATACAGTGAGTTGGTACGTTTCCCCTAGAGGTGCTATTTTGATGAGGACCATATATGAAGATCCTATGCTAATATTATTTAGTCCAAAGTGATATAGTTTTACAGTAGTTTAACCAAAGGGTAAAAAACATTGTTACGTTGCTAAATCCAGAATGTGTGCAGGAGGTGATAAAGGGGAGGGTATAGATTATGAGACTGTAGACATTAGATTTTTAGACTTTAGATGGACGAATTAGATATAGTCACTTTAGGCATTATTCTCACATATATAGTATCCTATGGTTGGCTTGTTTTAGAAATAATTAAGAAGATGAAATCTTATGGGGTTTTGAGTGCCTTGTCAGTGTTTATTTCTTTGAACAGCATTTTATATATCACCTACGGTACAGATCTAGCAGTCTTTTTATTTGGGGTGCTATCAGTTCTATATACAATTGTAGGAGTTGTAATAGGTATTAGACTTTGGTTGTATGATAAGTTTGGTTAGGGGTCAGCTTGCTTAGTTTATTCTCTTTTTGAGTTACTAAAGAAAAAGCTGAATTTTAAGTAATTTCTAATGCCTCCACAAAGGTCTCTACTTGAACATCAGTAGTAGCCCAAGAAGTAATGAGTCGTATGGCAGAAGTGGATTCGTCCATCTTTTTCCAAATGTGAAAATCAAAGTTCTCACTCAGCTTGTCTATTGTACTGTTTGGCAGAATAGGAAACAATTGATTGGTGTGGGTTTCAGAGAAAAATGGGAAGCCTTTGGCTTCTAGTGCTTCTTTCAGTTTCTTCGCTTGCATATTGGCATGCCGAGCTAGGTCAAAAAACAAGTCATCTTTTAGTAACTCATTAAACTGTATCCCGAGTAATCTACCTTTGGAGAGCATAGCTCCTTTTTGTTTCAGATGAAACTCAAAATCAGATTGAAGATCTGTATTGTTTATAACAATGGCTTCCCCTATTAGTGCTCCATTTTTTGTGCCACCTAGCCAAAATACGTCTGTATACTTAGCAACGTCCGCCAGAGATAAGCCACTTGTGCTAGCCATCAAACCGCTTCCTAATCTGGCTCCATCCATAAATAGATAGAGAGCATTGACGTTGCAATAGTTGTAAAGAGATTTAAGCTCGTCTTTAGAATATATAGTTCCTATTTCTGTAGCATTAGAAATGTAAACCATTCGTGGTCTTAGCACATGAGGAGTATTTTGGTGACCATCTAGGATTGCAGTAATGTGGTCTACGGTTAACTTTCCATCCTCTGTGGCTATTGTATTTACTTTGTGTCCTGTGGCTTCTATGGCACCTGCCTCATTGGTGTAGATATGTCCCGTGGTGGCAGCTATTACACTTTCAAAAGGTTTCAAGGCAGAGGCTATTACCAGCAAATTAGCTTGTGTACCTCCACTTACAAAGTGGACTGTAGATAAAGGGGAATTGCACTTATTTCTAATTAAATCTGAGGCATTCACACAGTACTCATCCAATCCATATCCGTTTTGTTGCTCCAGATTAGTGTTGGTTAATGCTTCCAAAATTCTTGGATGGCATCCTTCAGAATAATCGTTTTTGAATGATACTTTCATACCTGCAATTTTACGTTTTTATCGGATACTACTTATCTAATTGCGTATCGAAAGATAGATCTCTAGTATCTAAATAATTTGGTGAGCATAATTGCCGTTCCTGAGAATGGCAACTTGGCTTGCTAATTATGTAACGCTACAGAATTCAAGGATATTTTCTTGAGGGAATAGAATTAAGTGCTACTCGGACTCTACCGTCTTTTTAGACTTGCGGTAGGTGAACGAGTTGAAGATGTTTCTACGAGCAAATCGTTGCATCTTATCAGCGTTTACTAGCTTAGAAAATAGGGCTTTATTCACACCAAAGTATTCATACGTAGATCCGTCTGTAAAGGAGATTTCCAGCAAAAGACTCTTGTGCTGCATGTCGTCTATAAAGGCATTTTCTAATGTGTTAGTATACTCATCTAGTCCTTTAGCTATAGTTTCTGGAGCTATGCTTATTAAAAAGGTATATCCATCTGTAATCTGACGGCTCATCTCCTCTGCTTCCTCTTTTTTAGTGTCATCAGCCGTATGCTTATCAGGGTGCCACTCTTTTACTAAGTTACGGTAGGAGGTTTTTAGTTCCTTCAGGTCTATATCCCCCTCTACGTTAAAGAGCTTTCTGTACTGATTGATGCGTTTCATTTTGCAGTTTTTTTAAACGAGTGCAAAGGTATCTTTTATTCCGCTCCAAAGAAGAAAGTAAATTAGTACGTTTGCACCTTATTTTGAGGAGCACATTTTTACTAATTATTTCGTGCAGTTTCTTTGCTGTTTTTGCACAAAAACCTACACCTAGTTTTGCCATAACAGAGACTAAGGATAAGATTACCATAGACGGCATTCTGAATGAACAAGTATGGAAAACGGCAGACAAAGCAGCAGATTTTTTTATCAGTACGCCTATTGACACTGCATACGCTAAATCCAAAACAGAGGTAATGGTTACCTATGATTCTAAAAATATATATGTGGCTGCCATATGTTATGATGAGCTTCCTGGTGACTATGTGATACAGAGTCTAAAACGAGACTTCTCTTATCCCAGATCAGATGCTTTTTCTGTAATTTTAAATCCATTTAATGATAAGACAAACGGTTTTAGCTTTGCTGTAAACCCAAGAGGAGCACAGCGAGAAGGCAGCATAGAAAACGGAGGAGATTTTGGAGTAACCACCGCTTGGGATAATCTATGGTATTCTGCTGTAAGTCAGGGTGATGGCATGTGGTTTGTAGAAATGTCTATTCCTTTTAATAGTATTCGTTTTAGTGAGGGAGGTACAGAGTGGAGTGTCAATTTTACAAGGAATGATTTAAAACGGAACGAAAGTTCGGCGTGGGCAGCCGTACCCCGAAATTTTAATATTGCAACACTCAATTATTGTGGCAAGTTGATTTGGGATAAACCGCTAGAAAAACCTAAAAAATATGTTGCCATAATACCCTACGTTAGTAGCGGGGTGAGCAAGGACTATATCGCAAATACAGATGCTAAACCTATAGGTAATTTGGGTGTAGACGCTAAGATAGCCATAAGTTCTAGTCTACAGTTAGACCTTACGGTAAACCCAGATTTCTCTCAAGTAGAAGTAGATAGGCAACAGACGAACCTAAGTAGATTTAGCCTGTTTTTCCCAGAGCGTAGAAATTTTTTTATAGAGAACGGAGACCTGTTTGCTAACTTTGGTTTTAGCCAAATACGACCTTTCTTTAGTAGAAAAATAGGATTGGAAAATGGAAGTACTGTACCCATATTGGGAGGTGCACGCCTGAGCGGCAAAATAGGCGATGACTGGCGTATAGGTGCCATGAATATGCAAACGGATGGCGGAGGCCAGGGATTGGCTCAAAACTTCTCTGTAGGTGCTGTACAGAGACAGATAGGCAAAAGCTCCAACTTAGGACTTATCGCAGTGAATAGGTCAAGTATTAAAGGTGGTGAGTTTATCAAATCAGAGTTTAATAGACTGTTGGGAGCAGACTATAATTTTGCCACGCCCAATAGATTTCATAGAGGAAAGGTCTTCTTTCACAAGAGTTTTGGTGCAGATAAGCTAGAAGATAGCTATGCCCATGCTTCATGGTATTCGTACTCTACTCCTAGCTTTAGAGCTATGTGGAATCATGAGTATGTAGGGAGAAATTACAATGCTGGAGTGGGTTTCGTGCCTAGACTAGCGAGGTATAACCCACAGATAGATAGTGTAGAGCAAAAGGGTTTTTGGAGGCTTGAGCCTCAGCTTCGATATTGGTTTTATCCTAAAAAATCAAAGCATTTTATCTATCACGGGCCTTCTATTTACCTAGATAGGTATATGGATAGTTCCGTCAGTGTCACAGATAATCAACTGAGGTATGGCTATGAGGCTCAGTTCAAAAACACAAGTGGATTGACCTTGTTTTATAATCAATGGTTTACAAAATTATTTTTTAATACAGATGTAACGTTTACAGGAGACTCTACTATAACCGCTGGCAACTATTCCTATGAGAATATTGCTCTTAGTTACGAGTCTGATCAGCGAAAACCGTTCAATTATGAAGCGAGTATGACCGTAGGAGAATATTTTAACGGAACTAGATTCAATGGCAAACTGGACTTGAACTATCGCTGGCAGCCGTGGGGCACATTTGGTCTGTCTTATAATTACAATAGCATTAAGATACCTCAAATTGCTGAAGCAGTAGACATATCGCTCATAGGTGCGTCAGCAGAGTTATCCTTTACCAAATCTATCTTTTTCACGACCTTTTTTCAGTATAATACACAAGCAGATAATTTCAATATTAATTCTAGACTTCAGTGGAGATATCGTCCGCTGTCAGACCTATATCTTGTTTATTCAGAAAATTATTTAGCCTCAGACTTAGGAGTAAAAAACAGAGCATTGGTGCTCAAGTTTATTTATTGGTTTCAGTAAAATCAGCCCTCTATTATAAAAATAGTAGGCTTCTTGTGCAGTTCTATTTCTCTTGGTTCCCATTCAGATATAGGTTTAGATATAATGGTTTCCTTTCCTTCCTTTTCTATGTCTACAGCTACACATAGTTTGGTATCTTTTTGTAGGTTTTTAATAAGGAAATCTAAAAACTGATTATTGCGGTACGGTGCTTCCATAAATATCTGAGAAGCCTTACGGGACCGAACTTCCATCTCTTTGAGTGCTACCATTCTGTCTCTAGAGTCTAAGGGGAGATATCCGTTAAATTTAAACTCCTGTCCATTGAAACCGCTCGCCATTAGTGCTAGAAAGAGAGAAGAGCTTCCGGCCAATGGAATCACTTTCACACCTTTGGTATGAGCATAAGCAACCACTTCGCTGCCGGGGTCTGCTATAGCAGGTAAGCCAGCTTCGGAGAGTACACCTATGGAGTGCTCGCCTATGAATTCATTAAAAAACAGCTTAAACCCAACGTAATTATTATGCTTATCTAGTTCTACAAAAACGAAGTCGTTTTGATGTGTAGGATGCTCTATGGCTTTGAGAAAAGCACGAGCTGTTTTTTCCTTTTCTACAATGAAATGGGTGATTTTATAGGCTTCCTCTATAGTACGCTTCGGTAGGTATTCTTTGTCAAACTCACCTATGAAGTTAGGTAAAAGGTATAGTGCAGTGCTCACGTTGCAATATTACGCTGAAATCTACCGTTATTTGAAATATGAAACTTTTCTTACGTCTGAAGTCACTAATTGAGATGAAATACACTTTTTCCCTAACAAGAAGTATACCTCTTACATTAGGTCTCTTTTTTATATTGACATCAACTACCGCATTAGCTCAAAGCAATTACAAAATGGCCAACGAAAGTGGGCTACGCTACCGCACATTCACGTACTACTATAATAACGCAGCAAAACTGCCCGTGGAATATTCTAAGACGGAAGAGTATATAATAAAAAAAGGAATAGATACGCTTACTATGCGTAGTGAGCGAGTGAAGAAAAATGGAAAGGTAAAACGTAATTCTAGGCCTATGAGATATATCTACAATGAAAATGGGGAAATGAAAAGAGTGGATGGCTTGAATAAGAAAAACGGGGAAGTACAATGGTATACTCTGCTTTCGTATGACGCCAATGGACGCCAACAAGAAGTGGTAAGCTATGATAAGATGGATGTGCAGACACTAAAGCAAGTTTACCTGCAAAGGGACAGTGCCAGAAAGGATAGGCTATTTTATAAAATAGACAAGAGTGGAGATACCATTACCAAAGTGATTGTAGGTGGCATAGACACGAATACACTGGTATCGGAAGACTATTACTATTTCAAAGGGAAACTAAAATATACGTGGCATAATGAGTACTACCCAAACAAGAGTAGTAAGCGGTGTACTTTCTATACAAAAGGAAAAGAAAAGTATGTGTGGGACTATCAGTGCAAAGAGGAAGGCGTAGAGATAAGGAAGCATAAAGACACCTCTAAGGTTTGCGTGAGTAAGGAGTTAGATCAGGATAGTATACTCACCAGCACCTACCATACTGTGCAGGCTAATGGGATGCTAGAGAAGGTGACCATAAAGACGAATAAGTACTATCAAAGGCTTTACTATAAGAGAATGGTAGGTGCAGATGATGTAATGCAATCAGAAGAAACGTACCATTATGCTACAGATGGCAAAACCTTATTGAACTCAGAAGTGACGTACTATGCAAAAAATGATATAGCGAACATAAGAGTAAAAGCGTATGATGAGAACGGGGATGAAACGAAGAATTCAATTGCGAATTACAAAAAAGGGGTACTCTACTCACGGTATACTACAAATTACGAATACGATATGGATAGCAGACCAACAAAATGTATCTCTACTAGCAGCAAAGATGGGAGTCAGTTGATTGACTACTATAGGTACAACTAATTAAAATGGAGCAATGAAAAATATAGTCCCTTTACTTGTCGCAGTTCTTCTAATGAGCTTCGCAAATCTACCGTACGATTCCATATCCAAGTTTAAGTGGAATGATAAAAACTGGGCTCAGGTAGAAAAAGATAATCTCTTAGGTTTCATAGATAGAAATGGAACGGAAGTAGTTCCTCCTAAGTACACATTTGTCTATCCTTTTAGTAAAAAAACGAATGCCTGGGCCAAGGTGGAGAAAGATGGTTTGTTAGGTTTCATAGATAAAAACGGAACAGAAATAGTGCTTCCTAAGTACACATTTATATACCCATTTAGTAAAAAGACTAATGGCTGGGCAAAGGTAGAAAGCGATGGCTTATTGGGGTTTTTAGATGTCAATGGCAAAGAGGTGTTGTCTGTAGATTAACGCTGTTTTTTTAGATTGACGATAGATTATACTGCAGCTAGGTAGAATGAAGAAGCCCAAAGACTATAATCATAATAGAAAAAAGTGAATGAGCAACTTAAGTTGAGGTACGGGGCAGACATTCCCCTAAATCATAAAATGATTTCACCACAAGACATATTTGAAAGCGAGTTATTGGAGTGAGGAGCATTTTATATTAGGAACCTACTCCCAACCCTTTTACCTACTTTCACCACGGATTTAGATCTTTAATTTATTGAGCACTATCGTGTTTGAGGATGGTGTTTCAGAAACTCTTACCAACTAAACCCTGCACCAACACTAAGCAGAATATTGGGAGTAGGCTGTCCTTTGAATAATAGAGTCTCAAATGCAGGTTCTATCTGAGTAATTTTGGCTAAACCTATTTGAAAGTGCCCACCAAAGTCTCTTCGTTTACTAAAGCTATAGTGCCCACCATATTCTAAAGCCACAGTCCGTATCTGGCCAAACCCTCCATCTTTATAACTAAGATTGATAAATCCACCGTCTTTTGTGTTTCTAAAATGAGCCTTTACCCCAGCAGTAAAGCCCAAAAATCCAATTCCAAGATGAATACCTATGGGGTCTGATATTCTAAACTCTTGATCTATACCTACCAGGGTAAGGCCTCCTATTTGGTAACCTACAGCCGTTATATTTCTGTTTTTCTTTCTTTCTTTACTAGAAATTATTCCCTTGCCATATATTGCTTTATGACAATTGTTGATAGAAATAGTGAGTGCCTCTGCAATACTGTATCCATGCATTTTGGTAGCATTACCTGTAAGAAACTCGTGGTGCACCGTGTCTATAAACAAAAGCGTATTATCCTCTCTATATTCTATAATAAGATCTACTATAGAAGTCTGCTCAAGACCATAGTATTTTTCTGAAACTGTGAGTTGATTAACGGCGACAATAACAGGCTTTTGACCAGCAGTTTTATATAAACTTTTGGTGTAATAGGTCTGTAATGCATTAGTAAATCCATCTTGCAGTTGAGCTTTTTGTAGATCTTTACCAGCACCCACTTTTACCAATCCTATAGATGAGTTGTCTGCACGATTATCTATCACAGTTGTAACATAGAAAGTGCTGTTGTAAATATAAAAAGTACTATAGTCTAGGGGTACAAAGTGGTTTGTTTGGCTAACCCCCAATAAAGTTATAAGCATCAAAGAGAATGAATAGACTAGTCGCATAGAAGCAAAGTAAATCTTTTTTAGCAATTTAATTCCCTCCTATTAGTCTACTTTCACCATGGATTTAGATCTTTAATTTATTGAGCACTATCGTGTTTGAGGATGGTGTTTCAGAAATGCTTTCCTCTATAGAGAATCATGGTTACTATTTATGTGCTAATTTGGTTTCGCCTGAAGTAGCAAAAAGCTTGCGTATGCACATGGATACTCAGCACGAACAAGACCAGTTCAAAAAAGCAGGAGTAGGCAAAGGAGCCTCTTTGGTAATAAACGAAAACATACGCAAAGACTCTATCTTATGGATAGACAGAGAGCCTAAAAACAAAATGGTGTCCGACTACTTGACGTTTGTGAACGCACTTATTCCGCAGCTTAATCGGCATTTTTTTCTGCCACTCAAGGACATAGAACTTATGTACGCTATCTATGAAAAAGGAAGTTTTTATAAAAGGCATAAAGACAGATTTGAGCATCATCAGCATCGGTTCTTTACTGTGGTGCTATACCTCACAGACTGGCAATCTGGTGATGGTGGGGAGTTACTATTATATAAAGAAAACGAAACTATAACTGTAATTCCTTCGGCGGGCACATTTGTGATATTCACGTCTGAGACTGAACACGAAGTATTGCCTACCAATGCAAGAAGGTACAGTGTTACAGGCTGGATTACCGATGTTCCTATCGGGTTGACGTTTCTATAAAGAAGAGATGTGTTGTATTTACACTCCTCTCAAAAACTTGACCGAGACATCATTAAAAATGTGTGGCTGCTCCACATTTACTACGTGTCCGCAAGCGGGGATCACGTGTAGGGTAGAGCTTTTGTGGTCTGCTACTATTTTAGTAATACTCGGCAAAAACATGTGGTCCTCAGCACCCATAATATAAAGTGTAGGCACTCCTGCATCTTTAAATCGGAAATACTTGAGTAGTGGGTTAATCTCTGCTACCAGTGTAAACCAGCGTTTAAACTCTTTTTGGTATAGTTTCTTAGCCTCGTTTATAAAGAGGTTTCTACTCTCCTTATGGCTCTTTTTAGGCATAATGATATGGGCAAAAAACCGGTACAGCAATAAGTAAGGAACGATAGATTTAAGTAATACTCCCAGTTTCATGAGTACCTGTCCACGTAGGTTCATTTTCATGATAGCACCTCCCATAATCATACTGCGAGTGCGATCTGGGAATCGTTCTGTAATCTCACGAATCACTATAGTACCCAGTGAGATACCTACCCAGTGGGTGGTAGCTATCTTCAGGTGGTCGAGTACTTCTATCACCTCATTACCTATGTTATCAAAACGGTAGCGTTTTAGTTTTTCGTAGATGGGTTTCTTAGATTTTCCATGACCTCTTAGGTCTATCAGTAACACATTAAAGTGCTTTTGGAAAGCACGTACTTGCTTATACCAGATACTACTGCTACCTCCTGCACCATGGATGAAGGTCACCCACTCGGCATCGTCGCTGTGTATATGTATAGTATAGTGTAGCACTCTTTTGTAGCTAACAAAGATAACACCTTATTCGTTTAGAGCTTCAGTTTTACCTGCACTGGGCTATGTAGCGTGCGGTGCACGGGACATTTATCTGCTATCGCCATTAGTTATTTCTTTTTGCTCATCTGTCTGGTTAGCATCTATCTCTATTACTCGCTCTAGGATGTCTATCTTATTACTAGATGACTCGCAAGCTTCGCAGTCTTTAGCATAATCTTGATTCTGAAGGTCGTCTACGAATTGGTTTTTCACGTGCACGGGTGAAGATGGTGCTCCTACGGCAGCTCTAGTTTAGCGGTTAGTTTCTGTCCTTTTCCGTTGGGGGAATGCACACGTTTGGTATCGGTCTGTGGTAAAAGGAATTAACAGGAGTAGAAGTCTTTATTTTGAAATCAAAAAAGGGATGATACATTAGTCTATTATTCCATCATTCTATACTTCAGTAACTTGTATCATTGCACCCATGCAAGCACCACGAGCTAAGAAGGTACCCAAAGAACTTATAATACACGGAGATACACGTATAGACGATTACTTCTGGATGAACCAGCGAGAAGACCAAGAAGTGATAGACTACCTAAATGAGGAAAATGCCTACGGTAAAGAGGTGATGAAGCCTACTGAAGGTTTTCAAAAAGACCTATACGAAGAGATGATTGCTCGTATAAAAAAAGATGATGAGTCTGTGCCGTACAAGAAAAAAGACTACTGGTACTATACTCGATTCATAGAGGAAGGGCAATATCCTATCTACTGCAGAAAGAAGGATACCTTGGAAAATCCAGAGGAAATACTGATGGATGTAAATGTAATGGCAGAAGGGCATAATTACTATAGTGTAGGAGGCCTAAGTATTAGTCCAGATAACAAGTATTTAGTCTTTGGTGAAGATACGGTAAGTCGCAGAATCTATACGCTCAAAATGAAGAGTATAGCAACAGGTGAGATATTAGAACTCAACATACCTGGCACTACTGGTGGAGCAAGTTGGGCAGGAGATAGCCAAACATTATTCTACACACTCAAGGATAAGACTACACTGCGTAGTGCTAAGATAATGTCTTTCAATATTATCACCAAGGAAGAAAAGGTTCGTTTCATAGAGACGGATGATACCTTTAACTGTGGCGTGTACAAAAGCAAGAGTGAGAAGTACATCATCATAAGTAGTGGAGCGAGTATCACAAGTGAGTATCAATTTATACTAGCAGATAGTCCTGAGGATGAATTCAAAATATTCCAACCACGAATACGCGGACTAGAGTACAGTATTAGTCACTTTGAAAATAAATGGTATGTCACAACCAACTGGGATGCACAAAATTTCAAGCTCATGGAAACAGACGAAGTACTCACGGAGCGTAGCAACTGGAAAGAGGTAATAGGACATAGAGAAGATACTCTACTAGAAGGATTAGAGATCTTCAGAAACTTCCTGGTAGTAGAGGAGCGTACCAATGGTCAAAACTTCATAAGAGTAATAAACCAAAAGACGAAGGAAGAACACTACATGGTGTTTGAGTCGGAGACATACGACTGCTGGTCTAGTCTAAATGTGGACTTTGATACAGAGATACTTAGGTATGGCTATACGAGTATGACAACGCCTAGTAGTGTGTTTGATTATAACATGGCTACCAGAGACAAAGTACTACTCAAGCAGCAGATAGTTCTTGGCGGATATGACGAGAGTCTGTATGACAGTAAGCGTATCTGGGCCACCGCTCGTGACGGTAAAAAAGTGCCCATGAGTGTAGTATATAAAAAAAATGCGAGCGATTCTGCCTCAAGCAGAGAAAAAAGTGAGGTTGTCAGTTCAGCTAGTCCGACCTCTGGCGGAAGTGATTCCGTCTCCGTTGGAAGTGAAAGTGGGGTTGTCAGTTCGAGTGATTCCGTCTCCGACGGAATAGTACCGAGAACAAGACCAACACTACTCTATGCCTACGGTTCCTATGGCCATTCGCTAGACCCATACTTTAGTTCTATTAGACTTAGCCTGCTAGATCGCGGTTTTGTATTTGTGATAGCCCATATCCGTGGTGGCGAAGACCTTGGTCGCCAGTGGTATGATGATGGTAAGATGCTGAATAAGAAAAATACATTTACCGATTTTATAGATTGTGCAGAGCATCTCATTGCAGAAGGCATCACTACCCAAGAACATCTGTATGCTCAAGGGGGAAGTGCCGGCGGCTTGCTTATGGGAGCAGTGATGAATATGCGTCCAGAGCTATGGAATGGAGTACTAGCTCAGGTGCCCTTCGTAGATGTGGTGACTACTATGCTGGATGATAGCATACCACTTACCACGGGAGAGTATGATGAGTGGGGAAATCCAAATGAAGAGGAATACTACCACTATATAAAAAGCTACTCACCGTATGATCAGGTAGAAGCGAAAGCGTATCCCAATACACTCATAACTACAGGTTTGCATGACAGTCAGGTGCAGTACTGGGAACCAGCCAAGTGGATAGCTAAACTGCGAGAGATGAAAACAGATGACAATATCCTCATCATGGATTGCAATATGGAAACCGGTCACGGTGGAGCCAGTGGTAGATTCGAAGCACTCAAAGAGACTGCCAAGGAGTTTGCCTTTCTATTTATGCTCGAGGGGATAAAAGAATAATTTTGTACCATGAAAAATAGCCTAGTCATGCTACTACTTTTAGTGAGCACATCACTCGTAGCACAGATAGAAACAGACCGTCCAGATTTTACTGAAAGTCCTAATTTAGTGCCCAAAGGAGCTCTGCAGATAGAGACTGGGTTTATTTTGGAGAATGATAAGGAGAGTGTCGGTGGGATAGGAGGTCCATCAACTTTAACACAAAGGAACCTAACTGTAAATACTTCACTATTCCGATTTGGGCTTACAGATAAAGTAGAATTGAGGCTATATACAGTAGTTAATAGTAACCAGCTTTTAGTTGAAAGTGGATTAGTGATTCCTGATACGACTATCAAAACTTCAGGATTTCAGACCTCCTTCATAGGCTTCAAAACCAATCTATACAAGTCTGACAAAATGAGTATAGGCTTTCTTGGCCACTTATATATTCCAGAACTAGCATCAGGAGATTTTGCTAAGATTGACGGTCAGAAAATTGCACCGGAGTTTCTAATACCACTCACGTATGATATAACAGATAGGCTTGGAATAGCAGTGCAGTACGGACTGAGCTGGGATGGCTTTACACCAAATCCTACTACGAGTTATACTTTATCCCTGGGTTACAGTATCACAGATAAACTTAGTGCATATATAGAGCCGTATGGTTTCTTGACGAATAATGGGGATGAACTTCACCTTATCAATGGGGGTTTTACGTACTTGATTAATGATGATTTTCAAGTGGATCTTACTGGAGGATTTGGCCTCAATGAGGCGGCACCAAATAATTTTATAAACTGCGGAGCATCGTTTTTATTATTTAATAAATGAGGAATACACTACTAATCATACTAGCCTGCGGAGCATTTGCCGCCTGCGATACCACTAGCAAGTGGAAACCACAACAGGAGACAATAGCTCAAGCTGAAACCCAGTCAGACCTGTCTCCATACGCCAAGCGACTAATACGACATAGAGATAGCACTAGTGCTATGTTCCTAAGTGGAGCTAATGGGATACTACCCAAAGAAGATTTGTCACCTACAGGAAAGCTGAAGCACTTTGCTCCAGATGAGACGTTTAGAGTAAAAGCAACCTTTACTCCTATAGAAAATGGGGAGGTAATAGAAATGAAAACGAGTACTGATAGACTGCCAGAGTACAAGAAATATGGCACATTTTCGTTTAAACTAAGGGACGCAGATTTGGCACTTACTCTGTATCAAAATGTAGAGCAGCCAGACTATTTCTTTTGCCCATTCAAAGACCTTACCAATGGGAATGAATCATATGGAGCAGGCAGATATCTAGATTTTAAGCTAAAAGATCTAGCCAATCCTGTGCTAGATTTCAACTATGCTTATAGCCCATATTGTGCATATAACAAGGAGTACTCTTGCCCTATACCACCTAGGGAAAACCACCTTCAAGTAGCAATACCTGCAGGAGAAAAGAGGTGGCACTAAGTCCGATGGGTTTTCATACTTTTACAATCTTATAATCTATGGCTGAAAAAATACTTGTAATAGGGGCCTGTGGCCAAGTGGGCACGGAGCTTGTAGAAAACCTACAAAACATTTATGGAGCCGCTAATGTAGTGGCTAGTGACATTCGTAAGTCAGATAATCCGGTATTCCAAAATGGGAGTTTTGAGATATTGAATGTCTTAGATAAAACGAAAATAGCAGAAGTCTTTGGGAAGTACAAACCCACTATAGTGTACCACCTAGCAGCACTGCTAAGTGCTACCGCTGAGGCGAATCCAAAGTTAGGCTGGGAGCTCAATATGGACGGCACATTCAATATTTTTGATGCGTGCTTAGAGTATGGTGCGAAAAAGATTTTTTGGCCAAGTTCTATCGCTGTTTTTGGACCGACTACACCAGCAGTACTGACACCGCAGAGTACTATTTTAGAACCGAACACGGTGTACGGAATTACGAAATTAGCAGGAGAGAGATACTGCGAGTATTATTACAATAGATATGGACTAGACGTACGTAGTATACGCTACCCTGGCCTTATCGGCTGGAAATCGCTACCAGGTGGAGGTACTACAGACTATGCCGTAGATATCTTTTACCAAGCACTGAAGACTAAGAGCTATACCTCATTTCTAAATGAAACGACAACGCTACCTATGATGCATATGGAAGATGCCGTGCGTGCCACCTTAGAAATCACAGACGCTCCTTCAAAAAGCATAAAAATAAGAAGCAGTTACAACATTTCGGGTACTTCTTTTAATCCAGAAGAGCTAGCCGCGGAGATACGAAAGCATATTCCTGATTTTACTCTTGATTATGCTATAGATCACCGCCAAAAAATAGCAGACAGCTGGCCAGACAGCATAGATGATACGCAAGCCAGAGCAGACTGGGGATGGCAAGAAAAATATAATTTAGAGAACCTCGTTGTAAATATGCTTGATAATCTCGGCGATTCTAAAACTTTGACTTCATAAAAAACACATGAAAAGAATAGTAATAGTAGGCCTTATGGCTACTTGCAGTTTAGTTTCTCTTGCTCAAATAAGTACTGTAAGTAATAATAAACCTCTGGGATACTTAAACCCAGCTATACAAAATTACGATCTCAATAAAGGAGTAGTTAGTGCATCATACTTGCTAAGTCCATTTACTAAAGAGGCAACTCCTGACGGGTTTTTAGCTCTTGGCGAATTCAAATTAAATAATAAGTTTAGAGTGGGTTTGCTCGCATCTCAATATGAGAATAGACTTAGTAAGAATACAAGTTTTAAGGCCTATGCTTCTTATAAACTAGAGCTAGAAAAGGGTAACTACTTAGTCTTTGGGTTTAATGTAGGACAATATACGGATGAAGTCAATTTGACAGAATTTAATAAAGTATTTGCCCGTAATAAGTTTTACTACGCAGATTCATCCTTAATGGGTAAGTCTACTGGGATAGATCTAGGTTTTGCAATGGGGTATGAGTATAATGGATTTTCTGCTGGTATAGCATTTAGTAAGTTAAACAAACCTGCGGTTCATCCTTTTCCGCTCGAAATTTTCGATACTATGCTAGTAAGGAAGGACACCTCAGTGATATTGAAAGAAGGCACATTCGGGCTAGAGACAAACATAAACATAGTATATGAGTGGCAGGTTTCCAAGAAAGTGAGCCTAATGCATTCGCTACATATAGGCAATTTAGATTTTGCAGGTTTAGACTATATAGGCTTTCAAAACATCGCAAACATCAATAAAAAGCATTCGCTTGGTGCAGGAGTTTTCTTTAATGGAAGTGTAGGATATATGGCGACTGCAGGCTTTGGATTTTCTAAAAAAATAAAAGTAGAAGCAACCTCGTTTTTTGTAGATGATTCTAACTTTAATGAGACTACTCTTAAATATGAGAGTAATGGACTGAAGCCTGCCATTGAGGTAAATTTAAAATATCAGTTTTAATACAACCGACTCATAGAAGAGCAAAGATCTTCTGGAGATATTGGAGCGGTATTTAACAGGTCTACTCTTTCTAAAGTATTGATTACATTTTGCAGCATTTTTTTACTAAGCCAAGGGGAGGTTTGCCACTCTACGGTATCGTACCATTGTGCTACTCCTTCTGTTCGAAGGCTATACATTTTTGCTATTCGGGTGACGGTATCTTCACGCAAGGTTACTTGCTCACATGATTGTAAGATGGCAGTGCACAAGGTCTGAGCTATTTCGGAATGTAGTTCTAAAAACTTTTTGGAAGCCACAAGCATAAAACAAGGCCAAGGGCTGACACATTGGCCAATGCGATTTACTTTTCCTTGTGTCACATAGGGTTGGGTCATAAATTTTTCCCAAAGTAAAACATCTGCTTCATTTTCTTCGAAGGCCACCATAGCTCCATCTATGGTACCTACAGTCACAAAATTTTCTTCGGAAATAGCATACCCTTTTTGCTCAGCGTGTACATAAGACATTAGGTGACTACCGCTTCCCACTCTGCTTCTAGCAAATCGGGCTTTGGCAAGGTCTTCTACTCGGAAAATTTCGTTAGCTTTACTGTGTACTCCCCATATTAATGGGGATTTTACATACTGCTGTACTATCTTACTACTCCCTCCATTATGGAGGTGCTTTACTATGCCCTCTGTAAGTACTAGTGCAACATCTAATTCGTCATTTTCTAGCATTTTGCACATAGCACCGCTGCCATCTTTCACATCCGTCCAATCAATATTAAGGCCATATGTGTCAAAAACGCCAGCTTTTATACCGAAGTGCCACGGGTAGTTAAAATGCTCGGGAACGCCACCTACACGTATAGTTTTCATTAGTAATTTAGTAAATCTTGTATGGCCAGTGCCACCTTTTCGGCGTTGGGCAGTATTTCTTTTTCTAAATCTACGTGCAAAGGAATAGCAGGCACATCTTTAGACCCAATACATTTAACAGGAGCATCAAGAGATTGAAAACAATGCTCTTGAATACGACCAGCAATTGCTTGAGCGAAGGAATTATTCAAGGTTTCTTCTGTAAGTACTATGACCTTTCCGTGTCGTTTTACTGCTGTATATATGGCCTCGTCATCACAAGGACTTAGAGTTCGTAGGTCTACTATTTCTACATTGCCATCAAAAGATTTAGCCGCATTAGAAGCCCACCATACGCCCATGCCGTAGGTTATTATAGTTAATGATTCCCCGTTTTCTATGGCATCTTGGCTAGCACTCAGATGTACTCTGGCTTTACCTAAAGGTATTCTGTAGTCTTTGCTTGGTTCTGGAGTTTTAGCACCTTCTGTACCTGGGACCTTACTCCAGTATATACCCTTGTGCTCAAATATTACAACTGGATTTGGATCGTAGAAAGCGGCTTTCATTAATCCTTTCATATCTGCTGCATTACTTGGGTATACTATTTTTATTCCCTTGATAGGAAGTATAGAAGACTCATTAGTGCCGCTATGATATGGCCCGCCGCCACCATATGCCCCGGTAGGCACACGAATAACGGATTGTACTGGAAACTTGCCACCACTTAAGTAGTTACTCTTGGATAGTTCGGTTACTAGTTGGTTTACTCCTGGCCATATGTAGTCAGCAAATTGCACCTCTACTATTGGCTTGCAACCTACAGCACTCATACCCGCAGTGGATCCTATGATGTATGCTTCTTGTATTGGGGTATTAAATACTCTGTGTTTTCCGTGTTTGCTAGCTAATGTAGCTGCTTCTCTAAAAACACCGCCAAGCCTGTGGCCTACGTCTTGTCCGTAAAGAAGTGCTTCAGGATGGTCAGTAAGTATCTCATCTACAGCATGTAAAGCTGCATCTACCATAATTATAGTTTCTGCACCAGCCGGGTTTCGCTCGCCTACTTCATCTGTTATATCCGTAGGTGCTAGTACGAAGTCCATAACCGCACTTATATCAGGATTTTCTGCAGCTACAGCATTGTCAAAAGCTTGTTTTACATCGCTAATTGCTTGAGCGTTTAGCTTATCTATTAGACTTTGTTTTATGCCTTTATCTAGTGCTTCTGCTAGAAGATACTTTAGCGGGTCGTCTTGTTGGTCCTCTTCTAGATCGTCCCTATACCACTCGCTTCGTACCCCAGATGTATGGTGTCCTAGCAAGGGTACTTTGGCGTGCATTATCATGGGTTTTTGATTTTTTCTTACCCATCTAACGGCTTTGTTCATTTCGTTATAACTTTCGGTAAAACTACTTCCATTGACTTGTGCCCTTCTTAAACCTTTGAATCCTGCCGCAAATTCATAGGCATTCATAGCTCTCATTTCATCTCCGGTTGCAGATATTCCCCAGTCATTATCTTGTACAAGGTAGAGAATCGGTAGTTGGTGTAATACGGCCATTTGTAAAGCTTCGGAAACTTCACCTTCTGTCATAGAGCCATCACCTATAGAGCATACTACTATGGACCCGCTGGTTCCAGGTTCGTTCAGATTATTGTTTTTAAGATACTGTAGCCCATGAGCTATGCCTGTAGTTGGTATAGCTTGCATGCCTGTGGCACTACTTTGATGTGCTATTTTGGGTTTATCATCTGCTAGTAGCGAAGGGTGAGCGTAGTAAGTTCGGCCTCCGGAAAACGGATCATCTTTCTTGCCCAGCAATTGAAGCATAAGTTCATACGGGCTCATACCTATGCCTAGCAGTATGCTCTCGTCACGATAATAAGGGGCTACCCAGTCTATTTCTTTTAGGTGATATGCGGTGGCTAGTTGTATAGCTTCGTGCCCTTTGGAGGTAGAGTGCACATAGCTGGCAATTTGCCTATTTTCCTCATATATGGCGGCCATTGCCCTTGCTCTGAAGATGTCTAATATTGCTTTTTCGTATACTGATTTTTTAATGTGCATATAGCTAGTGGACCAATTCTATTTACAGATTGCAAGGTTAGGTCTAAATTTACTAACTATGAAACAAGGGGGTACGGTTTATAATGTATATCTTTGATGGTACAAGCTTTCGCTAATCAATCATAATGTATTCACTGAAGTCAACCAAAGGGAAAAGAGATATTTGGCAAAAAATATTAAGTGCATTTTCAAAGAAAAGTAAGAATTATAAAAGAGATCCCCGGTACAGAGATATTGTAGAAAACCTAAACCAGTTAGTATCTGTAAAAGATGCTAATGGTGTTTACCAGTTAGTAAACCAAGCTATGTGCGATTTAGCAGGATTAGAAGAAGCAGAGATAATAGGAAAAAACGATTTAGAACTCGGACTATTTTTGAACCCAGATCAGATAATGTCTGCAGATGCCAAGGTTTTTGAAACTGGACGAAAATCACATATACCTATAGAGCCATTTACTGATCAATACGGAACACTCTATTGGTTTCAAACTAAGAAAATACCATTAAAAGATAAACAAGGAAAGACTATCCAACTGCTTATTATCTCTACAGATATTACGCGAAAGATAGAGATGGAGCAAGTTTTGCAGAAGAGTGAGTTCAGATATAAGTCTATTTTTCAGAATAACTACTCAGGCATAATAGTTATAAATCAGTCGTTAGATATTGTCAACAAGAATAGGGCTTTTAATAAGTTGGTATGCAAAACAGAAGAAAACTTAGTTGTAAGTGATCTAAAGAAGTACGTAAGTACTCAGGACTCAAAAGACTTAAAGGATTTAATGGCTGGCTTAGTGACTCGTAATTATGAATACTTTGATTTGAATCTAGAGTTAGTATCTGGCGAAGATATTCGGGTAGATACTATCTGTTTTGTGAGAGGACTATATGACAAGTCTGGAATATTTACCGAAGCGGTAGTTACTTTCCAGGACATTACTACGGAGGTAAAAAATCGTAATGCTCTTGAAGAAAGTGAGAAAAGGTTTAGGATTATTGTGGAAAATGCAACAGAAGCACTCTTACTATTAGACTATGATACAATGGGATATCTGGATGTGAATAAGAAGGCTGAAGAGCTTTTTGGGTATACGAGAGAAGAGCTAGGGCAATTAAAATTAGGAGAACTCAGCCCTCTAATCCAGACTGATGGGAGCAGTAGTATTAAGCTATCTAAGGAGTATATGGATAGAGCAGTAGGCGGCGAAAATGTAGTGTATGAATGGGTAGTAAGACATAAAGATAATAGAACAATTCCATGTGAGGTACGCTTGGTCAGGCTGCCGTATGATGGGAGTAATATTATACGTACGAGCGTTATCGATATTACAGAACGCAAAAAAGCAGAACATATGATTAATCTGGAGAAGCAGAAATTAGAGAATACGAACGTAAGGTTGCTTAGTATGAACGACAAGCTAGAGGTACAGACAAAACAACTGAAGGAATTCGCTTATATTTCTTCTCACAATCTACGGTCTCCTGCAGGAAATATTAGGGCATTATTAGATTTTTACAACAACGAACCTTCTAAAGAAAATTTCAATATTCTTTTAGAAAAGTTAGATGTGGTGAGTATAGACCTTTTGGATACTATAAACGACCTAGCAGATGTAGTGAAAATTAAAAACGAGACATATGAAGATGTTACTTCAATTAATTTGGCCAAACTTATAGAGGAGGCAAAAGGCAGTCTTAGTCAAGAGGTAAAGGATAAACAAGCTGTAATACATATAGAGCTGAATGGTATCTCATCTATAAAAGCGTCCAAAACGTATATGGATAGTATTATTCTTAATCTACTTTCTAATGCACTAAGATATGCTCACGACAAAAGAAACCCTAACATTGAATTTGTAGCAAATCAGGATAAGAAATACTTTACTTTGTCGGTAACAGATAACGGTTTGGGAATAGATTTAAAGAAGCATGGAGAAAAGGTATTCGGATTACGAAAAACTTTTCATCGAAACAAAGATAGTAGAGGAATAGGACTGTTCATTACCAGAGCACAGGTAGAAGCTATGGAAGGGGATATTAGTATAGAAAGTGAACCAAACGTAGGTACAATATTTACCATTAGACTTCCTCAAAGAGTAATAATAAAATGAATATGAAAGTAGCAATTATTGATGATGATAGCATTTTTCAATTTACGACAAAAGTGAAATTTGAAAAATTAGGATTGGCCTCAGAGGTGCTTATTTTTACTGATGGTGAGGAGATATTAGATTATATTAAAATTACTGAGGTTGAAGATTTGCCATCTATCCTTCTGTTAGATATCAATATGCCAATAGTAGACGGGTGGGATTTTTTAGAGCTGTATAAAGAGGTTGAGGAGGAAAAACGAAATAGAATGGAAATACATATGCTCAGCTCATCTATAAATCCGGAAGATGTGAAAAGAGCGGAAAGCAATGAATTTGTTATGGACTACATTACTAAGCCTATCAGAGATGAAGACCTTACTAAGATCTTTCACGATTAGAAAAAAGGTAGTCAAATCTAATTTATAAGTCCTGATACAAGGTTAAGATAAGAATCGAATGTTTAAAGCCATAGACATTTAGGCTTAAAAATATCTTTCTTAATAATCCTTTCTTCATTTTTCAATAGATGGATAAGACCTTTATTTTATAAAACGGAGTGTATCGAATGGCTAAAAGTCCTTTATTATAATAAGGCGTTAGAAATATTTTTGGCCCTGATAGGGAGTAAAAGGATAATCAACCCATAACCTTACTCCACCGTAACAGACTTTGCCAAGTTTCTTGGTTGGTCTACATTACATCCTCTCATTACGGCTATGTAGTAAGACAGTAATTGCAGTGGTATAGTGGCTAATATAGGAGTAAGGCAATCTTCAGTATCTGGTATTTCGATAAAGTGATCAGCTATTTCCGCTACTTTTTCGTCCCCTTCCGTCACAATAGCTATTATCTTACCTTTTCGTGCTTTCACTTCCTGTATATTAGAAAGTACTTTTTCGTAGTAATTTCGTTTAGTGGCTACCACTACTACTGGCATGTTTTCATCTATCAAGGCTATAGGACCGTGTTTCATCTCAGCAGCTGGGTATCCTTCTGCATGTATGTATGATATTTCCTTAAGTTTTAGTGCTCCTTCTAGAGCTACCGGGAAATTATATCCTCTTCCTAAGTAGAGGCAGTTTGGTGCATCGACGTAAGCCGCAGCGATTTCTTTACATTTCTCATTGCAGCTTTCCAGTAGTTCTTGTACTTTCTGGGGTATAGTATCTAGTGCTGCAAACATCTCTCTGAGACGTTCTCGAGATATTTTACCACGAATGTCTGCTATACCTAGTGCTAGTAATGTAAGTACCGTTACTTGAGCTGTGAATGCCTTAGTAGAAGCAACTCCTATCTCTGGCCCAGCGTGTGTGTATGCTCCTGCGTGTGTCATTCTAGGAATACTACTTCCCACTACATTGCAGATGCCGTATATAGTAGCACCCTTCTCTTTGGCTAGTTCTATTGCAGCTAGCGTATCTGCTGTTTCCCCACTTTGCGATATAGCTATCACTAAGTCATCTTCGGTTATAATAGGATTTCTATATCTAAATTCAGATGCATATTCTACCTCTACGGGTATTCTGCCAAACTCTTCTATGAGGTATTCTCCTACTAAACCTGCGTGCCAAGATGTGCCACATGCTACGATTATTATCCTATCTAGATTTTTAATTTTACTCGCGTATTCTTCCAGACTACGCATAGCGAATGTGAGGTTCACAGGATCGAATCGACCTCGCATAGAGTCATAAATTGACTTAGGTTGTTCGAAAATTTCTTTGAGCATAAAGTGCTCATATCCGCCTTTTTCTATAGCATCGAGACTTATTTTAAGTTCTTGAATAAATGGAGATATAGTTACATTGTCAATAGTTTTCACTGTCATTTCACCGTCGTGTATAGCTACTATCTCGTTGTCATTGAGGTAACTAACAGTCTTGGTATATTCCACTATAGGTGAAGCGTCACTTGCAAGGTAGAACTCTCCAGGTGTGTTACTTATGCCTACTACGAGTGGACTTCCTTTACGTGCGGCTATAAGAGTATTAGGGTCGTTTTTGCTCAATATTACTATTGCATAGGCACCAATCACTTCATTTAGGGCGAGTCGCACTGCTTCTAGTAAATCTACTTGCTCTTTGTCTTTTATTTCCTCAATGAGATGAGTAAGAACTTCTGTATCTGTATCACTTTTAAATACATGTCCCCTTGCTATCAGCACTTTCTTAAGAGTATCGTAGTTTTCTATAATGCCATTATGTATTAGTGCTATGTTGCCACTTTGTGATAGGTGTGGGTGAGCATTTACTGTATTGGGTTCTCCGTGTGTTGCCCATCTGGTGTGGCCTATACCTCTGCTTCCACTCAAATTTTGGCCTTTTGCAATAGCTTCAAGCTCAGAAACTTTACCTTTGTTTTTGTAGACTCTTAGGTCTCCATTTAGCAAGGCTATACCTGCACTATCGTACCCCCTGTACTCTAGTCTTTGCAGTCCTTTTATTAAGAAATCATAGGCCTGATTTGGCCCGTAGTAGGCTACTATTCCACACATAGGGTTTTTTTATTTTTTAGCAAATGTACTCTACACTATAGTAATAGTTTACACATTTCGCCGGGTTGATTTTAAGACTGTATCTATTTATCGATTTTATAATCGATTACTTTATTTTAAAGACTTTTTTCAAGTCTTTCACTCCATCTAGCTCTTCCCAAGGGAAAAGTTTAACTTTCACTTTCTTAGTTTTGCCACTAGCGTCAGTGAACTCTTTAGTTACCGTTTCTGTAGTACGACCCATATGGCCATACGCGGCTGTTTCAAAGTAAATGGGTGTTCTAAGATTAAATCTAGTTTCTATGAAATAGGGACGCAAGTCAAACTTAGGCATCTTGAGTAGCTCATCCGCTATCTGTCCATCGGTTATATCTACTTTGGATGTGCCGTAGGTATTTACATACAATCCCATTGGTTTTGCTACGCCTATTGCATAGGCTACTTGTACTAATACTTCGTCACAAACTCCTGCAGCTACAAGATTTTTAGCAATATGTCTTGTTGCGTAAGCACCACTTCTGTCTACCTTACTTGGATCTTTGCCAGAGAATGCACCCCCACCGTGGGCTCCTTTACCACCATAGGTGTCTACTATTATCTTTCTGCCCGTAAGGCCTGTATCTCCGTGTGGTCCACCGATCACAAATATTCCTGTAGGATTTACGTGATACGTGATTTTATCTGTGAAGAGTTTTTGAGTTTCTTTTGGAAGAAGCTTCTTAACTCTTGGTACTAAAATATTAATGACGTCATCTTTGATTTTTTTAAGCATTTTGGTCTCTGTATCAAAGGCGTCATGTTGTGTAGATATTACGATAGAGTCTATCGCAATAGGCTTATTGTTATCATCATATTTTATGGTTACTTGAGATTTACTATCAGGTCTCAGGTACTTTATTTTTTTATCCTCTCTTCTTAGCCCTGCTAGTTCTTTTAGTAATATATGGCTTAGCTCAAGAGGAAGAGGCATGTAGCTCTCAGTCTCATTGGTAGCATACCCGAACATCATTCCTTGATCACCAGCTCCTTGATCTTCTGGATTTTTACGCTCTACACCTTGGTTAATGTCGGGAGACTGCTCGTGTATGGCACTAAATACACCGCACGAGTTGCCATCAAACATATACTCACTCTTAGTGTATCCTATTTTGTTAATAGTTTCTCTAGCTATTTTTTGTACGTCTAAGTACGTATTAGATTTCACCTCTCCAGCTAGTACTACCTGTCCAGTAGTCACTAACGTTTCGCAGGCTACTTTACTGCTAGCATCAAATGCTAAAAAATTATCTATTAGTGCATCAGAAATTTGATCTGCAACCTTGTCTGGATGTCCTTCAGAAACTGATTCTGATGTAAAAAAATATGCCATAGTTTGCTCTTAAAATATTTGCGGCAAAAGTAAGTATCTTGATGTTAAATTATAACATCAAGATATAACAAGTTAATATTCCCAAAGATCGTGCTCCATTACAAAGAGATCGTTCTTTATTTTATCAGCTTCTAAGAGGGCTTCTATGCCATCATCTCTAAATCCTTCTAAGTAGGCTATGTCCAAGTCGTACACGTTACTTTCTTTTACAATATGGCTAGAAAAGAGCCTCATCTCAAACCAATGATCGTAACTTAGTCTAGCAGCATCATTGAACTTATTAAAAATTTCTTGCTGAGCGAGAATCGGACGCAGATCGTCCATTTTTACCCAAAACAATTCGGCTTCTCCTAAGTCTACTCCCGTTTGCGATCTTACATGATACATAGGTGCAATAGCAATAATTCTAGGTCTCAGATCACTGTGTTGTGCATCAAAAATCCAATCTTCCATAATCCTAAATTTCTTAATACTGCCAGGATCAAAGGGTTCAAAAATCGGAATTTCGATTAGGTCATTTGGGTCTGTGGGATTATTAGGGTTAGGAACCCACACCCATACGGTGTCTTCTACCTTGCTTTTAATGGCTGATAGGGATAGAGTAGAGGCTAGTGAATCCGAAGCGTAAGCTTTTGGCTGACCTAGTTCTGGATACCCCTCAGTCACCGCCTTCCATATCACTTTATTCAGTGGATTTCGAGGCCAGGTGATGTCTTTGTTTTGTTTCATACGAGAATCTATGACTCTGTGTATTCGCTTGGAGTACTTGACTCGTTGCTCGCCCAGATATTTATGGGCAACGGACGTTCCTTCATTTGGAATACTTCTCGGGTAAGGTGAGTACTCGTAAGGTGGTAATTGGGAAAATGATTGATAGGTTAAGCTAGTTAGAATAATTAAAATGTATTGTTTCATAACTTTTGCTTTTTGGTGATGAGAGAACGGGCTAGGTCTTAGCTTTATTGTTTAAAGGTTAATTTTAGAGAACGTGAAGGCTCGAATTATAACACTGTTTACAAATGTTTAACGGCTCGTGTCAGCCTTTCATGGGATGCTAGATTCTAATGATTGGTCTGGTCTAATGTAACACTATGCAAAAAATCGGAATCCTGTTCGTACAGGTGATCTAGCCTACTACGATTTCGTGTTCAGATTTTTATAATCTACCAACCGTTTGATATTCTAATTATTTTTTCTATATTTGGAGACATTATCATGGCAAAACCAAAAATAGATCGTAGAACATTACTTAAAAACTCACTTTCGGTATTTAAGTCCAAAGGGTACACGGCCACGTCTATGAGTGACCTAGCAAATGCTAGTGGGCTGCTCAAAGGGAGCATGTATCACTACATAGAGAGTAAGGAGCAGCTTATGCTTGAAGTATTAAACTCGCTAATGGATCACTATATTAACAAAGTTTTTGTGACGGCGTACGATGAGGAGCTAAGTCCCTATGATCGCCTTTTTTTACTATCTAAACGGGCAGAAGAGATATTTATATTCGAAGATGCAGGCAATTTCTTTGCAAATATTGGTCTAGAGACTAAGAATTTGAACTTGGGATTTGAAAAGGTGATACAAGGTTTTTTCGAAAAATGGATAGCAACGGTAGAGTATATCTATACTTATGTGGTAAGCGAAGAAGAGGCCCGTGTAAAGGCAGAAAGTGTAGTAGCTCAGATAGAGGGAGCTGTGCTGCTTATGAAAGTAATGGATGATGCAGGACACCTCAGAAGGGTTATTGCGGGATTGCTGGCGGAGTACAAAGAATTGGAAATAGAGAACGCAGTGAGATAAGAAATATAATGGTGCAAAGTAGAAAAATAAAAAAAGTAGCCGTATTAGGCTCAGGTGTAATGGGAAGCCGTATCGCTTGCCACTTCGCCAATATAGGTTTAGATGTCCTTTTATTGGACCTTAAGAACTTTCCAAACTCCAAAGAGAGTGAAACTGGAGAGGATGCTAAGGTAGCGGACGCCGCTCTTAAGTCTTCTCTAAAGAGCAACCCAAGTCCGATATACAGCAAGTCTTTTGCAAATAAGATTAAAACTGGGAACTTAGATGATGATCTTCATCTTATAAAAGAGTGTGACTGGGTAATAGAAGTTATCATCGAAAGACTGGATCTCAAGATTGAACTTTTTGATAAAGTAGAGCTTCACCGAAAGCCTGGTACACTGATTACCAGTAACACTTCTGGTATTCCAATAGAAATGATGCTTAAAGGTAGAAGCGAAGATTTTGCTGCTCATTTCTGTGGTACGCATTTCTTTAATCCACCAAGGTACTTGAAATTATTGGAGATCATTCCTTCTACTAAGACTAAACCAGAAGTAGTAGATTTCTTCTTACACTACGGAGATCTTTTCTTAGGAAAAACAACTGTAAAAGCGAAAGATACTCCTGCATTTATAGCGAATAGAATAGGTGTATTTAGCATTATGGCCATATTTAAGATGATGCAAAAGCACAACTTGACTATAGAAGCGGTAGATTCTATTACCGGGCCTGTATCTGGTAGACCAAAGTCTGCTACATTCCGCACATCGGATTTAGTAGGTTTAGATACGCTAGTAAAAGTAGCCAATGGTGTCGGTCAGAATTGCCCAAAAGACGAAATGCAGGATTGGTTTGCTATCCCAGCCTTCTTGGATAAAATGCTCGAGAATAAGTGGCTTGGCGACAAAACGGGTCAAGGATTTTACAAAAAATCAAAAGATGCAGAAGGGAATAGAGTAATTGAGCAACTTAACCTGGAGACATTTGAATACGAAGCACAGAGCAAGCCTAGATTTGACAGTATAGGGAAAGCAAGAAAGGCCAATAGACTAAGCAGTAAACTAGGTATATTATACGACGGTGGAGATTCCGCAGCAAACTTTTATGTAGATATAATCACAGCCATTGCAGCGTATTCTAGTAACAGAATTCCGGAGATAGCAGACGAGCTATACCAAATAGATGATGCTCTTAGAGCTGGGTTTGGTTGGGACGTTGGTCCTTTTGAAACGTGGGATTTGATTGGATTTGATAAAGTCCTCAGCAACATTGAAAAAGCAGGATATGAAGTTCCTCAATGGATCACAGATTTCAAAGCGAAAGGCAACTCGTCTTTCTATAAGTCGGAAGAGGGCAAACGTAAGTATTACAGTATTGCTTCTGGTTCTTACGAAGTGATACCAGGAACGGAAGCGTTTATAGTGTTAGATAATTTCAAATCTGCTGAGCCCGTATACAAGAACAAAGAAGCAACGCTTCACGATATAGGTGATGGTGTGCTTTGCTTAGAGTTTCATTCTAAGATGAATGCCATAGGCAGCGGTACTTTATCTGCTATTAACAAGTCTATAGAAATAGCCGAAAACGAAGGTTGGAAAGGATTGGTAATCGGTAATGATGCACCTAACTTCTCCGCAGGAGCTAATCTAGCTATGATGCTAATGCTCGCTATAGAGCAGGAGTTTGATGAGCTAAATATGGTCATCAGCTATTTCCAAAAAACGGTAATGAGACTACGCTACTCTAGCGTACCTGTGGTGATAGCACCACACGGACTTACACTCGGTGGAGGATGTGAAATGACACTACACTCAGATGCAGCAGTAGCATCTGCAGAAACCTACATCGGACTAGTAGAAGCAGGAGTAGGACTGATACCAGGTGGTGGCGGTACCAAAGAATTTGTGGTCCGTACCAGCGACAGTTTCTATGCAGGAGACCCACAGCTACCTACTTTGATAGAACGTTTTCAGACTATAGCTACCGCAAAAGTGGCTACCTCTGGGCACGAGGCTTTTGAGATAGGCGTGATGCATCACGATAAAGATGAAGTAGTAGTAAACGGAGCTAGAGTAATCACTGAGGCGAAACGAAAAGTAATAGAACTGCACCACGATGGCTATGTTCAAAAACCTCAACGAGATGATATTTTAGTATTGGGTAGAACAGCACTTGGAGCACTATACTCAGGAGTAGAAGCATTTGGAATCAGTGGGTATGCCAGTGAGCATGATATGTTAATCGGAAGGAAACTTGCTTATGTAATGGCAGGCGGAGACTTAACACAACCTACCAAAGTAACAGAGCAGTACTTATTGAATCTGGAGAGAGAAGCATTCTTAAGCTTGCTCGGACAACGTAAAACTTTAGAGAGAATACAGCATATGCTGAAAACAGGAAAACCACTTAGAAACTAGATATGAGAAGTGAGATATGAGTATTGAGACTAAAAAAAAGAGTCTAACATCTAAATATCTCACTTCTAACCTCTCAATTAAAAATTAACAATTAGAAAATTAAAAATTATGCCAGAAGCATACATAGTAAACGGATACAGAACTGCAGTAGGAAAAGCAGGAAGAGGTGGATTTAGATTTACCAGTCCAGTGGATTTAGGAGCTGCGGTAATAGATCACTTGATAGACAATACTCCGGGTTTTGATCCGAGTGTAGTAGAAGATATCATAGTAGGAAATGCAGTGCCAGAAGCAGAGCAAGGCTTACAAATGGGCAGATGGGTAGGTGTACGAAGTAAGTTGCCTATAGAAGTGCCAGGCGTATCTGTGAATAGATATTGCGGTAGCGGAATAGAAACTATAGCTATGGCCGTTGCCAAGATAAAAGCAGGTCTAGCGGAATGCATCATAGCAGGTGGAACAGAGAGTATGAGTCTAGTACCCACTGTAGGTTACAAGACTGTACCGAATTATACCATTGCCAAAGAACACGGAGATTACTTCTTAGGAATGGGTCTTACTGCTGAAGAGGTTGCTGTGAAGTATGATATCAGCCGAGAAGATCAAGACGCGTTTGCTTTGGGTTCTCATCAGAAAGCATTGAAAGCTTTGGCAGAAGGAAAGTTCAAAAACCAAATTGTTCCTTTCGAAGTAGAGCAAGTAGATTTTGATCCTAAAACCAATAAACGAGTAACGTCTAAATATACAGTAGATACCGATGAAGGCCCACGTGCAGACACTACACTAGAAGCACTAGCAAGACTTCGCCCAGCGTTTAAAAACAATGGAACGGTAACTGCAGGTAACAGTTCGCAGACTAGCGATGGAGCCAGTTTTGTATTGGTAATGAGTGAGAAAATGGTCAAAGACCTCGGTCTAGAACCAAAGGCACGCTTAGTAAGTCAAGTGTCTGTGGGAGTAAGCCCAAGATATATGGGAATAGGTCCGATGGAGGCTATTCCAAAGGCACTAGCTAAAGCAGGATTATCATTGAAAGATATAGACCAGATAGAATTAAATGAAGCATTTGCTTCACAAAGTTTAGCGGTACTTCGAGGTTTAGATATTAATCCAGATATAGTAAATGTAAATGGAGGAGCGATTAGCTTAGGTCACCCACTGGGTTGTACAGGAGCTAAACT
>Ga0209390_10001039_pt1 | contig 54852 bp, 46 predicted proteins | sample BON01_FD_187212 | JGI IMG/M metagenome (GOLD analysis project Ga0209390, IMG submission 187212) | Freshwater microbial communities from Lake Bonney liftoff mats and glacier meltwater in Antarctica - BON-01 (SPAdes) (version 2) | ecosystem: Environmental > Aquatic > Freshwater > Ice > Glacier...
AAGAAGAAAAGAGCATTAAGGTACGTATTGAACAGGATGATACCGATGAGTTGGATGAGACTATCGAAATCGTTCTTTTGAATCCTTCGGGAGAGGGAGCGCAGTTGGGAGCCTACCCATCGATTCGGGTAGTGCAAGGGGGTCATGTCGTGAATTGTGAATTTATGTGCGCCATCAGAGGTATAAAGGATATCAGTCCACCTCGTTACCCTTATTTCCTAATCGTCCGCGCAGCGTGGAGACCAGCCCGCGAATTTCGTGGGCGATATCCATGAGTTCCACGGCCGTTGGCCCCAAATACCTTGGCTCAATCAGGTTGTCCTCCTGACACGATTCCGCCGCCCCCAGCGCGTCGTCCACGTAACCGTGTGCTCGCCTTCAATCGCACAATAGTGATGGCACAATGATCCAGCGCCGGTGGCCAAAGTCCACCATTGAGCGCCCCCGCTAACTTTCCCCCAATGCACATCGTCGCGTTGATCAACTCCAGCAAAGGATGCTCGGCTTGGGCATTCTCTGGGAGCCATTGCTCCTCCTCAGACCGTTCACTAAGCTGATGAAATAAATCCTCCGCACGCAGGACCAAGGGGTGCTCGAAATTCTGCTCTGCGTCCATTGCAGGATCCTCCTCCATCGCCTCCGCGTTCTCAATCAGCCCATCCCAATCCGGTCGCCCCGATTCCCATTCAAACGGCGGTTCCTGCTCTCCCGTCTCGTGACGCAAGCGCTCTCGCTCTTCATCTAAGATCCGTTCGAAGTCCGCCTCCACTCCTTCTCGCTGAAGGCGCGCTTGGATCCGGTCTGATAACAAGTCCTGCCGGGCCTGCCATCGCTCCGCATCGCCCTCTGTCATCGGCGTTGCCTCATCGATCTCCGGTGCCTCCTCTCCATCGCCTTTGGCCTCCGCCTCAAGTGCCGTCAGCGCCCGTTCCATAAATTCCGTTATCGCCCGACCATTCCCTTCCTTCTGAATCTGCTCTTCCTCCTCAGTCATCTCCCACGACGCATCGCCCTCCATCCTCAGTCATCTCCCACGACGCATCGCCCTCCATCCGTAGCTCGAAGTGGGGCGACTCAATCACAACGCGTCCGTTCCGTTGGCTAAACCACTCAAAATAAAGGCAGTTTCCCCAATGCCAAGGCCACGGCTTCTTTGCCTCATAATCGTCGCCAATCTGGTCCAGGGAAATTTCCGGCACCTTCACTTTGCGCGACGCCGTGATGTCGCCCACCGACCCATCCTGCGCTTCAGCCAGCCCGTCCAGGTCCATCGCCTTGGACCAATCCGAAGACGTCGACCAATCCGAAGACGTCAGGTCTTGACTATTGACATAACAACGTAAGTCGCAGTTTACCAACGTGGTTAATGATGCAAGCGGCACACGCCGCGCTAGCTCTCCGGTCGCGTTGCTCCCTCCGATCTGTCACGCCGTCTGCTTCATTACGTTTCGTTGCGGTGAGTCGTGCCCGCCGAGATCAGACCGGCGGAGACCCCGCTGCGCCCGGCTGGGTGGCAGCCGGTTCTCAACCCCGACAAGTCGGGGAACAATCAAAAGACGTCGAACAATCAAAAGACGTCAGGTCTTGACTCTTGATAGAACAACGTAAGTCGCAGTTTACCAAAGTGGTTAATGATGCAAGCGGTAGACGCCGCGCCAGCTCTCCGGTCGCGTTGCTCCCTCCGATCTGTCACGTCGTCTGCTTCACTACGTTTCGTTGCGGTGAGTCGTGCCCGCCGAGATCAGACCGGCGGAGACCCCGCTGCGCCCGGCTGGGTGGCAGCCGGTTCTTAACCCCGACAAGTCGGGGGTCGCCCAACAACTCCGGGAGTTGCTTTGGTTTCTGCGTTGGACGAAACAGGAGTGTGGTTCGGGACGCTTCGATTTACCTGACCGGAAAGTCCGAGTGGTCGTGAGCGATTGACGTTTGGCAAATTCGCTTGGTTGATCGCAGGTCGGAACCTGTATCAGCGGCGAGGGCTGCACCCGCCACCTTCGGCGTTCAAGCAGTTCTGTGCCTTCGGCTTTTAAAATTCGAAAAACGTGAATCTCAGTGATAGACTCACCCGCTTGAGCGGAGATGATCGAAGTCTACATGTCTCTCCGAAACAGGAGATATTCCAAAATATTTTCTGTCCTTATGATCGGGCCTGGTTTTGTGGGACACCGTTGCGGGGCGTTAACAGGGTCATGTCGTGTTTTGTGTGTTTTTCCTAAACCGCCAAAGGTGACCGCGCGCCGTATTTGCCTTTCCCAACGCGAGGCTCGTCCCCAGCCAGCCCACTGAGACGCCCCGCTTGCGTTGTAATTCGTCAGCCAACGCGACTTTCCATGACACATTCTTCGGCGAACGTCTCAAGTCGTCACGTGTTCGCCCCAACTCGGCGAGGCGATCCACCAGCACCGAATTCCACTTCAGAATCATGATCTCCCTAGGTTTCAATGGCTCTGATCTAGGCCCCCTCGAATCGATCTCGACCGGGTGCAAGGTAATATCATGCTTCCAAATATCCGATCCTATCGCCCAACCTAGCGACAATTTATCCTGCTCGTTCGCCCCAGCTGTCTCCTCGTCCAACATCCGCGCTTCGAGACGCCGTTGATAGTCCTTCCACCCATCCGGCGAGTCCTGAATTCCTAAAATTTCCCGCCAATCCTGAGGCTGTAATCCAGAAAACCGAGGTCCTTTCGTCAACGGCCGCAGACTACTCCATTGGAAGCTCCCCCATTGACTCATCGGCACAATCACTGCCCGCCCGGGATTGAGATGAATGTAGTCGGCCACTCTCGCCCGGGCACCGGCTTCCCCTAGCAGCCTGTCGGACTTAACCCCTCGAAGCGATCTATAGGCTCAAGGATGACTTCAAAGTTCGCCGCGAAGTGATTGGATTGAGACTGAGGCACCTTCGAGGCCGTCTTATTGAGATTCGTTTCTAAGTCCGACAGGCTGCTAGGCAAATCGACCGAGATCGTCCTTGGAACAAGTGCCCCTGCTGATTTCGCATCCGGTTAAATTGACTGGCAAACGTCACCTGCCACCACTGCGTCCCGGCCGATAAATTCGACTCCGGCGTCTGCACCGGCAAATGAAAGTGATTACTCATCACCACGTGTGCTCCTACGCGCCATCCAAACCGTTTAGTCGCCTCTTGCAGTGCCCTGAGAAACGCCGCCGCCGCCGATAGCAAAGATATCGCTCCGATAGTTTTCCCCAATTAATGACGTAATAAATCGCTCCGAGGTATTCTCGCCTCAATCGCCACACCATCCATGCCAAACTAGTCAGTTCATCCTGAATCAATCAACCCACAAAACACGATGTGCCCCCGTCGGACTACCCGAAGCGGCTGATTCGTTGTGCCGTAACATAAATTAGATCATCTTACGTTTGATCACCCGGCGGCCGGGTCCGTTACTCTCGATACGATACGACGCCTATTTTCTTCCCCGCTACCCATGCAAAACCTAGCCAGTCGCACCGACGCCATTTTCCTTAAGCGCGACGGATTTCTCGAAGAACATCCGGATTATTGGGTCATTCGCACCCCCGACAATCCCACGTTCTGGTTCGGAAACTACATCCTCTTCAAACACGCCCCTCGCCCCGGCGACCTCGCTCGTTGGCTTCAAATCCACAACACGGTTTTCGGCAACTCGCTCAACCACATGGTTTTGGGTTGGGACGAACCAGTTCCGGGCGAAATCCAACAATTCGTTGATGCCGGATTCGTCGCTTCCCACGGCATTGTGCTAGCGCTCCACTCCCCGCCGCCGATCACGCCCACTAATCCCGATCTGATTGTTCGTCCCTTGCGCGGCCAAGCGGAATGGGACGCGATGACTCGGCAACAATCCGATGCGGATCGGGAAGACTTTGCCTACCCCGAAGACGGCGGCGTCTTTCGTGCCAGTCAAATGGCCGCCGCCAAACGCATGGCCGAAGATGGCCAAGGCGATTGGTGGGGCGCCTTTCTTGACGGCCAACTCGTGGGGGGCATGGGACTCTTCTTTGATGAAGCAGGCTCCATCGGTCGCTTCCAATACGTCACCACCGCCATCGCTCATCGGCGTCAACGTGTCTGCACCACCATTCTGGATCATGTCGTGCGAGACGCCTTTGATCGCATCAGCCCGGAAGTATTAGTCATCTGCACCGGCGCTGAAGACGACAATCCTGCCATCCCGACCTACCGCAATTTCGGGTTCCGGGACGCGATGCGCAGTTATGCATTCAGGCGCATAGAGTCCGTTCCCAGCTAATCTAAAACCGCCGGGACTCACCGTGAACAGAGAGGTAAAATCGGGTGACACAGAAGTTTTTAAGCCGATCCCGAGAGAATCTGCCTCCACCGCTTGAGTGAATAAATCTTATCTGTGATCGATTCCGAAATCATCGCTCTGTGAACTCTTTCCTCTCCGCTGTGTTCGCTGTGACCAGATCTTACCGCCTAAGATGAGAAGGAGCGTTCTCACGCTCCAGTCATCTCAACAACTGCAGCGCCGGCGCGTAATTCGGATTCACCACCAAGGCGCGTTGGGCCGCGGCTCTCGCCGCTTCCCGATCACCCATCTGCCAATGCACCGTTGCCGCCGCATAAGGATAGTCCGGCACGTTGGGCGCCGCTTTCTCCGCTTTGGCCAACGACTCTAGCCCTTGCGCTTGCTCGCCTTTCTGCACCTGCAATAGACCCAGATTATACCAAGCCCGATCGAGTGACGCATCACGCCGCACGGCGATCGTCAGCGCATTTTCTGCTTCCTGCGTTCGCTGGGCCTCCGCAAAGGCGAGTCCGGCGCGGAACATTGCGTCTCCGTTTTCTGGTTGTAGCTGCGCTGCCCGGTAAAACGCATTCGCCGCCTCCGGCATGCGCCCTGCCGCTTGCAATACCATCGCCTGCGTTTCGTAGATCCCCGGCGAGTATCGGTCCCATTGCACTGCCGTTTGCAGCGCAGTAGCCGCCGCATCAAAACGGCCTAAATTCGCGAGATACTGGCCCATGCGTAAGCGACCTCCGGGTTGGTCCATCGCCTGCGTCAGGTAGGTCTGATACTCCTCATTCAACTTAGCGCTCGCGGCGGGATCATCGGGCAAGGCCCAACGCGCATCAAACCGCACGAGTCGCGACGGGTCATCAAAAGCCTTCCGCACCAAATGCTCCTTGCCCCCCTGCCCGGCCAATGCCTGCACCGCCGCCGATCGCACCATGGGATCTTCATGCTCCAACGCCTCCTCCACCGCTTGCGCGACTGGGGCATCATGCATGTGCCCGCTCAAGAGTTGCAGATACGTGGCGTGCCACGCGGGGATGTCCTCATCCGCCAAAAGTTCGAGTAAGGCGTCGACCGATTCCTCCGAACCCGTTCGCCCCGCCGCCACGGCCCGGGCCCGTTGCCGCTGGCGCGAATCCAGTTTTTCGCCATACCACGTATCCGAATGCTGGATCGCCCAGTCCACCGACTCATCCGTGTGACAGCGGTTACACGCATTCGGCACGCCCAGCTCCTTCGTCATCAGGGGGTCCGGCTTGAGCCAGCCGTGATCATGCCGTGGCGACCGGATCATGTAGTCTGTCGTCGGCATGTGGCAGGATACACATTGATTGCCCGTTGACCCTGCGAGGTGCCGCGAGTGGGCGGTCGGGTCGATCACGGGAGCCAATATATTTGTTGTCGGCATCACGCGTCCCGGCGTCGAGTGACACTGCATGCACAGCGCGTTGTTCTCCACCGGCAAAATCGTCTTGTTCGTATGCGGGTCGTGGCAATCCATACACGACACCCCCGCGTGATGCATGCGACTGAGCTTAACCGAGGTCCAATTAAAATCCTCATCCTGCTGCTGCCCGTCCGGCCAGAAAATGTTCTCCTCCGTCGGCAAGGTAAGTCGGAAATGGTCTTCGTAGTCTGCGCCCGGCAGGAATTCCGCCGTGAGTGACTCGTTGCGAGCATGGCAATACGCGCAGGTCTCCTGTGCCACCGCCCGATCGCGGATCCAAGATTCGGGGCTATCCCCTCGGGCCAACGCTGCGGGAGTGCCATGATCTTCGCTCACCGCCCCGTGACACTGCACGCAACTGATCCCTTGCTCGATCCAGGACGACTTATAAACGTCGGTCTCAAGGTCGTAATTCTTCCGGTATCCGGTCATGTGGCAATGCGCACACATCGAATTCCAATTCATACCCCGACCGGTCCAGTGCCCCCATTCGCCTTCCCGACGATTCTCCTGCCCGAAAACATTAAACCACTCCTTTTCGGCCGGATCCCATGCGAGATCCGTGGGTTGCAACCTCCCGCCCTCCCCCTCGACCAACATCTGGCGCGATGGCTTGTAGCCCAATACCCCGTGCACGGCATAGTCGGTCTCTTTCCCATCGGCCCCCAAACCCACCATGTGAAAATCTTCCCCCCGTTGCTCGAGATTGAAGCGCGAACCGCCTTCTCCTACTTCACCGCCGGTCGCAAATACCTCGGCTAAATCCGTCGCCGCAATCGGTCGGTTGGCCAACGCGTGATCAGTGCCTTCCCAGGCCTTGAAAATATCCGAGTGACATTCACGACAGCTTTCGGAGGTTTGATGCGGCACCTGCGACGGAAATCGATGCAGGCCGGCATGCGCGATGTCCGCGGCTGAAGTGCTTGCTTCCGCCGAATTGGAAGCGCCTCCACCATCCGCGGCTCGAGACTGTTTACTCTTACTACAGGCACCAAATAATAAGACGACCGCGCCCACCACTGACCACAGGCCAAACCCCCAGATGAGCGTCCGGCTCCAGCTCGGCGTCCGATGAGAGATTTTATTTACGGAAGACGAAACGGGTTTCAACGCGCCCAACCAAACGCGTCCGGCCGATAGGCGTAAAGCCGCGAAACGCTCCGGACTTCATTAACCGCTCTCCTCAACCTTCTCGCCCCCCCAACGTTGGCGCCCAACGCTCCGGTTTCCAGGTTTTCAGGCGCGCCTTTTCCTCGGCGAGGACCGGATCATCCGCCCGGTTGGAAAATTCATGCGGATCGTTGGCCAGCTCGTAGAGTTCCTCCGTGCCATCTTCGTAGCGGATATACCGAAAACGGCCATCAGTGACCGAAAACTGATCTTCCTCGTAAACCGTGATTCCCGGTCGACGCCAACCGGAGCCTGGGTTCTCCAAAATTCCTTTCATCGAAATACCTTCAATTGACTGCCGTGGCGCCGGCAGCCCGCAAAATTCCACCAACGTCGGATAAAGATCGATCAGTCCCACGGTCGCTTCATTTACCGTGCCGGCATTCGCTCCATCGGGTAGCCGCACCGTAAATGGAATTCTCGCCGACGCGCTCCACAACGTGGATTTCTCGAAATGGTTCTTCTCTCCGAGGTGGTAACCGTTATCGGAAACCAAAACCACCAGCGTGTTATCCGCATGCCCACTCGCCTCCAGCGCATCGAGCACTCGCCCAATGTTGTAATCCGCAAAACTCGTCGCGGCGTAATACCCCCACATAATTTCGCGCCACAACTCGGGATCGTTCCCACCAGTTTCCTCCCAGCGTTCCCCCCAGACACTCGATAAGTGCTTCCCCATCGCCGGCACGTCCTCCATGTCGTCGGCCCGCCAACTCTTGGGCGGGAATGAAAGCTCATCCTTATCGTAGAGTTCGAAAAATCGCCGCGGTGCGGTAAATGGCGTGTGCGGCCGCCACAGCCCCAACATCAGGCAAAACGGTTTCTCCTGATCCTGCTGCAAAAACTCCACCGCCGCATCCGTATTGCGGTTGTCTGGAAAATCAGAATCGGGGCCTTCCCAAGCCGACGCCCCCCACCATTTCCCCCAGTTTTCCACCAATCGATCCTCGGGTTTGACGAATGGACCAAAGCCACCGGTCATCGGTTCGTTGTCAAATGCCGCTTCCTTGCGTTCCGGCGTGATCTGCGTATGGAAGATCTTCCCGCCTCCCCATACCGCATAGCCGCCCCGCTTGAACTGCTCCGGCCAGGTATCAACCCGATCCATCACCGGCTTTGTCCAAGGGTCGCTGCCATTGAGGTAGGCGCCCGTCGTAAACGGATACTGCCCACTGAACAGCGATGCCCGCGACGGCACGCACGAAGGCGCGTTGCACACTCCGTTCGTAAAAGTAACCCCCGTATCGCGCAATCGATCCATGTTCGGGGTGAGCAGTCCCTCCTCCTGGTGCAGAAAGCCAAAGAGGTTCATATCGTCGACAATGAGAAAAACGACGTTCGGTCGATCATCATGGGTAGCCGACGCAAAGTGGCTGAGTCCGACCAGCAGGCCGATCGTCGAGAGAATCTGTCGAAGTTTCATCACAAAATTAGAATGCAACATCAGTGAACCCCAACGCGCCGCGGAACAACCCAAACCACAGATCAAACGAATGCCATATAGATCGTCCCTCGGATCCCCGTAAATGTCCCGGTCCCTTGTCGGACCCTACTTCCAATTGGGCCTCCGGCGGCGGCGGCGGCGTCAGCGTCAGCGTCAGCCAGTTCACGCCGGCAGCAGCTCACGCCCCAGCATCGCGTCAGCCGCGTCTCCCATCATTTCCGCATCCGTGCCCACCGTTACGCCGATGGAAATACCCGCCTGGGACAAGCGGCCTGAGGAAAAATTAAACCGCCCCGAGGTTGCCAACCCGTCGCTGCAGTCACCACTGGGCTGCGGCAGCAGACTCTGCCCCAAATTTTTCCAGCCAAATATCTGCCGCGCTCCTCGGCCGTCGCGCCGCTCCAAAAACTCCGGCATCGTGAATAATCGCGACCGCATAGAGATCGGCCCAACGCACACCGCCGACACCGCCCAAAGCACACCGCCGATCTGCCCGTTATAGATCGAGATGAACCCGATCTCGGGCGCCAAGCCCCCCACCGCACTCATGAACGGAGTGATCGACCTGTTGGTCGCAAACAACGACGCCCCCACCGCAAACCACCCGAATGTTCTACCACCCAAGAAATAGCCTGCCGTCGGGCCGAAATCTTTCCGGTAGTCCCCCTATACCGCAGCCCGTGATTCCGCGTCGCTCGAGCACCACAAGAGTCAGATCGAGCGTTTGACCGGAGGTCATAGCGAGGGGCAAGGGGTTACTGCCCAAAATGAAAGCCCTCCCGTGATGACCCCTGGAGCGTTTTGTTTCCGTGGACTCAGTGTAACGATCCCGTAATCGCAATGCGTCGTGCCCCCCCGTCCACCGACTTGTGGGGTTGCTCCCATCCGCTCGGGTTGTTGCTCATTAACTCATGCCCCCGACCTCCCTGCCCGGTTTGAGCCTACCCGCCTCGCCCATCGCCCTTGGCACCATGCTCTCGGGCTCGCGCATCACCCCAGCGGATTCGTTCGCATTGATGGACGAATTCCACGCGCGGGAGGGAAACATGCTCGATACTGCCTAGGGATACGCCGAATGGCTGCCCGACGGTGCGGGCTGCAGTGAGCGCACCATCGGCGAATGGTTACGCCGCACCGGACTTCGGTATCAAGTCCTCGTCGCCCCGAACGGAGGTCAGCCCGATTCCCTCACTCGTGAACCCCGCTTTACGCTCAAACACCTCGATCACGATTTAAACACCAGTTTCGACCGACTGCGTTTACCCCCAGGCGATCTTTATTGGTTTCACCGCGACGATGTAAATATTCCCGTGAGCGAGCTCATGGATTGGACCGCTCAAAAAATATCCAGCGGTCTTTTCCAGGCCATTGGTGCCAGCAATTGGATCAATTCCCGCCTGCGTGAAGCGGCTCAATGGTGTCGTGCCCACGATAAACCAAATTTCGTCGCGAGTCAGATCGGTTGGAGCCTGGCGGAGTCGAATCCTACCGCCATTACCGCCCCCACTCTCATTCACCTCTCACCACCGGACTACGATGATTTCATGAACGTGGGTCTGCCGATCTTCGCCGATCAAGCGCAAGCCCGCGGTATCTTCGATCCCGTCAAACGGCTACAATCCGAACGTATCGCTCGTTATGATACCCCCACCACTCACCAGCGTTTTTAATCAGTCGCCCCCATTGCCCAGACCTACGGAGTCGCCCCCCATCAAGTCGCTCTCGCGTGGTTTTGGGACCACCCTGTGCCCGTGCCCCCCATCGTCGGTGCCCGCTCCGTGGCCCAACTCAGCGATGCGATGGACTCGGTCGATCTACAGCTCACTGCTGCGGAGTGGCATGAACTGACTCGAGTGGTTTTATAGCTTCGTTCGGTTCATGTGACTGTCCTCGCTTTCACCCGTTTCTGCCCTCCCGTTCCTCTACCAACGTCCGGCCCCCTTTTTTACCCCACGCCCATTAAAATCGCCATAATCGGAGCCGGTTCCATCGGCTTCACTCGCCGCCTCATGCACGACGTGGTGTGCGTGCCCGAACTGGCCGATACTCACTTCGCCCTCCACGACATCTCGAAGCAGAATCTCCGTATGGTCACTGCGCTCTGTCGTCGCGACATCAAGGCCAACAAACTCCCCGCCAAAGTCAGTTCGTCGCTTAATCGGCGAAAGGTTATCGCAGATGCCGACTACGTGCTGTGCATGATCCGGCAAGGCGGCCTCGAAGCCTGCCAGAGCGATATCGACGTGCCCTTACAATACGGCATCGATCAATGTGTCGGCGATACGCTTGGTGCCGGGGGCATCATGTATGCCCAACGCACCATTCCCGCGCTACTCGAATTCTGTAAAGACATCCGTCAGGTCGCCAAACCAGACGCCCTGCTCCTGAATTACTCCAACCCCATGGCCATGAATACGTGGGCGTGCAACAAGCACGGCGGCGTCAACACCATCGGCCTCTGCCACGGCGTGCAAGGCGCCCACTGGCAAATCACCCGGTGCATTGAGCGCTACGCTCGACGCCGTAAACTCATCCCGGCAAACGCCGCCCTGCATCGCGACGACGTCAATGTCGCGGCGGCCGGGCTCAATCACCAAACGTGGTTTCTCAAAGCCGAATGGAATGGCATCGATTTCATTCCCAAGCTCCTCGAGATGTTTACCTAGCACCCGGAATACGCGGTGCAAGAGAAAGTGCGCATCGATGTTCTGCGGCGCTTTGGCTACTTCAGCACCGAATCCAACGGCCACCTCTCCGGGTATCTGCCTTGGTATTGTAAACGCCCCCGCGAAACGAAGCAGTGGATCTCCCTCGACCAGTGGATCACTGGCGAGACCGGCGGCTACCTTCGCGTCTGCATCGAGGGGCGCAACTGGTTCACCACCGACTTCCCCCAACTGGCTCAAGGAAGATCCCCCCCGCGATCACCCCCGATCAACGCTCCGAAGAAAACGGCCACTACATCATCGAAGCGCTGGAAACCGGCCGCAAATACTCCGGGCATTTCAACGTCATGAACCGTGGGCACATCACGAATTTACCCGACGGTTGCGGTATCGAGATTCCCGGGGTGGCCCGCAAGTCCGGCATTAAACTGTCCAAAATCGGCGCTCTCCCCATGGCTTGCGCCGCCTCAGCTCGCGTTCAGGAGATGGGCGTTGAAGCCGCCGTCAACGGCGACGTCATCTTGCTCAAACAGGCCATGCTCCATGATCCACTTTCGGGTGCCGTCTGTAATCCCGAGGCGATTTGGCAGCTCACCGACCACCTACTCGTCTATCAAGCCCGCTGGCTTCCGCAATACAAGTCCGGCGTGACGGCCTCCCGTCGCCGCCTCAAAGCCCACGTAAAAAATGGCCCGCGGGTGAAACTCAAAAAAGACTGGCCGGGCTCCGCCCGACTGAAAGTGAAGACTGTCGATGAGATGTCTCAAAATATCGCCGCCGCCCGGGCCAACGCCTCCGCTGCCGATAAGGGCAAGATGACCCTCGCGAAGCCCCTGCAGCAGAATCGCAAAGGCAGCGGTGGATAGGGTGGCTACTCTGTCGCAAACCAACAAATTTGGCTCGGCGACTCCGTCTCGAGCGACTTTAATCGCAGGCACGTGGGTCGATGGTTCGACCGTGCGTGCTCAATCTTAGTCGCTCCCCATGTTCACTCCCCGGCTCTTTACCCCACCATTTGGTCTGATAACCAAACTCCTCTTCACCCTCGCCCTCGCTGCGTTTTTATTTCCCGCCTCGGGTCACGCGAAGACTCAGCCCAACATTATCGTCGTCATGGCCGACGACCAGGGTTGGGGCGATCTGAGCGCCCATGGTCATCCTTCGATCCAGACCCCTCACCTCGATAGTCTGGCTAAAGACGGCGCGCAATTCAGTCGTTTCTACGTGCAGCCTGTCTGCGCCCCAACTCGGGCCGAATTCTTAACCGGCCGCTATCATCTTCGCGGCGGAGTCACCGGAGTAAGCGAAGGTTTGGAGCGCATTGCCCTGCGCGAAGAGACGATCGCCGACGTGCTCGGTTCGGCCGGATACGCCACGGCGACCTTCGGCAAATGGCACAGCGGCTCGCAATATCCCTACCACCCCAATGGCCGCGGCTTCCAAGAGTTCTACGGCTTCACCTCCGGCCACTGGGGAAGCTATTGGGATGCGATGATGGATCACAATGGCCAGGTGGAAACCGGCCAAGGCTTCATGGCCGATGACATCACCAACCACACCATCAAATTCATGCGCGATAACCACGTGGCCGATCGTCCCTTCTTCACTCTTCTCGCCTTTAACACCCCCCACTCCCCCATGCAGGTGCCCGACGCGTTTTACGATCGTTGGGTCGATAAACCCATCCCTTCGGACCACCGCTTCGCCCGTCGCGAGAACCCCGAACACACTCGCGCCGCCCTCGCGATGGTGGAAAATCTCGATCACAATGTGGGTCGTATTCTCACCGCAATCGACGAGCTTTCGATCGCAGACTCCACCATCGTCGTCTTCCTCACCGATAATGGCCCCAATGGAGCCCGCTGGAATGGTGACTTTAAAGGGCAAAAAGGTTCCACCGATGAAGGCGGGGTGCGTTCGCCCCTCTTCCTGCGTTGGTCCGGTCAAGTTCCCGCCGGTCATGTCATCGCGCCGCGCGGAGCCGTCATCGATCTGCTGCCCACGCTACTCGATCTTGCTCAAATCAAACATGAGCCCAAAAACACCCTCGATGGTCGCAGTTTCGCTTCATCTCTGCGCGGTGAGTCGACTCCGACACCAGAGCGCCTCCTCTTTTCCCATTGGAACGATCGCGTGAGCGTGCGCGGCAGTCGCTGGATGCTCGATCACCAAGGAGAACTTTTCGACCTTTCCGCCGATCCCCGCCAGGAGAGCCCCGTCACGGGTGACTACCCTCAAATCACGAAGGACTTGCAGACCGCCGTCACCAATTGGCGCGCGGATATTGCAGCGACCGGAGCAGATCAACACCCGCCCATGATTGTGGGTCACCCCGGCACCGAGTTCACCCCGCTGCCGGCCCGCGATGCGACTTTACATGGCGACTTGAAGCGTTCGAATCGATTCCCCAACTGCTCCTACGTCCTCAACTGGCAATCCGAAAATGACTATCTCTCCTGGGAAGTGGAGATCCCCGCGGACGGTCGTTTTGAGGTCGTCATCTACTACACGTGTGCCGCTGAAGATGTGGGCACTGAATTCAGCCTCCACTGGCAAAACCATTCCACCGGCGCTCGGATCACTGCAGCGTGGAACCCGCCTGCAACGGGAGCTGAACACGATCGATTCCCCCGCCAAGAGTCCTACGTTAAAGTCTTCCAACCACTCTCCCTTGGCGAGATTGATTTACGTGCCGGCAGCGGCCCCATGACGCTGCGCGTCGATAAAGTGCCCGGTCAAGCAGCCGGTGAATTTCGGCTGCTTACGTTACGTCGCATCCCCTAGAAACCCTGATCGCAGGAGGCAGGTATCACTCCCATCAGGAATGGGCTGATCCCATGTAATACTCTGCTTGTCGCTGCAAAGCGAATGCTTCGGGCGCATCAATAAACTGTGGTGCCACTTCGCCACATGCTGCCATTCGACGTTTTAACCGCTCTCGCATTTCAACCACAATTCCGTCGAACGTTTTCATACCGATAAGGTTCGTCTGCTCCCACGGGTCTGCTTGTAGATCGTAGAGGAAGTCATCCGTATAAACCTCGGCCGTCGCGGCATCGACCGGCAATCCATCGTCACCCTTTTGATCGGCCCGAACGCTGTATTTCCACCGCGCCGTGCGCACGCATCGTCCCGTGTGACTTTCGCTTATTTGCACATAAACATCGTCGGGCCACTCCATCGTGCGGTTCGCCACAAGTTGTTTGATCGAATTCCCCATCATCAGATCAGGCACTTCAATTTCCGCCGCATCGAGCAACGTGGCGGGCAAATCAATCAAACTGCAAAGCTGAGCCAGTCGTCCACCACCATTGAATCCCGGTCCACAGATTGCCGTCGGCACTCGAATCGAGGCTTCATGACATGATCGTTTATACTCGTCGTTTCTGGTTTTAAAATGACACCCATGATCCGACGTGAAAAGGATCACGGTGTTGTCGTCGATATTGAGACTTTTAAGCGTGTCCCTGATCCGACCCAGCGCCTCATCGCAACGTTTGATCATGCCGCAATATCCCGGCCAATGCTGCGGTGCCGTGCCGCCAAGTTTCGCCAGATCGGGTGGCAATGGGGCCTGGGCATATTGCTCCTCGTAACCTTCCGGCGACGGATAATTGTCGCTGTGGTTTTGATGATGCGGTTCGAGGTAGGATAGAAACAGGAAGAATGGATCCTCATCCGCCGCCTTGTCGTCAATGTAACGGATCGCGGCATCCGTTTGCGCATCCACCCGATACCCTGGCAGCACGTGTTCCTGATCATCCTTGTCCCAAAGGTGCGTATCGTAGGGACCTGAGACGAACTCCAACAAGTTCGCCGCTAACCAATAGTCATACCCTCCCCGGCGTGCTTTCGGCACGGGCCCGATACAATCATGCGACATCAAGTGCCACTTGCCAATATAACCCGTTTGGTAACCGGCTTCGCCAAAGTAGGTTCCCAACATTTTGAGATGATCGTGCGGTTGCAGACCGTTACGCCAAACCCCGGTTTGCGAAGCAAAGACTCCCGTCTGTAAACACGACCGAGCCGGACCACAAACCGGCTGACACGTGAAACTATTATAAACATGCGTTCCTCCTCGAGCCATCCGATCAAAATTGGGGGTCAATCCGGACGGATTCCCGTGCGCCCCCGTAGTGTCGGCGCGCTGTTGATCAGTGAAAAAAACAATAATATTCGGACGTTTTTTTGGCATAGGGCGGTTCCTTAAAAACGAAAGCGAACGCTGCTAAGGTCAACCGGTTAAACTAAACCGTCACCCCTTTGCCATCACCCGGCTTTGCGCCGCCCCCCCGAACACCACTCAACCACCCGCCCCCGCCGTCCGAACAATTGTCACCCTCGTGCTTACAAACTTGAATTCAACCGGAGCGCCTCACGATTAAATCTACGGATAAAGCGTCAACTGCTCGAGTGAATCGAGTTCCGGTGATCCGCCCCGGTTGCCGCTTCCGCCGCAAGTCCACAGCGAATGATTATGCAAAATAATTCCCGCTCCGTGGCGCCCTCGCGCGAACGACGGCAGTGCCGTCCATGCCCCGGTTGCGGGCGTGTAGGCGTCGACATTATTGTGAGCATTTTCCTGTCGGTGGCTCTCGCCTCCCGCCACGATGTAACGCCCTTCGTGGGTTAACGAGAATGTGCCAGCGCGCGGATTCGGTAAGGGATCTGCGGCGGTCGACCACGTGTCTTTCGCGATATCATAAATATCCAGCGCCGGTTCGAGCAGACTAAACGTTTCTTTGGTCTTCGCCGATGATCGACGCCCGCCCCCCGCGTAGATCTTACCATCCAACACCCCCGCTTGGAAGTGATCGCGCAGGTGCGGAGCGTCAGAGAGTTGAGTCCACTCCCCGGTCGTTAGGTCGAACGCATCCAGCCAAGCCACGTGGCCATCCCAGTGGCCGTTGATGATACCAGCCACCATATAGAGCACCCCATCGGCGATCACCGTTCCGGCGCCACCTCGACGACGGTCTTCCGGGATCACGGCGCCATGGGTCCAGGTGTCCATCCCCGGGTCATAGATCATGAATCGGGGTAACGCGGTTTCCCGGGGATACTTCCCCGTCATCGCACCCGCCAAAATGATGCGGTTGCGCCATACAACGGGCTGAAAATGATGTATTTCGACCGGGGGAGCTTTACCTTCTGACCACGTATTCGTCTCGGGATCGTAAATATCGACCGGTTGAATTCGGCGACCACCGAGCAAATAAAACTTCCCGTCGCACTCCACAAAAGCCGCCTCATGCCGGGCATGGGGACGTCCTTCCGGATCGAGTGTTTCCCATTCCGCCGCTTTCGCGGTAAAGACTGACAAGAGTAAGAAAGTGGCAATGGACAGTTTCTGCATACGGAAGCGGGCGGTTTCAGGAAAGGTTCAGACGGAATCATGCCCGCGTCGATGCGGGCTCTCTCCTACTAGATGCCCCCCACCCGACGGCCGCAATGGCAGATGCAAATGGGCTTCTCACGCTCCCCCATCGTCGACAACATCGTTCCCGCGTTAAAACATATCGCTTTTATCGCCCTCCCCATTCGGCCACAGCTGCCGGGCCGCGGCTATGCCATTACCTTCGACGAGGTGCGGTGACTCTTGAGCCACAATTTTTGATAAAATCGACAACCACCCGGCCGTCATGTCGAACCCCGGGGATAACCAGCCTACTTAACCCCTTTTTGGGCTTCCTTCGTTCTGTCCGTCCCTCGATGTTCAACTCACTCGGTCAAATCGCAGTATCAACCCCTCCCTCCCTATGAGTTTCACCCTCGGACTAGACTACGGCACTAATTCAGCACGCGCTCTCATCGTGCGCTGCGCAGACGGCAAAGAGTTCGGATCTTTTGTCGTCGAATACCCGAGTGGCCACCAAGGTATTCTCCTCGATCCCAAGGATCACAACGTCGCTCGCCAAAGCCCCCTCGACTACCTCGTATGTCTCGAGCAAGCCACCAAGGGAGCCCTCGCCCAAGCCAGTAAAAATCGCGGGTTCAATGCCGATCAGGTCATCGGCATTGGCGTCGATACCACGGGGTCTAGTCCCATCCCGGTCGACCGGAAAAATCGCCCTCTCATCGCTCAAAAGAAATGGGCCAAAAACCTTAACGCCCAATGTTGGCTCTGGAAGGATCACACCAGCTGGCGCGAGGCGACTAAGATCACGTCCCTCGCCGCCAAGCATCGTCCCGCATACCTCGCCAAGTGCGGCAACACCTATTCGTCCGAGTGGTTCTGGGCCAAACTCTGGCGCTGTCTCAATGTTGACCCCAAAGTCTTCGATGCCGCCTACTCGTGGGTCGAAACCTGCGACTGGCTTCCTGCTGTCCTTGCCGGTGTCACCGATCCCACTGCCGTGAAACGCGGAATCTGCGCCGCCGGGCATAAAGCCTTTTACTGCGACGAATGGGGCGGACTTCCGGATAAAAAATTCCTGCGTAAACTTTCCCCGAAACTCGCCGACCTGCGCGATCGACTTTACACTCAAGCTTACGATGCGAGTGCCTCCGCGGGCAATCTCTGCCCCGAGTGGTCCCAGCGCCTCGGTCTCCCCGCCGGAATCCCCATCGCGATTGGTGAATTCGACGTGCACTACGGCGCCATCGGTTCGGGCGTATCCGAGGGCACCCTCGTCAAAGTCATTGGCACCTCGACCTGCGATGTCGGTGTGGTCTCGGCCGACCGGGAAGTCGCCGATATTCCCGGCATCTGCGGCATCGTTAAGGGCGCCATCCTCCCCGGACACTTTGGCATCGAAGCCGGCCAATCCGCCGTCGGCGACATCTTCAAATGGTGGGTGGAAGTCGTCTGCGCCGGCGACGACCAGACTCACGTCAAATTCACCCAACAAGCCGCTAAACTTGCTCCCGCCGAAAGCGGACTCCTCGCCTTAGATTGGAACAACGGGAACCGTACGATCCTCGTGGATCAACGCCTCACCGGATTGATTCTGGGCACCACCCTTCACACCGGTCCAGCTGAGATCTACCGCGCTTTGATCGAGTCCACCGCCTTTGGCGCTCGCGCCATCATTGAGCGTCTTCGCGAGTATGGCGTACCGATCAAGCGCGTGGTTTGCGCCGGTGGCATCGCCGAGAAGAACCCGATGCTCATGCAAATCTACGCCGACGTGACCGGCTGCACCATGCTGGTCGCGGGCTCCAGTCAGGCCTGCGCACTTGGTTCCGCCATCTCGGCCGCGGTCCTCGCCGGTGCCCATCCCGATTTCGCTACCGCCGAGGAGAAAATGACTTCTCTTAAACCCGTCCAATACAAGCCCAACGCCACTTCCCGTCGCACCTACCAAAAACTCTATCAACTGTATCGGAAATTACACGACAGTTTTGGAGGCCTCAACCGGGCCGCCGATCTGTCCGGCGTCATGAAGGACCTGCTCGTATTAAAAGAGAAGGCCCGTGACTAGTCGGTCGCAAAGTAACGAGCCGAAGGACTCGCCCCTCCCCCCTTCCTTCCTCCCTTCCTGCCATGAAGCAACTTCCCTCTCCCGAAATCTGGTTCGTCTGCGGTTCCCAACACCTCTACGGCCCCGGGCCACTCCAGACCGTCGCCGCCAACGCTGCCACGATTGCATTCAAATTGGACGCCTCAAAGCACTTGCCCTTGCGGGTCGTGAGCAAACCGCTTCTGACGACTCCCGCGGAGATCACCAACCTCTGTATCGCGGCCAACGCCGATCCCAATTGCGGTGGACTCATTTTATGGATGCACACCTTCTCTCCATCCAAAATGTGGATACGAGGACTGGATCTCCTGCGAAAACCCTTTCTGCACTTCCATACTCAGTTCAATCGAGACCTCCCTTGGCGCACCATCGATATGGATTTCATGAACCTCAATCAAGCCGCCCATGGCGACCGCGAGGCCGGGTTCCTTCACACCCGCATGAGGCTGGCCCGCAAAGTGGTCGTCGGCCATTGGAGTGACGCCGAGGCCCAACAACGCATCGGGGCGTGGATGCGCGCCGTGCGCGGTTGGACCGATTGGCAAGGCGCGCGCTTCGTCCGCTTTGGTGATAACATGCGCCAAGTCGCCGTCACCGATGGCGATAAAGTTTCGGCGGAAATGAAACTCGGCTTCTCCGTAAATACTCACGGTGTCGGCGACCTGGTTGCCGTCGTTGATGCGGTGAGCTCGGAAGAAATTTCCGCCCTGTGCGCGGATTATGAGAAAATCTACCCGGTCGTCCCTGCTCTCAAAAAAGGAGGCGACCGCCACTCTGACCTCCGCTACTCTGCCCGATTGGAACTAGGCATGGAGAAGTTCCTCTCCGATGGTGGCTTCAAAGGCTTCACCGACACGTTCGAGGACCTTCACGGTCTGCGCCAACTCCCCGGCATGGCCACCCAGCGCCTCATGGCCATGGGCTACGGCTTCGGCGGTGAAGGCGATTGGAAAACCGCTGCGCTCGTTCGTGCGATGAAAGTCATGGGCGCAGGTCTCAAAGGCGGCACATCATTCATGGAGGACTACACTTACCACCTGTCGCCGAAAGGTCACTTGGTCCTCGGTTCCCACATGTTAGAGATTTGTCCGAGCATCGCCGCCCATAAACCACGCGTTGAGATCCATCCCCTGGGTATCGGCGGCAAAGAAGATCCCGTCCGTCTTGTCTTCGAGACCAACGCCGGCCCCGCACTCAATGCCAGCCTGGTTGATCTCGGCAATCGGTTCCGTCTCATCGTCAACGAAGTCGAGGCCGTGAAACCACCCAAACTCCCTCGCCTCCCCGTCGCCCGTGCCCTCTGGCGGTGCCATCCTGATTTCAAGACTGCCTGCCAAGCATGGATTCTTGCCGGCGGCGCGCATCACACCGCTTATAGCTACACCGTGACCAGTGAGATGCTGGAAGACTTTTCCACCATCGCCGGCATTGAAACGGTCCCCATCAACGCGGATACGCGCATGGCCGATTTCAAACAATCGCTGCGCAACAACGAGGTCTACTATCATCTAAATCAGGGCTTCCGCGCCTAGACCTTTTTTGATCGAGTAAGGCCAGTTTCCAATCGCTACTTTTCACCTCATGCTCACCGAACTCAAACGCGAAGCCTACGAAGCAAATATAGCCTTACCGCAACACGGTTTGATCAACCTCACGTTTGGGAACGCATCGGCCATCGATCGGCCCAAAGGGATCTTCGCCATCAAGCCATCCGGCGTCGCTTACGTGGACCTCAAGCCGGAAGACATGGTGTTGATCGACCTTGAGGGTAATCAGGTCGAAGGCGCCATGCGCCCGTCCTCCGATACTCCGACCCATCGACGCCTTTTTCTCGCATTTGCGTCCATCGGTGGAGTCGTTCACACTCATTCGTCTCGTGCAACTGCCTTCGCTCAAGCTGGACGCGACATCCCTATCTTTGGCACCACCCACGCCGATTACTTTTTCGGCAATATTCCCGTTACCCGAAAAATGACCTCGGAGGAAATAAGTGGCGGGGCTTACGAATGGGAGACCGGCAATGTCATCGTCGAACGCTTCGCCGCCCTTGATCCCGCCGACTTTCCCGCCGTTTTGGTGAACCGCCACGCTCCCTTCACTTGGGGTGGCTCCGTCGCGAAAGCCGTCGAAGTGGCCGTGGCAGTGGAGTGCATCGCCGACATGGCTTTGATGTCGCTCCAACTCGAACCCAAGTTAGCCGAAATCGAACCCGAATTACTGAACAAGCACTTCAAACGTAAGCACGGCCCCGGGGCCTACTACGGCCAACCCGGATCCTGCTGAAAACCGTAAAACGGGTTTCAGATGATTAGGACAACCGCCCCTTATCCTTCAAATGGAGCTGGCTCTGGCGAACCCGATATTTCTGACTTGATCGATCTACCTCGCGCCCACTTCCCTCCCTCGACCGATCAAACGAAGAGACTGACGTTTACCACAATTCCTGCCCATCTCCGCTTCCTTCCGACGACAACCCCCCCCCCCTGCTTCTCGGCACAAAAAAACACCACCAGTGCGTGAGCCCTCCGTGACCTCATTTCTACTCCGTGCTCTCCGTGACTCAAATTCCGTTCCAGTTCCATCAGTGCGTAGTCGTTAGACGAAGCCATTAGTGTCCATTCGTGGTTAAAAGAAAAACCCTGCCTCCCCGTGAAACCCAACCTCCCCACATCCCTCCTCCTCGTAGCCCTCGCCGCCCTCACCCTATCGGCCCAGTCCACCGCCGTTTCCATCGAAGGGGAATAATTCCATCTCAACGGTCGCCCCACTTACGAGGGTCGCACGTGGCGCGATCACCAAATCGAGGGTCTGCTCATGAACGCCCGTTTCGTTCAGGCCACCTTCGATGACGTCAATCCCGCCACCCGTGAGCGCTGGGCCTATCCCGACACCGGCATCTGGGATGCCGAGCGCAACATCCGAGAATTCCTCGCCGCGATGCCGACCTTCCGCCGCCACGGCCTCCTCGGGCTCGCCGTCAATTTCCAAGGCGGCTCCCCCGAAGGCTACTCCAAGACCCAACCTTGGGAAAACAACGCCTTCAATCCCGACGGTTCACTCCGCCCCGCTTATGCCGATCGCATGGGCCGCGTCATCGAATTCGCTGACCAACTCGGCATGGTCGTCATCCTTGGCTACTTTTATTTCGGCCAAGATGAGCGTCTCGCCGACGAAGCCGCCGTCGTCAACGCGGTCGACTCCGCCACCCATTGGGTCCTCGAAAACGGTTGGACCAACGTGATCGTCGAAATCAATAACGAGTGTGACGTCAAAGCCTACCAACACGATATTCTCAAACCAGATCGCGTCGCCGAACTCATCACCCGCGCCCGCGGCATCACGCATCAGGGACGCCGTATGCTCGTCAGCACGTCCTTCAAAGGAAACACGGTTCCTTCCGACGCCGTCGTCGCCGCGTCCGACTTTATTCTCGTCCACGGCAACAGCGTTCACGACCCCAAACGTATCGTGGAGATCGTCGAAAAAACCCGCGAACTGCCGAGTTACACGCCCAAGCCCATCGTTTTCAACGAGGACGACCACTACGGCTTCGATACCCCCAAGAACAACTTCATCTCCGCCACCTCCGCCGGCGCGAGCTGGGGCTACTTCGACTACCGCATGGGCGGCGGAGGCTACGACGAAGGCCACCAAAGCGTGCCCGTCAACTGGGGCCTAAGCTCCGATCGCAAACGCGGATTTTTCAAACTCCTCGCCGAGATCACCGGGTCCCAACCCTAGCCTACCCGGCGCTTCCCAGCCCGTCAGCAGGTGCTCTCCGCTCCCGATGGACAGGCTGCGTGACCGCAGTCACTCGGTGTCCGCGCTCCTTTCGCTCATCGATCGTCAAATCAGTCGCAAGTAAACGGCCAAGCTCCTCGTCTGAGGTGCCCATTGCGCCGCTCACGCTGCTCGTCGAGGGTGCCCATTGCGCACCTCCACCGTTCCCTGAGCCCACCAGCCCCCCCCTCGGTCGCCCTCTTGGCCAAGGTTCCACCCGCTATCGCTCAGTCCGGTTTGTCACCTATTGAGTGACAAAATCCGTATCACTTTTTCTACATGAAGTTTGGGGATTTTTTCGTCAATTAATGAACCATGGAGATTAACGAAAAAACTTCCCCTCCCTGCGTAACCGGGGGCGCTTGGGTTCGTCACTCTAAGCAACCCAATAATCACGCCATGCCCTCTTCTTTCCCATCCCCCCTCTCCCCCGCCACCCGTTTCAGATTAATTGCCCTTCTCGCCGGCTTAGTCGGAATTACCTCTCTCTCCGCCCAAGATCAATCGGCCCGTAACCCGGACGAAGTCCGCCAGCGCCGCGGCAGTGGCCAAGGCGGGGGGGGCGAGGGAGGCGCGGGAGGCGAACGTCGCAATTTTGACCCCTCCGTCATGCGCGAACGCATGGCCGGTTTCATGCGTGACATTCTCGAGATCGAGGACGACGAGGAGTGGGCTATTATTGGCGAGCGCATCGAAAAGATTACCCAACTTCGTTCGTCTGCGACGGAGAATCCCCAATTTGCCATGCGTATATTGGGCGCCATCCAAGCCAACCGTGCCCGTGGCGAAGGCGAAGATGGCAACGAAACTGGCGGCGAACGTCCCACAAGAGTTGAACGGCCCGAACTTGGCAACGGCGGTAACCAAGCTCGTCAACGCGGCGGCAACGGTAATTCCGCCATGGGAGGTTTGGTCAACGCCCTTCGCAATGAAGCCTCTGCAGACGAGGTTAGGTCACAATTGGAGACTTTTCGCGCCGCCAAACAGAAGAACGCCGATCAACTTTCTCAAGCTCAGGAAGACTTGCTCATGGTTCTGACCCCTCGCCAAGAGGCCATTTTGGTCCTCGCCGGTATGCTCCCGTAAGCACTCTCACCCGAAATCATTCTTTATCCCTGTATTCGGAAGCACCGTTACCGTCACCTATGTCTGAAATTCCCTTGTCGGCCCTGCCGGATCTGCTCGTCCGCATGGTAAAGGACCGCCAAATCAGCGCGACGGATGCTCGCGCCTTTCTGGCAGACTCCGCCTCTCCCCCTGAATTCGATGAGGCCAAGATTCTCCAATGGCTCGCCGTCGACTACGGTCTCGATTACGCCGATCTGGAGAACGTCACTCCTGCCCGGGAGTTACTCGCGCTTTTCCCCGCGCGTATTCTTCTCCGCGAGGGCCTTTTGCCCCTCCACCGATCTGGGAATGTCGTCGCGATAGCGACAAGCCGTCTGCTCGCCTCCGCCGGAATCGATGGCTTAAAAACCCTCACCGGACTCAGACTGGAACCCGTCCTCGCCCCGTCCGCGCTGGTCGAACGGGAGCTCAAAAAACACTTGGGCGTCGGAGCCGATACCATCGATACCCTCGATGGCGAAGCGGGCCTGCAGGTTTTGGATGAAAACTCCGATTCCGATGCCGATCTCGATAATGCCGCCGAAGATGCGTCGATCATTCGGTTCGTTAATCAGGTGCTCAAGGACGCGATCGAACTCCGGTCTTCCGACGTTCACCTCGAACCTTTCGAAAATGAACTCCGTATCCGCTACCGGATCGATGGGGTGCTCCAAGAAGTGCCCGTCCCCGTGCAACTCGCTCGGTTTCAACCCGCCATCGTCGCGCGCGTCAAAATCCTTTCCCATCTTAACATCGCCGAAAAGCGTCTCCCTCAAGACGGCCGTATCAAGGTGCGCATCGAATCAACCGAAGTGGATATTCGTGTATCCATTATTCCCATGCTGCACGGCGAGGCCGTCGTGTTGCGGTTACTCCGCCAAGACTCGACCCTTCGCGGGGTCAAGGACCTCGGCATGGCCGCTCCCGAACGTGCCGGCCTCGAACGGGTCCTGCAACTGCCTCACGGTATCGTGCTCGTCACTGGTCCCACCGGGTCCGGCAAGACCTCCACCCTCTACACTGCGCTGCAGCAAATCAATGATTCGAAGCGGAAGATCATCACCATCGAAGATCCTATCGAGTATCAACTCAAAGGGGTAAATCAGATTCAAGTCTCCGAGAAATCAGGACTCACCTTTGCCCGCGGCTTGCGATCCATTCTACGTCACGATCCCGACATCTTGCTCATCGGTGAAATTCGTGACGAAGAAACTGCGCGTATCGCGGTGCAAGCCTCTCTAACCGGTCACTTGGTGTTCTCGACCCTTCACACCAACGATGCCGCCGGCGCGGTCACTCGTCTGGTCGATATGGGCGTCGAGCCCTACCTCGTCGCCTCGTCCCTCGAAGCCGTGCTTGCTCAGCGTTTGGTGCGACTACTTTGTCCCCATTGTAAGACCGTGGACCACTCTCCCGCCGCCCACGTATTCCGCCTCCGCCTCGGTCTCTCCTCCGATACCGTCATGTATCAAGCCGTCGGTTGTCGGGAGTGTCGCCAGACCGGATTCCACGGTCGCCGCGCCCTCTTTGAATGGATGGATTCAAGTCCCGAAATTCGTCGATTAATCCTAAAATCGGGCTCCACCGACGAATTACGCGAAACCGCCCGCCGCGCCGGCATGCGCACTTTGGCCGAAGACGGCCGCAGACTCGTCGCGGAGGGACTCACGACCATCGAGGAAGTCCTGAGTGTCACCACTTCCACCGAGCACGAAACCACCTCAAATTCAGCCCCGGCTTCAGCGATCGGTGAAACCCCTCTTCCCGCCTGATGGCTATTTTTCAATACAAGGCGATGCGGGCTGATGGCACGTTGGTCGAGGAGAGCCTCGATGCGACTGGCCGTCAGGCTGCGTTGTCCCAGATTGAAGCGTTGGGCCTGACGCCCGTTCGGATTGCCGAATCTGGCGTCGCCGCCGTCACGTCAAACCCCACCGCCGCATCACCGCCCCGCCTTGCCCGCCGCGTGGCCCCCAAGCTCCTCGAGAACTTCACCCGACTGCTTTCCAGCTTACTTGCCGCCGGGGTCCCGTTCAGTCGCGCCTTAGTGATTCTACATCGCGAAGCCACCGATCCTACCGCCAAGGCTAAGTGGAAAGAAATCCATGATCACGTGGTGGACGGCAGCTCACTTTCCCACGCGATGGCGCAGTCCCCGGCCACGTTTCCTCGGGTCTATGTGGCGATGGTCGAAGCCGGTGAAGCCGGTGGTTTCTTGGATTTAGTGCTTTCTCAAATCGCTGAATTTCAAGCCCGCGAGAAGGATCTCCGCTCCAAGGTGCTGGCCGCCCTCATTTACCCGAGCGTGCTGCTTTTCCTCGCTGTCGCCGTGATCATATTCCTCATGGTGTTTTTCATCCCTCGGTTTCAACTCGTCTTCCAAGGGTTCAATGCCGAGCTCCCCCTGATCACCAAAATCATCGTCGCCACCAGCGAGGGAGTCCGGGATTACGGAATCTTCGTCGCGGTCGCGATCGGTCTCACCGTTTATGCCCTCCGTCGCTGGCTGGGCTCGCCTCTGGGGCGGCGTAAATGGGAAGGCTGGTTGCTCAAACTACCGGCGATCGGCCCATTGGTCGCACACTACGCCATGGCCCGATTCTGCCGCATGCTCGGCACCCTCCTCGGCGCGAGTGTGCCCCTGATCAACGCCCTCAACGTCGCCCGTCGCTCCATTGGCAACCAGATCTTGGTCGATGCCGTTTCCTCTTCCATCGAGGATGTCAAGGGGGGCAAACCCCTCGGCTTAAGTCTGGCCCGCAATCGCGAGCTCTTTCCTTCAGCGGTCGTCGAAATGATCTCCGTGTCCGAAGAGAGCGGCCGACTCGACGAAGAGCTTATTCGCATCGCCGTCGTAACCGAGGGGGATCTCGACCGTCAATTGAAGAGCGTCGTCTCATTCGCTGAACCCATTCTCCTTTTTCTCATCGCCGCCTTCATCGGCACCATTTTTATCGGTATGCTTATTCCAATTTTCTCTCTGCAAGACCACATTCAATGAAAACTTTCGTCTCCTCCTTGCCCGGCGCTCGGTCGCCTCGACGTCATCCTGGTCAATCGGGTTTTACGCTCGTCGAACTGCTCTTGGTACTCGTGATCCTCGCGACGCTAGCTGCGCTGGTTCTCCCCAAATTCACGGGCCGCACCGAGCAAGCCCGCAGCACCGCGGCGCTAACTCAGATTTCCACCTTCGGCACTGCCCTCGATGCATTCGAGATTGATACCGGCTCCTATCCGTATGGTGGCGATGGTCTGGCCATGCTGGTTAGTCCCCCCTCCGACCTTTCCGGCTGGCGCGGCCCCTACCTGAAAAGCGATATTCCTGCCGACCCTTGGGGCAGTCCTTACCGCTACGAATACCCGGGCCGCAACAATCCCACCGGTTACGACCTCGGCTCCGCTGGCCCCGATGGGCAAATGGGCTCCCCCGATGACATCACCAACGCGCCGATTTACTCTCGTTAGTCCGCGCTTTCGCTCCTCCCGCGGCTTTACCCTGATCGAGCTCATTCTCGTCATGGTCATAATGGCCGTGGGTGCCGCCCTCGTCGTCCCCCGTCTGACTTCATTTTTTCGCGGCCAGGTGGTCGATCAAGAAGCCCGTCGTATGCTCTCGCTCACTCAATATGCCCGCAGTCGTGCCGTCGCCGAGGGCTTGCCGATGGAGTTTTGGCTCAATCAAGACGAGGGACGCTACGGGGTGAATATTCTGACTGGCTTCGCCGAGGGTGACCCTCGTGCCCTGAGCTATGCCATCGATCCCGACGTGTATTTTTCCTTCGAGGAACTCGCGGATGACGACATCTACGAAGTGACGGATCCGATCGAAACCGCCCCCGATACTCTGATCGTTTTCCTTCCCGATGGCTTGATTCAGACCGGCAGTATTTCACGTATCCACCTATCACTTACGAGCGAAAACCCCTCCCTTGCCCTCAACCTTGACCGTCTCGGCACCGGTTACGAACTGCTCCCTTCCGATGAACTCGCGTTTCAATAGAGCATTCACCTTGGCCGAGGTCCTCGCCGCTCTCACCCTCATGGCGATCGTGATTCCCGTCGCCATTGAAGGCATGAGTATGGCCACCCGCGCTGGTGAGCTGGGCCGTCGCAAAGCCATCGCCACTCGCATTGCCCAGCGAGTTTTACACGAGGCCGTGGTTGATACCACCAACCCGGATTTCTCGGGAAAACTGCAGGAACAGAACCTGATTTTTGAATGGGAGGTTGAACGCAGTCCCTGGGATACCGATGCCCTCGATCTCGTCACCGCCCGGGTGACTTTCGAACTCCAAGGCCAGTTCTACGATGTCGAACTCAACACTCTGGTTGATCCCGCCGCCGACCAAATTTCCGCCGCCGAATCGACATGAGTTCGCTCCCCGCTCATCGATCAACTCGGGGATTTACTCTCCTGGAGATCCTCATCGCCACCGCCGTCTCCGCGATTGTATTACTGGTGGTGCAAGGCGTTTTTTTCGGCGCGTTGCGCTTGCGCAATTCAGCCAATCGTCAACTCGCTGCATCAATCCCGTTACAGAACGCGTTAGACATCATCGCGGCTGACTTACGGGGCGCCACCCTCCCGGGCGGCACGCTGGGCGGCGACTTTCAAACGGATGCTGACTTTGGCCTTTTTAGCTCGTCCGGCGAAGGCACGCCTATCGGTCCCACCTTTGGCACCACCACCGGACGCATCGACGCCCGCACTCCTTTCGCCGAGGTGCAACGGGTCAGCTACCGGCTCGTGGCCATGGAGGACCAATCATCCGGCTACACCCTCGTTCGCGACGCCGAAAGAAACCTTCTCACCATCGCTTACGAATACCCCGTCGAACAACCTTTGTTAGACTCTGTCGTCGACGCCGGTTTCGACTACTTCGACGGCACTGATTGGGTCGATACTTGGGATTCTGAGACTTCCGACTCCCTGCCATCCGCCGTGCGTTTCTGGGTCCAACAATCGTCTGATGCGCCCGACGACCCGACTGCGCTTCCCGCGGTTGAAATCGTCGTGCCTATTCTTGTCACCTCTGCATCCACCGCCGCATCGGCCGTCCTATGATCCGCCGGACACGAATTTTCAGATCGGCCCGTGAACCAATCAATCGCTCCAACCACGGTGCGATTCTGATCATCGTCCTGTGGGTTGTTTTCGGCCTTGTCGCCCTGACGCTGTATTTCGCCGATTCCATGAAGTCCCAATTGCACGTCGGCGACAACGTGCTCCGCAACGCGAGCGCTTACGCCGCGATCGATGGGGCCGCTCGCTACGCCACCGCGGTGCTCACCGAATTTGCGAGCGAAGGTGAACCGCCTCTCAGCACCGACTACACCGCCGAAGAGATTCTAATCGGAGAGGTGACCTGTTGGTTCATTGGCCGAAAAGTCGATTTAGAGCCCGACCAAGATCCGGTGTTTGGTTTCATTGACGAAGCCAGCAAAATCAATCTCAACACCGCGACGCTCGCGATGCTCGAGGCGCTGCCCGAAATGCCGCCAGACTTCGCCGCCGCTATCATCGACTGGCGGGATGCCAATACCGAGACCACCGAGCAAGGAGCCGAAGACAATGCCTACGCCAGTCTCGATCCTCCCCGCCTCCCCAAAAACGGACCATTCGAAACCGTTGGCGAGCTGCGTCTCGTTTATAACTCAACCCTCTACCTCCTGCTTGGCGAAGACTCCAACCGCAACGGTGCCCTCGATGCCAACGAGGATGACGCTTCGCTCGCTTACCCATCCGACGATAGCAACGGCGTGATGAGGCCCTCGCTGCTCGATCTGGTCACGGTTTACAGCCGACAACCCAATACCACTTCCACCGGTGGTAATCGCCTCAACGTCACGACGACCGAAGCACGCCCTCGCCTCCAGCAACTTCTCGCCTCCGCACTGAGTGAAAGTCGGGCCACCGAGATCATCGCCGGCCTCGGCGGCGGGCCAATTCGCAGCGTCGCCGAATTCATGATACGCGGAAACTTCACGGCCGCGGAATTCGAAACCATTGAATCCCAGCTCACCGCCAGCGAAGGCGACTACGCGGAAGGTCTCGTCAATGTGAATACCGCTCCGGCCGCCGTCTTGGCTTGCCTCCCCGGGATCGGCGTAGAGCACGCGGCCACGGTCGTAAACTATCGGCTCTCCTTTCCCGATGGACTCACCTCAATCGCGTGGCTAGCTGAGGTCTTGGCCGACGACGCGATCGTCGCGGCGGGCCCCTTTATTACGGGCCAATCCTACCAGTATTCCGCCGATATCGCTGCAGTGGGAGCATTCGGTCGCGGTTATGCCCGCTCCCGCTTTGTTTTCGATCTCAGCGACGGCACGCCTCGTATAATTTTCCGCGAAGATCTCACGGGTCTTGGCTGGGCTCTCGGACCAACCGTCCGGGCCAATTTCGTTTCTTCTTCTACTCGATCATGAATCTCCGTCTGCCTTTCAGATCAGCTGCCGCTCCCCTCGGAATCGCTTGGGACCGAGACCATCTCCACGTTGCCTCTCTCGTGGCCGGTTCCACGGGCCCAGTCAAAGGACCGTCCACTCGATTGCCTTGGTCTCGACCGGACCTTACACCTGAAGACACCGCCAGCGCTGGGCTAAGATTGCGCGCCGCTCTGGCGAAGACCGGGCTAGCGTCTCGCCCGTGTGTCGCGGCCGTTCCATCCCCGTGGATCATGAGCGTCACGGTTCAACTGCCCGATCTGTCGGCCGAAGACCTGGAGGCTTTCGTCGCCTTGACCGCCGAACGCAGCCTCCCTTACCCCGCCGAAGAACTGCAGATTGCTCGGAGCGTTACTCAGTTGGCCGACAGTCGTCGTCTCACGCTACTTGCGGTTCGAAAAAAACAACTCACCGCGTTCCAAAATCTCTTAACCGCCGCTGGCCTGAAACCGATCAGCTTTACTTTTGGTCTCCCCTTCTTACCCGAGGTGACGACCTCAAATTCAGCCTCATCGCTCACGTTGTTCGTCGACGATGAGCGGACCTTTTTTCTCAGCACCATCGACCGCCACGTCGGCGCATGGATCGCTCTGGATGGAATTGATGAATCCTCCGTCAAATCCTTACTGCGCGGGCTTCGTATCGCCTGGGAGCAGCTCCCCTCTGCCCTCCAACTCAGTCTGCATCAGGTGCAAGTCCTTGGCCCGGCATCGGCGGTAGCCCAAGCCGAACCCGTGGTTCAAAAGTGGGCCGGCCGCTTGCCCGGTAAACTCAGCGTGAACCCGACGATCATCGATGATCTCGGTCCTCGCACGGCGCTTGCCGTCGCCCATCTCGCTTCGAGCCCCCCAGCCGCCGCCGTGGAATTCCTGCCTCCTCGACCATCGCTGCTTCAGCAGTGGGTGACTCGTTTTCCGCTCCAGCGATTCGGTGGTTGGAGCGCCGCCGCCGGCGCGGTCGCCGCGGTGCTGTTAATCGCCTTGGGCTGGCAAGCTTTCACGCTCTGGCACCTCCGCAGTCAATGGGCGGAAATCGCCCCCGCCGTGACTTCCACCGAAGCCCTCCAGGAAAACATTCGGCAATTCCGTTCCTGGAGTGACACCAATCCCCAAAACCTCGCCATTCTCCAGCTCGTATCCGAAGCCTTCCCTTCCAACGGCTCCGTGACCGCGAAGAATATCGAAATTACGGACACTTCAGCCGTGACCATCACCGGCACAACCACCGACAACAGTGCCCTGCTTGAGCTCCTTGATCAACTTCGTCTCACGCCGGCAGTTTCCGCCTTGGAATTAGCTCAAATCCGTGGCCGCGAACCAGCTCAGTTCACCTTCAAGTTCACTTGGAAATCCATCCCCGGCGCATGAACTCCGACTTTCGACAACGTCGTCTTTTCCTTATCGCGGTCAGCGTCATTGGCGTCCTGATTCTGGATCGTTTTGTGCTCACGCCCGCCATCGACTATTGGCAACAGTCCAACATCGAGATCGCCACTCTACGGCAGGACCTGGTGGCGGGCGGCGGCACCCTCGCCCTGACCGACCGCGCTCGAGACCGTTGGGTCGAACTGAAAAACTCTGCCCTGCCCAAAGACGTTGCCCAATCCGAGCAAATCTTGCTTTCCCATCTCAATGAATGGGGCGATCAGGTCGGTGCCACTATCAGCTCGATCAAACCTCAATGGAAACGTGGAGCCGACCGTTCATTTTCCACCCTGGTTTGCCGCATCGATGCCATCGGTTCACTCACCTCGATTTCTCGCTTCCTGCATGCCGTGGAGAGTTCCCCCCTGGCCCTCCGGCTGGACTCCGTGGAATTAGTGACCCGCGACGAACGTGGTCAGCAGATTGCCGCCGCCTTAGTGGTGAGCGGCCTTCGTCTTCAACCTCTCGATACCCGTCGGTAATGCGCCTATCTAAACTGAAAATCTTCTTCCTGTCGCTGGGGTTTCCAGGCCTATCCGCCGTGCTCTCCGCGCAGGCTCCCGCCGCTGCCGCTGGCCCCGTCTCCGCCGCGCCGTCTGCCGCCCAATTCGCGCCCTATCGCAGTGTGGTCGAGCTCAATATTTTCGATGCGTCTCGAGTCGGTCGTATCACGCCAACCGTGAAGACTGCGCCGCCGCCGCTGCCTCCTCCAAATCCGCAGACCATTACCCTCGTCGGTATTCTCGAATCCGGGAACGGGAAACTGGCATTCTTCGATAGCTCGGAAGTCGCCTTTCGAAAAGTGCTCCCGGTCGGCGAGTCGTTGTCGGAGTTCCACATCAGTGAAATCAACTCGACTTCCGTCACCCTGGCGCAAGGCGACGATCTGACTCAGCTGGAACTTCGCCAACAGCTCAATCGGACGCCCGATTCGCCGTGGCAGCTTTCCGCGATTCCCATCGTCAGTGCCCCTCCCCCTTCATCCACGGCTGGCGCCGTGGAACGCCCTCCGCCCTCCGTGCCCAGCAACGCCTCCGATGCCCTCAAACGCCTGATGGAACGCCGTCGCCAAAAGACTCAAAACCCATGAATATTTTTTCTCTTCGCAGCACGCTGTCTTACCTGACAACTGGCGCCATTTTTGCCATCGCGCCCCTCGCCATCCTTTCGGGCGCCGACGGGGAAAACACCCCTTCCGATGACACTGAAACTGGCCTGCGTTTTAACTTTCGCGGTGCCCCGCTTGAACAGGTTCTCAACTACCTGAGTGAAGCCGCCGGTCTCATCATCGTCTTGGATACCCCGGTCGAAGGCACCGTCGATATGTGGAGCAATCAACCTGTCTCCCAAACCGAAGCGATCAGTCTCCTTAACCACGCCCTGAACAAGAACGGTTACTCCGCCAAACTACAGGGACGAAACTTGGTTGTCTCATCCAAAGAATCCCTCCGTCGCGGCGGCATTCCCGTGCGCACCGGAAATAATCCCGCCGACATTCCCGAAACCGCCGACATGGTGATGCAGATCATTCCACTGCGGAATATTGGCGCTGCCCAGGCCGCTGAAGACATCGCCGATCTGATACCCGAAAGTGCCTCGCTCACGGCCAATGCCGATAGTAACTCTCTGGTGGTCACCGACACCCAAATCAACGTGCGCCATATCGTCGAAATCGTCGCTCAACTCGATGGCTCGATCTCCAGCGATTCCGCCATGCGCGTATTCCGACTGCGTAACGCTGATCCTCTCGAAACCGCCAACTTAATCACTCAACTCTACGGCAGCACTTCCACCACCAACTCCCGCGGCGGCGCCCAATCAGGCGATCCCCGCGCCGCCATTCTTTCGCAGATCATTGCCTCGCGCTCCGGCGGCGGCAGTGCCGCTGGTAGTGGCCGCGGTGGTTTCCCCGGCGGTGGTAGTGGCGGCCGGGGCGGCTTCGCCGGTGGCGGCGGTGGTCCGGGGGGCGGTGGCAACGCCTCAAGCACCCGCGCGGTCGTTCCTGTTTCGGCCATCGCCGATCAGCGCACGGGCACGGTCATCGTCACCGCGTCTCGGGAATCGCTCGTGGAAATCGGCTCCCTCATCGAGCAACTCGACCGGTCCGATGCCCATAAACAGCAGGTCTTTGTTTACACCCTCGCCAACGCCAATGTCCAGCAGATCGAAACCGTCCTCAAATCCCTCTACCAGAGCTCTAATAATCGTAGCACGACTTCCACTCAGACCGATGCGCTTACAGCGCGCGCCGCGAGTAACACGCAGCAGACCAGTGGCTCTTTCATCAATGACTCCAACAGCCCTCGCTGATTCCCGCTTATGAGCCCCTCCTTTTTCTCCCTTCGTTCTTCGTTTCGCTTAATCTTCGCCGCCGGCATCCTGGGGGCCGGATTCGCCCCCCTCGTTTCCGCTCAAACCCAGAACCGCGGCCAGACGGCTAATCGCGGTCAAACGACGCAACGCGGTGGCAACACCGGGGGCACCGGCGGCTTCGGTGGTTCATCATCCGGGGGCATCTATCCCAGTTCCACCGAACTCGGTTACGCCACAATCACTAGCGATCCCGAAACGCGTCGCATCATCGTGGTCACCGATGCCGAGACCAACAAGTCGATCGGTCAAATTATCGCCAGTTTGGATCAGCCCAAACCTCAGGTTTTGATCAACGTCGTCTTCCTTCAGGTGACCCACAACAACGACCTGGACCTCGGCACCGAATTCAGTTTCGATGGTGCTCTGCTGGGCGGGAGCGCCACCGAAAACACGCTCACCAACTTCGGCCTCGCCTCCGCCACCACCGGCGGATATTACAACGTCATGGACTCGGATATTTCGGCGACCATCCGCGCACTTTCCAGGGTCGGTAAAACCGAGATCCTCTCGCGACCTTCCATCCTCGCTCGCAGCAACCAGCAAGCGACCATCATCGTCGGACAGGAAGTTCCTTTCATCACTAACTCTCGTATCAGCGACACGGGACAAACCACCAATACCGTCCAGTATCAGGATATCGGTATTATTCTTCGGGTCACGCCGTTCATTACCAGCGAAGGCATGGTCGAGATGATCGTGACCCCGGAAATCTCTGCCCTCAGTGACAAAACCGTCGCCATTTCCGATACGGTCAGCACTCCCGTCATCGACAAACGCTCCGCGGATACCGTCGTCGTCACGCCGAGCGGTCGCACCGTGGTAATCGGTGGCTTAATCTCCGATCAGACCGTCGATCAGGAAAATCGCGTCCCCCTCCTCGGTTCCCTACCCGTCGTCGGCAACCTTTTCAAACGGAAGATCAAATCCACCGCCAAGACCGAACTCATGATCTTCCTCACTCCCCATGTGATGGCGAATCCCACCGCTCTCGCCGACCTCGCCGAAGAGCAAAGATCCAATCTCAAACTCGTCCCCACGACTTTCAAATCCGAACAAATCGATAATCTCATTAGCTCCCCCTAATCCTGAGATGTGTCCGTTCAACCGTCTCGTCTTCCCGCCGACAGGTAGGAATATTGAGCGGCGTCAACCTTGAACTCGCCGCGGTTCTAGTCATCGCCCTCGGCCCCGCCTCCTCCATTCCCGGCCGACGTCACATCTTCAACCCGCTGTTCAAACCGGGGGATTAACCGGGGATCTATGGCGGCACCCATTCCACCAAGCGCCTCTCCGCTTCGCTCGGCCCTTTACCACCATCGCAGCTAGGCTCATGTGGGTCGGGCTTTATGCCCGACACCAGTGCGTCAGCCCTCAATGACCTCCTTGGCTCCTCCACTCTCGGCGAGCGGTATAAAAGCCTTGGCCTCTCAGCCTCCCCCCTCCTCCACCCCGTGCGTCAGCCCTTCACCGCGTAGTCGTAAGACGAAGCCATTCGTGTCCATGTCATACCATTCACTCCGTTCATCGACGTGGTTAAAAGAAACATCGCCGCCGCACCGCTCCCCGCCACCCGTCTCAATCCGCCCTAATCCGCACATCCCGATACTCCACATCGGCTTTCTCAGATTGTAGGCAAATACGCCCGGGTTTCGCCGTCGCACCATAACCTCGGTTTACCAGCACTCCATTCACGCGCACCGTCACCACCCCATCGCGAGCGTCGATGTGCATGCGGTTCCATTCGCCCGGCGGCTTTTCGGAGTCGTCCGTTAGGTTCGGCCGCAATCTCACCTTCCATGATCCCTCTGGCAGGTCGGTCAGTCTTTGCGCTTCCGGCACCTGAATCTCTTCTCCAATCGCGATCAAATCGCCGGCGTTTCCGTTCTCCACCTGCACTTCAATTGACCGCGGCCAAACATTTCGATTTCGCGGCGTCGAACAATAAAGCAGACAGCCGCTATTGCCCGGTTTGCCCGGCCAGCGCCACTCGAACGTCAGTTCAAAATTATCAAAGCTCTCCACGGTCTGCATCACTGCCGTCGGTTTGCCTTCACCGCGAATAATGATCTTCCCCTCCGCCGCGCCAAAAATTTCTTCCGGCGCCGAATGATCCAGCACATCAAAGGTCCAACCCTCGAGATTTTTGCCGTTGAATAGCGGCTGCCACTCCCCCGCCCAAGCCGCCGCACTCAGCGCCACGACCACACCGAACTCCAGTAGTTGTTTTTTCATGACGAGCAGATTCAAGCCTTACGTTGCACTTCCGAAGCTTCTCCGGGAATCGCCGCCACGTCTTCCGGCGGGCACTTCACCCCACCCGATTCAAAATCCTCCGCGCGCACGCTGACCGTCTGGCTGAAATACGGTGAATTTTCGTTCTCCAATAAATCACGCATTCGAATGAAGCTTCCGGTGTAAGCCGCATATCGCCCCATAATCGCGACCGCCGTCGACTCGGCGATGGTGCGGGCTTCATTGATCGGATTCCCACTCCGAGCGCTCGCGATCCAGTCCACGATCTCTTGCACCGAACCATCAATATCGAGCACCGAGATTTCCGGAATCGATACGTCGATCCCTTTCACCTTACCGCCGCCCAACGCTTCGCCCTTCGAGCCTTGGAAGGTCTCGCCAACCCGGGTATACGTGCCCGCGATTTGGCGACACTGACTGTGAATGTGCACGCCTTGGCCGTAGTCCAAATCGAGACTGAAGAAATCAAAATTGTTACCCGTCTCTCGCCGTGCCCGTCCGCCGTATCCGATCGCCGAAACCGGCAACCGACCGATGAACCAATTCGCTACATCGAGATTGTGCACGTGCTGCTCACCGATGTGATCCCCACTCATCTCCGACCAATTGAGCCAATTCCGCGCCAGATAATCCGCATCGCTCCACTCTGGCTTACGGTCCCTAATCCAAGGCACCTTGGTATTCCACACCACTTGACCGCCGACGATGTTCCCAATCGCTCCCGCATCGATCTTCGCCTTACCCTCCAGATAAGAAAGCGTGTGACGACGTTGGGTGCCCGCCACCACCGCCAGTCCCTTCTTTTTTGCCCGTTCCCCCGCCGCAATGATCCGACGACATCCCGGCGCATCGACCGCCACTGGTTTCTCGAGTAACACATGCTTTCCGGCTTCGACGAGTAGATCGAAATGCAACGGACGAAACAGCGGTGGCGTGATCACCATGACAAACTCCGCGTCCGAGTCGGCCACTTTGCGGTAAGCATCCCAGCCCACGACACATTTATCCGCGTTCACGCCGTAGGTCTCGGCGGCAAAATCAACTTTGTCCGCAAACGCATCCGCCAACATCACGATCTCGGCTTCGAGTCCCATCAGTTCACAGGCCTTAATAAAATTCGGAATGTCTCGATTCGCGCGCCCCCCGGTCCCGATCACCGCAAATTTCACTTTCTTCTCTCCGTGATGGGCCGCCTTGATGCGCGGGAGGAGAATACTGGCCGCAGCAACGGAGGTAGCTGCCGTGCGAACAAACGAACGTCGGGTTGAGGTCATAGATTCTACCCTTTCTCAAAATCCGCCATCCTGCCAACCTTCGCGACATTGAATCGATCAGTCTCATCCGCGCCATCGCCCCCCGCCGCTACGCCGTCCCCGGCCTGGACGAATCCCTGCATTGGGACTTGCCCCGAAGCACCAAATTTCCTCCACCCGAGAACTCGCTTTTTCCCCCAACCCGCTTCAACTTCCCGTTGCCTCCATTCCTTCAGGCAAATACCTCACCCTCGCCGCCCTCATCCTTCTCCCCTTCCTAATGTGGGTCGGGCTTTACGCCCGACATCGGCTCACTACCGTCCCCATGGTGTGATACATATTGCGCCTTCCTAATGTGGGTCGGGCTTTACGCCCGACATCGGTGCGTCAGCCCCTCAGTACGTGATCGTCAGACGAAACCATTAGTGTCCATACCATACCTCCACTCCATTCCTAGATGGGGTTAAACAATCCTGCCCCTCCTTCCCCCTTTCCCCCCGCCCCCCCCTAGCCCCCTCTCCCCATGAAGGCCCCAACCCCTGAGATAAATCGCCGCTTCTTCCTGCGCGCCACCGGTCTTACTCTCGCCCTCCCTCTCCTCGAGTCGCTCACTCCCCGCGCCTTGGGCAACGGTCTCGCCCTCGGTGCCCAGCCCGGCAACGCCATCGCAGCCACTCGCCCCCGCCGCATGGTGTGTGTCGGCAATATGCTCGGATTCTATCAGCCCGAATTCTTTCCCACCCAGACGGGCCGCAACTACACGCTCCCGTCTCTGCTGCAGCCACTCAAGCCGCACCAAAACGACTTCACCCTCTTCTCCGGCCTCGACCATGGGATCAAGGGCGGCCACTTCGCGATCCACTCCTTCCTCAGCGGCATCCGCAGCATGGACGCCAAGTCGATGCCCGAGGGCAATATCAGCGTCGACCAACGCGCCGCCGAGACCATCGGTGGAGCCACCCGGTTCTCCTCCCTTACGCTCGGTTCCCAAGAAGGCCTCCACGGTGGCTGCATGATGTGTTGGACTCGCAGCGGCACCCGCGTCCCCCCGATCTCCACGCCCAAAGAACTCTTCCGCAAACTTTTCGCTTCCGATAACTCATCGGACATTGCCCGCAGCAGCGATCAATTCGATCTCAAGTCGTCCATCCTCGACTCGGTTCACGGCGACGCCAAATCGCTCACGCGCCAACTCGGCAACCGCGACCGCGAAAAACTCGACGAGTATTTCACCTCCCTCCGCGACGTCGAAAAACAAATCGCCCTCCGGCGCCAATGGGCGCACGTGCCCAAGCCACCAGCCGGCATCCCCGAGCCCAAGAACACCAATTTCGTTTCCGACCTCCCCGTTCTTTACGATCTCATCGCCCTCGCGCTCCAAACCGATTCAACCCGCATCGCCACGCTCGAAATTGGCGGCGATTTCGTCGGCGGACCGCTCGGTATCTCCCGAGACTACCATTCCCTTTCTCATCATGGTCAAGCCCAGGATAACATCGATGACCTCCTCAAACTTGAACACTACCAGATGGTGCAGTTTGCCCGTTTTCTCGATAAACTGAAATCCATCCAAGACGGCGACCGCTCCCTCCTTGATCACACCCAAGTCCTCTTCGGCAGTGGCATGGGCAACGCCAACGCTCACACCAATTCGAACCTGCCCATTATTCTCGCCGGCGGCGGATTTCCCCATGGCGAACACCGCGCTTACCCCACCGAAGGATACGACCGCGTGCCGCTTTCCAACCTCTACCTCACGATGCTCCAGCAGTTCGGCGTCGAAACCGACCGCTTCAGCGTCAGCAGCGGCACTCTCCGAGGATTTGGTTCTGTCTAAGATGGTCGCTCGGCCCCTGCGGATCCTATTTTTATTCCTCCTCGCCAGTCTACTCGGCGGGGCTTCCACGCGTGCCCAGGAACAGATCGAAGCCCCCCCGTTCGCCCTTCCCGAGGCGATTCAACAATTCCTCGCGGACTACTGCGTCACTTGCCACGGGCCCAAGAAACAGAAAGGCGAACGACGCTTGGACGGTCTTTCCCTCCCGGTGGAAGACCACGAAACCCTGCTCACCGTTCAAGAAATCATCGACGTGCTCACCCTCGGTGACATGCCCCCCGAAGAGGCCAAAGTGCGTCCGCCTGAATCGGCCGTCCCCGACATCATTGCGCATCTCACGCAACTGGCCTCCGCGGGCCACGAGCGTCTCGTCAGCACCGGCGGCGAATCCGTGCTCCGTCGCCTCAATCGTCGCGAATACCTCAACACCATTGGCGATCTGTTCGACCTGAACATGACGATGTTCGACCCGACCATGAGTTTCCCCCGCGATCAGACGAGCGAGCACATGGACAACATTGGTGACGCGCTCCGCACCTCCGGCCACCTCCTTGCCCAATACCTCGACGCCGCTGATCACGTCGTCGAAAAAGCCCTCGGCGCCACTCGTCCACCGCCCGAACAGACTTGGCACTTTAACGATAATTTCGCGCAACAACCCGAGCTGCGCTACGCCCACACCCTCGTTCACGATAATCAATTTATGGTGCTCTACGAGGGCGCCGAATCAGTCCGTCACGAGGGTGGCTATGGACCGATCTTAGCCTTCGCCGCTGGCGTGCCCGCCGACGGCTATTACGAGATTCGCGTCAAAGCCGAAGCCCTGAATCGCGTCCACCCTTACGACCCGAAAATCTTTCACTCGGATCCCGCGCAACCCTTTCGACTCGGCATCGTCCCCGGTCAAGCCCTCGTCGGTCCTCTCCACGAACCGCAACCCATTCAACCGCAACTCGGCGAAGTCGTGGTCAACGATGGTCCGCCCGCTTGGTATACCTTTCGCGTCTGGCTCGACCGCGGCTTCACCCCCCGATTCACTTTCCCCAATGGCGCGCTCAGTATCCGCGATACTTACGGCAAAGTCCTGCGGCTCTACAATGATCAGTTCCCGGCAGAGGTTCGTGATACCCAGGGCATTGTCCAACTTCGCGCCGTCGTGATGCGTCACGGTTTTCTGCCGCAACTCCGCCTCCACGAGATCGCCATTCGTGGCCCCCTCGATGCCCTTTGGCCCACCGCCAGCCAACAACGCATCTTGGGCGACCATGCGTGCGACCTCCCCGGTATCCGTAAAACCCTGACGACGTTCGCCACCCGCGCCTACCGCCGTCCCGTGCAATCCGACGAAGTTGATCGACTCATGCAGGTCGTCACGACTCGCATCGCCGCCGGCCACTCCCCCGCCCAAGCGCTAATGGACGGCATCAAAGCCGCGCTTTGTTCCCCGGCATTTCTCTACCTCGTCGAACCGGTCGACGCCGCCGCGCCGTCCCGCGAACTCGATGCCTACGCCCTCGCCAGCCGTCTCTCCTATTTCCTCTGGTCCAGCATGCCCGACGAAGCCTTGTTCGCCGCTGCCGCCGACGGCTCCTTGCTCACCCCCGCCGTCCTCGCTCAACACACCCGACGTCTCCTCGCCAGTTCCCGCGCCGATACGTTTGTCCACAGCTTCACCGATGCCTGGCTCAACCTTCGCAACCTCGGTGACATGGCGCCCGATCGATCGACGTTCCCCGACTACTACGCGCGCAATCTCGAGCAGAGCATGAAGCAGGAAACGAGACTCTTCACTCGTGATCTCCTCGACCGCAACGAGAGCATCATCCGCTTCCTCGACGCCGATTACACCTTCGCCAATCGCGACCTCGCTCAGCTCTACGACCAGCCCGATGCGATCCCCGGTGCGGCCGCCCATCAGTTCCACCGCCTAAACTTCCCCGATCCCCGCCGGGGCGGCCTCCTCGGCCAAGCCAGCGTGCTCACCGTATCCGCTAACGGCGTCGAAACCTCCCCCGTTACCCGCGGAGTTTGGTTACTCGAAAACATCCTCGGCTCGCCGCCCGCCCCGCCCCCCGACGATGTGCCCGCGATTGATCCCGATATTCGTGGCGCCAAATCAATCCGCGAAATTCTCATCAAACATCGCGACACCCCCGCCTGCTTCGAATGCCACCGCAAAATCGATCCTCCCGGCTTCGCCCTCGAGAGCTTCGATCCCATCGGCCGCTGGCGCACCCACTACCGTAAGAACGTGCCCATCGAAACTGAGGGCGAGCTTTTCAATGGCACCGCCTTCACCGACGTCGTCGGCCTCAAACGCCTCCTCCTCGAACGCAAAGATCAATTCGCTCACATGTTCGTCGATCGACTCATGACCTACGCTTGCGGTCGCCGCATGGAAGCCATCGACCGTGCCGCCATCGACGCTATCCTACATTCCACCGCCGCATCCGATTACCCGTTGGCCGATCTCGTCGCCCAAGTCGCGCTCAGTCAGCCTTTCCGCACCAATTAATCAAAAATCGCCCTGCCCCCCGCTCGAGGGTTTGCATTTCTCCCCCGAAAGATTCCTCTCCCAACCATGCAGGTTCACGCACGCATCTCTTCCGAATGGCGACGACGCATGATTTTCATGGGACTCATGGTCTGGGGCTCCGCCTTCTGGTTCGCCTATGATGGTTATGTGGCCTGGCCCGCCGAGACTGCCCGTTACCAGACTCTCGTTACCCTGACCGCCGATATCGTTGCCGAAGACGAAAATCCCAAAGAAAAGAACCCCGACGTGAAAAGCGCGTGGGAAGCCTACGCCGCCGAAAACGGACTAAAATCCAAGGTCCCCAAAAATCGCACTTCCGGTGATCTCGCCGGCCAGCGCGGCATCTTCGGATTTTTCGCCTTCGTGGGCGTCATTTTCACCGCCTGGGTGCTCTTGCAACATCGCAAAAGTGTCCGCGTCGATGGCGATATCATCACCGGCCCCAACGGCGAAAAAGTCTCTTTCGACCGCATCACTCAAACCGACCGCCGCAAGTGGCATAACAAGGGCATCGCTTACGCCGTCTACCAGCATGATGGCAAACAACGGCGCGTCTGTCTCGACGACCACAAATTCCTCGGCGCGGAAGCCATTCTCCTCGAAGCTGAGAAACGCATCAAAGCCCGCACCGAAACGTCCGAGACTGAGTAGGCACCGCCCGATTCCCCGATCAGTTACGGTCCGACCTCCCCATTTTGGCGTCGATCAGACGCCCCCCAAAAACTGTTCCGTCTCGCCGTAATTCCTCAACGACCGGCCTGGAGGTGCAAATTCGTCGGTCGAATGTGTGCGTCCTAGTCTTTTCTCCCCCGCGATCACGGGTCACTGTAGTGGAAATAAACCCTTTCATGCGTCTTTTCCTACCCCTCGTCTCCTGCTTTCTCCTCCTTGGTTTTGCACCCGCCGCCTTCGCCGATAAGCCCAACGTCCTCGTCATCTTCATCGATGACATGGGTTACGGTGATCCGAGCTGTTTCGGCAACGAATTGATCTCGACCCCGAACATCGATCGACTCGCCGCCGAAGGTCGCCGTTTCACCAACTTCTACGTCAACTCCCCCATCTGCTCCGCCTCCCGTGTCGCCTTAAGCACGGGCCAATATCAGCAACGCTGGCGCATCCAGTCCCACCTCGCCAGCCGCCAGCAGAATGCGGAGCGAAACATGGTTCATTTTCTCGATCCTGCCGCCATTCACACCGCGCAGATCTTCCAGGACTCCGGTTACCAAACCGCCCACTTTGGTAAGTGGCATATGGGCGGCGGCCGCGACGTCGATGACGCTCCCCATCCCTCCGCCTACGGGTTCGATGAAAGTCTGGTCTCCTTCGAAGGCCTCGGAGATCGTATTCTTTTCGGCACCACCGGACTCAACGAAGCCAGCGCCAAACTCGGTCAGGGCAACATCACTCAAGTCGAAAAGCGCCACATGTCCCGCATCTACGCCGACCACGCCATCGGCTTTCTCGATCGGGTAAGTGACGAACCGTTCTACCTCCAATTTTTCCCCAACGACGTCCACGACCAATTTCTCCCGACCGCCGAAGATGCGGCCAGGTTTGCTCCCATCACCGATAATCCTGAAGAACAAAAATTCTTCGCCGTCCTCACCGAAATGGATCGGCAAATTGGCCGGGTGCTCGACCACCTCGAAGCCACTAAATTGGCGGAAAATACCATCGTCATCTTCACTAGTGACAACGGCGCCACCGACTGGCCGCGCTACTACGAAGCCGGCATCGAGCCTCCGGGGTCATCGGGTCCCTTCTTCGGCCGTAAATGGAGTCTCTACGAAGGCGGTATCCGGATGCCGTTCATCATCCGTTGGCCCGGCCACGTTCCCGCCCAAACGACCGACAACCAATCCGTCATCGCCGCCTTCGATATGCAGCTCAGCCTCTTCGCTCTCGCCGGCATCACCCCGCCGCCGGGCAAGTCCTACGACGGCATCGATCGTTCTTCCATTCTCCTCGGCCATCCCGATCTCCGTAACGCCCCCGTCTTCTGGGAATTTGGCGCCTTTGGCGGTATCCAGCCCGGCAAAGCCGAACACATCAGCCCGCAACTCGCCATGCGCGATGGCAACTGGAAGTTCCTCATCAATCCGGATGGCACCAACGCCAAACTCTTCGACCTGTCCACCGACATCCGCGAACAAAAAAACCTCGTCACCTCGCACCCCAAACTCACGAAAACCCTCACCAGCCAAACTCTAGCCTGGTGGCAAGAAATGGCCGCCCACTACCCCCAAAAGTAATCGTCCTCTTTCTCCCCCCCCGCCCGACAGCACAGTTAAGCACAGCCCACCGCCCTGTTCCCTACCGTGCCTCTCAGTGCATAACCTCTCCCCTCACTGCCCACCGCTCCGTTCCCTCCGACGTGGGTCGGGCTTTACGCCCGACAACCCCTTCCTCACCGCCCTGTTCCCTACCGTGCCTCTCAGTGCATAACCTCTCCCCTCACTGCCCACCGCTCCGTTCCCTCCGACGTGGGTCGGGCTTTACGCCCGACAACCCCTGCCTCACCGCTCCGTTCCCTACCGTGCCTCTCAGTGCATAACCTTTCCCCTCACTGCCCCCTCCATTTATTTCCGACGTGGGTCGGGCTTTACGCCCGACAACCCCTGCCTCACCGCTCCGTCATCTTCCCACTTTCCCACCTCACCGCCTCACCGCTCCGTCATCTTCCCACTTTCCCACCTCACCGCCTCACCGCTCCGTCACCTTCCCCCTTTCCCGCCCGACAACCGCTCACCGCCCCACCGCTTAGTGACCTTCAGTAAAACCACCAGTGCGTCAGCCCTCCGTGCCCTCTGTGACTCAAACTCCGTTCCAGTTCCCACGCGTCAGCCCCAACGCGTAGTCGTGAGACGAAGCCATAAGTATCCCTGTCATACCAGTCACTCCGTTCATCGACGTAGTTAAAAGAAACAACCCTGTCTCAAAGTCCCTGCCTTTCCTGTCATGAAACTCCTCAAAACATTCATCCTCCTCAGCCTAGTTTCCTGCGCCGTCCTCTCCCTCGCCCGCGCCGCCCCGAGCCAACCCAACATCGTTATCATCCTGGCCGATGACCTGGGCTACGCCGACGTCGGCTTTCATGGCAGTGACATCCAAACCCCCCATCTCGATCACCTTGCGGCCACCGGTATCCGGCTCGAACAGTTTTATGTGGCCCCCATGTGTTCGCCCACTCGCGCCGGACTCATGACTGGGCGTTATCCGCTTCGTTTCGGTATGATGCGTTCCGTCGTGCCGCCCCAACGCGACTTCGGTCTAGACCCCGCCGAAACCACCTTGCCCGAACTCCTCCGTGATGCCGGCTACCACCACCGCGGAATTTTCGGCAAATGGCACCTCGGCCACGCCCGCCAACAATGGCGCCCCACGGCCCAAGGATTCACCACCTTCGAAGGCTGCCTCAACGGCGCCGTTGATTACTTCACCCAGGACCGCGAGGGCGAACGCGACTGGCATCACAACGACCGCCCGAATCCGCGCACTGGATACACCACCGATCTCATCGGCGATGCGGCCGTCGAATTCATCAACGCAATTCCACCTAACGATCGTTACTTCGCCTATATTCCCTTCACCGCCCCCCATTCTCCTTTCCAAGCCAAACCCGAGGATCTCGCCAAATACCCCCATCGCCCCGAAGGTAGAAAGCGCACCTACGCGGCCATGGTCGATTCCATGGATCAAGCCATCGGCCGCATCTTCGCCGCCATCAAATCCCGCGCCGACGCCGATAATACGCTCATCCTCTTTATGAGCGATAACGGCGGCGTGGAAAACGTCGGTGCCAACGGCCCTCAACGGGGAGACAAACTCACGCCCTACCAAGGCGGCATCCGTGTCGCCGCCGCCATTCGCTGGCCCGCGGGAAATCTCACCGGCGGCCACGCTATCAACGCCCGCATAGGCTACATCGATATCGTCCCCACCGTATGGGCTGCAGTCGGCGATTCAGCGCCCCCGTCACGGCCTTGGGACGGGATCAACGTCCTCCCGGCAATCCGTGACAACGCTAAACTCCCTGATCGGGCCTGGTTCACCTACCTGGACCAGAATGACGATCGCCGCGAGCGACTCGCGATCAACCACGACACCCACAAACTCGTGATTCATCGGGACGCCCCCGACGCTCAGCAAGCCACCCCGCCGCTCATCGAGCTCTTCGCTATCGCGACCGATCCGACCGAGAGCCAAAACCTCGCCGAATCCGACCGAGCGACCCTGGCCGAGCTCACCGCCGCCATGGAAAATTTCCTTTCCCTAAAATCCGCCCCCCAGATTGAACGCTTCAAGCGAGGTGCCCAAACGTTCACCCCGCCTCAAGACTGGCAGATCAAAAAATAACCCACCTGCCTCCGCCTCTCAGCCCAAAAAACATCCCAGTGCGTCAGCTCCTCCAGTGCGTAGTCGGTAGACGAAGCGATTCGTGTCCATTTGTTCTCCAATCGCCCGTTCTGAGCCCCCGTTTCATCACCCTTGCGGGGCCCACCGGTCCGGCGCACCATCTCCGCACTCACGCGCTCCGGGTGGTTAAAAAAATAATCCTTCCCCTCTGCCTCCTCTTAGCCGCCCCGGTCCTCGCCCCCTATACCATCGCGGCGCAGCCCAACTTCCTCATCTTCATGGCCGATGACATGTCTTACCATGACATGGCCAATGTGGGAAATCCGGATGTGCAAACCCCCCACCTCGATCGTTTCGCCGCGCAAGGCACGACTTTCACCCACGCCTACAACTCATCCCCCATGTGCGCCCCCACGCGCATGAGTCTCTACACCGGACTCCATCCCGTTCGCCACGGCGGTTACCCCAATCACTCGCAGGTTAAACCCCACGTTCGCACCTTACCCCATCACCTCACCGATCTCGGTTATCGCGTCGCTCTCCTCGGCAAACGTCACGAAAAACCGGAGGCTCAATTTCCCTTCGAGTTCCTCGGCGGCCGCCATCACGACGACGGGGAAGGCCTTGATTTAGACCCCGATCAAGTCGGCGAATTCATCGCTTCCCACCGCAACGAGCCGTGGTGCCTGGTCGTCACCTCCAACCAACCGCACACCCCGTGGAATCGCGGTGATGCCTCCGCCTACGATCCCGCCACGCTCACGCTGCCGCCCTACTTGGTCGACACCCCGGAGACCCGCACCGCCCTCGCCGCCTACTACGCCGAAATTACCTACCTGGATGCCCAGTTTGGCCGGGTGATGGCCCAGCTCGAAGCCGAGGGTGATCCCACCAATACCCTCGTGCTCTTCCTCACCGAGCAAGGCTCTAATTTCCCCTTCTGCAAGTGGACCTGTTACGAAACCGGCCTGCGCTCCACCGTGATCGCCCGCTGGCCCGGCGAAGTCCCGGCCAACCGCACGACGTCAACTTTGATCCAATACGTCGATGTCACCCCCACGTTGATCGAACTCGCCGGCGGCAAAGTCTCTGCCCCCGATTTCGACGGACGCTCGCTTGCCCAATTTTTTGATGACCCCACTCCGCCCCACCGCTACATCTTCGGTCTCCAAACCACTCGCGGCATTCATCGCGGCTCCGATGCCTACGGTATTCGCACCGTGCGTGACGGGCGCTACCGCTTGATCTGGAATCTCAATTTCATCACGACCTTCCAAAACTCTGTCACCAATAACTTCCCGCCCTACCTCAGCTGGAACGACCTGGCCCGATCCGGAGACCCGTTCGCCGCCCAACGTCACCTTGCTTACTCCCAGCGTCCAGAATTCGAACTTTACGATCTCATCAATGATCCATGGTCGATGACCAACCTCGCGGCAGATCCTCACCACTCCTCCCGTATCGGAGAGCTCCATATGACACTCCAAGCTTGGATGGCCCAACAAGGCGATTCCGGCTACGATACGGAAATGGCCGCCCTTGATCGGATACCCAAAGAATAAGCCTTTTATCCCGCTCCTAGAAAATTCCCGCCATGCCTCTCACCTCCCTCCGTTGGCTCTTTTTTGTCAGCAGTCTGGTCATCTCCGCCGGCGTCACCGCGGCCCCCGACCCACGCCCCAATATCGTCCTAATCATGTCCGACGACATGGGTTGGTCCGACATTCAACCCTACGGCGGCGAAATCGACACGCCCGCCCTGCAGCAGCTCGCCAACCACGGTCTGCGTTTCACCAACTTCTACAATAGCGCCCGCTGTTCTCCTACTCGCGCGGCCCTCCTCACCGGGCTTTTTCAACACCAAGCCGGCATGGGGGTGCTCGCCGAAGACCCCGGTATCACCACCCCCGACGACGCTTCCCCCGGCTACCAACGTTACCTCAACCGCCACTGCGTCACCCTCGCCGAAGCCCTCAAACCAGCCGGTTATCACACCTACATGTCCGGCAAGTGGCACCTCGGCTATCACGGCGAAGAGAAGTGGCCTCGCCAACGCGGCTTCGATCGCTTCTACGGTCTCATCTCAGGCGCCGGTTCCTATTTTCGTCCCCATGGCGGACGCAATCTCACCCTCGACAACACCCCGCTTCCCGAGCCGGAGGGTGAATACTACACGACCGACGCCTTCACCGATTACGCCCTCGAATTCATCGACTCTACTCCCGCGGACGAACCGTTTTTCCTCTACCTCGCTTTTAACGCCCCCCACTGGCCTCTCCACGCTCGCTCCGAAGACATCGCCAAATTCGTCGGCCGCTACCGCTCGGGCTGGGATGTGATACGCGCCACCCGCTGGCAGCGCCAAATCGCCGCTGGGTTGGTCGATCCCTCATGGGGCCTTTCCCTCCGCGACGACGGCGCCCGTGCTTGGTCGACTCTCACCGACCAACAGATTGCCGAACTCGACTACCGCATGGCCGTCTACGCTGCCATGGTGCATCGTATGGATCACAACGTCGGCCGCGTCGTCGAACACCTCCGCGCTTCCGGTGAACTCGACAACACACTCCTCATCTTTCTTAACGACAACGGCGCGTGCGCCGAACCTTACGACGATCTCGGCGGCGGCAACTTCGACGCGATCAATGATCCCTACGCCGATGGCTCCGGTGGGGGCAAAAAACCCGCCGAAGGTTCCGCCTACGGCACCGGCTGGGCCAATGCATCCAACACTCCTTTTCGCCGTTACAAATCTCGGCTTTACGAAGGCGGCATCGCCACCCCCCTGATCGTCCATTGGCCGGACGGCCTCAAAACCGCCCCGGGCTCCATCACCCGCGCCAAAGGCTATCTGACCGATATGATGCCCACATTCCTCGAGGTCGCCGCGGCGTCATACCCGACAGAATACAACGGTCATCAGATTAAACCGCTCTACAGTTCCAGCCTCCTCCCGGTGCTCCAAAACCAGACCCGTGAAGCCCACGACTGGATGTTCTGGGAACACTACGGCGACCGCGCCGTTCGCCACGGCGACTGGAAAGCCCTCGGCAAAATCGGGAGCGAAGAATGGGAACTCTACGACCTCGCTCACGACCGCATCGAGTCCATCGATCTCGCCACTCAACACCCCGAAATACTCACCCCCCTCACCGTCGCGTGGGAAAAGTGGGCCCTCGAGCACGAAATCTTCCCCAACCGAAAAGGCACCAAACGCCTCAACTAAAAAAGCACCCCCTCCTCCCGGCCCACCTCCCCGACGTAGGTCGCCCTTTACGCCCGACAACCCCTGCCTCCCGGCCCACCTCGCCGATGTGGATCGCCCTTCACGCCCGACAACCCCCACCTCCCAGCCCACCTCCCCGACGTGGGTCGGGCTTTACGCCCGACAACCCCCTCCTCCCAGCCCACCTCCCCGACGTGGGTCGGGCTTTACGCCCGACAACCCCTGCCTCCCAGCACACCTCCCGGCCCACCTCCCAGCCCACCTCCCGGCCCTCCTCCCCGATGTGGGTCGGGCTTTACGCCCGACAACCCCTGCCTCCCAGCCCCACCTCCCGGCCCTGCCTCCCAGCCCCTGCCTCCCGGCCCTGCCTCCCGGCCCACCTCCCCGACGTGGATCGCCCTTTACGCCCGACAACCCCCGCCTCCCATCCCCACCACCTCACCGCTCCGTCACCTTACCACTTTCCCGCCTCACCGCCTCATGAAACACCTCCTCACCGTCACCGCCCTGAGCCTCCTCCTGAGCACATGCGCGTCCGCCGCCCGCCCGCTCAACCTGCTCCTCATTCTCGCCGACGATCTGTCGCACACCGACACGTCCCTCTACGGTGGCCAAGCCGCCACCCCGCACCTGGAACGCCTCGCTCGCGAAGGCATGACCTTCACCCGCACCTTCCAATCCGCGCCCATGTGTTCGCCCACGCGACACGCCCTCTACACGAGTTTGCACCCCATCAAGTCCGGGGCCTGGCCCAACCACACCTACGTTTACGACGGCGTTCGTAGCGTGGCCCACTACCTGAAAGAAAACGGCTACCGCGCCGCCCTCTCCGGGAAAACCCACATCAATCCCCCCGAAGCATTCCCCTTCGAATACCTCGAAGGCCCCGGCACCAAAAACAACCCCGACTTCCCCGCCGTCGATCAGTTCCTCGCCGAGTGCGTCAGCCAAAACCAGCCCTTCGGCCTCATCCTCACCTCCAACGAACCGCACACCCCTTGGGACAAAGGCGATGCGTCCGCCTACCCTCCGGCAAAAATCAAACTCCCCGCCCCCCTCATTGATACGCCGGCGACGCGCACCGACTTCTCCGCCTACCTCGCCGAAATCACCTACTTCGATTCCCAAGTCGGCGAAGCCCTCGCCGCTCTCGAAAAACACGGCCTCGTTGAAAACACTCTCGTCATCATCCTGACCGAACAGGGGAACGCTTTTCCTTTCGCAAAGTGGACCTGCTACGACATCGGTCTCGGCTCCGGCATGGTCGTGCGCTGGCCTGAAACCGTCGCCGCGGGCTCGTCCAGCGATGCCCTCATCGAATACGTCGACGTCATCCCCACGTTCCTCGAATCCGCGGGTCTTCCCCTTCCTCCCGGCCTCGACGGCCGCTCCTTTCAAAACGTGCTCACCGGTAAAACCAACACCCACAAGAATATCGTTTTCGGCCTGCAGTCCTCCGTCGGTATCATCGGGGGTCCCGCTCATTATGGCATCCGCACCGCCCGCGACGATCGCTACCGCTACATCCGCAACCTCACCCCCGAAGTCGCGTTTTCCAACGCCATGTTTCGCACCGAATTCTGGGCCGAATGGACCGCTGCCGCCGAATCCGGCGACCCCGACGCCATCGTCGCCGTGCGTCGCTATCAACATCGCCCCGCCGAAGAACTCTACGATTGCCTCAAAGACCCCTGGAACCGTCACAACCTTTTCGACGATCCGGCCTACGCTACGATCACGGCCCGCCTCTCTGCTGCCCTCGACGCGTGGATGACGGACCAAGGCGACGCCGGCCAAGCCACCGAGCTCGCCGCCAAAGCACGCCTCTACAAAAACCGCACCAAGTAGCCGCTCACCAGTCACCCGCCTGCTCCCAACCCTCTGTGACTAAAAACCCGTTCTAGCCTCCATTGCGTCAGCCCCTCGGTGCGTAGTCGTGAGACGAAGCAATTCCGGTCCCTGTCATATCATTCACTCCGTTCATAGACGTGGTTCAAAAGCCCGGCCTCACGGCTCTCCTCTAAATTTTGTTCGTGTCTAAACACCCTCATCCGTGATTAAAAAACCCATGGTTCGTATCCTACCCCGCCTCGTCCCCTTATTCGCTGTCTTCGTTTGCTCGGTCCTTTCCGCGGCCGACCGCCCCAACATTCTCTGGATCACCAGCGAAGACCACGGCCCGGAAATGGGTCTCTACGGCGATACCTACGCCGACACCCCACACGTCGACGCCCTCGCCGCGAAAGGCCTCCGCTACAATTTCGCTTGGTCAACCGCGCCCGTCTGCGCCCCCGCTCGCACCACCCTCATCAGCGGCATCTACCCCCCGTCATCCGGCGGCCAACACATGCGTAGTTTTGTGCCTTTCCCTGCCGGCAAAGCCCCCTACCCCGTCTTCCTCCGCGCAGCCGGCTACTACACCACCAACAACGATAAAGAAGACTACAACCTCTCCACGCCTGCCGACCTTTGGCACGAATCATCTACGGCCGCTCACTGGAAAAACCGACCCGCCAACCAGCCCTTCTTCGCTATCTTCAACGCGACCGTCAGTCACGAAAGCAAACTCCGCACCCGACCGTACACCGCAATCCACGATCCGGCGAAAATGAAGGTCCCGCCCTATCATCCCGACATCCCCGAAGTCCGCCAAGACTGGGCTCAATATTACGACACCGTCTCTGAAGCCGATGCGATTGCCGGCCGCCATCTCGCTGACCTCGCCGCCGCCGGTCTCACCGAAGATACCATCGTATTTTACTACAGTGACCACGGCGCCGGCATGCCTTCGCACAAGCGCAACCCCAACAACCGCGGCCTCCGCGTTTCCCTCGTCGTCTACATCCCCGAAAAATTCGCCCACTTGCGCCCCGCTGACTACCAACCCGGCGGGGCCACCGATCGTCTCGTCGGCTTCATCGACTACGCGCCAACTCTTCTCAGCCTCATCGGCGTCAAGCCACCGGAGTGGATGCAGGGTCACGCCTTCCTCGGTGAGTATGCGACTCCCGATCCTGAGTTCATGTTTGGCTTCCGTGGCCGCATGGACGAGCGCACCGACTTCGTTCGCACCGTCACCGATGGCCGCTATGTTTACGTGCGCAACTTCCGCCCCGACCTCCCCGCGGGGCAACACCTGCAATACCAAATGCACACGCCCACCACGCGTCTGTGGTATGAGATGTTCCTCGCCGGAAAAACGGATCGCGCCCAATCCGCCTTCTGGCTCCCGACTCCCGTCGAAGAACTCTACGACCTCGATTCCGATCCCCACGAAATCAACAACTTGAGCACCGATGCCAAACATCAGGACCTCTGCCAGAGCCTCGCCTCGACGCTCATCAACCACCTCATCGCGACCAAGGATCTCGGCTTCATCCCCGAAGCTGAATTCCACCGCCTCGCCGCCGGCCAGTCGCCCTACGACTGGGCCCGCGCGCCCGGCAACTACGACGTCACCAAGATCGCCGTCTACGCCCACCAAGCGACCCTCGGTATCATCCCGACCGTGGCCAAAACCAAAGCCAACCTCGCTGACCCCGATTCCGCCATCCGCTGGTGGACCCTCTACGGCATCGGCCGCCAACCCGTGGCGACGATCTCCCGCTACCTCCCGTCCATTCGAACGATGCTCGAAGACGAATCCCCCGAAGTCCAAGTCCGCGCCGGCGACCTCCTCGTTCGCCACGGCAGCCGCAAGGACTCTCGCCGGGCCCTCACCCATCTCGCCGAAATCGCCGACACCACTCAACCCCACCTCCCCTCGCTCGCCGCCCTCGGCGTGATCGATAATCTCGGGGACAAAGCAGAATCCATTCACGCCACGGTGGCCACGTTCCCCCGGGAATCTCCCGTCCTGCCTAACCCCCGCTACAAGAACCACGTTCCCGCCCTGCTCGAACACATCTTAGAAAAACGGTAGGAACGGACCACCGGGCCGTCCGCCCGGCCCCACCGCCAAAAGGAATCTTAAGATCCTCTTGGCCCCAGCCCACTCTCCCGCATGCCCTGCCGCCGTCTCCTCACGCTCCTCGGCCTCGTCCTCGGATCACTCGCCCTCGCCGCCACCAACCGCCCGCACATCCTCGTTTTCCTCAACGACGACCTGAGCGCCCGCGACGTCGGGGCCTACGGCGCGACCGATGTCCGCACTCCCGCCTTTGATCAGCTCGCCCGCGAGGGGCTGACCTTCGATCGCGCCTTCATCGCGTCCCCTGCCTGTGCCCCCAGCCGAGCCGCCATGCTCTCCGGCCTCACCCCCTTGCACAACGGCGCCCGAGCCAACCACACCTACATGCGCGACGATGTCTCCTCGCTCATCAAACGCTTCAACGCCCTCGGTTACCAAACCGCCGCCTTTGGCAAAGTCGCCCACGGCAAAGACACTCCACGCCACCACTTCGACTTCGTTGATCGCACCAATCTCGACTTCGATTCCATCACCCAATGGCTGGCCGGCCGCGATCCGGCCCAACCCGTCTTAATCTTCGTCGGCACGAGTTCACCCCACGTGCCCTGGCCCGCGGCCCATGGCTACGATCCCGCCAAAGTCATCATCCCGCCCTTCCATATCGACACTCCGGATACGCGTCTTTTCCGCGCCCGTTACTACACCGCCGTCAGTATCGGCGATGCCCAATGTGCTCGCACCCGTGAGATCGTCACCGCCGCCCTCGGCCCCGATCTCATCACCGTCATCTCGAGCGACCACGGCGGCCAATGGCCCTTCGGTAAATGGAATCTCTACGACGAAGGCATCCGCGTGCCCCTCATCATCTCCTGGCCCGGGCACATCACCGCCTCCACCCGCTCCCCCGCCATGGTCAGTTGGCTTGATCTCCTTCCCACCCTCCTCGACGCCGCCGGAGACGATCTACCCACCAACCTCGACGGCCGCTCCTTCACCGCTCTCTTTCATACCCCCGCCGCCCCCCACCGCGACCGCATCTTCACGCTCCACGACAACGACGGCCGCGCCAACGTCTACCCCATGCGCGCGGTCCGCGACACCCGCTGGAAATACATCCGCAACCTCCGGCCCTCGTGGATTCAAACCGATCACAGCTACCGCTTCCGCAAAGACGACGCCGGTGCCTACTTCTGGTCATGGGAAGTCGCGGCGGCCCGGAATCACGCCGACTCGCTCATCCTCAACCGCTACCTTCAGCGCCCCGGCGAAGAACTCTACGATCTCGACGCCGACCCCGACGAAATCAACAACCTCGCCGCCGACTCTCGCTACGCCTCCGAGCTCAAACGCCTTCGCGGCGAACTTGATGCCTGGATGACCGAGCAAGGCGACGACGGCCAAGTCTCAGTCGCGCCCTGGCTCCCCGGTGACCCCGCCCTCCTGGACCCCCGCTCCCCCTGGCCCCCCCTCCATCCCTGATTGCCCCCGGAGGTAGGGTCGTTGCTCGCAGAAGCCCCGTCCACCTACCTCTCATGCTCGACGACGCCCGTCCCTGTAGGGGCGTGGCTTGACCACGCCCGCCCCCCTGCCTCTCGGCCCCTCTGCCTCTCGGCCCCCCTGCCTCTCGGCCCCTCGGCCCCTCCGTCCTCTCCGATGTAGGGGCGTGGCTTGACCACGCCCGCCCACCTGCCCCTCCGCCCACCTGCCTCTCGGCCCCCCCGTCCTCTCCGATGTAGGGGCGTGGCTTGACCACGCCCGCCCCCCTGCCCCTCGGCCCCTCCGTCCTCTCCGATGTAGGGGCGTGGCTTGACCACGCCCGCCCCCCTGCCTCTCGGCCCCCCTGCCCCTCGGCCCCTCCGTCCTCTCCGATGTAGGGGCGTGGCTTGACC
>Ga0209390_10001040_pt1 | contig 54811 bp, 56 predicted proteins | sample BON01_FD_187212 | JGI IMG/M metagenome (GOLD analysis project Ga0209390, IMG submission 187212) | Freshwater microbial communities from Lake Bonney liftoff mats and glacier meltwater in Antarctica - BON-01 (SPAdes) (version 2) | ecosystem: Environmental > Aquatic > Freshwater > Ice > Glacier...
CCTATGCCCGTATCCAAGGCTTCATCAGCACCTGCCGTAAGCATCAACTCAATGTTTTCAATGAACTGCGTGCCGTTATCAGCACCAAGAATCTATATGCAGCACCCTTCGGGTGCTAAATAGTTACGAAATACTTTCAATACATGGCATTGCTTTTTACTGAAATGTACTTAGACAAATACTTCACAAACAAAATCGCTTTACAATCAGCGTTAAACACCTTTCTAGATTTTAACCACGGAAAAAACGGAAATGATTTTAAAGCCATTACTCAGTTTCAATTAGAATCGGGTGTAAATGATTTAAATAAACTCGCCTATTGGAACGCAACTGGTTCGGGCAAAACCTTGCTAATGCATATTAATATTTTGCAGTACAAGCATTATTTGAAGCTACACAATTTAGAAAAAGGACTTAACCGAATTATAGTTCTTACACCCAACGAAGGCTTATCAAAACAACATCTGAAAGAATTTGTGCAATCGGGAATGGAAGCCGAGTTGTTTGACAAATCAGGCGGTTCTTTATTTGCAGGACAGAAAATTGAAATTATTGACATTCATAAACTGAAAGAAACTAGCGCAAACAAAACAGTAGCCGTTGAAGCATTTGAAGGCAACAATTTGGTTTTAGTGGATGAAGGTCATAGAGGAGCAGGCGGAACAGAATGGAAAGACAAAAGAAACAGATTGTGCGAAACTGGTTTTTCGTTTGAATATTCTGCAACCTTTGGGCAGGCAGTTCATTCCTTATCAGGTGCAAAGCAAAAAGGATTGATTGACGAATACGGAAAGGCTACTCTATTCGATTATTCTTACCGATACTTTTACAATGATGGTTATGGTAAAGATTACCAAATTCTAAACTTAAATCAAAACTGGCAGGAAGGATATGTTACCTTATACTTAACGGCTTGTGTATTGTCATTCTACGAGCAGCTATTAGTTTTTAAGGAGAATCGAAAAGAGATAGAACCATTTTTAATTGACAAACCACTAGCCATTTTTGTTGGTGGTAAAGTTACCAAAAGTATTAGTGCAGCAACTGCATCAGATGTGGTAGAGGTGTTGAAATTTTTAGAATCATTTGTAAAAAATGATAGCCAAACGATTGAAAGAATAAAACAATTGCTGGAAGCTAAAGATGGATTGAATAACGAAATGGGTCATTCCATTTTTAGAAATGCTTTCAGAGAAATTAGAAAATCAGGCAAATCGGCTAACTCCGTTTTTCAAGATGTATTGAAAGAAGTATTTAATTCAGATGTAGCAGGTGCAACCTTGCACATTGACAATCTGAAAGGTCAAGATGGAGAAATTGGTTTACGTATTGGAAATGCTGATTACTTTGGTGTAATCAATGTTGGTGATGATAAAGGATTATTAAAAATTTGCGAAGCACATAATATGCAAGTAGATGAAAAAGATTTTTCTACTTCGCTATTTCATGATATTAACAGCAAAGGCAGCAAAGTAAATGTGTTGATTGGTTCAAAGAAGTTCTCAGAAGGTTGGAGCAGTTGGCGAGTTAGCACAATGGGATTATTGAATATTGGCAGAGGCGAAGGTTCAGAAATTATTCAATTGTTCGGTAGAGGTGTTCGTTTAAAAGGCTATCAATTCTCATTGAAACGCAGCACTGCATTAGATGCAAGTTTAAGACCAGCCTATATTCCAGAAGTGTTGCCTATTTTGGAAACGCTAAACATCTTTGGATTGCGAGCAGATTACATGCAACAGTTTAAAGACTATCTCGAAGAAGAAGGATTACCATCTGATTCAGATTTTGAAAAAATTACAATTGACATTCTGCCAACTATTGCCGACTTATCAGAAAAGAAACTGAAATACATTCGTGTAAAAGACGGCTCTAATTTCAAACGTGACGTATTGGTAGACGCAGTCATTACTCAAAAGATTCCTCCTGTTTTAATAGACTGGTATCCCAAAGTACAAGTATTGAAGAGTTCCAAACTCACAAATGTTACCACAGTTGTATCAATTGAAGAAGGCAAAATAGAAAGCAAGCATCTTGCATTTTTAGATTGGAACAGAATTTATTTCGATATTCAGAAATTTAAGAATGAACGCAGTTGGTATAATATCAACCTTTCTATTGAGGCCTTGAAAGATATTCTATCAAACCCTGAATGGTACACTTTGCAAATTCCAATATCTGAGCTTGAATTGAATGATTTTAGCAAGGTTATACTTTGGCATGAGTTGGCACTTTCTTTACTAAAATCATTTATTGAAAGATTATATAATTATCAGAAAAACAAATTCTACAGCGACAAAATAGAAGTAGCAATTCTTGATAGTAACAATCCAAATTTTGAAGCAGAGTATAATTTTCTGGTAAAGAAAACAGAGGACAGGTTAATTGGAAAATTGAAAGAGCTGAAAGAAGTTGTTCGCAAAAAAGAGTTTCAAGAAAACTTTAAAATAGATAACGATTTTGAAGCCTTATATGCTGGACTACATTTATATCAGCCATTAATTTATATTGACAAAGGAAGATACGAGGAAGTAATAAAAATTCAGCCAATAGCATTAAACAAAGGCGAACGAGATTTGGTAGAAGATTTAAAGTTATATTTTAATAGCAACAACGAATTCTTCGCAGACAAACAACTTTATTTACTTCGCAACATGAGCAAAAAAGGAATTGGCTTCTTTGAAGCAAACAATTTCTTCCCTGACTTTATACTTTGGCTAGTTATTGGTGACAAGCAATACGTTTCATTCATTGACCCAAAAGGACTAAGACAAATACAAGGTTTGACAGACCCGAAAATTCAATTGCACAAGTCTATTAAGGCGACAATTCAACCCAAACTAAACGACCTAAATATTGAATTGAATTCTTTTATCATTTCAAATACACCATATAATCAATTGACACATTGGAAAGGACAGGAAAGCATGGAAGATTTTAATTCAAATCATGTATTGTTTCAAAAGGAACAACGACAATTTTATATTCAAAAAATAATAGACAAACAAATAATAAAATAAAAAATGCCCACGCAGCAGTCATACACATTTGCAAGCCACACAAGCCGACACTCAAGCCGAAGCGTGCAAAAGAGTATGCCTGCCCCACGCCAAAACAAATTCAATTTTTTTCTTCCCTCCCTTCAGTGTTTTAATTTTTTCGCCACCCACAACCGACACAAAATCAGTTGGACAGAAACAGCGAAAACCCTTACTGAAAGCGACTTGACGTTGACGAAGGACAAAAGGCCAGCTTGTAACAGGCGTTTGGCAAAAGTGGCGGTTCAGTGCTCCGCAGACACATTTGTGGTTAATCAAACATTGGTTCTCCGCATCAGCACTTGTGGTAAAAATCGCCACCATCGCCAATACGTAACCGTTAGGCGTAATGCTAAACGACACATTTACATCATTAAACAGAAAAAGATATGAAACAAAATTTTGACAGGACAAATCCAGACGAGGCAGATGAATATTTCATGGATTGCATTCGGGAGGGCAATTTAAAAAACGCTATGACTTGCTTTGACCCAGAAGGAGTGTATATGGACAAGGACGGAAATGCAATTAGTGGACTTGCCAATATAGAAAAGGTGGTTGCTAATCTCTGCAATATGAAACCTGACATTAAAATTTACAAGCACAAAAATTCGCCAGTCGGTAAAGACCTGATATATCGTTTAGACAAGTGGACTATGACAGCTACCGACCCACAAGGAAATCCAATCAAAATGCAAGGAGCTTCCGCACATATAATGCGTAAAAACGCAGACGGAGTTTGGCTTTGGCTTGTAGACAATCCCTTTGCTGCATTATTCTTTGCTGACTGATATATTAAATAATTCAATGAAAAGATAGGCGACCGCCCAACAGCAGTTGTGCGTCATGCTATGGCGACAGTGCTAAATTGATACATTTGGCATTGAACAAACAAGGCGAACAACGGAACATAAACGGGGATGCTGAAAACCGAATAGAGTAAGCGTAAAAAATAAAAATGACTTTTATGAAAAAACTCACAAAGATTTTAATGACAGTTACGCTTTCAGTTTTTATTTTGACAAGTTGTAACAACTCTGTAAGTAACAAGACAACTAATCAAGGTTTAGAACTCGAGAAAAAAGAGTTAGACCTTAAACAGAAAGAACTTGAGTTAAAAGAAAAACAACTTGCTTTTGGCAGTGCACAAAATGCCCATGAAAAAAAGACGACTGTTTCTACTCCTAAACAAACAACATCGCAGCAACAAAATACTCACTCATCATCTTCCTCACAAGTAGGCTTACCAGTTTCAATAAGCCCATTAACGAAACAAAATTTTGACAGGACAAACCCAGATGAGGCAGATGAATACTTTATGGATTGCATTCGGGAAGGTAATTTGAAAAATGCTATGACTTGCTTTGACCAAGAAGCAGTATATATGGACAAGGACGGAAACACAATTAGAGGACTTGACAATATAGAAAAGGTGATGGCTAATCTTTGCAATATGAAACCTGATATTAAAATTTACAAGCACAAAAATATACCAGTCGGTAATAACCTGATATATCGTTTAGACAAGTGGACTATGACAGCTACAGACCCACAAGGTAATCCAATCAAGATGCAAGGAGCCTCAGCCCATATAATGCGTAAAAACGCAGACGGAGTTTGGCTTTGGCTTGTAGACAATCCCTTTGCTGCATTATTCTTTGCTGACTAATAGCTTATGTAAATCAATGATTAGTAAATCGACAATATCAATAGAAATAAAGCACGTACGCCTAACAGCACCTACAAGAAATTGGCGGTTCAGGGCTCCGCAGACACTTTTGTGGTTAATCAAAGTTTTGTTCTCCGCATCAACATTTGTGGTGAAAATCGCCACCTTCGCCAAGCCGCAAACCGTTAGCTTCAAACCTTAAACCACAGAAACTCAACTACAAAACCGCCATGAAAACTATAGATAAAAAGAGCCTGGAAAATGCTTTCCGCTTGTTTTAAACTGGGGTATAGAACAGTCCTATTATTATGAAGGGTACGAAAAAGGAGAGGATGATGTATAAACTTGGGTCTAAAGTTCTATGAAAATGTTTCATGGTTAAAAGGTTTCATGGTTTCATGGTTTACGCGATTGGTTCATACCCTTGAAACTGTATTTCAAAATTGACAACAGATCGCGTAAACCCTGAAACCCTATAACCATGAAACCATGAAACCCCCTCTTAACCCTGTACGTATACGACCGATTTCTCCTCAAAAAACTCCTCCGAGAAAAACTCCCGAATCGGGAAAACATCCGTGTAGTTTTTGCCTTTCCCCGGCAGTGCTTTTATCTCAGACCTAAGATCGCCGCCTTTGAGCGCGATGATGCCGTTGGGCAGGGCGTGATGGTGCTTCTTTTTTATAAATTTTCGTGCCCAGTTCAGGAGTTTATCGAGTGACGCAACACCGCGCGTGAGCACAAAATCGAACTGGCCGAGCAATTTTAAATCTTCTACACGGGAATGAATGGCGGTCACGTTTGTCAGGCCCAAAGCTGTGGCCACTTCCTGCACCACTTTGATCTTTTTTCCAGTGGCGTCCACCAAGGTGAATTGGGTTTCCGGGAAATAAATGGCCAATGGGATGCCGGGGAATCCACCGCCGGTACCAAGATCCAGAATATGTGCTTCGGGGCTAAAGCCGATTACCCGGGCAATGGCCAGGGAATGCAGCACGTGCCGCTCGTTCAGGTTGTCGATATCCTGGCGGGAAACCACGTTGATTTTTTCGTTCCACTCGCGGTAAAGGGGCTCCAGTTGCTCAAATTGGGCCATTTGCTCGGCGCTAAGCTGGGGGAAGTATTTTTTTATCAATTCCATTTTGTGCTATCGAATAGGGAGGCTGTCAAGACTTTTTTCGCTTAACTAATCCTTCAATTGTTCCAACATTTTTTCTGCTTGTACACGGCGTTCCGGGATTTCGGTATTGGATCGGGCGCGTTCTACGGCGCGGCGGGCAACGTCGCGGCGCATAGTGTTTTGGGCTGCAAGTTTCACAAAAGCCAAGGCCTGATACCAATACAGGTCTTCTCCAAAACGCTCCAAATCCGGGATCTTGGCCAAGTATTCTACGGTTATTCCAGGTTGCTCCAGCTGCAGGGCGATGATGGCGAGGTAAAAACAGGCATCTGATTTACATTGCTCCGTTTCGCCAGAGAGCAGGGTGTAGAGAACGTCCGCTGCATCTTTGTAGTCGCCGCTTTTGTAGTATCCATCGGCTTGTTCGAACAGTTGCTCGCACAATTCCACCCGCGCTTCGGGCAAAGTATCTTTGGCAAATCGCGCGCTGCGATCGGCCATAATGCTGGTGGGCGGCTTGAAGTTTTCGTCGTACACTTCTTTCGGGGAAATGGTTGGATGGAGGTAGCTCCAAATTCCGAATCCGAGTAGAGCCAGGCCCAAACCGATCAACACATAGCGGGTGACGTTGCTTTGCTTTCGAGGAATAGCCGGAAGCCCCATTGCGAGCCTGCTTTCAATGGCTTCCGCTGCCGACCAGGATCGCTGAAAAGGCTCGTTGCTCAGTGCGGTAATCGCCCAAGTAGGCAATGGATCCGGCCAATCTTCTGGGGACAAGCCCAGGGTTTTGCGGTATTTTTCGCGGCAGGCTTCTGTTTTGTCATTGTGTAGCCGAGGGTCAGCGATGTTTATGGCGGCATCTTTGGCCAATTCCTGCACCGTTTTCTGGCAAGCTGGTTCCAGGCGTGTAAATTGGCGTTTGGCGCGAATAATTTGACGGAATTCATGCCGGGCACCAGCATCGGGTAGTTCGATTTGGGAGACTGGTTCCGCTTCGGCAACAGGAGCTGTTGAAGGTAGCTCAACATTCTTTTCCTGCGCCCAATCCCGAAAATGGGCTTCTGCCAGGTTTTTTAGCAACTCAAAAGCAGGAATTGATTCGTCCAGTTTTTGCGCTTGCGCCAGGGATGCCGCGTGGATCACCGCTACCCTAAAAAAGGTAGAGCCGTCAGCGCTGGAGCCACCCGCCGCACTGATTGCTTGCGTGACGGGCTTGCGGAATTCCGTGTAAATAGCAGCGAAAACACCAGCATCGGTGTGGCGCAGGCCTTCGTAGTAGGATTCGTTTGGTGTTTGTGTTGTGGTATCTGTCACTGTTCTTGGCTGAGTGAGTATAGAGCGCAAAGGTAGGGACAATAAAAATGGTAGATGGGCAGGAATAAATGGCTTAATCGACGTACTTGCCCTGAAAGGGCAAAATCATCCAATTTGGGCAACGCCCAAATAAAAAGAGCCGGACAATTGCTGCCCGGCTCGAGAAAACACCTAAAACCCTATTAACTAACCTTATGAAAATTCTTAATAATCGGGTATTAGCCGATTTTAATGTTTTTTGTTACTGGCTTTGATTCCTCTTTTTTTGGCAGTTCCACGTTCAGAACCCCATTTTCATAAACAGCTGCAATGCCTTCAATGTTTACGGTTTGTGGCAGTTTAAAAGAACGTTTGAACGATTCGTAGCGGAATTCGCGGCGCAGGAAACGTTCGCCGTTTTCGCTTTTCGCTTCTGTTTTCGCCTCGTGTTTCGCTTCGATGGTCAGTTGGCCATTTTCAACGTTCAGCACGAAATCTTTTTTGTCGAAACCCGGAGCAGCTATCGCTAGTTTGAAAGCGTCATTGTTTTCAGTGACGTTGGTCGCGGGTTGGTTCACCACCACGTCGTCGCCCATAAACTCGGCTACGCCACGGTTGAAGAACTCATTTAAGAACCCATTTGCGATGTTTTTAGTTGCGGGGAAGGGATGAACTTTAACGATGTTTGTCATTTTTTTACAAAATTTTGATAAAAGTGGACGGTTGGAATTCAAGTTGGTGTCAAGTCTTAATGCATAACCTGAGCACGTTCTCCTAATTGCAATCTGCGTACCATGGAGGAATAAATGGCGTTTTGGCGGGAAAGGGCATTGTGTTGATGACAAAATGGCGTTATTGCAAAAATAAACATGACAAAATGACACCTTTTGGGTTGTTGAAGGGGAAACATGGGTAAATCCAGGTGTCTGTTTATGCTTATTGGTCGGACGGAGAAAAATCGTCAGACCAAATGGCCTTCGTCCGACCACTTTTCGTGGTCTGACGAATAAGTATAAACGGATTCTGCCTTTCAGCTCGCCTCTCCAGCTAAAGACACCAAGGGTTCAAGAAAATTCTGAATGCAGACTTACAAGTGTTAGAAAACAAACTTAGCCGAAGATTGTAATTAGACCTAGATTTCTCGACTTCGCCCGAAATGACAAGTCCAGAAGGAAAAATGGTACCTTTATAACGTGAAACACTGGATACCTCCAATACTGTTCATATTTATCGCTGTCGGGTTTGTTCAAGCCCAGCAGCCCGACACCCTGCGTTTTCAGCGGGCCATCCCTGCATTGGCGGCATTTGTCACCAGTGATAATTTGTCGAACACTTACCTGGTTTCTCCAGAAAACGCCATTGTGAAATACGACACGCTCGGCAGGAAAGTAGCGGTGTTCACCAACAAACGCCTGGGACAGGCAGCATTCATTGACGCTTCCAACCCCTTAAAAATTCTGGTATGGTACCCTGATTTTCAGACCGTGTTGTGGCTTGACAGAACGCTTACGGAAATGGGTCGTTTGAGTTTTTCAAAGTTGGGGTATTACTCCGTTCGATGCGTGGCGATGGCTTTTGATGGCAATATTTGGGCCTTTGACGATGCTATTTCCAAGGCGGTGAAGCTTGGCCTCGATGGTTCCGTATTGCAGGAAAGTCCGCCCCTCAATATTTATTTCCCCAAGCGCTTTTCAGCAACCCGCATTCGCGACAGCGGCCAATACGTTTGCCTAAGCGACCCAATAGCAGGCCTTTGCACCCTCGATCAATACGCAAATCTGCAAGACGTACACAGCACCATGCGCATCCAGGATTTTGAAATGGAAGGTTCCTGGATGTTTTATCTTGATAAAGACATCCTTTACCTGCAAAACATGGGGCACCTGCTCCAGCTTAAGCTCCCATTGCCCAAAGGTGTTGCTGAAAAAGGGGCTGCTACCTGGTTGGGCAAGCAATGCATTTATTGGCAAAACGGAGCGCAGTTGGAGCAATACGCTTGGGAATAAAGTTGCCATTTAACCTTGATTTTATGTTGGTTTAGGGGCGTATTCCGCTGTTTTGTCGGAGTTGTTGAAATATTTGTCCGTAATTTTGGTTTGTTTTGTAAAGTAGTTTGTACTATTGTGCCGTTTAGTACTCAATACAAATTTTTTAACACATAGACACATAGGAACATAGAAAACATAGCACGACGTACTCAAAAATTATGTGTTCTATGTTCCTATGTGTCTATGTGTTAAAAAATTCTACGTTTTTTAAAAAACAAGGCAATGGAAACTGAAGAAAAAAACCTCTCTGCACAGGAAAGCCTGCGGGTAATCCGCGAAACAATTGATCTGGCGAAGCATGGCTTCCGGGAAGACGGATTTCACTTCCTGCTTTGGGGCTGGCTGGTGGCCATTGCCAGCGCTACGGATTGGTATTTGGCCGTCATACAACAAGATCCACGGCACAGCATGGCCTGGATGATTATGGTGGTGATTGGTGTCCCTGTATCTTTGATTCGGGAAGCCCGGCTGGGAAAACGCCGGAAAGAAAAGAACATCGTGCGCAAATGGTATGGTTTGGTCTGGCTCGGTTACGGTATTTCCATGGCCTTGGCGATACCGATGTCGGTGCGCATGGGGCTTTCACCCGTGCCGTTTATCCTCGTGCTTACAGGGTTTGCAACCTATATGTCGGGTGTTTTGTTGAAATTTAATCCTTTGCTGCTAGGTGCCGCAGTAATTTGGGCTGGTGCCTTGTGGTGCATGTTCCTTTCCAAGGAGCAGCACTTGATCGTACAAGCCGCCACCGCCGTTTTAGGCTATTTGGTGCCAGGGTATTTATTGAACAGTCAATCAAAAAACCATGTTCCAGGAGCTTGATCCTCTTTTGTTGTCGCAGTTGCGCTTGGCCATCATGTCCTATTTGGTGGTCACACAGGAGGCGGAGTTCAATGTGCTAAAAGAAAAAACTGGCGCTACAGCCGGCAACCTGAGCGTGCAAATCGGCAAACTGCAGGAAGCCGGCTACCTTGACGTGGAAAAAACATTTCGGAACAATTATCCGCTGACAACCTGCCGCATCACAGCGGTGGGCATTGCAGCTTTTGAAGCATTTTTTGATAATTTGAAGGGCTATGTGGAGCCTGAACCGTAGCGCCTACAGCTTGATTGTTTTTCTACTGGCAACTACCCCACCAGCCTCTACCCGCCAGATATACATACCGGCTTTTGACAAAACTGGTGCCGGAATGTCAAAAGTTACGAACAGAAATTTTAGCCGCCTCCATACTGACAGAACGCGACTGGTTGTTGGATGCTTTGAGGAATTAGGCGCTATTCTGTGATGGGTTGGCGGGATTGTCTACTTTTGCAGCTTCATGACTCAACTTACACACAAAATCATGCTCCAATCCGGCGACAAAGCACCTGATTTCGCCCTGCGCGCCTCCGATAAATCAATGGTGAAACTTTCTGAGCATCGCGAAAAAAACGTTTTGTTGCTATTTTATCCCTTTGCATTTACAGGTGTTTGCACCAAAGAGCTTTGTTTTATGCGCGATAGCCTCGCACAATACAACGATCTGGATGCGCAGATTCTGGCCATTTCTGTAGATAGCCCTTACACCCTTGCCAAGTGGAAAGCAGAAGAGGGCTTCAATTTCCCCCTGCTCTCTGATTTCAACAAAACGGTGAGCAAAAAGTACGACAGTTTATACAAGGAATTTGCCATGGGACTAAAAGGTGTTTCCAAGCGCTCCGCATTTGTTATTGACAAAAAAGGGATAATCCAATATGCTGAAGTACTCGAAAATGCGGGCGAAATCCCTAATTTTGAGGCTATCAATAAAGTATTGACTTCACTCAACTAATAACCTCCAGTCTTTTGCCACCATCATGTTTTCTACCATTACAAACATAAAAAATTACGAGAAGCCACTTTGGGAAGAGGATGTTGATGTGATGGTGGAAGACGAAATCGATACCGGCTTCACATCTCAACTCATCGTTTGGAACGACGATGTCAATTCCTTTGAATGGGTCATTGAGTGTTTTATCAAGGTGTTGGGGCACAGCTCCGAACAATCAGAACAACTCTCGCTCATCATCCACTACAAAGGCAAGGCAACCGTCAAATCTGGCTCCCGATCCGAACTCATTCCTTATTGCGAAGCCCTGCTGGAGCGGGGACTTTCGGCAGAGGTTGTCACGGAGGAGGTTTAAAAAAGGTTTCATGGTTTCAGGGTTAAAGGGTTTCATGGTTTACACGATTCCCGATGTCCTTGAAATACAATTTCAAAATAAAAACAAATCGCGTAAACCTGAAACCTGAAACCGTTAAACCCAATTTTAAATGTACCCAGATCTATCTTACCTCTTCCACGACCTCATCGGTACCCAGCCCGACAATTGGCTTTCGATGCTCAAAACCTTTGGTTTTTTTCTAGCGATTGCTTTCATCGTCAGCGCGATGGTGTTCCACCATGAACTCAAGCGAAAGGCTCGGGGAGGGCATTACCAGCCGTCAACGGTGACGGTGACGCTGGGACTTCCAGCCAGCATGGGTGAGATTGTCAGCAATGCATTCGTAGGCTTGATACTGGGGGGAAAAGGGCTGTATGCTTATCATAATTACAGCACTTTCCGGCATGATCCGGCTTCGATAATATTGTCCCTGAAATTGGACTGGATCGGCGGTATCATTGGTGCGGTTGTGCTGGCTGGCATCACTTACTGGGATGGGCAACGCCGGAAATTGGACAAGCCAGAAGTAAAAACCTTGTCGGTTTATCCGCACGATCGGATCAGTGAATTGACCGTTGCCGCGGCCGTTGGCGGCATCTTGGGCGCTAAAATTTTTGACCTTTTCGACAACTGGGAATCCTTTTTACAAGACCCCATTGGCGCATTGACCTCTGGTGGGGGCTTGGCGATTATGGGTGGATTATTGTTAGGGTTCATTGCCGTTGTCGGGTATATGTGGAAGCATAAAATTCCGTTCCTGCCCACCGCTGATGCCGTGGCACCAGCTTTGGCGGCTGGTTATGGCGTTGGGCGCATGGGTTGTCAATTGGCGGGCGACGGCGACTGGGGCATTCTCAACCCTGCGCCCAAGCCGGGTTGGATGTCGTTTTTGCCCGATTGGATGTGGGCGTACCGTTTCCCCCATAACGTGCTGAACACAGAAAACACAGAGCCTATTCACAGCATTCCGATTGATGGCTGCACTTGGGATTACAACATGCAGCTCGCTGAGCCGGTGTATCCTACCCCCTTTTACGAGATCATGATGATGTGCATTGTGTTTGCCATCCTGTGGTCGATGCGCAAACGGCTTAAGATTACGGGTATGTTGTTCTTCATCTACATCGGCCTCATCGCTATTGAGCGTTTATTGATCGAAAAAATACGGGTGAATGTGATACACGATGTGCTGGGCATGAAACTTACCCAAGCTGAAATAATTTCTTGGGTGCTGCTTGTGGTGAGTATTACGGGAATTGTGGTGCTTTGGCAGCGGAATAAGAGACTGATTGTAGAATAACAGTCTCTTTTAACGACCGGCTCACGCCCAACACCAATAGCCACTGCCCCAGCATATACGTGCCAATAACCGCCACGCGCCCGCCATCAAACGCGTGTCCAAACTTGTTGACCGCGATCAGGCTGTCGGACAGCACAAACACTACGGCACCGCCCATCATTGTCCAAAATATTTTATTGGAAATATAGCCCTTCAAATTGGCCACACTTTGCGCCATCGTCGCGATTACCAGGGCATAAACCGCTACTGGAATGCGCATACCGCCGGGAATGCCTTCCCAAAGCCAGTAGAGCAATACGATTGGAAATAGCAAAAAGGGTAGTATCCACAGTGGCTTTTTAAGCAAAAAACCACGGCGATCCTTCAAGCCTTTTGAAATGCCGCCTATGTAAGAAAGGTGGGCCAACAAAAAAGCCGATAAACCCAGCAGGAAAAAGCTGCCACCGCTGAACATCAGCAGAATATCCCCAAGGGTGGAAAAAAACAAACCAATTAGCCACGCGGTTCGAAGGGGCGACTTTATGCCACGTGTTTCTTTCATTAGCCACAACGCCAATATAGGCATTAGCACAGGCTTGGAAATCGTGCATAATATTTCGGTATTGCTGATCACCCCGACAATATGGAGCAACGACAATGCGACAAAAACGGGAAACCAAATATTTTTCATGTGCGCGGTATGGAGGCGACCCAATTGCGCAGCAACTGCAGGCCGTGTTCGGTTAATATTGATTCAGGGTGAAATTGTACGCCAATAAGCGGCAACGATTGGTGCGCCAATGCCATGATCTCGCCTGAATCTGTGTTGGCAAGACAATGCAGACAGGGCGGGAGGGGAGGTTCAAGCAACAGGGAGTGGTAGCGCATCACAGTAAATTTCTCTGGGATACCCTGAAAAACGGGATGGCCTTGATGCTGAATTACCGAGGTTTTTCCATGCATGGGCAGGCTTGCTTTCAGAAGTTTTGCGCCAAAGAATTCGCCCAAAGCCTGGTGCCCAAGGCATATACCCAATATGGGCAAGCGCAGGTTATACCGTTCAATAACTGCCATCATCAAGCCGGCATCGGCCGGACGTTTGGGGCCAGGAGAAAGCACAATAGCCTGAAAGTCAAGCAACTCAAGCTCCTCCATTGTAAAAGCATCATTGCGCAAAACCGTACAGTCCACGCCCGTCTGCAACAAATAATCGTAGAGATTGTAGGTAAAGGAATCGTAATTGTCGAGCAGCAAAATGTTCATGGCTTACTCCTCGAGCCCGTCCGAGTCTTCCGGAGGGTAATAGGTTTTAGGTTGGTTCTTGGCCCCGGCATTTGGGTCAGTTTCAATCCCCTTTGGATCCGGCTTGTAAATACGACCACTGCCGCTGTCCATATTTTTGGTTTTGTTGTCGCCGTATTCTTGTAGCCTGTCCATCCAGGTCATCGAGGTGCCCCAGGCTTCTTCTGCCAATGGTTTGAACCGAAGCGCCAGGTCGTACGCTTTTCCGGGTAAGGGCTCCAGCAAAGGATATGTTTTGGATTCCGTGATGGTTTGTGGGTTCAGGAACTGCGCTTTTACCATAAACCATACCGCAATGCTGCAAATAAGGACGTAAAAAGCACCCATGACCAAAGCGCCAAGCGCCTGGTTGACAATACCCAGGTAAGCCGCTTGAAAAGCCCTTTCTAGGCTCTTGGACGCTATTTTTAGCACAACCATAATGACCACCATATTCGCCACAAAGGCCGCGACGTACATCATGGGGTTGGAGGAATGGAAGATTGTCTCCATGATGTTCGTGGTGGTGGGCGTCACCTTAAAAGCCAGTACAATGCCAAAGAGGTAGGCAGCAACGTTGAATATCGTTGAGATAACACCTTGATAAAACCCCTGAAAAAATCCATAACCCAGGGCGATCAGAAATAAGATATCAATGGGCATTGTTTGTCCGGCTGAAATTGTAGCACATTGTTTATGAGTATGTTATGTGCGGGAATTATTCGACAAAGATAATGGGAAAATGATTGGGTTTCAATTTTTGCATCAAATTCGCTTCTTCGGTGCCATTTCAGCATCCAACAATATGGCCTCGTGCAGCATTTCCAGTAAAATTCCCGCTCGTATGTCACTTGCTTGCAGCAGCGAAATGTACCCAACTTCTTTCCTATTGCCCATACCTAATAACCCATGTTCATTGGAAAGCAGATGCCCACGGTTGAACCCAAACAATACCCCTTCGGCAATGCCGCTGTACGGCAGGCTGGCCGGGTACAAAAAACAGATACGGGTTTTACCGTGGAAATAGGGCACACCGTAGGAAAACTTCTCCTTCAATTCGGGGAAGTTTTCCAAAATAAGCGTGCGCAAACGGGCACAAATCGCCTGTTCTTCGGGCAAAATGGCCTCTAAAAAGGTGTCAAAATCTTTGTGTTTGGCGAATTTCATCATGAGTGCTTAGCATCCTCAAAAATACACCCTGTACATCAAATTCGGAAAAAAACCGAACTGGGTCATGTGCCCAATGGAATTAGGTTTCTCCGGGTCATAAAATTCCATAATCTTTCCCTTGTTATTGGTCAAATTGTCGAGGTTGAGGAAAAGTTCATGGGTTGCCCGCTTTTTGTTCCATTTGTAACTTGCCGAAACCAGTACCTGATACGTGTCTTCGATGCTGTTTTCAAAGGCTTTGCTGTAATCCCAATAACGGTTGTTGGCCGGATCGACCGCCAGGTTGCCCTGAACGTCGCGTAGCAATGGAATGATCTTTCTGCCGCCCCCGAAAAAGACTTTGGCATTCAGCCCAAGGGTCTGGTTTTGTCTTTTGCCCAGCTTTGAAAATTCTTTGCCGCACAGGATGTTTACCAGATAGTTGCCGTTGAAAGGCGTGTTTCGCTCTATGCCGTCAAGTGGGGTGTATTTCGACTGGTACAGCGATGCATTGATCAAATAGTAGTATTGGTGGCTGAAAAACTTTTCCAATGTTATTTCAAGGCCGTAGTTTTTGCCGCTGCCCTTGTTCACCAAATCGACATAGCGGAAATCCAACCCCTCCACAATGGTGGCGAAATAGCTGGTATCCAGGTTTTCGACGGGCAGGTTATACAGGTGTTGGTAGTAGGCCTCAATTTTTGCCCGCAGGTTTTTGCCACATCGTTTTTCATAGCCCAATACAAAATGATGCGCTTTCAGCAAATCCAGGTCGCGATTAGGCTCCGTGACGCTGCCATCGGGCTGGGCCACCTTGGCAAAATAATGGTGGATGCTCTCCATGTTGCTGTGCTTGCCATAGCCCGCATGAATGGAGCTGGAGGGCCCAAGCTTCCAATCCAGCGCAAGCCGCGGCTCTAACGTACTTTTTTTGTTGAACAGCACATTCATGTTGTGAAACCCCGACACAATGCTGAGGTTTTCATGTACGCGGTATTTCCAGGTGATAAAATTTCGGACGGTGCTGATGTTCTCTGCAAAATCGAGCAGTACTACCCGATTCTGTTTTCCCGTATCAAGCTGGCTTTGATTGAATTGGTAATCAAAGCGCGTGTACTTAGTGCCAATTTGAAGCTTGTGCCGCGCATTGAATTTGTGGTTGTAGGTAATAGAGCCCCGGTAGCTGGGTTTTTTCAGGCGGCTTTTAAAATTCAAGGTTTTGTTGATGACCGAATCGCGCAAAAACACCCCGTCGCCATCAAAAATCTTGACAAGCCCCGATTCGAAAATATCGTCGTCAATTCCTTCCTGAGAATAGGTCATACTGCTGTTGAGCAAGCCCTTTTTGCCAACAGTCAGACTGTGCTTGATGCCAACATTGAAAAGTTGGGCCGCTTTGTCAAAATCCTCCCGTATTTCGGCGCGCATGAACTGGTCGCCGGGCGTTTCCCAAAGCGCTGGCGTGACATCTTCCAGCATAAAGCTGCTCTTTCCGCCCATTCCGTACAAGGAAAACACACCCGCTTTTTTGGTCGGCAACACAACCTTGAACGCTGCATCTTGAAAATTCAAAGCCCCACTAATATTGTCCAAAAGTCCAAGGTCGCTTACCAGCCCGATGGTAGAGTAGCGGTAATTGACCAAAAAAGAGCCACCATAGCCTTTTTTGAAGGGGCCTTCCAGGGTCAGTTCGGTCCCTAAAAGCCCAAAACCGAATACCGCTTCAAATTTTTCGTTGTTGCCCGACCGCAGTTTCACGTCGTACACTCCGGAGAGCACGTCGCCGTATTCAGGGGAAAAGGCACCAGTGTAAAAATCGGAGGCGGCCAGGATATTGTTGTTCAAAATGCTGACCGAGCCGCCCACGGCGCTTTGGTCGCCGAAGTGGTTGGGATTGGTGATTTGCTCGCCTTCGAGCCGCCATTGCACGTATTTGGGCGAATTCCCGCGCACAATGATGTCATTGCTGCCATCTTGGGTGCTGGTGATGCCCGCGAAATTCGACAGGATGCGGGAGGGGTCGTTGAAACCGCCCGCGTATCGATTGGTTTCTTCAGGGGAAATGGAGCGGGCGCTGATGAGCGCAAGGTCGTTGATTGCATTGCCTTTGTTTCGGTTTGCCGTCACGGTCAGTTCCTGCATTTTTTGGGCCGTTTCCTGCATTTGAAGGCTCAAAATGACCTCTTTGCCAGAGTTTACCACGATGTTCGACGCCAGCAGGTTTTCGTAGCCGAGGTAGGTGACTTGTAAGTCTATCCGACCAATGGGAATTTTTTCAAATCGAAAATTGCCCCTTACATCTGTCACTGTGCCCACTTTCGGGTCGAGGCTGCTGATGACGACCTGAGCGCCGATGAGCGGTAGTTTGCTGTCGGCATCAAGGATGCTGCCACGTACGGTTTGTGTAAGGGTCTGACCAATAGAAAGCGTTGAGAAAAGTGCCACGGCATACGCCGTGAGCCTGAGTTTTTGCCACATAGAACTTGTTTTTGAACGTGATGAACCTGCTGCTGCAAATTCAAGGGCAAAATTCAGGAGGGAAAAATTTCAATTCATTGACTTTGGTTAAGAAGTTACCCGCACCATGATACGCTTCCGGATTCGGCTCAGCGATTCAGGCTTTATACCCAAGTAGCTTGCCAGTTGATACTGCGGCACCCTTTCCAACAAATCGGGACGGGTTTCCAACAAATTCAGGTAGCGTTCTTCGGGACTATTGATGATGTAGGAGGCCAATTTTTCCTGGTTCTTGCCCAGTTCATCTTCCACGGCTACACGGCAAATGGACTCAAAATGTGGGAACGCCTGAAACATCCTGACCTCGTCTTCGGGCTTGCCAAGGGTCAAAATGCAGTCTTCTAAGCAGGAAAGGTAATATTTGACTGGATTCATGTTAAGGTTGCCCTCCGATGCTGTGATCGGTTGCCCCTCCGTGAAAAAATTGGTGGTTTTCTCTTCGCCATCAACCAGGTAATACTGTCTGACGCAGCCTTTCATGACGAAATAGCACCGTTTCGCATACTGGCCTTCCCGGATCAGCACCTTTCCTTTTGGAAACGATTGTACCTTGATGTTTTCTAATAGGAACTTGATTTCAGCAGCCGTAAGCGGCGCAAATTGCAAAATGTAGTTGATCACTTCTTCTTCCGGGGAACCAGAAAGGGGCTTTTGGGGCGGGGCAGGGGCGGTTAATGTATCTATCATGCGGGCAGTTTTGTTTGTTGAACGATCATCCCTCTTGGTCGCGGGCGGGCACAAAACTGCAGCAAATGGGGAAATGTAGTTTTTTTTGTCGAAAAATGGGCTGGTTTTATTGACTCATGATAACAACTCAAGCTCCTTTTGCAGGTTTTGCTTCTCTGGTTGTTCAAATTTAGCTTAAAAGTACGCCGTCTTAAAAATACGCTTCATGACTAAAGGGTGCTTCAACACCTTCTTTCTTCCGGGTTTGTATACCAAGTCTGGGTCGGATGCGACACCAAGATAAGCCTCCTGCCAAGTCTCCATGCTCAAAGGAAATTTCTCCCGAAAACCATACTTTCCAAAAAAATTATCGAAAAAAATTCTTTATTTATTTTTTATCAATAAAAATTTATTGACATTTGCGTCGTTAAGATGCTTGAAACAACAAACAAAAACGAATTATGGAAAACAAATCAAAAACAAGAACCGAGCAAATACTCATGGTGCTGAATGTTTTGGCTTGGGTAGCATTTGTAGGCTTTATGATTGAAGCCGGAGCGATCCTGGTTTCTTTTGGTGTCAGTTGGATTAAGCCTGAAGCAGCTAAGAAACTGTATAAAGGACTCGACCTTGAAGGACTCCGGCAGTACAGCTTCTGGTATTACGCAGGATATGTTTCCCTTTTGGTCGCATTTTCGGCGCTGAAAGCTTGGGTCTGGTTCATGGTAATTAAAACCATCTCGAAAATAAACCTGACGAGCCCCTTTACAATGGAGGTTGCCAAAAATCTGGAAAATATCAGCTATGTCTTATTTGAAATCTGGATCATTGCGCTGTTGAGCACTGGGCATGCCGAATGGTTGTTGAAAACAACGGGAGAAGCGCCTGAAAGCATTGAAGCAGGTGAGTTTCTGTTCATGGCTGGCCTCGTGTTTGTCATCGCACAGATATTTAAGCGGGGGGTGGAAATGCAGGCTGAAAACGAACTGACAGTCTAAAAACAGGAAGAAATTCCACGGCCGATAGATGCGGCACAAGAAGCATTCCTTTTAGGCCATTTAGGCTGTTTTTTGGCTTCTATCGCCCTTTTGCTGAGTCTATTTGATTCTTTTCCCCTGCGTCGAAAACGACAATCCTTGTTGCCCGGAGGTAGAAATCATGACTCCTTCAAAAAGTGGTTCGCTCGCATTTTGTGCTATTACCCAATCAAAAATAAAATTGGCCCCTGTTCCGCCTTCTTTGTCCAGCTCATCAATCACAATTTCTACGGTTTCCAGCGGCCTTAAATAGATTGGTTTGTCAAAATAGCTTCTAATGGCATTGCCTTTGGTGCCATAGTATTTTGCACTTAAAACAAATACGGTGTCCTCAAGGCTTGTATTGCGCATGCTGATGGTGGCCGTCAGGTCGTGGGTTCGGTGTTCCGTTTGACTATAAATTTGAGAATACACGGACAGGTAACTTCTCCCCGATTCTTGCGTAGCGCTTGGTTTGACATCAATGGTTCTATGCGCCCAGTTTTCCGGGCTGATGGAGCTCATCTCTTTTTTTTCCTCGCAGGCGTGGAGCAGTATTGCAAGGCTAAACATTGATACAAGGTGTCGCATGGGTCGATTTGTTTCTTCGTTGGTAACAACAGGTGTTGGGGCTTGTTCAGATGAAGGTAATGGTTCTGGCGTTTTGGTTGCTTTATTTTTAATTGAATAGATTTGGGCCTATTGTTTATTTCATGAAACCGCTGGGTAAAAAATCATACGGTTCCATCCCGCATTTGCTCGGCTCAAAACTGGGCGAAGGCGACCATCATTGTCACGAAGGGCAGCATAGAATCGCAACGGAGAAAACCCGCGACAAGCATGATTGTGTCATCGTTCAGGTGAAATACGATGGGTCAAATGTCGCTGTTGCCAAGTTGAATGGGCAAATTCTTGCCTTAACTCGAAAAGGGTACATCGCCGAAAGCTCCACGTTTGTGCAACACCATTATTTTGCAAAATGGGTGGCCCACAACGCTGACCGTTTCAGCCAAATTTTGGGTGAAGGCGACCGCGTTTGTGGGGAATGGCTTATGCAAGCGCATGGCCTGAAATACGAAATCCCAAATGAGCCTTTCATGGCGTTCGATCTTTTCAGCGACGGCGAACGGCTTTGCTACAGCGATTTTCGCAACACCGTTGAGCAGTCCTATTTCCATATACCCCGACTGCTTGGAATCGGTCATGGTGCTTTTCCTGTTGAGCCAATGCTGGAAATGTCTCGAGATCAAACGCTGGAATCAATCCGATCGGAGGAATCTCCGGAGGGCTTGATTTATCGGGTTGAACGAAAAGGCAAGGTTGATTTTTTGGCAAAATATGTTCGACAGGATTTTGTGCCGGGGCGGTATTTGAGTGAGATTTCGGGGGAGGAGGAGGTTTGGAATTTTGCGATGGGGGATTAGGGTGGGCATTACATTCAGGGGGCGACCGCTTTCATTTCATGCTCCGGGCAATCGATCCGAATATCTGTAACATGTAAATCTTGATTGAGTAATTTGCAGAAAGGTTGGCTGCCCGTTTCTGATGGTCGATAATAGGTGCAAGTCAAACACATGCGCTGAATGGTGATTACGCCGGTTTTGTTCAAATGCCGTATAACACCGATTAAGCTCAACAGCAAGTTCTCTTTGTCGTCAGTATCTAATTTATCAATCGGTGTGCGGATTTCTTTTGAAAAAAAGGATGTTTTTTCAGCGATATCCTGCCCTTTTTCTGTGAGGTGTATGATGTAACTTCTGCTGTCCTGGGGTTCGTATGCTTTGCTAATCAGGCTTTTCTGTTCGAGCGTTTTAATGGTCTCGCTGATGGTAGCCTTGGTCATGTTAAACTCGTCTGCCAGGTAGCTAACTTTCCTTTTTTCATCGCTGTGATGCAGCAAAAAAATCAATACCTGTACCTGGATTGGGCTTAACGAGAACTCCTTGCTTTCCTGCCACAACAAAACACGGAACGCTTGGGCTATTCTTTCCAAAGAAGCCACGATTTTGCTTTCCGTACTTTGGTTTTGCCGCGCTAAGTTAAAATCGGATTGATTCATACATTTCAAAATTTGGTGACATCAAACAGACAATATGGGCTGCCGTGTACGTGCTACGTTTGCTACTCACAGTTTTCCATTTCAATAATATAATAACCTTTCTGCTTGATTTCGACTTCCCATTTTGGCTGTAGCGTTTCAACATGGCAAAAGCGACACTCTTTTGAGCTCAACGCCTGTCCGTCCTGGTCTTTTGTTTTAAGATACTCCCTGCCATAATTGTAAATCACGGTTGTATCTTTTATTTCTGTTGGCGCAAGAATATCAAAGTGCATTATGCTGCCGTCTTTTTTGGTTACATAGGTGTCCCAAACTGCTACTTTCATTTTATTAGATTTATTGATTTGCATGTAAGTTGCTATTGCAACCAGGATCACAATTCCGAAGATCAGTGGTTTCATATTAATTGTTTGTCACTGTTTTGGTTCAGGTTCTAAAAATCGCCCCACAAAGGTAGTTATCCTAACTAAGTGGAGCAATTTTTTTAAAATATGCGCTCAACCTCTTACATCGGCCATAGAAGCGCCAAAGTTGATGTGCAGCACATTTCCGTTAGGTGTTACCAAGGCAGGAACTGATTTTACACCAGCTTTTTCCGCCTCATCAATTCTGCTTTTGTCTTCACCAAAGTGAACGATATCTACATTGGCAGCACCAACAAGGTTAATGATATCGTGCTCTGCACTTACGCAAACAGGACAACCTGCGTGATAGAAAACTGAATTTGTCATTGTTTAAGAATTTATTTGTAGCGTGGCAACATTGCCGGTGCAAATATAGTTAGTCGTCCTAACTATACCAAATAAATCTTGTTTTTTTGCGATCAGAGCTCAGGATCGTGGCGTTCGACACGACCATTCACTTCCACTTCAGCACCGCCAAAACCGGCAAATGATCCGACGGATAATGACAATCTTTTGAATCGCTGAGCACAGCGTATTGTTTCACTTTAAATTTCCCTTTGCCCATAAAAATGTAATCGATCCTGCGGGTGACGGGTTTCTGAAACTCAAAGGCGTTGAAGGTGCCGGTTGGGCCGAAAGCGGGAATGAGACTGGCTTCTTTTGTGTCTAAAAGCTGGGAATTGAAGGTTGTAATAGGCGCATCCCCTGGCTCACTGTTTAGGTCGCCCATGACCACAACAGCATGATTTTTTGTGTTTTTTGCCGCTATTTGCTTCAAAATAAGTTCGGAAGAAGCCTTGCGGGCCAATTGCCCGATATGATCGTAGTGTGTATTGAATACCCAAACTTTTTTATGGCTGCGCTTGTCGAGCAATAAAGCCCAGGTACAAATCCGCTCCAGTGCGGCATCCCAGCCTTTGGAAGGCTTTTCGGGTGTGTCAGAAAGCCAGAAAGTGCCGGAATCCAGGAGCTTGAATCGGTCGAGGCGATAGAACAAAGCAGAGAATTCACCCGCTTCCTTGCCATCATCGCGCCCTACCCCAACCATCGAAAATTCAGGCAAGGTTTCTTTCAGGTAATTGACTTGCCGTAGAAGGCCTTCTTGTATCCCGAAAACATCCGGGGCATGAAAGCGGATTTGGGCGGCCAGGAAATCCCGGCGTTTTGGCCAGGCATCGTCGCCGTCGCCCGGATTATCATATCGGATATTGTAGGTGAGGCAACGGAGCGATTGCCCGGGAGCTGGCGACAAAATGGCCAGTGCAAAGCAGCAAATAAGGAGGTATTTCATGGAGCAAAGCTAATCGTCTACAAGGTCAATATCCAAAACAAGCCCGCAAACAAGCCAGTAGCACCTCGTTAAAATCTTTGCGATTACCGTTCAGGCAAATAGAGAAAGCAACCTTTTCCTCTGGAAAATAAGCAGCGAAACTTTCAAAAGCATCAATATTTCCAGCATGGCCATACGCCGTTTTACCATAAAAGGGCAAGGCGTAAAGCCCAAGCCCCATTCCGGTTTTGACATGCATCATCGCTCGCAGTTGCGCTTCCCCTAGCATTTTATGGGTAAACAGCGCGTGTAAAAACACGTTCAAATCGTTTGGTGTACTGACCAAAGCACCTGCACCCAAAAGGCCGGGCGTATAAAAGTCACCGTTTTCAAGCCACTTGTTTTTCCAGAAATAGGAGCTGGCCTCATTTTGAGCAGCATCTATCGGCCCGCCTGCATGCGTATTTTTTATCGATAATGGCTCGATGATGCGCGCACGTAGTGATTCGGCAAAAGTGGTTTTGTCAATGGCTTCAATTATCAAACTGAGCACCACATAGTTGGCGTTGTTGTAATCCACCTTTTTGCCGGAGGCAAAAGCAATAGGTGCCTTTTCAAAAACGGCCATGATTTCCGCCCGGCTTTTCGGATTGAGATTTTGGTATTTTTTTTCACGGCTATTTCCAAAGTTATACAAGCCCGATTCATGGCGCAACAAATGTTCCATCGTGATTTTGCTGGCGTTGGGCCATGTGGGGAAGAAACGCGAAAGTTTATCGCCCAGCCCAAGCTTGCCCTCGGCGATAGTTTGCAGGATCATGGTCGCGGTGAGCATTTTGGAAACAGAACCAATACGATATTTGGTGAGTGTGTCCGCCTTAGTTTGTGTGCTGCGTTGCGAAAAGCCAAAAGCGCGTGTGTATGTTTTTACCCCATTTTCAGAAAAGGCGATACTCCCCATTACCGTTTTTTGCTTTTCGTAGTCGACTAGCACCTTATCCAGTTTGGAAAAATCCCGGTGCTGTGCCGCAGTGGAAAAGGCCATGAAAAAGGTGCCGATGAAAAGTGTAAGCCGCCGCATTAATCCTTTTTATTTATCGGTTTGCATGGCCTTCACCTCCTTATTGTCAGCGTAGCCCATGCTCAGGTTGGTATCGCCGACCAATTTGATCGCAATAAAAGCCATTGATTCGCCTCTGTTCATAAAAGCGACCTTGGTATCTTTGGGCACGGCGTATTGTTGTTTGTCACCAGGTTTAAGTATGCCCAGCGACACCATTGCGCCATCAGCAGCGGACTTGAACACTTCCACGTCCGATTTGGATGTGTTCTTGATGTTGGCTTTGTAACTACCGTGAATGCCTTGGCCCAGCACAAATGACTTGTTGGCCTCGATTTGGGTGGTAGAAGTGAGTTTGCCAAAAATCCCGCAAGAAGAGGCGAGCACGGCGAAAAGGAAGAGCCCTAAAAAATTTTTTTGCACAACAGCTTAACTTGATTTTGAAAAAATATGTTGGTGAAAAATCGCTTCAACGATGGTGGATTTGGTAACACCCGCCAAGTGCTGAAGGATGGAACAAAGGTGGGGCTGCCGCTTGGATACCACGCTTCGAATCATAATTTGAGCCATAAAAAGGCGCAATGCGTATGATTTTAGACGGTATTTGTTTCAAATACGCGGTGGGTGCACGACCCGTAATTTTTTTGAAAGCCCGGTTGAAGGTAGCCTTTGAGCTTTTTTGTTACCCGAATTTCACAAATACCGGTTGCGTATATCCACCCAGATTGGTTGGTGGAAGACCAAGCGAAGTTGAAGGTTTCGCGCACTTTAATATCAAATGCTCCCGTTGCTTTTGCTGGCACAGCCAGCGCGAATAAGGAGCACAAGGCCGAAGTCTTGCGCTAGCCTTTTCGTTGATTGGTTTGGTGTTAGCCTGGGGCCAGCAGGGTAGTACTTCAACAATCGGCGATCATGTAATCGCCACTCGTCAATCAGAAAATCCATCGAAATATTTCAGTTGCTGCGCTACGTTCATGCGTATACCCCACTACTCCCCCAACACAACCTTCCCCTTTCTCCCATCCACATCCAAAAAATACACCCCCGGCGCCAAACCACCCGTCTCCACCTCAAAATAATCGCCCGACAAAGACTCGCGCCGCAGCACCTCCTTACCCGCAATGTTGAACATACGCAGGCGCTGCACATCACCGCCGCCTGGGAGGCTGACGTAGAATTTTCCCCGTGCTGGGTTCGGGCTTATTTTCAGTGACTGTTGCGGCGCCTCATCCAAAGGCGTTTCTGTACCAACCGCAATCGGCTCTTCCGTGTAAAAAGTAATCAACACCATCATTTCATCGGCGGATGTGGGCCCAAAATTCACGGGAGCCGGGCCGTCGTTGATCCATTGCGCTTCGTGAATGATGCCGTTGCCCCATTTGACAGGCATCAAAGGCTGCCAATAGCGGATGGGAATATGCTGGTAGTCATACCAGGGCGTGGGGCATCCCGGCAGGCCCATGGGACAGGAAGCATCGTAGATCATATCTCCTTTCTGGCCGTTGGCCAGGCGTTTCCATACTTTGTAACCCTTGCCGTATTTGTGGGTATGGCCCATCAGACCCCAGACATAAATGCTGTCAGCGCCAAACTGGAATTCGGGCTTGGAATAGGTGATCAAATTGCTGTTGTTCGGGATGGGGATATTGTAATTGACCAGCAAGGTGGCAAACATCTCGTGCGCAGCCGTACCGGGTACCTGCGTGTACACATTCACATAGGCCTCACATTGGTAGGGCTTTGTGAGGGAATAATTGATGTAGTGGGAATTCAGGTCGAGCACCCTGTTTTTTTCCCAGCGGAAAGCGGTTTTCTGCGGTAGGATCAGGTTTGTCGCTTCCTGCACCGCAGCGACCAGACTGACTTGGCTGTGGTCGGCGTTGATGCGCAGTCCGGCAGGAATGCTGTTGGCACCTGTGCCCGTGAAATTATAGGCCAAAAAGTGGTGTGAATAATTCGCTATTTTGAAATCGAGGCGGTTCACTTCCACGTCGGCGGGCATAGCCAGTTCGTATTTCTGGAAATACTCCACTTCGCCATCGGGTGGCAGGAAAAAAGGGCCCATTTTTATTTGAAAACCTTCGCCGAATGCTGGCGCAGGCGGCGGGCCGTTCGGAAATGATTTATCGCCGCCGTTGAAGTAGAAATTCTCCACCAAAGCTTTGTCAAATTGCACGCCCGATGTTTTGGCACCATACAGGATCCATTGGCGGATAATCTCCTTTTCCGCGTCGAGCAGCATCGGATTGGGGAAAGAACCCGGCATCACACCGCCCTCCTGTGCGTTCAAATCGGGTATGGTTAGTTCTAGCCCGATGTTGATTTTTTTGAACAAAAAACTCCGGTCGGCCCGGCCCGGGTACACACGTTTGTAGCCGTTGCTGAGGGCGTTGGCATTAGAAGGGTTCACGTTGATGAGCTTCGAAGCCACGTTTTGAGCCCGAAGCAGTTCTGTCGCGCCCACACCTTCCAAATCCAGGTTGGCTTCCGGGGAAGCGTGGTCGTGACAGGCAACACATTTGTTTTGGAAAATACGGTACACTTCGGTGACAGAAGCGGTTTGGGAAATGGCCATAGCCACGAAAGCGGTCAAGAAGCAGGTAGTGAGCAGAAGTCTATGCATGAATGTGATTTTTTTGTGTAAAGATAGGGCCTCCCCCTGTCCCCTCCGAAGGGGACAGGCTTCGCGTTTGGCTATTCTCGGCGCAAAGCGCGAAGTTTGGGCAAGCACCGAGAGAGAATCCGAATGCCAAAAATAAACAACTCCCGCCCAAACGCGAAGCTTAGGCAAGCAATAAGAGAGCATTCGAATGCCAAATATAAACAACTCCCGCCCAAACGCGAAGCCTATCCCCCTTAGGAGGGGGGCAGGGGGGAGGCTCACTTCACCCTTTTTCCCTCCATCTCCCGCCCTCCCTGATACAACACCATCTTATCCACCGTCCCATTTTCATTGGGGAAAAACTCAATATCCGCTTCTACTACTTTCAGGAAAAACCGGGTTGATGTTGAGGCATATAATTCGATTTTCGATTGGCCCGTGGCCTGGCACATCAATTGGGTTCCTACCCGGCTTATTTCAATATTAAAACCTGGCATCAATGCGTATTCCCCTTCAAATTGTTTGACTTGCGCCTCCGTAAGTTCTATTTCAGGACGGGCTGTAGGCATTTCCTTGTCGGTTTTTGTCCATAAATTCTCTTCCGAAACGTTGTCGCTTACGTTGGCCCGAACAATTTTTTTTGCGCCGTTTTTCTCCCGAATAAACGTAATCCTGGCCAGTGAGTTTTCAAAGAAGAACTGATCGGGGGCATATGGGATTATCTTATATTTGCTAGTGCCGCTGCGCTTGGAATACAATTGCCCTTCTTCCAGGCTGATAATCCGCTGTTCTTTTTTGTCATTTTCATATACCCCAACATATTGCTCTAAATCAGCCGTTTTCACGGTAATGGGCGTTGGTTGGTATGGCTTTTCGAGTACCAAGGCTGCAATTTGTGGCGTCAGTTTGCCAGGCGGCTCGCAGTCGCAATTGGTCAAAATAGCGATGCAGATTCCTTCCTTGGGCAAATACGCCAAGTCACTCAGGAAGCCGTTAATGCCGCCGCCATGTTCTACGGTCGGGCTACCCAGCAGGTTGCCCATTTGCAAGCCATAACCATAATGGGTGTTGCTGCCGTCAGGAAGGATAAAGGGCGTGATGGCTTTTTTGAACGATTCGGGCTTTATCACCTTGCCACCATGCAAGGCACGTGTCCAGGTCGTGAGGTCTTGCACCGTCGAGAGCAGCGAACCTGCAGCATAAGGCTGGGTCATGCTCAGAAAATCAGCATTGACATAAGTGCCCGCAACATCGTCCTGGGCATACCCTGCCGCCCGGTTTTTGATCAGGGGTTTGGTATCGCCGTAGTAGGAGTTTTTCATTCCGAGGGGTTTGAAAAAATGCTCCGTAATGTATTCGCCATATGTCTGCCCAGATGCTTTTTCAATGATGACCCCGAGCAGGATATAGCCGGAATTGTCATACAGCCATTTTGTCCCTGGATCAAAATCCATGGGCTCATCTTTAAAATAATCAACTAATTCCATAGGGGTGAAATCCCTGCGCTGTTCTTGACCATCCCATTTCTCCAAATCGGTGTAGCTTTTGATACCCGAAGTATGGGTCAACAGATGCTCGACCGTAATTTTTTTACCGTGGGTAGGGTAGTCGGGCAAAAACTTGGTCAACTCGTCTTGCAAGGATAGTTTTCCCTGCTCCATCAATTGCAAAATAGCAACCGCAGTGAATTGTTTGGAGACGGAGCCTATGCGAAAAACATGGTCGGTGCGCAACGGTATACCCAATTCCAGGTTGGCCATGCCATAAGATTTTTCAAATATCGGTTCGCCATTTCGGGATACCAACACCGCAGCACCTGGGCCATCAGCTTTGAAATGATCTTGAAAGAGGTTGTCAATCCCGGCAATAATTTTTGGATCGAATTTTTGGGCCGAGAGACTTGACAGGGGAAGCAAAAAACTGATTGTCAGCAAGAAAATGGAAGATCGTTTCATGTGTGGCTTAATATATTTAACAGTGTAAAATAGATTGTGGCATATAATTGACGCATCCACAGCACAATGAAACGCACAAACCCTTCTGAACGGTCAATGTTTTCGACCAACATACAGCCTGGAAATACCAGCATACATCATCTGTCGTATCTGAATCCGGCAAAACACAAGCAACTGTTGCAGCACAAAAACAAGTAGTATCAACCATGCGGAGCTCATTCCTGTAAGTGCTTCTGCAAAAAAATACAACACAAGCAGCAGCAATTGAAGTCCAATAAAGCCAACCATTATTACCAGAAACGCCGCCTTGTTTTTTCGAAAAATACGCCTGCCTGCCCAAATACTGGCCAATACAGAACCGCTCGTTCCCAAATGCTGTACCCGGCTCAGCACCGACCAAATAAACAATTCCACAAAACCGGCCATCCAAAATATTAAGAGCACAAGCACCAACCAAACCACATATTTTTCAGAAGAGAAAAATTGAAGCGATGGCTGAAAAAACAGGGCAATGGGCAAAAAAATGAGGATTGTCCACAACAAAGCCAAGAGCCAAAAAAACAGGCTGATTTTCAAAAATGCAAAGAAATAAGTGGCACCACTTTGCCAAAACGCGCGGCCGGATGCATCTTCCGGTTTGTTCACACAGTACAACAACCCCCCATCTGTAAATACAGAAAACAGCAGCCAAGCCAACAATAACCAGCGCAACTGCCCGATCAAAGGCGTAATGGAAGCTCCATGTACTTTCAAAAAATCAGTGATGACCGTATGGTCATAGTTTTGAAGTAATTTATTGATTTCCAGCGATTGCCCGATGGAGGCCTGTATCACATCATACACCTGCATGCCCACGGTAAGCGCCAGGCACAACTGCAAAAAATACACCATACTGCCAATGCGCCACTGACGTATAGCCACTTTAAAGCTGTACAAAAAGACGCTCTTCAACGTTATATCCTGTTTTTTATCCACGTATTATGCGCTCCCACGCCTTAAAACTGTTTATTGCAAAAAAAGCAGGAACCTCCGTCCCGCGCTTCCAACGCTAAAATTATCTAGCAAAATTAGTAAAATCCACCCAAAGAACAATCCGTACCACCATCTTTGCAGCCCCAAAGCAACGCCCCATTATCACATTGGCTCATTATCACATTACCTACAGGCCCAAGCGCAACAGCCCCATTATCAAATTATCGCATTATCAAATTATCACATTAATTTCATGCAATACTACAGCCTCAACAACAAAGCCCATTCCGTAAGTTTTGAAGCGGCTATTGTGCGTGGGTTAGCCCCCGATGGCGGTTTGTATTTCCCGGAATCCATCACGCCATTACCACAAACTTTTTTTGACAAAATAGAACAATTCAGCTACCCTGAAATTGCTTTTCAAGCAATTAAGCAGTTTGTTGGCGACGCTATTCCAGCGGATATCCTACGCCAAATACTGGAAGAAACCCTGAATTTTGAGTTTCCGCTGGTGCCACTAGGCGATAGTATTTACGCCCTGGAGTTGTTTCATGGCCCTACCTTGGCATTTAAGGACGTGGGCGCCCGGTTCATGTCGCGCTGTTTGGGTTATTTTAACCGAAACAACAACCATGATGTTACGGTTCTTGTGGCTACTTCAGGCGATACCGGAAGCGCCGTCGCCAATGGCTTTTACAAGGTGCCAGGCGTGAAGGTGGTGATTCTTTACCCAAGCGGAAAAGTGAGTGCCATTCAGGAAAAACAACTTACAACCCTGGGAGAAAACATAACGGCCCTGGAAGTCGATGGCGTTTTCGATGATTGCCAAGCCTGGGTGAAAAAAGCCTTCAATGACCCCAGCCTGAAACACATGTCGCTTAGCTCCGCCAATTCCATAAACATTGCACGATGGATGCCGCAAATGTTTTACTACTTTTTCACCTACGCAGCCCTAAAAAAACAGCAAAAACCCATCGTTGTCTCCTGCCCCAGCGGCAATTTTGGCAATATCTGCGCGGGTATGTTGGCTCAAAAACTCGGGTTGCCCATTGCGCATTTTATAGCGGCACAAAATGCCAACAACACCGTACATCGCTTCCTGAAAACAGGCCAATACGCCCCTGCTTCGACCGTGGCGACCTTAGCCAACGCCATGGATGTCAGCGACCCCAGCAATTGGGTGCGCATCCTTGAATTGTGCGAAAATGACAGCGCAACGCTGCATCAACGGCTGTCAAGCTACAGCTTTTCTGATCAGGAAAATCTTAAAATTCTTGAAAGAATATACACGCAATTCGGCTACATCGCCGATCCACACGGCGCCTTGGGCTATGAAGCTCTGCGCCAATACCTAGAAAAAAGCCCGGAAAGTGTTGGCGTGTTTTTAGAAACAGCGCATCCCATAAAATTTGTGGATACCATTGAACGCGCCTTGAATGTTACACCGCCTTTTCCCGCCGAAATCGATGCTGTCATGCAAGGGGAAAAACGCTCCATACGCATTTCAAGCTATGCTGAATTTCGGGCTGTTTTGAGCGCTTAAGCGATTCTATATCAAGGAATAAACTGTAGCAAATCATTGCGCACCGCGTAAATGACCAAGCCTGCTGTATTGCGGGCGCCTGTTTTTTCCAACAGGTTGTTGCGGTGGCCGTCTACCGTTCTTACGCTTAAATAAAGCATATCAGCTATTTCCTGCGTCGTATGCTCCTGACATATGTATTCCAATATTTCCTTTTCCCTAGGGGTTAAAGGTGACTCAGGGTTGTAGGATTTTTCTTGTTTTTGATTCATGCCAGTGTGAATGGCGCGCAGTACCGATTCATTGAAGTAAAACCCTTTTTTCTCAACAGCTTTTACTGCCTGAACCACTTCCGAAAGTTCTGAATTTTTGACAAGATAACCACTTACACCTTCCCCAACCATGTGCACGATGTGCCGCTCTTCGCTGTGCACGGAAAGGATGATGATCTTTATGTCCGGGAAAAGTTTTTTGAGTTGGCGGGTCGTGTCCAACCCGTTCATGATGGGCATTGTAAGGTCAAGCAGTACAACATCTGGGGTTGGAGAAGCCGTATAAAGCCTTTCGAGGAGTTCCGCCCCATTCGCAGCTTCAACATTGACTGCTATACCTTCATATCCATTCAAAAGCGATACAAGGCATTCTCGAAATAAACTTTGGTCTTCTGCGATAGCCACATAAACATTGTTATTGCTCATATAAATTAGATTCCAGGGGGACTTTGACAATTGTTAGTAAGCCTTTTCCCGGAGCGCTATGCCATTCAATGGTTGCATGTATATGGCTAGCACGCGCTTCAATATTTTTCAAACCCAAACCTTTGCGCTCTTGCAAAATGCCCAGGTCGAAACCTTTTCCGTTGTCTTCGAATTGAAAACAGATATCTTTTTCCGAGTGCGTCAAAGATAAAATAATTTTTGATGCCCCAGAATGTCGTATTGAGTTATTTATTAACTCTTGAGCCATGCGATAAAGACCCAGCTCAACTTTTTTTTCTAAACGTGGAAAGTTGGGCGAGGAATCAAATTCAACCTCCAGTTGTGGGCTGTTGTTTTTTTGGCAGAGGCTTTCCATGGCATCTGCTAGGCCAAACATTTCGAGGCCCGGCGGGGTCATGGCATAAGAAATCCGCCGCACCGATACAATGCCTGAATCAATGATATCCCGGCTTTCGGCAACGATTTGCTCGTTCTGTCCAACGTAGTCCAATTGATTTATTTTCAACTTCAAAGTAGAAAAAAGGCCTCCCAGCTCATCGTGCAAATCGGTCGCGATCCGATGTCTTTCAGCTTCCACTTGTTCGATATTACTGTGCAAAAGCTCCTCCTGATGGCTTGTTTTCAACTCACTGAGCAAGAGTTGTTGACGCAGCACTTTTTTCTGATAAAAAAAGAAAAAGGTTACGACAGACCCAGCCAATAGTGCCAAGGTGAGCATGCCGACAAAAAGAAAAAGGTAAACATCTACTTGGCTTTCCATAAACCGATGGTGATGAGAAAGTAGAGCAATATGCTAAATAGTGCATGAAAAGCCCAAATGTACATGTTCAAAGCTTTGTTTATGCCAAGAATGTAGTTGCTAAAGGCAAATAACAACACTCCTCCAGAAAAATAAAGCAAGAACCCGGTGTTCACCCAAAAGACCGGGTGTTGTCCTAGTTTCTTTATTTTCATCTCCGTGAGCGTTTTATAGCACCATAATAAGCATAATACGATAACAAACACACCTTCCAGGCTGCGCGCGTAGGTGTTGAATATAGTTATTTCTTGCAAAAATGCCGTGTTCAACAAGGACAGGGTCGCAAATAGTATCCCTGTCCAAACAAACACCTTTTTTTGAAAAATGCTACTCAGAAGGGTGCTGTAAAAACGCAAAATAATGGCAAACTCAAGCGGCGTGAACAGGTGCAATAACCATAGGTTGTTTTGCCTATTCCTACCGAGGTATGAGGAAATGATTTGTACGCTTGCCCCCAAAAACACATAAAAGGCCATGTTTTTCATAGTATTGTTCAATAAACGATACTTTAAAATGGCTACTGTCACAGGTACTACGACGAAAAGAGAGCCTATGGTAATGATCAATTTGGGCAAGGGCATCATAACATTTCAAGGGGAGGGGAGTTGTAAAGGATTTGTGCCGGTGAGCAAGGGACTATTTCTATCGCAGGTCGGTGGGCAGGGGTCGCAAAAATCGTACGTGCCGCTAATTTGCTGGCCTTGCCATGTCGGATTGATAATATCGTTCCCGTTGGCATCCACAGCAACCAATGCGAGCTTTTCTACACCGTTGTCGAGACCAAAATAAAGGCGGACTGAATTTGTCCCGGTTTCTTTGAGCATGTCATTTATTTCATCAATGTTAACCTTAAAAGCCTTGACGGTGTTTGGGTTGGCGCTGCGCCAAGCGGTGGTCCAGTTTACAGCAGTTTGTAAAGGAATCAAATAAGGACTTTCTGGCATGATGTTTTAAAATTTAATATGAAAAAGTTGTTAATTGATTCAAATGTATGCTTGAAATTTTTGCACCTTAAAATGTAAAAAACGTTTTTTTTCAAAACAGGTAATTTTACGGGGTTGGCTAGGTAGGATTACGTATTTTGATAAACCCGCATTAATGCGCTTGCCTTTGAGGTGCGAATGAAGCCACCTTTGCAACATCAATTTTCAACAAGAAAAAGCCGCCTTTATGGAACGGCATATCCAAGTTATCGACAGATCATTTCGGGGTTAACGATGCACTTTGATCGCGCTCCGCAAACAACCAAAGATATTTAACGGAAGGAAGATTTATAAGGGGGCGATGTAATATTGGCCCCCTTATTTAATGTTTTTTTTCAAAAAATATCGTGACCTTAGAACATTGATTCACTCAAAATAATATCATTATAGATCCTTTTATCGGCCAAATCATGGCAGTAGGCTTCAACTTTGCCCCGCGAGGATGGGCAATGTGTCAAGGCCAATTGCTTTCTATTTCCCAAAATTCTGCACTCTTTTCACTGCTCGGCACCATGTATGGTGGCGATGGCAGAACCACTTTCGGGCTGCCCGACCTGCGTGGCCGCGTGGCCATTGGTATAGGACAAGGCCCAGGTTTGAGCAACTACGACCAAGGACAAGCGGGCGGGGTTGAACAAGAGACTATTACCGTAAATCAGATGCCTGCGCATACGCACGCATTAACCGTGACTGCTGCTGTACAGGTTTCTACAACAAACCCAGATTCTGACGAAGCCGGAGGTGGGCATTTGACCAATACCAGCAGCAATTTTTATGCTGCTGCTGGTACTCCAGGAAACAACCTTGGTGGCGTTTCAGCCAGCGGTACCGCCGCAAATACTGGTGGAAGTCAGCCTGTTTCTGTTATGCAGCCATATTTAGCGCTTAATTACATCATTGCCACAGTGGGTATTTTCCCTTCCAGAAATTGATGTAGTGAACTGCCAATAAGTCTATTATTAGAAAGAGCATCCTACAGTTTGTGGGATGCTCTTTCTTTTTTTTTGGCCAATGTGAAATGAATATCAACCATTCATCACCGCACCGCCATTTATATCAATGGTTTGACCAGTCATAGAAACCTGTTTTAAAAGAAAAGAAACCAGGTCTGCTATCTCGCGCGCTTCACTCATTTTTTTCAAGGGCACGCTGCGCATGGCGATCTCAAAAAAATCCGATTTGCTAATGCCTATACCATCGGCAATTCCCTGCAAACCATCCTGCGCCATATCAGTATCCACCCAGCCAGGGCAAATAGCGTTCACTAAAATATTGTCGGGCGCGTACTGCACCGCCCAAGAGCGCATTAAACCCAACAACCCTGCTTTGGAAGCACAATAGGCACTGTAATTCGCGACCCCCAAACGCGCCAAAACCGAGGAAATAATCACGATTTGTTTGTATTTGAGCTGACTTCGTTGCAAAGCAGGCAGAAAATATTGCACCGTATAATAGGTGCCCGTCATATTGGTTTCCAGTATTTCATGCCAGCGGTCTTGTTCCCCAAACTGGTTTTCGCCACCAATGCCCGCGTTGGCGATGATACCATCCAATACCAATGTCGGGTGCGCGTCGACCAACGCTTGCATCTGGGCCGCGTTTTTGATATCAGCGACCAGTATTTGATGTATCCCGGTTTTTAAGTTTTTTAAGGTTTCTTTCAACCGGGCTTCGTTTCTGCCCAATACATAACAGTTGTGCCCATGATTGGCCAGTTCAATGGCGATGGCGCGACCAATACCGCTGCCTGCGCCTGTGATGAGGTAGTTCATAGTTTTAAAGGTTTCAGGGTTTCAGGTTTACGTAATTTGTGGTTATCATTGGATTTAGGTATTTCAAATTAAAGAGCATCTGGTTTCTGTTGCGACCGCTGGTTGAAAGCTTGGTTTCAAAATAAACCCGCCTCAAAGAAATGGTGTCTCTGAGGCGGGTTGGTAAATTTGTTGGCAAGTGCTCATTGCGGCACGCGCTTATTTTGTCTCCGCTTCCTCGGGCTTTACTTCCTCGTTTGCCAAAAACTCCTTCACCCACTCTGTGGTGACGGATTTTGGGCGCTCCAGTGGAAGTCCGAGCGCACGGCTCCAGCATTGTGCTGACAATACGCCAAGCGCACGACTTACACCAAAAAGAACGGTGTAAAAATTATACTCTTTCAAACCGTAGTGGATCAATACAGCACCACTGTGCGCGTCCACATTTGGCCACGGGTTTTTAACCTTACCTAGGCTTGAGAGAATTGGTGGAACGACGTCGAATATTTTCCAGACAATTTTTACCAGATCACTGTCGGGTACATTGTCTTCGCAGAATTGCTTTTGGGCCATATAACGTGGGTCTGGTTTGCGCAGTACTGCGTGGCCATATCCTGGAACTACCCGACCGCCAGCAATGGTGCTTTTAACGTATTCCGCAATTTGTTCGCGGCTCGGCTTGGTTGTGCCCAAGGTGTCTATCATTTTTTGTATCCATCGCACAACTTCCTGATTTGCAAGGCCGTGTAGCGGGCCAGAAAGCGCATTCATGCCTGCACTCAAGGAAAGATAAGGATCGCTCAATGCTGATCCCACAAGATGCGTTGTATGTGCAGAGGCATTGCCACCTTCGTGATCGGCGTGAATGGTCAAGAAAAGGCGCATGTACTCCTTGAATCCTGGGCTATCTATACCCAACATGTGTGCAAAATTCCCACCCCAATCAAGGGATATATCCGGAAGTAAATGATCGCCTTTGTGATACACCCGGCGGAATATATAAGCCGCTAACCTTGGAAGGCGCGCAACGAGATTCATGGTATCCTCATAGGTAGCATCCCAATATTCGGATTTATGCATACCAGAGTGGTAGCGCTGGGCAAATACACTGGTGTTTTGCATGGCTAAAATGCCAACGGAAAACTGCGTCATCGGGTGTGTTTCCACAGGCAAGGCTTCTATGGCTTTGAAAACATGCTCCGGAACATTAGCCCGGCGCACCCAGTTTTCCGTGAGCCACTTCACTTGCTCTTTGGTCGGCATTTCACCCACCAGCATGAGCCAAAAAAGTCCTTCCGGAAGTGGTTCTTTGCCGTTCGGGGCGCGGGGCATTTTTTCCCTTATCTCCGGAATGGAGTAGCCCCTGAACCGGATTCCATGCTCGGCATCCAGCAATGATGGCTCCCATAACATGGATGTAATATCGCGCATGCCACCATAAACCTGCTCCAGTTGCACATCATCGACTTTTTTCTTTCCGTGCTCCGCAAGTATCTCTTTTATCTCCTTTGACAGGATTTGCGCCTTTTCGTAGAATAGTTGTTTTAGTTGATCCATGAAACAAAATATATGGTTAGGTTGACTTGAATGTCTTAAACAATCCTTTTTGGAGTAAATTGTTCAAAATAGAATAGAAAAAGCGAAACACCAGCACATTGACTGATTGTTTCGCTTTTTTTATCATCAGAACTGCCAAATATTACCACTCAATATCATCTTCGTCTTTGTCCTTTTTTGGCTTTTCGTCGTCGGAATCGTCGTCATTTTCTGAATCATCATTTTCTGACACATCGTCGTCTGAATCGTCATCTTCTGAAACTTCGTCCGTTGGCGTTGTAACTTTTTTGAATTTTGGGCTCGGCTTGTCGTCTGAATCATCATCGGATTTATCATCGTCGCCTTCACGGTTTTGAGCTTCCCACTCAGCTTGACGACGATCAAATTCTTCGTAGTCAAAATCTGGCATAAGCTCCGTTTTCACGTGATCTACCACTTCATTCAGGGATGCCACGAAACGGTTGAAGTCTTCTTTGTATAGGAAAAGCTTGTGTCGCTTGTAGCCAAAGCCATCTTCACGACGGGTGCTTTCCGTTATGGTGATGAAATAGTCCTCACCCTTTGTCTTTTTAACATCGAAGAAGTAGGTACGGCGCTTTCCAGCACGCACGCGTTTTGAAAATACACTTTCTTCTTCACGGTCGCCGCCAAAACCTCCGCGATCACCGCCACGGTCGCCGCCGAAACCACCACGGTCACGGTCGCCACCACGAAAACCGCCACGGTCGCCGCCCGCGCCACGGAAACCTCCGCGATCACCGCCACGGTCGCCACCGCGATCACCGCCACGGTCGCCACCGCGATCGCCGCCGAAACCACCACGGTCACGGTCGCCGCCACGAAAACCTCCACGGTCGCCGCCACGGTCGCCGCCGAAACCACCACGGTCGCCACCGCTGCCACGGAAGCCCCCACGGTCGCCACCGCGATCTCGATCGCTGCCACGATCACGATTGTCACCCCGGTCGCGATTATCGCCATCCCGAGAATCCCCGTCTCTCTTTTTAAAATGCCCGTATTCCACCTGTCAATAAGTGTTTAGTTAAGAATTCTTGTGAATTAGTTGCAAGCAAAGGTAGATTTTACTTTGAAACAACACCATTCTTTTAGTTTTTTTTCTCTTTAAAGGAATATTCTTGTCAAAATAAGGGAAAAACAGCTTGCTATTTGGCTTAATTCTCAAAAACAAGCTTGCCGCCAACGATGGTTTTCAACACTTTAGCCGTCAAAATTTCTTCCGGCGGGCAAGTGAGCAGATTTCTGGACAAAACAACGATATCTGCCAATTTTCCCGGCGACAAGGAGCCTTTTTCATTTTCCTCAAAAGCTGCGTACGCATTCCAAATAGTGTAGGATAACAGCGCTTCTTCTCTTGTCATTTTTTGTTCGGGGAAAAACTCCAAACCCGTATCCACCCTCTTTCTGGTCACCGATGCGTACAAACACGGTAAAGGGCTCACCTCCTCCACAGGAGTATCCGTGCCATTGGCCAAGTGTGCACCGGCATCCAACAAACTTCTCCAGGCGTATGCTCCCGTACGTGCCCGCTCCACGCCAAGCCTTTTTACCACAAAAGGCGCATCGCTGGTGCAATGGATGGCCTGCATAGAAGCGATGACCCCGAGTTTTGAAAATCTGGGTATATCTTGTACATCAAGGTGTTGGGCATGTTCAATACGCCAACGCCGACCCATACCAAGGGTTGCTTGTTGACTGGAAAACGCATTTTCAAAAACATTCAAAACCTCGCGGTTAGCCCGGTCGCCAATGGCATGTACACAAAGCTGTAAATCGTGCTGCACACATTGCGCCGCAACCTCCACAACACTTTCTATAGGTGTAGTATTCTGGCCTACGAATCCTGGTTTGTCATTGTATGGTGCTAACAACCAAGCGCCATAAGATCCTAGCGCCCCATCAAAATATGCTTTCACGGCTCGGCTGGTAAAATGTTTTTGTCCCAAGCCTATTTGTGGAAAATCTGCCAGTTTGGAAAACTCTTCGCTTTTTGGCTGACCAATCATGGCCCAAAGGCGAATGGGCAATCGGCCCGCTTCCGCCAATCGGCGAAATTGTTGTAGCGCCCAAAAACTGCTGCCCGCATCCTGAAAAGAGGTAATGCCATTTTTCAGGCATGCTTCCGAAGCCAGCCTGACAGTTTCCTCCAGGTCAGCCTGCTTTTTGGATTCCGGGCTTTTGTTTTGCCAATCAGAAAATGGCTGGGTGATCAGGTTCATGGCATTTTCCTCAAAAATCCCTATCGCAGTGCCTTTTGCATCGCGCACAATGCGGCCGCCAATCGGATCCGGAGTTTCTTTTGAAATACCCGCCAGCTGCATCGCTTTTGCATTGGCCATCAAACCGTGTCCGCTGGCATGAAACAGCACCACTGGGTTACCGGGCGATATGGCACTCAACGCTTCGTTATAAGGGTAGCCATTCACGGTAATACCTGGCGATGTGTTCCATTTTTCCTGATGCCAGCCACGGCCTTCTATCCATTCGCCCGGGGCTGTTTCTTTCACCTTTGGCGCTACAAGCCCTACAATTTCTTCCCAACTTTTGGTGTTCAGCAGGTTAAGGGTTTGCATGCTTTGGCCCAACCCCAGGAAGTGCCCATGCCCTTCAATAAAACCCGGCATGGCAAAGTCGCCTTGAAGATCAATGATTTGTGATTTATCCGTAGCCAATAGTTTTATGGTAGCATCATCGCCCAATGCCAGAATGGTGTCGCCGGAAATGGCAATAGCGGTTGCACTGGGGTATTTTGAATCAGCTGTAAAAAACTGGCCATTGAACAAAATCATGTCTGCCTTGGGCGCTACTTTTTGTTGTGTGCAACGGGTATTGCAGCAAACTAGCAGCAGGAAAGCCAATGTGGTGTAGAATATGTTTTTCATGGAAAAATTTAAAAAAAGCCCACGCTGCATAAGAAGCAACGTGGGCAGGGCCTATTACAATAGAATGGTTGCTCTTATGCTTCAACTTTCCGGTATGGAACCGATTTCAGAAAGTCTTCAAGAATATCGTTGAAATCGTTCGGCTTTTCCATCATGGGCGCATGGCCGCATTTGTCGATGAAGAAAAGCTTGGAATTGTCTATCAGTTCATTAAATTTCTCCGCCACAAAAGGTGGCGTTATGGTGTCTTGTCGGCCCCAAATCAGGAGCGCTGGCGCCTTGATGTTGTGGAGTTTATCGCCCAAGTTGTGTCGAACCGCAGATTTTGCGGTTGCCACAACGCGAATGGCCTTGTTTCGGTCGTTGACGATGCCAAATACTTCGTCGACCAATTCTTTGCTCGCAACGGCAGGGTCGTAAAATGTCTCGCCGGTTTTATTTTTTATGTATTCATAATCGCCGCGTTTGGGGAACGCAGTACCAAAGGCACTTTCAAAAAGACCTGAGCTGCCTGTAAGCGTTACAGATGCCACCTTTTCAGGATGGGCCAATACGTACAGGATGGCAATATGGCCTCCCAGCGAGTTTCCAAGGACATGTACTTTGTCATATCCTTTATATTCTACAAACTTTGCAGCGAATTCTACCAGGCCAGTTACCGACACTTGAAAAATGGGCAACTCATAAATTGGCAGAATAGGCACCACTACGTTGTAATTATCGGAAAAGCGCTTTACAATGCTCTCAAAATTACTCAAGGCTCCAAAAAGCCCGTGCAACAACATGAGGTTTTCGCCCTTGCCGCCAGACTCTATATACTTGAATCCGTTTTCTTCTTTTATTTGTAAGTCCATGCGGTGTTGCTTCGTGTGAATGGGCAAAAGTAGAAAAACACTTTAGAGCTTGTTGAGAATTTTCTTCGAAAGCTTAAAAAGATCGTTTTTTGGTGCTTTTTAGTGCCTTTTAATGATACCTGTAAGTTTAAAATACCTGAATTCGAAGCATTTTTTTGAAAAAAGCTTTTTAAAATGAATGCAAGTATACGTAAAATAGCAAAAATATCAAGCAAGGCTTCTGTTCGAACTCTTATAACAAGCCAAAAGTATTACACCTAACAATAATGTAGCGCCGGATTGATGTAGTACCCCGAGCGTAACGGGAAGTCCCCCAACGCAATTTATCAAGGTAAGAATACCCAACAATATTTGCACGAATAGCATGCCCAGCAGCACCCAGATTAACTGCCTGTTTTGCGCTTGCCGATCTTGCCGCAGCGCCCGCCATGAAAACCATAGTACTAAGGCCGTCAGCAGGTATGCCGTGTTTCGGTGAAAAAACTGTATCAAAGTGGGCATAAATGGATTGGTATCATACTCCAAAAAACTTGCTGCCACCCAATGACTCGAATCGAACATCACTGCTGGCAAGTATTCTCCCCGCATATCAGGCCAAGTTGGGAAAAACAGCCCAGCCTTCGTGCCCGACATCATCGCACCCAAGGCTATTTGGAAAAACGCAATGCTCAAAATAATCCATATACTTCGCTTTGCCCCTGAAAACTGCCAGCCTAGCGGACGGGGTTTATACGCAATGAAGGTCGTCCACAACAGAACTGAAAATATTAGGAGCCCCATGCACAAGTGCAGGGTCAGGTTGTAGGCATTTACCCATGGGCGTTCTCGCAAGCCGCTGGCCACCATTGCCCAGCCGAAAAAGCCTTCCAGACCAGCCAGTAATACGACCAATATCAACCAGTTTTTCAAATCTCGTGACAACATGCCGCGCCATAAAAACCACGCAAACGGGACGATAAACACAAAAAACATCAAGCGCGCCCACAAACGGTGAAAGTACTCCCAGAAAAAAATAAACTTGAACTGGTCCAGCGTCATGCCCTTGTTGATCTTGTGGTACTGTGGTGTTTCTTTGTACAAATCAAAGGTTTCTGCCCAGGCGGCCTCACTCAATGGAGGAATCGAACCCGTTACAATTTCCCAACGCGTGATGCTGAGCCCGCTGCCCGTCAACCTGGTAACCCCACCAATCACGATTTGCATAAAAATCATCACAAGGCCCGTAATGAGCCAAATTTTTACAGCCTTTGAAATATTCGTCACTTCCGCCCAACGGATAAAACTGCTTGCCATTCTTTTAAGGTTTAAAGCAAATTAAAAATGATTGGTTTAGAGGAGCTGGATTTTAAAACAAAAACACTTTTTCTGTTCTTTCGTTTTCCGCAAAGTGAGGGGCCGTTATTAATTAAAGATGATTTAATAAATAAAAACCTGCGGCCATCATAAGGGCTGTTAGTTTGTGGAAAACCTCATAACTGAAAATAACAAAGTCGTTTTAAAGAACAGTTACCAGCTTTATCAACAGGTTATGCGCATCTTGATTTCCAAAGTATCAATGCTTTGTATGGTTCCTCACATTGAAAATTGAAAATGTGCAAAAAGGGTGTGTTTAACTTTTCACGGAATCGACTTGTGTGAATTGACGTTTGTAAGTTCGGGTTTGTAAACACAGGTTTCGAGGAATCGTTGTTTTGGTGGGTTCTTTTGGAGTCGGGTGTTGGCGGATGTTAGGGATAGTACGCTTTATCCACAGGGTTGTTAGACTGGTGTAATTTCCCTTGATATATGAATATGAAGGACATAGATATATTATTATTTTGCTTGTTTATAACTGTTTTAAACAAATCGTTCGGTCAGGTAAAGTGCGGCAAATGAGCGATTTAGATTTTTGGGCTTTAGGATTATTTGGTTTTAGTAGGTAGAAGCTTTGCATATAGTTGGAAAATTATCAAACAATTTAGGACGGTAGACGGTGGACCGTCCACCGTCTACCGTCTACCGTCCAGCCCGAATCAATTCAATATACCCACTCAAAATATCTGGCCGCAGCACGGTTCCACTTACCCGGTTTTCGTACACCCTGCACACGTATAGGTAGGTGCCTTCGGACAGTTCTTTGTCCTGGCCGTCTCTTCCATTCCAATTGAGCGCCGGATCACTGGTGCTGAATACCAGATTTCCCCAGCGGTTGAATACTTGAAAATCGACCTGACTAATAAAACGCCAGCCTGGAAATGGGGTGAAGAGATCATTTGCATCGTCACCATTGGGGGTAAACACATTGGGCAACTCATATTTGGGGCAATTGTCCACACAAACCGTATTGCTCAAAGCGCTTTCATTGCCTACAGAATCAATGGCCGAGACGGCATAGCATCCCGCCAAGCCGGCATCCAGCGTGTGCGTGAATGTTGTATTGCTGGCACCGTCCTGAGTACCCAATGGCGTAAGCGTTCCATCAGCTATTGGTGCATACCAGATACGGTAAGAATCCGTGTCATCCGCGCCATCACATGCCACATTGGGATTGGTCCAAGAAAGGTTGTTGTTGTAGGGCGGTTCTGAGGGTGCACTATTGGGGATATCGCAGAGGTTTTTGACCAGCAAGGTGGGTGGGCAGGGCGGGATGAGGTCGATGGGAGCGCTACAAGCGTGTTGCGAGAGATTGATGAGCGGGTCGGCTACGCCGCCGATGCTGTAGGTGCCAATGCTTTTGACGTAGTAACAATATTCTTTGCCATTCACCAGGCCGCGGTCATCATATTCGTTGGTGCTGGACACGCCGATGGAGTCAAACAATTGTGTAACATCATTTTTTCGGTAAATGACATAGCTGTAATTGCCCCAGGGAACAACTTCCTGCCAGGAAAGCAGGTTGGTTTTATCGGACGGGTTGGCCGTTAAAAAAACGGACGATGCATTGTTGGTCGAACCGAGCAGCTCGTTTCCTTTGGCATAAAAATCTACGCGATAGTGGTACGGTGAACCGGAAGTATTGAGGTTTTGATCAAACTCAAAAATGGTGTCGTTGGCCTCCCAAAATGAATTGGCGACAAAATTGGCTGTGGGCAATTCCACCATAGCTCCGCCGCTAAAGCCAGATCCGCGCAGCAGCTGGTAGCGATAAGGGCCGTGGTTGATAATGGTATCCAGATCGGCAGCGATGGGCTTCGACCAGGCGATTTTCATTTTTCCACTGGCAGGATCCGTAGTTTCTACCGATACATTGGTGATCAAAGGCAAATCACGCGGCAATTGCACACACACTTCTTCTGATGCCAGGCTTTCCACCAGATTGTAAGGATAGCCGCCGGCTGAAAGTCGGGCAAATTTTGCCAGCACACGATAGCAATACGTGCGCCCGCGTTCCACATTGTCATCCCTGAACCAATAGCGCCCATTTTGTACTGCTTTGGTCACAAATATCAGCTCTTGATACCCTTTCCCAGCAAGTCCCGGCGAGCAAGTGTCAATAACAAAAGGATTGCTGCCTTCGCGCCGCCACACCGAAAAGCCAAAGAAATAGTTCTCCGCTGCGCCCTCGCATTTGTAGGGTTTTTCCCAACTGATGTCGACATTTGTTTGCTGAACTTCGGCCTGAACGTCTTTGGGTGCGGGCCCTACCACTTTTATTCTAACAGTTTTTAAATCAGCCAACTGCGGTGTGCCCAGTGAATCGGTTGCTTTAAAAACAACCGAGTAAGGTTGGTTTGAAATGTGTTCGCAGGTTGTAGCCCATTTAAAAGTGCCGAGCACAGGTGGCGGATTGTGTTTGCCGGATGTTGAAAACGTGGCAGGACTATATTGGGATGTGAAGGGTGCGCCGAGAGCTGTCAGCCGCACCTGATTCAGGGTGTCGGGATCAGTCCCTGTTACCGGGAATTGGATAATGTCGCCTGCCACGACACATATTTTATCGATGGTGACCACATCCGGCGGATTGTTGTTGCAGGTGCTGACAAAAATCTGCATGTCGCGGATAGTGGTATCAATCGGCTCCCCTTCCCGCCAGGAAACGACGATAAATGCAATGTTGTATTCGCCTGCTTCCTGGGGTGAAAGCCACAAAATATCGCCGGAAATAGGGTTCATTTGCAACGCATTGTTGCTTCCAGGTGATATGTTTTGCGGCCAGACGTAATTTTGGACATTGGTGCCAAGCCCCTGCAAGGGCACAATCAATTGATAGGAAAGACTGTCGCCATCGGGGTCGCTGGCATTGGGATTGTGGCGGAAAGGCTTATTTACACAAGCATTGTCGATGGGCGGTTGAAATAGAATTGGGGTTGAATTTACGCCACCGAACTGAGGATCCTGAAAGGTGTATGTCGTTTCAATATGAAAAGGAATGTTGTCGGAAGCTGGGTAATTTACGTTTCGAATACCCCCGTTTCGGTTCATGTCGGTCATCGAAATTTTATACGTGGCTGGACCAGCGTAGGTATGCTCTGCTATATAAACGTTGTATTTCACGTCATTGGCCAAGGGTTGGCCTTGTCCACCATTGTTGGATCGCGCCACTTTTTGGATGAGTCCGTCGCCCCAGTTGATTTCCAGTGTATCTCGGTCAGCATTGACGCTGCTGGTTTTTGTCCAGGTGATAATGGTCGCCCGCACTTTCAGCGGCCCTATTTGGGCCACATGGATTTCGCCCGCACGGTTGTGGGTAGCAAACAAAGCCTGTGGGGCGAGAAAAAGCAGCAGGGCGAGGAGTGGTAGCAGTATTTTTTGTTTCATAGCTTGTTTTCGTTGTTAGTTGCTCGTTGTTAGTTTCCGAGCGTTTGGTCGTTTGTTCGTGGCTAAGGTGGTCGTTCGCGTTTCACTTGGGCTGGTGAACTGGTAGCACCGCGGTCATGCGGTATGCATGGTCTTTTCGCTGTTGCGGGATAATTGCTCGTTTCCGATCGTTTGAAGTACTTCGTTGATATTGGAACAGCGGAACGCTATGTTTTTTACTCGCGCAACTGTTGTATTGCTATTTATACTTGCCAAAACAGTTTCTCCAAAGCAACATAAATGGTTATGCCAAAGATACCTATTTATACCAAAACGCGTTCTGGGCATGTTCAAGTGCGCAAAAGGAATGCTAAAATACGCTATTTACGCTAAAAATATACATATCTAAATCTCAGATTCAATGTCAGCCAACAACGAAAGGACCAGACGCACGAAAACCATCAACGAGCATCAAAGAACTATCAACTAAATAGCCATGGCAGAGCGGCCTAAAGGGCTTCTTCCAAACCGCGTTCACGCCATTGGTGTGAATGCGGTGCTACCATTTCGCCAGCCCAAGTGAAACGCGAACGACCACTTGGCCACGAACAAACGACCAAACGCTCGGAAACGAACAACGAACAACTAACAACCAGCAACAAACAACGAAACCGTTAAAAATCAGTAAGCCCCGTCCACTTCCTGCCAATGTCTTCCCAGAAGGCCAGGACTTTATTGCGGGCAGGGAATTCAGAATATATTTCTCCCAATCGGATACAATCCAAGGCATGCAGGGTGGGTTTCGATACCTCGTCGGGCAAGCTGCTGGTAGGGAACCAGGCGCAATCTTTGAACTTATGGGTTTCCTTTGACTCCGGCTCTCCGAAAAATTTGGAGGCTTTGAAATAGAGTACGATGAGCGTTTGGTCTTTGTGAAGTTTGTGCCGGTGCATGACGTGTACAAGGCTGAGGTCTTCCGGTTCAACGTGAATATCAGCCTCTTCTTCTGCTTCGCGGGAGAGCGCTTCGCGGGCAAATTCCTGCTCTTCTACATTGCCGCCAATGAGGGTATAGCGACCGCCATTGCGCTTGGTTTGGCGCAAGAAAAGCAGCTTCCCATTCTCTTCGAGAAGAAGCCTTACAGCGAAAATAAGCATCGTAAAAAGGATTTATTCAGCATAAATGGCCAATACGGCGGATTCAACCACTTCTCTTGCTGCTTTTTGCGCCGTCAACTCCTGACGTTTGGCATTGCGAAGCGCACGCAATTCAGCTTGTGTTTTGCGGTATATTTCTACCTGCACTTTTGTATTCAACACCTGCCGGATGCTTGTCCAGGTTCCTTTTTGAACATTGAGCAACTTGGCTTGGTATAGTGCCAAATCGCTTGTTTGAAAGGCTGCAATCTCCGCCATGTTGCGGTTTTTGCGCTGCTGAATTTGGTACACCTGTTTGGCCTGATCGGCGTTAAGGCTGTATTTTGCCACAAGCGCCTCTGTCGCTGTTCTGATGGCGGGATCAATTTGTGCGGATTTGTTTGGTTCCGGAGCGCCTGATTGAGCACTGAGTATTTGAGCCATGCACAGGCTTAGGAAAAGAGCAGAAAATTTCATAACTTCTTGTGTTTTGTTGCCCCAAAAGTAGGGATAGTTTCTAATTGCTGCGCTAAATCGGCCAGAACTGTCAAAGCGTGACGTAACGTTTGTTTATTGCGGCGTCTCCCGGACGCCCTCCTGCCCGACCTCAAGCCGCCAGCCAGCACCTTCTACCATAAAGCGCAGCAAGTCGACCATCTTTGAAGCTTGGGTGCGTGCTTCAATCATCAGGTTGCTTTTTAAAGCTTGTTCCCGAATAATCTCCTTTGCTTTTTGGTTGATGCGCGAGTAGTCTTCAGGTGAAAACGACGCAAAAACGCCTTCCGATATATCGTAATAATCGAGGGTATGATCGATGCTCAGTATCTGTGGCTCCGGCAAAGCACTCATATAAATGATTTTCGTTTTCGGATCGCTCTCGATGTGCAAGGCTTCCAGGTCATAGCCCGCCGACACCGTGGCCCGAACCCGAACCAGTATTTTTTTGTCCCAAAAAAAGGTAAAAACCCCCTGATACTCAGAGTAATTGTAAATTTCAGAAAATTGCCCCTCCACGGTGGAAAGCTTGGCAACTGCCTGAATTTTTTCGAGCAAAACAGAAGATTCCTCTGTGGGCTTGGAGCTTTTGGAGAAATATTGCCAACTTAACCACACGCCCAGCAGGAAGACCACGAGGAGGGTGAGTAGGCCGGGGAGTTTGTTTTTGTCCATGTCTTCGTTTCTCGTTGATAGTTGATAGTTGCTCGTTGCTCGTTGATAGTTGTTCGTTGCTCGTTTCCGAGCGTTCGGCTTTTCGTTAGATGTTGGCTGAGGCAAATTGGAATACTCCCCTCTTTTCCATACCAAATTCTAGTCGAGTGAATGTGAACGAACAACAATCAACTATCAACGAACAACTATCAACTTTTCACGTTTTCTTTGCAAAAAAAAAGTGTTTATGCCTTTCAAGATTTCACGCAATATTCTATTTTATACGGCTCTTTTTTACTTTTTTTCGCCTGAAATTAGTTTTTCACAGACGGATACCTTGCGGCTCATTTTTGCGGGGGATATTATGGGGCACGCACCACAAATTTCAAGTGCACAAATTGGCAACACGGGAAAATACAACTACGAACCTTGTTTTCGCTACGTAAAACCTATTTTGGAGCAAGCCGACCTAGCCATTGGCAACCTGGAGCTTACGTTGCCGGGTAAGCCTCCTTACAACGGGTATCCGATGTTTCGCAGTCCGAATGAGCTTGCCGTGGCGCTTAAAGGCGCCGGTTTCGACATTTTGGTGACCGCAAACAACCATTCCAACGACAGTAGAGGAGCAGGAGTGACCAATACCATTCTCACCTTGCGGGACAACACTTTTTTACAAACCGGCACCTTCCTAAATGCCCGAGATCGCGCCGCGCATTACCCTTTGATGGTGTATAAAAAGGGGTTCAAAATCGCTTTGCTCAACTATACCTACGGCACCAATGGAGTGCCCACAGAAGCGCCCACAGTGGTCAACCTCATTGACAAAGATATCATAAAAAAAGATCTTGAAGAAGCCGTGGCGCGCAAGCCGCATTTCATTATCGTCGTCATGCACTGGGGCTTGGAATACCAACTTACCGAGAATGCCGAGCAGCGCGACCTGGCGCAATTTCTCATAAAAAACGGTGCTGATATGGTGATTGGTTCGCACCCCCATGTGGTACAACCCATTCGCATGGAGCGCGTTGCCATGCCCAATGGATCAGCAAAGGAGGCTTTAGTGGTGTATTCCCTAGGCAATTTTATTTCCAACCAGCAACAACCCAACACAGACGGCGGCATTATGTATCAAGTGGATTTGTTGAAACGCAAAGGCTCGCCAGAGGTTGTACTCGGGCAACAAGGCATGATCCCCGTTTGGCGCTATATCGACAAAGCCGCTTCGGGAAAAACAACATTTTATGCCGTTCCTATTGCTCGCGCTGAAGGAAATCCCGATTTGGTACCTGGCATGGCGAGCAGCGCTCAAAATGCCATGACAACCTTCGCCAGAAATTTGCGTAAAAGAGTGCCATACAAAGAATTGAAACGCTGATGTTCCGGTATCAAAAACTTGGCTTGGAAGACATTCCGCTGATGCAACAAGTGGGTCGGGCTACATACGAACCCTATTACCAACATATCTGGGAGCCCGGTGGCCTTGACTGGTACATGGAAAAATGTTTTGGCACTGAAATACTCCACAAAGAACTGGTTGATCCGAATGTAGAATACCTGATTTTCCGTGCTGAGGAGGGCCGGATTGTCGGTTTTTTAAAGCTAATTCTGGAAAAATCGATACCAAACAGTCATATTTCAAATGCGCTTTATCTGGAAAAAATATACCTCATGCCGGAGTTTTATGGCAAGGGAAATGGCCAGATACTAATGGAATATGTTGTCGAAAAAGCAGCTATTCTCGGCAGTGAAGCGGTGTGGCTGGTATGTATGGAGCATGGCCCAGTATGGTCGTATGAACGGGCTGGTTTTAAGACCACAGGAACGGTTAGTTGGAACTTTGAACACCTGAAGGACACGCAGCGGGTAGGCTTGGTGATGGTGCGCAGCTTGTGAGCTAAGGGGCAAGGGGCAAAAAAAATAAACACTGGTGTTGGCTGTATGCCAAAGAAGATCAAAATCCAGAAGTAATCAACAAATCCAGATCCGTACTGCGCATTTGAAAGCGCTCGCCGATATGCGAATTGGTCAGCGAACCTTTGTAGGCATATACGCCATTGCGCAAGCCAGGATGTTGGGTAATAAGGGAGAGTATACCACCTGTTTCAGCTTTCAATAGCATAGACGTAAGAATATTACTAATGGCATAGGAGGCCGTACGGGCCACCCTGGAGGGAATGTTGGGTACACAGTAATGGATAACCCCGTGTTTGATAAAGGTAGGTTTATCGTGCGTCGTGGTTTGCGATGTGCCAAAGCAGCCGCCTTGGTCTATGCTGACATCTACAATTACGGAACCCGCTTTCATGCGCATCACCACATCTTCGGGCACGATCAGCGGACTGTTGGCATGTGCCGAGTGCACGGCGCCAATGGCCACATCCGCCGTCAACAGCTGTTCTTTCAAATGCACAGGATTCATCACAGAGGTGTGCAACTGTCGGCCAACCTGGCTTTGCAGGTGCATGAGTTTGTGCACATTGTTGTCGAAAATACGCACTTCAGCACCAAGCCCGTGCGCCGTGCGGGTAGCAAATTCTGCCACCACACCTGCCCCGAGTATGATGACCTTGGCTGGCGGCACCCCGGCAATACCCCCTAACAAGACCCCCTTTCCCCCGCGCGTAGTGGCCAGCAGCTCTGCGGCGATGAGAATGGCGCTGGTGCCGGAGATTTCGCTCATCGCATTCACGATGGGGAAATGGTCTGTCTCGTCGTCGCGGATATACTCCATGGCCAGGGCGATGACCCGCTTTTTTTGTAGCCTGACGATGTATTCCGCATCCAAGAGCGGAAGGTGAATGGGTGATATCACCACTTGCCCTGGTTGCATCAGTTCTATTTCGTCCAGGGTGGGTGGCGCTACTTTTAGCAGTACATCGGCCTTGAACACCTCCTCTGCGCTGTGGGCGAGTTGCGCTCCAACTTCCGCATATTCAAAATCACTGAAATTCGCTTTTTCGCCCGCGCCGTTTTCTACCAGCACCCGATGACCGTGTGCCGTGAGGGTTGCAACGGCATGCGGCACTAGGGCCACTCTATTTTCCTGGAGCGTTGTTTCTTTGGGTATGCCGATGAGAATGCGCTGTTGCCGGGGCAATACATCGAGGGTTTCTGGTTGGGTGCGGAGGTGTGCAAGGGTTTCCATGTGTGCGTAGTTTGTATCAGGATTAGTGGGATTTTTAGAATCGTTAAGGATTTGGAACGGTCAATCTTTGCACAAAAGTGGTGATAATATCCTGAAAGGAGCTTGGTTTTCGTATCCGGATTAGCAGGATTTTAGGATTTTTTAGGTTTGGTGCTGCTGAAGCATTGCGGAAAAAAATTGGATAAGGTGCTGAAAAACACAAGCCAAACCAAAGCACGATGCAGTGCCCACTCACAACTCATCGCTCATAACTCATCGTTTCACAAGCCTTCCCCTGGCCACTCCTTGTTTCGTCTTTACCATATAAAAATATATGCCCACAGGCCAGCCACTACCCATAACTTTTTCTTGCCAACCACCGCTGCACCAGATTTTTTCCATAAAAACTTGACGGCCAGCCACATCAAAAACCGCCCATTGCACCAGCCCGGATTCCTCTTGTGAAAAACGCAGCAAAGTGCTTTCAGAAAAGGGATTGGGTTGCGCCTGTAACCATCCTTTTACTGGCTCGAAGCTGGAGACTGTTGGCTGCAGGTGTAGCGTATCCATATACCAAACTTCGTTCCCACACATATCAGTAACGGAACAATTCAGGCGATGCGCTCCATGAGGCATGGGCGGGAGCTGAATTTTGAACCGAGCGGTGTCACCAAAGACGCTTTTCAGGACTTTAAAACGCTCGAGGGGTGCTGCATTGTCATAAATGCGCAGTTCGCCCCCTGGGCCGTTTATGTTATTGTACCATACTTGCCCATCAGGAGCAAAATTAAGGCCATTTACACTTTCTTCCACCCCGTCACCATCAAAGTCGGAATATACGCGGTAAGTTATCTCGAGATTAGTCTTGGAGCATACATCGGTCAGGTCAAGCTGAACTTCGACACTAGTTTCGGGCAAGTCGTGACTGCCATCGATGGGATTGTTCCAATAGGGTTGATTCCACAAGTCAGGGTCATTGCCTGACGTATCGGCTGCTGCAAAAGTGGTCGCGGAAAGTAAGGTTGGCGCTTCCGTTTCGGTAATCCGGATATGCTGGGTGTATTTGTATACTTTATTCGGCCCCTGCCAAAAAGTACTGAAATCGGTCGGTGCCTGATCGGTAGGCTGTATTTTACTGATGGTCGAGGTTAAAGGAGCTGATGTACCAGGCATAGAGACGATTGGGCCAGGCAAATTAAGCGGATTGGTGGCAATGGCGTACACCGTTGGGTTGGGAACATTTACAAACGGGCCAGTAACTGGTGTGGCATCTCCGATAGCGATAAACCAGTCGAGTTCGTGAATAAAGCAAGAACTTGGTATTGGTTCAACAATTTGGAAATTGTAGGTGATATTTACCTGTAACCCACTGTCGGCAACGACAATCGGTTTGTCCCAGTCATCAAAAGGCGCACAAGTCGTGAACCTGTGGTCGTCGGGAAATTGGATGCTGAAATTTTGTGCAGAAAGCGGGTTGGAATAAAGCAGAAACCCGGCGAGGAGAAGGAAAGTAGCTTTAGTAGTCATGTGTTTTTCTTACAAAGATAAACCAATAACGCGATTGTGCAATACAGTGATTAGTGATTGGTTGAATGGTGACTAGTGGTCTTGCAAGTCAGTTTCGACGGGTGAATGCTTACTGGGCAAGTGTCGTTTTCTACAAAAAATGTATCGTGGGAATTGGTTGTCCACTGTTTTTCTTGGGCCCTGGGCGAGCTTTGACAACTTCAAAAAAAAGCTATCGTATATACTCATTTCGCTAGTTCCACATTCACCAGTTCCTTGACATGTTACGATCTTTGCGTTTATGGCAAAATCAAAAAGTATTTTAGGCGACGAGCGACTTGAAGTCCCGCATGGCAAACTGCTTAAAGCAATGGTGCTCAAACAAGACGTTGTTTTGCGCAATTTGGGTTCAAACCGCACAGAAGAAGTTGTTTTTGGGCGTTTTCTGAGCAATCCTCGAATTACCCCGTCAAACATTGTTAGCCAATATTGGGCTTCCCATCCGGTTTCATGGGCAGGGAAACATCTTTTAATAGTAGGAGATACAACAACTGCCTCCTTTGGCCTTTTCCCTAACCGAAGTGGGCTTGGCTATCTTGGAAAGGGCAAGACAACAGAAGGTTTCCACCTGCACAGTGCTTTGGTGATGAATGCCGTAGGTGCCTCTTGCTGCGGGTTGGGAGCTGTTCATGCCTACATAACAGCGGAAAAGGATGCCGAAACCAAGGCCCTGCGCCGGAAGAACACCTGGAAGATTCCTTTTAAGGAAAAAGAGCGCTACAAATGGTACAGCGTGGCAGAAGAGGCCATCCGCAATTGCCCCGGAGCAGCACGGTACACTATTGTCGGCGACAGAGAGTCGGACATCTATGATGTTTATGCCCGAATTCGTGGAAAAAACTGGGACTTTGTTTCCCGGCTTGCTCGCGACAGAAGAGTCGACAATGTAGACGAGCCCACATTGTACGCTAATTTGGCTGAATGGCCGGTGCAACACAGTTATGAGCTAAAACTGCCCGCCACCAAGAAACGAAGCGCCCATAAAGCAACCTTGGACTTGAAATTTGGCTCGGCCCAACTCCTTCGGCCAGCTGGGCACCCTGACAAAAATTTGCCGGCAAGCTTGCCCGTGTTTGCCGTGGAAGTCAAAGAACAGAGCAGCACAGTGGTCGGGAACGAAAAGCCTATTCACTGGATGCTTATCACTTCCCATGAAGTAAAAACCGTTGAACAAGCTATGCAGATTGTCCGATGGTACATAGAGCGGTGGACCATAGAGCAAACCTTCAGAACCCTCAAGTCCGAGGGGTTGGATATCGAAAACTCCGAAGTCGAGACCTTTGAGGCTTTGGCCAATTTGGCAACAATGGCTTTAATAGCAGCAACCCAAGTCATGCAGCTGGTGAAAGCCAGAGATGGCCAAACCGATCAAAACATTGAAGAAGCGTTCACAGCACAAGAAATTGAGTGCATCCATCAACTCAATACTCAGGTAGAAGGCAAAACCGATAAGCTCAAAAACCCATACCCTAAAAACTCATTGGCATTTGCCTCATGGGTCATCGCCAGATTGGGAGGATGGTCAGGATATGTTAAGGCACAAAGGCCACCAGGACCCATTACCATGCTAAATGGGATGCTCCGTTTTTACAATATTCTATACGGATTTGTAATGAGATCGCAACATGTCAAGGAACTAGCGAAATGAGTATATACGATAGCTTCAAAAAAAAGTTGTCAAAGCTGTTCGGTGGCTTGGTCTGCGGCGGAGTGAGAATTTGTCAACATTTTTTTCATGTTGACAAATTTGGGCGTATGTTCATGTCTTTTGCTCAGATAGATGGTAATTCACCCTTCGAAACTGACTTGACGGCCCACTAGTGCACATCGGTTCGGCTACGGCATAATATCCTATTACAGTACCCGGGAGGAAAGCGTTTACATGGGATGTACTCCTATCGCTTCCTTTTCTGTGCAAAGGAATGATGTGTTCAATATGAAATGCATCGTGAGAAAAATCGAAAGGAAACTTGCAGTATTCACAATATCCACTTGCCCGTTCCTGAATATAAGGAGCGTTCAATTGAGGAAATCTTACGCCTTGGCATCCTCCGATCTTGCCTTGAACTCGGCTGCTAACTGTTGAACTGGTACACCTCGAAGCTGTGCTAATTCATCCAAAAGCCAAATTTATTATCACTTTCAGATTTTTTCGGTTGCATAAATCTTCTTCCGTGTAGAGGATTCCAAATTTTGAATAGCCCTACAAGAGTAAAACAATTTTACTCAATTTGAGCACCTACATTTCGGGAATAATTGCTGGGATTGTAGTCTCATCACTTATAACGTAACTATCCAGCCGCCTTTTCTGGCACAGGCGCATCCACCAAGGCCTTAATGGCGTTGAAAACAGATTGGCCATTTTTGATAGCGGTATCAATAACGGAACGGATGACTGCAAATTCCTGATGCAGCGATTTGAATTGGCCGGATATTTTAGTTTTGACCTTCACCATCCT
>Ga0209390_10001041_pt1 | contig 54777 bp, 55 predicted proteins | sample BON01_FD_187212 | JGI IMG/M metagenome (GOLD analysis project Ga0209390, IMG submission 187212) | Freshwater microbial communities from Lake Bonney liftoff mats and glacier meltwater in Antarctica - BON-01 (SPAdes) (version 2) | ecosystem: Environmental > Aquatic > Freshwater > Ice > Glacier...
TTAAAGAACGTGCTCCAGTTTGACGTTGAAGCTCTTTCAACTTACCAAGCAGGTCTTGCTGAAGATCAAAAGTTAATGGGGTAGTAGTTTTACTGCTCATACGCAATGCCTTATGGCTACACATAAACTGATTTTAATATACGCTAAGTCAACATAAAAGCTAATAGTACAATTAAGCACTGCTGCAACATAATGCATTCATTCAATAACGCTTCACTGAAACTACAACTCTTCCATCACCTGAGGTACAAATGCATCCACCGGGAGCCTCAAACTAGGGCAAAAGAAATCATCATTCAGCGATAGACCAACCGAGGCGGCTTGCACATCGAAGGTCGTACGATCCTTCGACGGATAGTCTGTTAGCGTGATACGCTTTACGATATATTGCTCCTGCACCTTTTTAAAACTCTCCACTGCAAAGCGTGAAGCAACTGCGCCCTCAGTATCTATCACCTCGATACGCCAGAGTGCATTGTAAGTATCGTCGAGACCGACTCTCACGCCGGCGATGCCCCGCGCCACACTGGCAGAGCCCGCAGGCGGCTGCATCAGGAACTGTTGCGCGACACGAGTCGCCCCGATCAAGGTGGGTCCCTCATAGATAAAGTCATCCCAATATACAAAGGGCATCTGTAAATCGAAAGGCGAATAAAGCAGCCCCGGCAAGATCGGCTCAAACAATGCCTCACCAGTTATCAACTTAAACGCTTCATCATCGGAGCGACGGATCCATGCCTGAGGTGACTCACCGTTTTGAATAATTAGCTCAACCACTTCAGGCGAATTAAGTGCCTCAGCAACTTTATCACTCGGAGGTGAAACCCGAAAACGAGTGACGGGGCCCAACTCGTTCCACGATCCCCACATCATGCCCTCATAGCGAACCGTGCGTGCGCGGCGAGGCTTGTGTTCGAGCTCAAACTTAAAACAAAAGTCACCATCGAGTCGTTGTTGGCGAAATGCATCGAGCCGCTGCGCTCCCTCTGCAGCATCGATACGCTCCATAAAACGCGAAGGCTTTTCGCCGCCGGCGCGTTGCGCGCTGAGTGAAATGCAGGCACAAAAAAGGCCAGCCACGGATAAACCGTAAACAGCTGACCTTTTGAAAAGTGTAAGAAAAGACGTTTTCCGAAATAACATTAATTCGTGGCGGGCTGCGGATCGCTCACAGCGGCATCGACGGATTCGACAGCCTCCTTGACTTGAGCCTCAGCTTCTACAGCAACTGCTTCTACAGACTCCATTGCTTCCTCGGAAGTTCCCTCTACATTCGCAGATTCGACGACTTTGGTGATCGTTTCCGCGACAGGCTTTTCTTCTTTGGAAGAAATTAGGGTATTCATGTCCACTGCATCGATCGTCTTCGCAGCCTGCGCTTGATAGAGCAAATAAAGCCCCAGCGCGACGAGGAAAAAGGCAATGATCCCGTAAACGGTGCCCTTTGTCAGGATGTTGTTCGTCTCTGATCCGAATGCAGACTCGGCAGCACCCCCACCGAGGGCGGCACCCATGCCGCCGTTCTGGCTGGTGCGCTGCATGAGCACGATTAAAATGACAAATGCCGAGATCAGCAAAAGGACGAGAGTTAAAAGACTGATGAGTAATGTGCTCATAATGGTAAGCCGTTGATAATGAGAAAAACAGGGTAAAATGCCTAGCCTGCTCCTGAGTTCAAGCGAAAAGAACAGGATTAACGCAAGCGAGCCAATTAAATCTACGGGGAGGAGCCACCTAAAGTAAGCCCCATACGTATGCCCGCTCCTTTAGGTGCGGTGCAAGTTGAGCAAGCACTTGACGATCCAATTAACCTTCGAGTTACCCCGCACATTTAATCACACCCACGCAAGCGCTCTTCGAGCAACTGCATGTCACCGGGGATACGCGACTGAAATTTGATCTTTTTGCCACTGGTCGGGTGGGTAATGCCGATGACCGCGGCATGGAGGGCCTGTCGCTTAAAGCCGTAGGGGAGCACAGCACCCTTTTTAGCGACGGCTTTTTGAGTGCCTGGGTGATACACGCGGTCGCCGATGAGAGGTAGGCCGTTCGCAGTCGCTTGCAGACGGATCTGATGCTTAAGCCCTGTTTCCAGACGAATACGCAGCCTGGCTACGTGATGGAGCGCAAAGACTTCTTCCACCTGATAGTGAGTGATCGCCTCTGTGGTGCCCTGCTCGGGCTCTGCAAAGAGCTTTTGGTCGTAGCCGCGCTCGTCGAGCTTGAGATGGTTGCGCCAAGTGCCCTTCGGCTCCAACGCATCCCCATCTCCGTAGGCGATGTACTCGCGCAAAAAATCGTGGCTGCGCAACTGCTTAATTAAATGCCGTCGCGCGTCGTCATTGAGAGCGATACAGAGCAGGCCGCTGGTATATTGATCCAAACGATGCACCGGCAGCGGCTTGACCGGATCAGCCGACCCGAAGAAGCTACGGCGCGTGGCCTCGCCGCGGTGGTCGTTGAGGTAATTGGCCAGCACTTCGAGGGCGGAAATTTTGGTTTGACTCTCGGTCGGCACCGAGAGCAGCCCCGCTTCCTTATCTACAATGGCGAGCTCGCTATCCAGGTAAACCAAAACCAGCTTCGGATGGATCCGCTTGCGGTGCCCCCAAGCGACTGCCGATTTCTCAGGTGTGCCGATCGTCAGCGAGTCACCGGGATCCGCCAACCGCATCCCGGCCTTCGTCACGACACGACCTTCAAGGCAAAAACGTCCTGCCGCGATCCAATCCTTGATTCGCTTGCGCGGAGAATCAGGGCACAGCTGTGTCGCCCAATCGAGCAGCGTCTTTTCTTCTAATTCCGCAGGTTTTTCCGTCATCACACCGCAGTGCGTCAATACTACGCCGCCCAAGCAAGCTCATTCAGCGCAGGGGGTGTCATTGCGAAAGTTGTCATTACGTAGGGGCTTCACTTGTGAAGACCGCCGATTCCTCGGCACCATCCTGATGCGGTCTTCACAAGTGAAGCCCCTACCAATGAGTGGCTACCTATGGTACCTCTGACAAAAAACGAAATTACACCCCAGCGCAGGAGACGCGACTGGCGTCGCATCGCTACAATTCGTGTAGCGAACTCGCGCTAGCGTGGTCTTGGCTCTCAGGCATTCAAATGCTTGTGATAAGCCTTCCAAAAATCTTCCCAGAAATGTATCTTTCTGGGATCCATTTTTGGATATCCAGGAAATATCGCGCCGGCGTAAGGCCAATCCTGCCAGTTTTCGACCAATCTGGTTCGTGCGGCGTTACGCAAGATATATCCTGCCACATCTGCAAAGCCGTCGCGGGAACGATCCGCTGCGCGCAACACACTCTCGAAAGGTTGGTGCTGCAATTCAAGCGGCGATAATAACTGATTCCACTCGCGGCGCATCCACCGAACTGCGGCGCGTTGCTTGCCGCGAACATCGTAGCCGACAAAAAGAAAGTGCGCGTGATCCGGCATCAGGCAGTAGGCGGGACAACATAAAAATTCGCGCGCAAGCGCGTGAAGGCAGATTTCGCGCAAGGCCGCATGATGTGCAGGATCAAGCCAGCCGATGGCCTGATCTTTTAAGCACATTGTCCAATGCACGTAGCTGATGCCCTCATAATAGCTGGAATCAAGGTGCTTCAGACCGCCCTTGTATTCTGGTTTTGATTCCATGCAAGATAAGCTCTATGGAATCTCAAGTGCTTCAAGCCTAAAGAAGCGGCCACCGCAAAGACGCGACTAGCGTCGCATCGCTACAACCCATGTAGCGAACTCGCGCCAGCGAGGTCTCCGTTCGGACGGCCAACGTGCCGCAACCAGACGCGACTGGCGTCGCAGCGCTACAATCTGTGTAGCGAACTCGCGCCAGCGAGGTCTCCGTTCGGACGGCCAACGTGCCGCAACCAGACGCGACTGGCGTCGCATCGCCACAATTCGTGTAGCGAACTCGCGCTAGCGAGGTCTGCGCTCGGGCGGTCAACGCACTGCACCCCAGACGCGACTAGCGTCGCATCGCTACAACCCGTGTAGCGAACTCGCGCTAGCGAGGTCTCCGTTCGGGCGGCCAACGTGCCGCAACCAGACGCGACTAGCGTCGCATCGCTACAATTCGTGTAGCGAACTCGCGCCAGCGAGGTCTCCGTTCGGACGGCCAACCTGCACGCCGCTCAGACGCGACTGGCGTCGCATCGCTACACCTGCACGCCGCCCAGACGCGACTGGTGTCGCATCGCTACTCACCGGGCGAATACCCGGCCGAACAGACACAAAAAAGCCCCCCGGCGAACCGGGGGGCTTTGAAATAAGATTTCTTTACGATCTAATCAGGCGGAAGCCCAATTAGAATGTGAAGATAAGCTCAACAGCAGCAAGGACTTCTTCGAAGTCACCATCAACACCACCAGCAGCATTCGAATCAAAATCACCATCTGTGTAGCTGAGCTCAGTTACAAGAAGAAGGTTGTCTGTGAATGCGTAGTTATGAGCGACTGTGTATTTGAACGCTTGTGCATCAGCGTTAATCAGACCAAGATCCGCGTCGAGATCAAGATAGCTGACACGACCCGTAACCGAAGCCTGATCGCTGTATGCGAAGTTCGCCATAAGCAACGCAGTCAGAGACTCGATTTCAATGTCAGCAGGAAGCCCGAAAGAAGTGGACGGCACAGAACCATTACCACTACCAGCATCAAACTCGCTTTCGCCATAGTTTACTTCAGCAGCGAAGAGCCATGCCCCTGTTTCATAAGTCAGATATGTGTTGATCACATAGGACTCGGTGTCACCGGTGTCAAAAGATGTAATCTGTGCAGGAGCAGTAACAGAGCCGGACACCCCGTCACCTTCTTCATAAGAACCACCGAGGAAGTAAGTAACACCGTTACCGAAATCGTATGCGAATGCGATTTCAGCACCGTAACCTCCATCATCAGCAGCAGTGCCATCGAAGTCACTATCACCACCAAGGCGATTGTCGTAGTTCACTGAGCCGTCTTGGATCGAAGCACCGAAGAATGCATTATCATCTTCGTAAGTATACTTAACACCTTGGGCGTAACGAGCACCGACAGGGAAGATGGCGTTCTCAAGAATGGCAACCGCATCATTTGAAGAGAAGCCGAAACCACCCAAAGCACCCAAAGCATCGCTAGCGTATGCTGGAAGGCCATAAGCAGTTGAATACTGGTAAAGACCAGTAGGCTCAAACGCTTCGAATCCAAGCATGGACGCATAACGACCAGCTGTGATCGCACTACCGTTATCCAAGTGGTAAGTAACGAAAGCCTGCTCAACGTTAAAGTCGTCGCCAGCTTCTTCGTATTCAAGATCGATTTGAGCCGTTATCGGATCAAAATCGAACAGCCAAGAGATTTCGACTTGATTGACGCCGAACGTGTTGTCGGACTCGTCAACGGTAGGAGTACCATCAACATCAAGTTCGCCCTGATAGTTAGTGTAGGAGGAGTCCACAAAGCCTTCGAAGGAAAGGAACTCGTTAATAACGATTTCACCCATCGAAAAGCTGGAAGCTGCAAGGAATGCAGATGCTATAGCAATTTTGTTTTTCATAGTGTAGTTTTGTTTGTGTGTTTGTTTGTGTGTTTGTTTGTTTGTTTGTTTGTGTGTTTGTTCCCAGAAGCACGCAGCAAGACTACTTAGTCTGCGATGTGTTTCCGAAAAGGGGTTTTTGAAAAGAAACGACTTCGTCATCCTTCAAAGAAATTTTACCGCGCAGCGAGTTGGAGCGATCACGGATACTGGTTTCGTAATAAAGCACTTTGTCCACACGTGGCTTCATGGATTTGACCGAGCGGGGAGCCTTGCCGAGTAGTTCGACAACCTGCTCCTCTGTGATACCTTTTTTAATACCTGCCCATTGCTCTTCTTGCGTCCAACGCAGATTGCGCCATGCGCTGCCGGCGAGGATGTCGAAAGTCTTTTGGTCGCCGAGAACGGATGCACCGTTGCCGCCGCTTGCGACAGCACTGGAGGCCAGCACTTTGACCTCTTTAGTTTCTTGCTCCGTGTCGGCAAGACGCTGCTCTAGTTGCGAAAGGCGCTGCTCCAAACGAGCAATACGCTCGGCGTCTACAGAGGCGTCCGCATCCGCAAAAGTGGACTGCACAGGTAAAGTCATGACTACAGCGATCACTGCTAGCACGGATACATTAAGGGAACTAATACGCATATTCGACTCACCTTCATGGTTAGTACCGCGTCTAATGCAAGTACAAAAACATGCTTCTGCGGGGTCATTGCGAAAGTTGTCATTAGGTAGGGGCTTCACTTGTGAAGACCGCGTTTGCCTAGCGCCGAGGCTCGGCGGTCTTCACAAGTGAAGACCGCTCGAGTTTGGTTTTTCAGAGGAGAGGATTCTATATTTGACCAAAGCAGAACTTAAAACCCCCTTCGCGATTCAGATAGGTGAAAAATGTAAATAATGAGGCGTAGTCTATTGCCATTGCCTAGAAATGTTCTATGCAATCTATCGCAAATTCCCAGCATTGTAGGCTCAGTGATCTCTGTGCCTCTAGCGAAGCGGGTGGTTAAAACCAGCGTATGAGCGGACTCGTGGGTAGGCACTTGGGCTCTGCATATTTTTACCACCCGTGCCCTGCGGCCACTGGAGAACACAGAGCCACAGAGCTCACTGTTTTTGTCTAGGAATCCTCCTTTTTTCAGGTTCCCTCTATTGGTTGGCCCTAGGTGGCCCGCGCTGGTTGGGGCCGATTACCCCACTTGGGGGTCTACTGCTCATCATCGGATGGGGCGCTTTCATCGTGGCGACTCTCAAGACGCGCGCTGACCTTGCTCCACCTTCGGCGGACAGGTAGCGCAAGTTCGCTACAAGAGAGTGAGTCGTAGCGATGCGACGCTAGTCGCGTCTCCCGCGCCACCCCAAAAGCGAGAGTGTAATTGCATTTCTTGTCAGAGACGGCATAGGCAACTTCGTAGGGGCTTCACTTGTGAAGACCGCCGATTCCTCGGCTCCATTCCGATGCGGCCTTCACTTGTGAAGACCGCCGATTCCTCGGCTCCATTCCGATGCGGTCTTCACAAGTGAAGCCCCTACCTAATGACAACTTTCGCAATCACACCCCAAGAACGACAAAAGATGAAATCCTATTTGCGCTAAATGAAAGGACGCACAAGATAGACTTCTTATGTCAAATACACTCGATTCCCTCAAACAAATGACCACCGTGGTCGCCGATACGGGCGACTTTGAAACGCTCGCGGCCTACACGCCACAGGATGCGACGACCAATCCTTCCCTGATTCTAAAGGCGCTCCAAAAGTCGGAATACGCCAGCGTGCTGGACGACGCGATCCAATCGACTGCGGATTCCTCGGCTACCGGCGAAGCGCAGATCGATCTAGTGATCGACCATCTTTTGGTCGGATTTGGCCTTAAAATCCTAGCAATCGTGCCGGGCCGTGTCTCCACCGAAGTGGATGCCCGACTTTCTTTCGACACCGAGGCCTCTATAGCGAAGGCTCGTGAGCTCATCGCGCTCTACGAAACTGCTGGAATCGACCGCGAACGTGTGCTGATCAAGATCGCCTCTACTTGGGAAGGCATTCGTGCCGCTGAAGTCCTGCAAAAAGAGGGCATCCGTTGCAACATGACACTACTTTTCTCGTTGGCACAAGCCGTGGCCTGCGCCGAAGCAGGCGCACAGCTGATTTCTCCTTTTGTTGGGCGCATTCTCGACTGGTTTAAAGCCAATACAGACGTAACCTACGACCGATCCAACGATCCCGGCGTGAGCAGCGTGAAGGAAATCTACACTTATTATAAGAAATTTGGCCATGAAACCGAGGTGATGGGCGCCAGTTTCCGCAATCTGGGAGAAATCCTTGAGTTGGCAGGCTGCGATCTGCTCACAATTAGCCCCAACCTACTGGAAGAGCTGCAAGGCATGGATGAATCCGTCGAACGCAAGTTGGACGCCGACGCGGCCAAGAACGCCGAGGTCAAAAAACTAGATGTTTCCGAGAAATCCTTTCGCTGGCTAATGAACGAAGATGCGATGGCGACCGAGAAGCTGGCCCAAGGCATCCGCGTGTTTAGCCAAGATATGGTCAAAGTCCGCGTAATCGTGGCGAATAAGCTCGGGTAGCGAACTTGCGCTAGCAAGGTCTCGGCGTCTCGCCAGCCCAACACAGGGACGCGACTAGCGTCGCATCGCTACACCAACTCTTCTGTAGCGAACTTGCGCTAGCAAGGTCTCCGCGTCTCGCCAGCCCAACGCAGGGACGCGACTAGCGTCGCATCGCTACATCTCATGTAGCGAATTTGCGCTAGCGAGGTCTCGGCTTGCCTTTACCACGGAGACGCGACTAGCGTCGCATCGCTACCTGTCCGCCGAAGCTCGAAGCTCGAAGCTCGAAGAGCGAAGGTGGAGCAAGGTCTCAGCGTCTTAAAGCGCACTTTCACTTTCACTTTCACTTTCACTTTCACTTTCACTTTCACCTTCACTTTCACTTTCACCTTCACTCCGCGCAAAGCGCCGCATCATGCCTTACGAACACACTTCCACGCGCCGAATCGAGTTTTCGGAAACTGATATGGCCGGGCTGGTCCACTTCTCCAACTTCTTCAAATACATGGAGACGGCGGAGCGCGACTTTTTCGAGGCCGCCGGCGTGGATCTCATTCGCACCAAGCCGGGAGAACTCGTCGGCTGGCCACGAGCGCGCGCTGAATGTAAATTTTCTGCGCCGATCCGCTTCGGTGACACGATTAACATCCACCTCGCGGTCAAATCGGTCAAAGACCGCGCCATCGACTACCAATTCCGGATTTTTCGCCGCAATGCAGACGGCACACGCACACAGGCGGGCAAAGGCCAAATGACGACGATCCTCGCCCAGCTCTGCGAAAACGGCGCACTCCAGTCTGTCGAGTTACCCGACGATCTACGTGCGCGCATCACCGAAGCCCCCGCCGAGGTGCTCAGTAGGCCGGCCGGGGTGTAAGAAAAATCACCCCTCTAGCTTTAGCGCATATTTAGCGTCCTTTAGCGGTTAAACCATGAAACCACACGCACTAGTCACCAACGATGACGGCATCGAGTCCGCCTTCCTTCATCGGCTTGTAGAAGCCTTACTGCCGTATTTCCGAGTGTCGGTCGCCGCGCCCGCCTTCGAGCAGAGCTGGACGGGGCGCAGCATGACGCGCCACGGCGAGATCGAAGTCATCCACAGCCTATCGCACTTCCCCGAGGGGGTGGACGCTTGGGCGATCAGCGGCACGCCGACCGACTGCGTCAATATCGCCCTCGGCAACTTGCTGCCTGAGAAGCCCGATATTGTGCTCTCCGGCATCAATATAGGCTTCAACACCACCGAAACGCTCATCCTTAGTTCTGGTACCGTCGCGGGCGCGATCGAAGGCGTGCTCTGGGATCTGCCCGCCATGGCTTTTAGCAAATGCGTGCCAGGCCACCTCTTCGATGCGATCCGGGATGCCAAAGGCCAGGCCAATGACGATTTCAATGCCTCCCTCCAAGCGGCAGCCACGCACGCGGCGCGAATGGCGATCGAAGCCCTCGCCGAACCCGACACAGTTCGGGAGCAGGATGCTCCCACTACACGCAATGTAGCCGGAGCTTCCAGCTCCATGGCCGCACCAGGAGCGCACACCGGCTGTGTGATAAATGTCAATTTCCCCGCCGAAACCACTGCAGACACGCCCGTGGTCGAGACTTTCCCGGCCAAATTAAAGCTCGGCAGCCTCTTCACTGAGACCAGCCCGGGCAAGTTTGCCTTTCGTTATTCCGAAGGCATCATCGTCGACCCACATCCGGACTCGGATCGCGCCGCGCTCGAACGCGGATGCATCAGCCGCAGCGTTCTGAATTTCTCGCGGATAGGGAAGCCGTAGCCACCGCAAAGACGCGACTAGCGTCGCATCGCTACAAATATTACCACGCTCTTGTAGCGAACTCGCGCTAGCGAGGTCTCCGTGCCACCGCAAAGACGCGACTAGCGTCGCATCGCTACAAATTATTACCACGCTCTTGTAGCGAACTCGCGCTAGCGAGGTCTCCGCTGCGTCGCATCGCTACAATTCTCCCCCCACCCACCCCAAAAAGCCACACGAATAATTCTTGCCTGTTGTGACTACGAAAAATAGGCACTAGCTATGATTTTATTCTCCGCGCAGAGATGCACCCTGTTTTTCCGATCCGTCACCGCCCTTTTCTGCGGTCTCGCAATCTCCATCTTACTCGGCCTCAGCGCCCACGCACAAAGCAGCGACGAGCTCTTTCGAGGCACTTGGCAGATTGACACCCCTGAACAAGGCGCGCTCATTATGATCGTTAAGAATCAAGGCCGCGCGTCCTACTTCTGGGGCGATAATACCGACCGCACCGTTTACCAAGGCACTTGGGCAAGCAGCGAAGAAACCGCCACCCTCACTTGGGCAGACGGCAGCCAACACCGTATCGAGCGCGACAATCTAGGCTTTGCCATCACGCACCTCGACGCCAGCGGCAGCGAGCGCTACACTGCCAAAGCTCAACAAGTGCCCGCCGAGATCCTCGGCCAATGGGCCAAGCCCCCTACGGATAAGGAAGCAATCGCCTCTGATCGCGACAAGGCCAAGGGCTTCTTTGGTATTTGGAAAATCGGCGCAGACGATGCTGATGTCGAGTATGTTTTCGTAGAGTCCGACCGCTCCGCAGCGACCACTGCTGGCGGCAAAGACGGGCTCCGTGGCTCTTGGGCGAAACAAGGCAGCGAGTTGCACATCGCATGGGATAGCGGCAACTACTCCATCCTTCGCCCCAACAAGCGCGATTTTATTTATAAGATGGTCGAACCCGGCCTGATCATCGAAGACGACGAGACGGCAATGCGCCCCGCTGCACGCACGATTGAGGAAAAAGTGCCCGCTGCGTGGCTCGCCAACTATCGCGCAGAGCGTGAGATCTACACTGGCGGCATCGCCTTCTCTAGCCGCAAAAACGCCCGCGCCTTTTACCGTGGCGACTGGATCGCCAAACTGGCCGAAAAAGACTTCGAACGCATCGGGATCGCCCGCTTCGGTAGCCTCAGCACCACCACTGACCGCAGCCTCGAAGGTGACTGGAAGATGCAAGGCCAAGACATCTTCATGCGCTGGGACAACGGCATGCGTAAAATCCTTAGCCCCATCGGGCGCGGTTTCGTAATCTACGAATACAAGCCCGGCCGCCCACTCGACGGCGTGCCCACTCGCGTCCGTGCCGCCGCACCTGCGGATAGTGCCAAACTCGCCGAACACTTGAAAGGCCGCGAAGACGTCGCCCAACAAATGATCAACCTCGCCGAAGCCGCCGGCATCGACCCTGCCGAGCAACAAGACGCAGGCTGGGGACGCACTTTTTCCCGCTGGGTATGGCCTTTTGGCGAAGGCGAAGCCGCCGTCTCTCCTGACGCCATGCTCGAAGATGAATTCGAAGAAGCCCGCGAGACCGATCCATGGTGGTGGCCTTTCTGGAGCGAAAAAGCAGCCCAACAGGCAGACGACGCAGCCGAAGCCGAAGCTGACCAAGCGATGGAAGCACCCACAGTCAGCGATACCTTGGACGAGCCTATAACAGCAGAAGAGATTTTCGAAGAGCCTGAGATTATCGAAATAGCACCGGCGCTCGAGCCGGCCGCAACGGAAGCCACCGCCGAGACCGAAGAAGCCGCTGAAGTGCCCGAAAATACCAAAAAAAAGAGCCGCTCGGCTCGCGATTGGGTCTGGCCCTTTTAGTATAGCCACGAATTCACATCATCATTAAGATAATGACCAACGCACCCTCCAATCCCGCCCTCAACGCCAACCCGATCGACGTGATCGATCCTGAAATCGCCGCTGCCATCGCCGCCGAGCGCCAGCGCCAAGAGAGCCATATCGAGCTCATCGCGTCCGAGAATTTCACCTACCCTGCCGTGATGGAAGCCCAGGGCAGCATCCTGACCAACAAATACGCCGAGGGCTACCCCGGCAAACGCTGGTACGGCGGTTGCGAGCATGTCGATGTGGTCGAACGTCTCGCCATCGAACGCGCCAAGGAACTCTTTGGAGCGGATCACGCCAACGTGCAACCCCACTCCGGCTCGCAGGCAAATTTCGCGGTTTACACATCCGTCTTAAAGCCTGGCGACAAAGTGCTCGGCATGAACCTCGCACACGGCGGACACCTCACCCACGGCAGCCCCGTCAATTTCTCAGGCAAGCTCTACGAATTCGTACAATACGGCGTCGGCGAAGACACCGGTCTGATCAACTACGACGAACTCGCCGCAGTCGCTGAGAAGGAAAAGCCAAAAATGATCACCGTCGGTGCTTCTGCTTACTCACGCATCATCGACTTTGAGCGCATGGGCGAAATCGCCCGCTCGGTCGGCGCCTATCTCTTCGCCGACATCGCGCACATTGCTGGTCTCGTCGCCGCAGGCGTCCACCCCTCGCCCGTGCCACATGCCGACTTTGTCACCACCACCACACACAAGACACTCCGCGGCCCTCGTGGCGGCCTCATACTCTGCAAGGCCGAACACGCCAAAGTTATCGACTCGGCCATGTTTCCCGGCGGACAAGGCGGCCCCCTGATGCATGTCATCGCTGCCAAGGCGATCTGCTTCGGCGAAGCGCTCAAGCCCGATTTCAAGGCCTACGCCACACAAGTGGTCAAAAACTCCCAAGCACTCGCCGCCGCCATGATGAAACGTGGCTATAAACTGATCTCCGGCGGCTCCGACAACCACCTCTTCCTCGTCGATCTACGTGAGAACTTGCCCGACCTCACGGCCAAAGTCGCGCAAGAAACCCTTGATCGTGCGCATATCACGTGCAATAAAAATACCGTGCCCTTCGAGACGCGCTCCCCCTTCAAAGCATCGGGCATCCGCCTCGGCACCCCTGCAGTGACTAGCCGTGGCTTCGTCGAAGCCGATATGGAAATCATCGCCGACTGTATCGACACCGTGCTCAAAGCCATCGACACCGACGGCCTAGACAGCGCACTAGAAACCGTGAAGGGGCGCGTCGCCGAGCTCGCAGCGAAGTATCCGCTGCCTTACTAAAGTTCTCAAACGTGGCGTGTTCGCTTGCGAACGCCTTCGTCAGAGTCGTCACCATGTGCAAGGTTCAATGCCCCGCGCGCGCAAGTGCGCACGCCACGTTTGACCTACAAAAGATCCGCCGCCAAGTCGGCCAGCTCGGAGCGCACGCCTGTCGTCAACTCTAAGTGCGCGGTAATCTCCGTGCCCTTCAAGCGTTGCGCGGTATGCACGAGCCCGTTCGACCAAGCATCGAGGAACATACTGTCCACTTGATACGGGTCGCCGAGCAGAATTACCTTTGAGCCTTCGGCCATGCGGCTGACCACCGTCTTGGCTTCATGTGGCGTGAGATTCTGCGCTTCGTCGATAATGAAGATCGTATTTGAGAGCGAACGCCCACGGATGAAGGTCATCGCCTCAACCTCGACCATGCCGTAGTCGAAAAGAAACTGATACGGCTTGCGTGGCTTGTTGTCGTCCTCGTCTTCGTCCCGCTTGTTCGGTTGCTTGGCCAGCTTCGCCATCGCCTTCTTCCGCTTACGCGTGGAGGTGATCCGGTTGACCGCATCATCCTCGTGCGCCTCCGGTTGCTTGACCACCTTGCGATTACTGAAGAGCACTTCGAGGTTATCAAAAAACGGCGCGATGTAGGGGGCCATCTTCTCATCGAGCGTACCGGGCAGCGCACCGGTATCCTTACCGATATGCACCAGCGGTCGTGTGATAAAGACACGCTCAAAAAGATTGTCCTCACCGATGGTTTGAAAGAGCGCCATCGCGATCGAGACCAGTGTTTTACCTGTGCCGGCCTTTCCAATACAGGTCACCAGTTTGATATCTTCATCGAGCATCGCATCCATCAACATACGTTGCTCGGCATTGAGCGGGTGGATGCGAATGCCCTTCGGGATTTTAACGCCGACTTCCGAGCCGAGAATCAAGCCGTCGATCTGGCCATCGCCACGATAACGCGCCGGCTCGCTGAACTCGCCGCTACTGAGGTAGATGTACTCGTTGAGATATAAATGACTGGTCTGCTCGGGCGACAGATCGACGCCGTGCTCTTCCAGGAAACGCTCGTAATCTTCGTCGCTCACCTCAATCGTCTTAATGCCTCCGCCCAGTTTGGCGGTGGTCACCTTGTCGTTCATGTAGTCCTGAACTTCCAAGCCGAGCGCGATGCCCTTGAGCGCCATATTGGCGTCCTTCGTCACCAGAATCACACGGCAATCCGGGCAAACATCCTTCAGGAAAAAGACCGAAGCCAGAATCCGGCTATCCATCTTTTCCATATCAACCAGCGTGGCCTTGAGTCGATTGAGCCCTTCGCTGTTCCCCTCTCCGCTCACCATATAGTCGTTGATCACCACGATCAGGCGGCCACCATTGGGCAAATCACGGCTGAGGGCAGAACTGCCCTTGCCATTCAATTCCGGCGGCGTTTCCAGACCCTCGTCGAAGAGCGCACGTAGGTCGCGGTGAATTTTCCGAGCCGAAAAGCCCAACTCCCCGAGCGCGGATTTCTTGCGGTCGAGTTCTTCTAGAACTTCGACAGGGATCGCGATAGTATTATCCTCAAACCTATGGAGGCACTGCGGATCGTGCAGGAGAACATTAGTATCAAGGACAAATATTTTAGCAGCTTTTATAGCCGCTTTGTCCTTGGATGAGGGCGATTTTTCTTTCGGCAAGGTATTTATATAAATGAGTGCGAAATACGATTCCGGTATTTGCAGCCGGACTTAAATGAACTAGTGATAGTTCTGAATAGGTGCGCTCCGCTGCGCAAGCCGTAAACCAAGAAAGCCGAACTTTTTCATACAATATGCCCACCCCAGACTCACTCTTCGAACCGATCTCTCAACACGACTTCCAAGACGACTCGCTGCTGAAGCTCGCCTTCACCCACTCCAGTTGCGACCGCAAAAGCGGCGACAATCAACGCCTCGAATTCCTTGGAGATGCCGTGCTGGACCTGATTATTGCCGATACACTCTACGCAAAATTCCCACAAGCCGACGAAGGCGCACTGGATCGTTGCCGCGCCAGTATCGTCAACGGTAAATCCCTTGCCCGCGCCGCAGAGAGTCAAGAGCTCGGCAAATACCTCGAAGTCGGCGATGCGCACCGCCAGCACCACGCCGAACCGAGCAAAGCCATGCTTGAAGACGCCCTCGAAGCCCTCATCGGCGCGGTCTATCTCGACGGCGGCCTCGAAGCCGCCCGCCAAACCATCCTCTACCTTTTTGGTTACCAAATCGACGCCATCGAACTCACCTCCGGCAGCCAAAACCCCAAAGGCAAACTGCAAGAGTGGTCGCAGAAACACCACGACGGTGAAGTGCCTGCTTACCAAGAACTCCCTGCCGAGGGGCCCGACCACGAGCGTCATTATGCTGCGGCCGTTTTCCTAGGCGGTCAAGAGCTCGGCCGAGGCACTGGCAGCTCTAAAAAAACCGCCGAAGCCAATGCGGCCAAAGCCGCGCTGAACGCGCTCGACTAAATCGGTCGGATCCGACCGATCCCCTAATAAAAATACCCATTGCCCAAAAAACGCACAGCCTCCCCCACTCCCAAACATACGCTCTACCACGGCGTTTGCACGGAGGCGCGCGCACCGCTGCTTTACTCGCTGGCGCAGGGTGCGGCAGCGGACACCACTCTCGCACTCGTAGCCGATCCTCGTCGCGCACAAGAACTGGCCGCCGAGGTCGATCGCTATGTCGCATGGTCGCCAGCCGAGACGACACTCGAAGTCCTTTACTTCCCCGAAGACCCGCAGCCCGACATCGACGCGCAGCGCCGCACCGACCGCATCTGCGACCGCCTCGCCGTGCTCAGCTCACTACTCGCCGCGCCGCAGGCCAAGCGCCTGCTCATTGCCACACCCGAAGCGCTGCTCGGGGCCTGCCCGGCTAAGGCCGCTTTTGCGCATCGCCGCCTAACTCTCGAAGTCGGACAGTCACATCCGTTCTCCGAGTTAATCGACACCCTCACCACCGACCTCGATTACGACTCGGAAGCGCTCTGTGAGCAACCGGGACAACTCGCCACGCGTGGTGGCCTGATCGACATTTATCCCTACGACGCGCACTGCCCCTATCGCATCGATTTCTTTGGCGATGAGATCGAAAGCATTCGCAGTTTCGACCCCACCACACAACGCACGCAAGACGAGGTCAGCACCATCCACATCGCCGCCGCTGAAAGCGCCGAGTCGATCCACTCCTGCGAAGGCGCATTACTCGGCTACCTGCCCGAAAGTACCGTGCAATGGACGCTCGAAGATCCCGCTGCGCTCGTGCGCGAGCACCCTTACCGATTTGAGAAACTACCAATATCCCGCTCGCCAAAAGACGTCGCTGGCGCGACATCGCTACAATCTAGTAGCGACGCGACGCGAGTCACGTCGACCGACAGGCCAAAAGACGTCGCTGGCGCGACATCGCTACAATCTAGTAGCGACGCGACGCGAGTGGGGTCGAACCAATTACCCACCCGCATTCGTTCCCTCTACCAAGTCCTCGCCCTGCGCAAGCACTGCGACGCCCTCACCTGTATTTGTGAATTGGATACAGACCCCGAACTTTTCAGGGGTGCTGAGCGCATCGAAATCCATTCCGAGCCAACGGCCAACTACCGCTTCCACACTGACCACGCACAGATCGGCTACGACCGTTTTGAATCCGAGCAAAATGCCCGTTTTAAATTTGAAATCCAGCTCGCCGACTGGGCAAAAGATGGTCTCAGTGTCGTCTTTGCCACAGCGGGCGAGAGCGAGGTGAAGCGCATACAAGAACTCCTAGCCGACAATCCCCTAACCGCCCGCCTCAAGCCGAGCTACGTGCAGGGCACCGTTTCAGGCGGATATGTCCTGCGTCATTCTGCGCCACTTTCACTTTCACTTTCACTCTTCACTGCTCACTCTAAGACAAAACAAGGTTTTGTCTTAGTCACCGACACGGAATACTTCGGGCGCAGCCGCCGCAAAGTCAGCCGGCGCGAAGAGCGCGCCCGCCCCACCATTTCACAAGTCGATCAACTGCTCGACTTCACCGAACTGGCGGATGGCGATCCGCTCGTCCATTTGCAACACGGCGTCTGCCTCTTTCGCGGCCTCACGCAACTGGAGATCCAAGGCGGCACGAAGGAAGTTATCTCGGTTGAGTTTGCCGAGCAGATGACGATTCATGTGCCGCTACAAGAATCACATCTGCTCACCCGCTACGTTGGCCTGACTAAGTCTAGCCCCAAGCTGGCCAAGGTCGGCAGCGCTGGATGGGACAAAACCCGCGCCGCCGCCGAACGTGCCACGCTCGACTACGCGGCTGAAATGCTCCAGCTACACGCCCGCCGCAGCCAAGCTGGCGGCTTTGCTTTTCCGCCCGATCACCCTTGGCAAAAAGACTTCGAGGCCGCCTTCCCTTTCAAGGAAACACCCGATCAGCTGACTGCGATTGAAGTGACCAAGCAGGACATGGAAAATTCGCAAGCGATGGATCGTCTCATCTGCGGCGACGTCGGCTTTGGTAAGACCGAGGTCGCCATTCGCGCTGCACTCAAGGCCGTGCTCGCCGGCAAACAAGTCGCCATCCTGGTGCCCACCACAGTCCTCTGCCAACAGCACCTCAACACTTTCCGCGAGCGCATGGCGCAATACCCGATCATCATCGACATGGTCAGCCGCTTCCGCAGCGCGAAACAAAACAAAGAAAGTATCGCTCAACTCGCCGCTGGCAAGATTGACATCGTCATAGGCACCCACCGACTACTCAGTAAGGATGTTCACTTTCAAGACCTGGGCCTGCTGGTGGTCGACGAAGAGCAACGCTTTGGAGTCAAGCAAAAGGAGCGCATCAAACAACTGCGCGCCGATGTCGACATCCTCACGCTAAGTGCCACACCCATTCCTCGCACCCTCTATCTCGCGATGGCCGGTGCCCGTGCCATGAGCGTGATCGAGACGCCGCCCGTGGATCGCCGCCCAATTGAGACCATCGTCAAAAGCTACGATGAGAACTTGATTAAAAGCGCGATCCAAGCAGAAACGGATCGCGGCGGCCAAGTCTTCTACCTGCACAACCGCGTGGATAGCATTCAAGGCGTGGCCGCGAAGATCAAAGCCATGCACCCGAAGCTCAAGGTGGCGGTTGGCCATGGGCAAATGACCGAAGGTGCGCTCGAAAAAGTCATGACACAATTCGTGGCGGGCAAGTTCGACGTGCTGGTTTGCACCACCATCATCGAGTCCGGCATCGACATCCCGAATTGCAACACACTTATCATCGAAGGAGCCGACCGCTTTGGCCTCGCGCAGCTTTATCAGATTCGCGGCCGCGTGGGTCGCTTCAAACGCCAAGCCTACGCCTACCTACTACTCCATCGTCACGCCGCACTGGTTGAGCAAGCACAAAAGCGCTTGAACGCGCTCAAGCAGCACAATCAACTCGGCGCAGGCTTCCGCATAGCGATGCGCGACCTCGAACTACGCGGCGCGGGCAATCTACTCGGCTCGCAACAGAGTGGCCACATTGCTGGCATTGGCTTCGAGCTGTATTGCCAACTGCTCAAGCAAAGCGTCGCCCGTCTCAAAGGCGAACCAGGTGCCGACCGCATACGCGCCGAAGTGAAGCTCGACTTCATCACCACCGGCGAAGGCGGCCACCGCGCACGCAGCACCACTGGCACCTTCAGCTTCGCGGCGATTAAAGATGCCGAATACGGCAACCGCAAAGGCGAGTTGATCGAAGCCGCCCTGCCCGCCGACTACATCGCTGAGCCGCGCCTGCGGATTGATTTCTACCGGCGCCTAGCCCTGGCCGAAAACAGCGACGAGGTCAACGAAATCGCTGAAGAGTTAGCCGACCGCTTCGGCCAGCGTCCACTCGCGACCGAAGCCCTCATCGCCGTGAGCAATATCCGTATCTGCGCCGAGCTCGCCGGCGTCCGTCGCGTCGAAACGGAGGGCGACCGCCTCATCTGCAAACTCGCCCAAGCCGGTAAGTCTGGCGAGTTCCTGAAATCCGGCACCCGCTTCCCAAGACTCAAAGTCAAAGCCCCACTCAAACGGCTGGCCGAAATACAGACTTTCTTAAAAAGACACCAAAGGGCCGAAAGCAAAGCCTCTCCGTAAATACCCAAATCTCTTTTTATAACCAGACTATAAAATAAAAGACATCAACCAGATGGCACGACAAGAGAGATTTCGCACAAATGCGTTACGCACTTTAGCGTTGCGCTATTCTGCGCAACGCTTACTTTCTGGATTATGAATCCATTCATTTTTGGAAAAATTGTCGAAAAACCGAACTTCTGCACGAGAAAAGCTTTGGCCGACGACCTGCAGGATGCAATCGTAGCTGGCCAGAATGCGGTGCTCTACGGTCGACGCCGAGTGGGCAAAAGCTCGCTTGTTTTGCATACCGCTAAAAAATCGCCGGAACGGCTATTCCTGCTGGTCGACCTCTTTTTCACAAAGGATGCCGCCATGTTTTTAGAGTACTGCACCACAGCACTTTTCACTTTCAATTCGCAACGTACAGGCTTGCTTGAAAAAGGTGTGCAGGCGTTAAAGCGTATTCGCCCTAAAATCGAAATCGACCCACAAAGCGGCACACCGTCTCTCTCGCTGGGTATATCAAGAGATGAGCCAGAAACGCTGCTCAATACCATCGATGATTTCTTCAGCTTTCTCGCTGCGGAATTCAAACCGGATCAGCTAATTGTCTGCTTTGACGAATTCCAAAGTGTATTGGGCTACCCAGACGCTGAACGCCTGTTGGCCAAGATAAGGAGCCAAGTTCAATACCACAAATTTCCCTATATCTTTACTGGTTCTGATCGGTCGGGGCTAAAGTCGATCTTTGCCAATGAAGGCTCCCCCTTCTATAAGTCCGCCCGTGCGATAGAAATCAAATCTGTAGAACGAAGCGATTTTCAGCCCTTCTTGAATCACAAATTTAAAGCTGGCCAAAGAACCCTATCAGACAGTGTATGGGACTCTATTTTCGAGCTAGAAATCACAGGAGACATTCAGCAACTTTGCTCCTCACTCTGGCAATCGAGCGAAGCGGGCACTGTGGTTAATCTAGAGACACTCACTGCCGCTTACGACCGTATTTTCGCGCAGGAAATCGAAGGATTCCGCTCGAGCCTAGGCAATCTTTCTGCACTTCAACTCCGAGTGCTCAAAGCCATCGCTAAATCTGGTATCGCCAACCTTTACTCGCGTGAATCCCAGCAATCCATCCAAGCATCGGCTTCATCTATACGCCGCTCCGTTACAGCACTTACCGAAAAATGGATACTGATCAAAGACCACGACGAAATTTCCTTCAACAACCCGTTCTTGAAATTATTTATAAACGAGAAGCGAATTTGATTCTAAGCAACAATGTATCCTTGGCAACACGCTCGGCGCTTCAACGCCTACCCGCAGTATTTCAAAAAGACTTTTGGCGCACGTGTGCAAAAGGTCTCGATTGACGCGGGATTCACTTGCCCGAACAGGGACGGCACAGTGGCCTATGGCGGCTGCACTTTTTGTGACAACCGCACCTTTAACCCCAGCTACTGCGATCCCGAAAAGTCGGTGACGGAACAGATTACCACCGGCATCCGCTTCCACGGCAAACGTTATCACAACCCGAGCCAATACCTCGCCTATTTCCAAGCGTTCACCAATACCCACGCCCCGCTCGCGCGGTTAAAAGAACTCTACGACGAGGCTCTCAAAGTGCCGCAAGTCATCGGCTTGGTCATCGGCACGCGCCCGGACTGTCTTGATCCGGAGAAGCTGGACTACTTTCAAGAGCTCGCGCAGACGCACACCGTCATTCTGGAGATCGGAATCGAGAGCTGTTACGACGCCAGTCTGAAACGTATGAATCGGGGGCACAGCTACCAACAAGCGGTCGATACGATCTGCGCGGCGGCGGAGCGAGGCTTGCGCGTGGGGACGCACCTGATTCTAGGGCTACCGAACGAGAGCGAAGACATGCTGATCCAGTCAGCCGACCTCCTGTCGGAGCTCCCGATCCATACGGTGAAATTTCACCAATTGCAGCTAATCCACGGCACGGCCATGCTGCGTGACTATGAGAAGAACCCGCAGGACTTTCGTTTTTACAGCTTCGATCAATACTGCGCACTGATGGCGAAAATCATTGAACGCCTAAGCCCTGAGATTGTGATCGAGCGCTTTTTCAGCGAAGCCGCGCCCGAATACAACGCGACGCCCATCCAATGGAACCAACGCAACGATCGGATGCTACAACAGTTTGAACGCTACTTGGATCAAGCGGGCACCTGGCAGGGACGGCTATTTGCCTCGTAAAAAGACTGCTCTAATGCCCAAGCTGCGCCTGAAGCAGCGCTTTCAGTTTCTTCAGATCCAGAGGCTTGGAAATGTAGTCATCAAATCCATCAGACAAACAGTCCTCTGCTGTCCCCACTGCTGCTTGTGCGGTCTGAGCGATCACACACAGATCCGCAGTCTTTGGCATCGCACGAATCTGCTTACAGACCTCAAAGCCCGAAATATCAGGCAACTGGAGATCAAGCAGAACCAGTTGATAGCTTTGCTCCCTAAGTTTGAGAAGCGCACTTTCGCCATTCTCGGCGATGTGATAAGAGTATCCCCATCGGGTGAGCAGCTGCTCCAGCAGATAGGCATTACTTATATTGTCTTCGACGACAAGTATCTCCACGCCCTCAACAGCGCAGAGCTGAGGGTCGCCTAACACCTCGGCTACAGGTGTGGCTAATAACTGTGGCATTTCGCCCCCCGAGAGTTGACGATGCACTGGCAACACGACCGTAAAGCGACTACCGACTCCGAGCTCACTCTTCACCTTGATTTCACCCCCAAGTAGATCGATCAGTTGTTTAACGATCGAAAGCCCCAAGCCCGTCCCTTCAAAGCGGCGACTAATACTGGAGTCCAACTGAGTGAATGCGTTAAAGATCAAAGGAATCTGCTCTGGAGACATCCCAATCCCCGTATCTTCAATATGGATACAGACAGAATCTTCCACCTGCTCACAATAGACTTTAACATATCCATCTTCAGTGAATTTCAACGCATTCGACAACAAGTTCAAAATCACTTGCTTGAGCCGTTTCGCATCCGCCCTGACTGAGACTAGGGAACATTGATCGAGATTGGTCCGCAGTTCTACATCTCGTCCTTTGGCGCTATCCTTAACCAACTCAATGCATAACAAAAGAAGGGGCTGCAACGGCAACTCCTCTAAGTCAACCGTCACATTCCCGCTTTCAATCCTGCCAACATCAAGAATGTCATTAATCAGCTCCAGCAAATGCGCCCCAGAATTCCGGATAATTTGCAGGGTTTCCCTATCCTCTGCATCCTTACAGTCCAGTAGCATGTGTTCACTCATACCAATAATCGGATTGAGCGGCGTGCGCAGCTCATGACTCATCACTGATAAAAATACGCTTTTTGCCTGATTGGCAGCTTCCAGCTCTTGTCCTCGCTCCAGCAGTGCCTGCTGCGCTTCCATGCGTTCGGTCACCAATGTCTGAATCTCCACATAATGCGAAATTTCACCACTTTGACTCAAACGTAGAGGCTCCATCTGGAGATGCACCCAGTAGCGATCCCCTTTGACATCGTAGTATTGAATATCGCCCTCAAAACGAGCAGCTGCACTCACCGCTTGGTGAATCAGGTTGAGAGTCTCAGGATCTGTCTCGGGACCACATAACTTGTCTTTGAGCTGGCAGCCGACAACTGCACTTTCGCCGTAGCCCGTAATCGTCGTAAACGCAGGATTCACTGCCGTGACACAATTTTTCGCATCTGAAAAGATAACCGCAAATTTTGAGCTTTTTAAGGTTTCTGAAAGGAGTTCCAGTTGTTGCTGCTGTTGGATCGTCTGCGAGATATCGTCTTTAATCGCCAGATAATTACTCGTTTGACCCTCTTCATCAATCACTGGGGTAATAATCGCCGACTCCCAATAGAGGCTTCCATCTTTTCGCTTATTCTGAAAATTCCCGCGCCAGACTTTCTGCGCTTTCAGCGTCGCCCACAACTCTTTGTAAAATTGCTGACTCTGCTTCCCAGAATTGAGGATTCTCGTATGAGAGCCGATCAGCTCCTTACGCGAATATCCAGAGCTTAACGCAGCCGCAGGATTTACAAATTCGATAACGCCCTCGGTATCGGTAATCACAACGGACGAGCGAGTGTTGGTGATGACTGTTTCCGTTTTCCTGAGCTGCTCCATCAACTGCACTCGCCTTGAAATATCTCGTCCCGTGGCGAGCAAGCCTCTGACATTCCCATCGTCACCTCGAAGTAATGAGTTGTGCCAGAGCACGGAGATCAGCCCACCGTCACGCTTTTGTAATTTACTGGTATGCCCCTCACGCGTCTCGTCCACTCCCTCAATCAGCGACTGAAACAACATTTTAATTTCTTTGCGCTCTGCCACAGGCAAACACGTCTCGAACCAATCTTTACCAATGAGTTCACCGGAGCCGTAACCGAGCAATTGATGCCCCTGCTCGTTGAGAAATTCAACGACTCCATGCAAATCAAGGATGAGAACAATCTCTGAAACCACCTCCAATAGAGATTCCAGGAGCTTATTCCTACGGGTGAGTTCTTCGAACTTTTGATCATTACTGCTACTTGACGCCATGATTTTTAACAAATGATATTAAGACATTACTCACTTTATCATTCAACTTTCGCTTGAAAGAGCAACTTACTATTCGCTTATTTGTTGGCCGCTGCAAAATTTATTAAAATCGAAGGGCACACAACAAGCGCCTCAACTAGAATCAGCTAAGGATGAGATCGACAGCGTCCCGCCAATACCGCAGCAAGCACGAGTTGCAGCGGGTGATAGACGATCAGCGGCAGTAAGAGTGCGGCTGTATTGAGTTCAAGCGACTCAGGCAGCACGGCAAAGATCGCGGTGGCGAGTGGGAGGCCGGTGGCGAGCGACTTTTCACTGGCACAGAAGAAGGCGGCGATACGCTCGGCTCGGCTGAGTCGTAGCCATTTCGCAGACTGCCAAACCGCGAAACTAATGAGGAGTAGCAGCGCAGCCACTCCGATGACCAAAAGTAACAGGCTATACCATGAGAGGGTATCGAAAAAACCAGAAGCGATGCTACCCGCAAATGCGGCGTAAACGATAAAAAGGATGATCGCACTAATGACACGGCGCACCCACTGCGCAGGAAGTCCGGAAAGACGCTTTATGCAAAGACGCAACAACTGCCCGAGCATCATGGGGAAGACGATCAAGAAGGCCAATTTTGTAAGTAGTGGTGCGAGCGGTAAATCGACGGACTCTCCAGTTTTCAGATAAAAGGCGACCCAGAGCGGCACCACGACGACGGCACATACATTGGAAAGCACGGTGGCGCAAAGCGCGTTCGATGTACGTCCGCCAGCGAGACTGGTAAAGGCGACAGCCGAGGCAATCGTGGTGGGCAAAATGGAAAGCAGGCCGAAGCCCAACGCAAGATCGCCAGGCAAGAAACTCGCGAGGCCAAACAGGCAGAGAATCGTGATCGCAGGAAACAGCAGATAGTTCCAGCCGAGAACGAAAGCTTGCAAGCGTAGTGGTTTGTATCCGGCGGCCAGTTCACGACTAGGCAGCGAAAGACCTTGCACAAAGAAGATAATCCAGACGCCGAGCTTGGTCGTCCATTCGGGGCGTAGGAAGCCGCCTATAGTGCCAGGCTGGGGGAAAAAGATGGCTAGCAAAACGACGCCGAGTAGGCAGAGCGTGAAGCCGTGTTTGCGATAGGCGGGGATGATGGAGACACTCATTTCAAGGGAATACGAATCGGCCACTCGTAGCGCGAGCGGACGGCTTGAGCATTGCGCATAGGCGCAGAAAAGCGGGAGCCTTCCGCCATGCGCTTGGCGGCCTCGACAAACTCTTTGTGCGAGTAATCGATCACCTTTTGCACGGAGATACGCCCATCAGCCTCGACGTAAACTAAAAGGCGGACAAAGCCCTCGCCGCGACCGCGTGGTGAATTTGGCGGATAGCTAAAACGGCCTTCGCGCACGAGATGGGGAATTTCGTCGAGCTCGCCGAAGCCGAAGAGTTTTTCTAACTGACCGAGCGACTCGGTCGAGAAGTCGATACCGATCCCAATGTCCAAGCTCAGATCGCCCCCCGTGCCAGGGTTAAGGGCGACCTCTAGTTGCTCCAGAGTAGGCATGGAAGGCGGCATTTTCAGCTCAGGCGGCGTGGGCTCTTGCTGCTTAACTAGTGGTGGAGGTGGATCTTCCAAGAGAGGGGGCGGGGGCGGCATGGCCAGCTCGACTGCTTCGATCGTCTCGATTTGATCACGCTGGGGCTGCATAATTTGCGTCAACGGCACGAGTAGCATGATCAACAAGGCCACCCCACAACCAAGCAAGAGGCTAAGCCCCGTGCCGGACGATGTGTTTTGAGGTGGAAGGAGTGTAGGCATTCGCGATGCGCACACTTAAGTGCCGCAAAGCAGGCTTTGTCAAAGTCCGAGCGACCCGTTAAAGCAACGAATCGAGTTCGTCATTCACGCGTTGACCGCGTTGCTCCACTTGCTCTTCGCCATACTCAACCACGCCGAGGACAACTTGCGCGCCAAAATAGGCACCAATCGCAGCTGAAGTGGCCACTATGTAGATAAAGATGCTCACACCCGCGGAGAGATCCAAGATACGCTTGGCGATGACCCAAACCGAAAGAAAGACAAGAAGCCCGAAGCCGAACCAAGGAATGATTGGGGCGGCCCAGTCTTGATCGACCATGGGCACGGCATGCAGCTCAGCGATTCCGTAGGCGAACAAGCCAATCGCAAAAGGCAGGACGAACGCAAAAAAGGCAGCAAAAATCCCACGTTTAGTCGAAAACATGGCCATGAATATACGCGCAACGATAACCCATGTGAGCACACAAATACCCACTACTATATTAAAGCTCGGAGTGCCCACTTGATAACCAAATATTGCTTCAAGTAAACGCACCACTGAGTCTATGACTGGGGACGGCATACTGATAACAAAACCTTATTTGGCTAAAAAGCGACACTAATCAGCTAAAAGGCACCTCTGGGAACCTTTTCTAAAAACGCACACCTTGACAGTCTCACGCCACACTGACAACAAAGACGTTTTTTCTTAACCAAACATACCCATGGCATCACCTACAGACGTTCGTAAAGGCAAAGTCCTCAACTACCAAAACAGTCCGCACCTCGTGCTGGATGTGCAACACCGCACCCAAGGCCGCCAGGCTGGCTTCATGCAAGTCACCATGCGCAACCTAAGCTCGGGCGCGAGCACCACCACCAAGATCCGCACCACGGACAGCGTCGAGATCATGCACACCGACATGGTGAAGCTCGAGTTCAGCTATATCGACCCAGACGGTTACCACTTCATGGAGCCAGAGACCTTCGAGGATGTGATCCTCGACGAGGATCTGGTCGAAGATGCCAAGGACTTCCTGGTAGAAACACAGGTTTACAGCGTCCTGCACGTGGACGACAAACCGATTTCGATCGACCTACCCGCCTCCATCGAAATGAAAGTCATCGAATCCGCCGAAGGCGTGAAAGGCGACACCGCCAGCAACGTGCAAAAGCCCGCCACACTGGAAACCGGCCTGACCGTTCAAGTGCCGCTCTTCATCAAAGAAGGCGAAACCATCAAGGTAAACACCGCCGACCGCTCCTACGGTGGACGCGCATAGTCGAAAATACAGCATATGTTTAAAGAGCCATCCCAACCCCTTCACGAGACAGATCCGGCACTTTCCTCAGCACGACTTTACCCCTATTTCTTGGAAGACGGCGAAGACTTCGCCTGCGTCCTGGTTCTCCCAGGCGGTGGCTATAGTAACGTCAGTCACCAAGAAGGCCCGCCAGTCGCTGCTTGGCTCAACTCGATGGGAATCTCTGCCGCCGTGCTGGAATATTCCGTCAGTTCCAATGAAGGCCTCGGCACCTACCCAAAGCCACAGCAGCAAGCACTCTACGCCATGCGCTGGCTACGTGCCAATGCCGCGGAACTCAACATTAACCCGAACAAGATCGGCGTAATCGGCTTCTCTGCGGGTGGACATCTTGCCGCATGCGTCTCCCATGGATTTGATCGCAGTGAGTGGTTGCTGGATCCCGATGCATGCCTCGAAAACGTTTCGGCTCGCCCAGACGCTTCGATTCTCTGCTACGCGGTGCTGAGTTCCTTTTCGATCTACATGCACCGAGGCAGCATGGAAAATCTGTTCGGAGAGCAAGTAGCTCCGGACATTCAAAAAACAGTCTGCTGGGAAGATCATGTGCACCCGGAAGCACCGCCGACCTTCCTCTGGCATACTGCGGAAGATAACTGTGTTCCCGTCGAAAATAGTTACCAAATGGGCATCGCCTTGCAAAAAGCGAACATCGCGCACGAGCTCCACGTATTTCCAAAAGGTAACCACGGTCTAGGGCTCGTCAGCATCGGCGATCGCCGTCAAGGTTCCGCCGAACAATGGCGTCCACTAGCAGAACTTTGGTTTCGCGAGCTAGGGTTCTAGCTGCATCGTATTTTTTATGATCAATCACGATTTCAATAGGCCTAATCATTTTAGTGAAGATTACTTTTGCGCCAACAGAAGTCGATGGTTTACAATCCGGCGGCGACCTCACGGTGCGTCTCTTGGACGATTCCAACCACAGTCTGCGCATCTTCGAGCATCTGTACGCTGTAGGCCTTCTGAATGCCTACATAGCCCGGCGTATTAATGAACCGATTCCCTTGGCGAGCTAAACCCTGTTGAACTTTTTCTTGATGCTTAAGGGTGACTGCCTGAAGCCCCGTAGATCGGCTGCGTAGCCACTGCTTCAGCGTAGCATCCGTCAAGCTTTGCAAAGCCATTTGCTGAGTACTTACATCCGAAATCGCAGCCACCATCACCATCGGGAGTTCGTCGATGAACCGCATAGTCTGAAGGATCAGCCGGTTGCTGCTGGCGAATTTGCCCATGTCTACAGCCATCCATTCGATGTCGCGATCCAAGCGGACACCGACGCGGCGCCCGTCTTCGAAGGCGCTGCCCTCTACGATTTTCTCGTGATCAGGGAAGTATTCGATCAGAGTCGCCACACCGATCACCTCATTCGACGCATTCAAAATCGGGCTACCACTATTGCCACTGACAAACTTAGCCGTCGTTTCGATCTCGGTGGCATTCAGGCCGGAGACTTTACCCGGCAGCACGGTGATACGCCCCGCTCCGAGGCTGTTACCGAGCACTTTGACCTTTTCCTGCAAAACAGGTGCTGCCCGAAGCTGTACTCGATCATGATCATCACAAACATGCACGTAGTAGCCTGCATCTGCCGAAAGAACCAAAGGATAAGCAGTGCCTTTTTCGAACTCATAAACGAGATCCCTCGCATACGATTTAGCCAAAAACTCACTCGAGCGGACGGAAGTCTGCGAAGCGACCAGCTCTAGCTGAAGACAGAGATTACAGAGCAGGAATGCTAGAAGAGTCGCTTTCATAAGAGGATAGGCCTAATGCCTGAAATGAAAAGCACTCCTCTTCTCTCGGTCAAATGAATAGCAAATAATACGAGATGAAAGTTCCGAACCTAAGGTGCGGCTGCGCCGCATCGCCACGATGGGTGAAGCCTACGGTGTGCCCGTCGCCCCGCACAATCCGAACGGCCCCCTCAGCACACTCGCCAGCGCACACGTCTGCGCCACTATCCCCAACTTCTTCCGTTGCGAGTTTATGCTCAATGATATACCGTGGCGTGATGAAATCATCGATCATCCACTTGATATTCGAGAAGGCTTCCTCCATCTATCCGACCGTCCCGGCTTGGGTGTCGATCTAGTCGTCGAAGAAATGGAAAAGCACCCCGGAATTCGCGGCATGAAAGAAAAAGAAAACTTCTACGTCTAGGCCGGAAAGTCACACTTTTAAGGCTGTTGAAGTAGCACCCTAGTGGCTTATTTTTCGACACTTTTCAGTGCACCCGAAGCATACTCCTGTCGCGTCTTCCCATCACTTTATCACAAAATTATTATGAAACCAAAAGTACTCATCACCAATTTAGTTCCTGAATCGCACCTTGAGCCACTGCTCGACTGCGCCGACATTATCTACGGCCCAGGGGGCGGCGCGACGATGCCTCGTGACGAAGTATTGGCGCTCGCGCCAGAACTGACCGCAATCATCAACCAGCACGAGTTAACCATTGATGATGAATTGCTCGCAGCGGGTCCGAAGCTTAAGGTCATCGCCAACGTGGCGATGGGTTCCAACAATATGGATATGGATGCCCTCCAACGCCGGGGCATCTGGGCGACCAATTGCCCCCACAATTTCAGCGGTGCCACTGCCGACCACACGCTAGGCCTGCTCTTAGCTGTCGCACGTCGAATCAGCGAGGCCGACCGCTACGTCCGCTCTGGTAATTGGCCAGTCGATGGTTTCCAGCCCGGAGTATGGGATGGCCTCCTTCTCGAAGACCGCACAATCGGCATTATAGGTTTTGGTAAGATCGGCCAAAACGTAGCTAAGCGTGCTGAAGGCTTTGGCATGAAAGTCATCTTCACCGACATCGCGCAGACGGACGACCCACGCTGCCGGACTCTAGATGCCTTGCTCGCCGAAGCCGATGCGATCAGCCCGCACCTCCCCCTGACACCGCAAACCAAGCACCTCTTCAACGACGCGACCTTTGCCAAGATGAAAGATGGCGCAATCCTACTTAACCTCTCGCGCGGCCCCGTGGTGGAAGAAGCTGCCCTCGTGCGTGCATTGGAATCGGGCAAACTGTTCGGAGCCGGCCTCGACGTGTTTGATGACGAGCCGCAAGTCCATCCCGGCCTGAATGCCTTGCAAAACGTCGTGATGACACCCCATGTCGGCGGCGGGACGAAAGAGACCCGCAAAGCCGCTCGCCTGCTTTGCGCACGTAATATCGCAGCGGTGCTCGAAGGACAGGCACCCGAAACCCCGATAAATAAAATCTAGCAACGCAACTCGCCTGACCGCCTAACTGGAAGAGCGCAGAGGGGAAGCAGTTCCCGCCTCCGCTACGTCCCTTCTGCCATCAGGCTGCAAGTGTTCGCAAACTTAATGCCTTGTCGGCGATCCGGTTAATATTCAGAGTCGGAATGTCTGGACGACCAAATGCGACTATATACCCATACCCTAAATCATCGATCAAAAGCCTTATTACTTGCTGCGCTAGTTAGCTTGCCCGTCAGTGCTAAGCCTGTGACCTCACTAAACGACCTCGTTTTGGGTGGGTCTAGGTGCAAATCGATTTCCCTCTAACTGTGGAGGATTTCCGATCTTGTAGGCTCGGTTTTGTTAGATCGTGGTGGGGTCGATGCGCACACTGATTTGTTCCTTTCTGGTGAGTTGGTTGATGCCGAAGTGTTTGTCGAGGTATTTGAAGTCGTTTTCTTGGATCCAGCGGTTGAAGATCAGGTGCACGCTTTCATGGACGGTGGATGTATTCGAAGTGGTAGGGGCGGTGGTCGCGTGCGTTGTTGCGCTGGCGGTTGAAGGTATGAGAGCCATGGGTGCCTGCGGCCTTGTGCTGATTGGAGAGGGTTTCCCACGGTGTGTCGTTGGCGACTTGATGGCTTGCACACTTGATGATGCCCCCGAGAGCGGCGAGGAGCCAGAAGCCAGCGGTTCGGTAACAACGTTTGAGCAGAAGTAGAATACAGACCGCGCTGGCGAAGCAGATATTCACAAAGGAATCACCTAGTTCTGTCACGGCGACAAAGAAGTGGTCGGCCCAGACGTTTCTCAGATTTTGTAAAAAATGATAGAGCGCCTGGTCGGCCAGAACCAACGGGTCTTTGGCCAGCACGTCTTGTAATATCCCTAGAAAGCCCCATGTGCTCGCGACAAAAAGCAGCAGTAAGATAATGAAAAAGAACTCTTCCCCATGCCGAAAGTGCAGGAGACGTGCGGCGCAAAGCTTGAACCGTCCTGGTTTTGCTTGGTCGCCAGCTTCGTATAGATTCGTATTTCTGAGAGCGCGGATCCAGGCTGTGCCGTGTTTGCGCAGGAAGCGATGTAGTCGGTGAGTGAATACAACAAGGCAATAAGCTAAAGCTTGATGGTTTGAAATAGAGTCTAACATCGCTCATAGCTTTCTGGCCTTCACGTTTCATAGATAATAATATCTGTGCTACTCAGGTCGACATTGACAGTGAATTTAGAGCCACTTCCCGAGGCAAGCCTGATGGTGTACTTCGTGGTTTCAAACTCGTCGATAAACTCAGTTGAAAGCGTTGTCGCTCCAGTCGCCTCTTCAGCGGCTGCGATGGCGATGGCTAGCCTTGCAGGTGATTTGGCAAAGGCGTGCCGTTCAGCAAAATCTTCGTTCTCTATATTATCAGAGTCTCCAAATATAAAGGCACCCAAGCTGCTGAGGCCGACCAAGAGGGAAGCGGAAATAAATCTGCGAGTTTTCTTCATAATATTTGAATTGGTCTTTAAGCTTACCAAAATCAAGATGATAGAATCATGAGAAATTGAATAACCTCAAAACTCTGTTTGGGGGTGCCGAGACGGGCCTAACTGTCTCGCCGTTTCGCTCCAACAAGAACATCAAGCAGCGCGTGCAGTTTCATCTCGGTCTCGCGCATTTCCTTCTCTGGGTCAGAGCCTTCGACGATGCCGGCGCCCGCATAGAGACGTGCTTGCTTACCCTCGATCAAGGCAGAGCGAATACCGACAATCATTTCGCCTTCGTTCAGATGGTTAAACCAGCCGATCACACCCGCATAAAGTCCGCGCTCGAGTTGCTCCAGCCCGGCGATACAGGGCACGGCTTTTTCACGCGGGGAACCACCGACGGCAGGAGTCGGGTGCATTTCGGGTAAAATATCAAGTAGGTGCACCGACTCGCCCACCTCGGCTTCAATCCGCGTGCGCAGGTGCTGGACATTGGCCAAGGGCAAAAGACGCGGCCTGGCCTCGGCTTGTCCCTGCACGCCGGCTTTTCCCAAGCGACGCAGGATCGAGTCGCGCACACAAATATGCTCATGCAGGTCCTTCTCACTTTCGAGAAGTTCGCGGGCGTATCTGGCATCCTCGCTGGCAGTCTGGCCACGGGGTGCGGAACCGGCGATGGCTTCCGTCAACAAGTGACCATCTCTAATTTGCAAGAGCCGCTCGGGCGTCGCACCAATAAAACTGCGCGCATCGCCTCCGCTAAAGGAAAAGGTAAAGCATCCAGAGAAGCGTTCGCGCAGCCGGTTGAGCGCATCCAGCGGTTGCCAGGGGCGATCCGCTTCGAGCGCGATGCCGCGAGCAAGGACGATCTTTTCATACCTGCCCGCTTTAATCGCTTTGAGTGCTTGAGCGACGGCTTGCGGATACACATCAGGGGCAAGTTCGCGGCGCTGCAGCAACTTCGGTTGTTCGGCAGTTTCGGATAGCTCGGAATCGGGTGCGTAGTCGAAGGCACCAAATTTGCGATAGGCTCCCCAAACACGCAGCACGAGACCGTCGATATCCGTATCCGCTTCAATCTTCAGATTGGCCACCGCACCATAACTACCACGCGAGCGCGACACCTGCCAGCGGGGCAGGAACACCGTCGCAGCGGGAAAGGCGGCATCTTCGCTGACCGAATCATCGAAGGTAAACGCAGTAAAAAAGTGCGGCCCGGTGAAGGCCTCACTGAGATCGCCGACTGCGATGGTGTTTTCCAATATCTCTGCGGCAAAGGCTTTGACCTGCGCGAAGCGATCCGGCCCATCGAAGCGCGCCTGCACCACCGCTTCGGCCGCGGCCACCGCCTCATCGTCCGAGGCGCGCTCGATGTAGCAATGCAGCTCCCCCGGCTCGTAAATCGACTGGAGCACCGCCAGCGGCGCAATGTGCTTCACCGCCAGCGAAATGCTCGCGATCTGAAAATGCCCCTTATCCCGAGCCGCCTCTCGGCAGCCCTCTAAAAATTGACGCAGTGCCCGCTCATCACGCTCGGGCAACATACTGGAGGGAATAATCTGCATCCCGAGGAGGAAAACCAAGAACCCCGAAACCGCAACCTCTGTCTTATCCGTCTTAATCATAATCTTACTCGTAATCCTAATCACCCGCGTCAAAAAATCGTAGGGGCGTCACTTGCCGTGTCCTGCGTAGCTCGAAGAGCGACACGGGGTGACGACCGCCACCCGTCCTCCGAAGCTCGAAGAGCATAGGGGGGGCCCAGCCGATCCGGTGCGGTCTTCACAAGTGAAGCCCCTACGCCTAAACGCCAGCCCGAAGGAGGATTAAGTTAAAGAGTAAGATTATGATTAAGAATTTACAGCGCCCCACGGATTCTATCGTAGCACGCTGGCGATAGCCAATGTGACACCCATGCTAAGGCCAACGCGTAACACTGACTATCGTCAGCGTTCTACAAACTCCTTCCCCGGAGCCGATGGGCGGGGCCGATGGGGTCAAACGTTGAATCGTGAATTTCTAGTTTCGTATATCGACACATTTATGCGTTATCACTGCCCATGACGTGGGCGCCGAGCACCCTGAGGGCATGACACAAGCACCCTTCGGGCATACACCCGCACACTACCTTTTCACAGAGGGCAATCGCAATGGTTCGAGCCGAGGACACAGCTTAAACTGTTTCAAACATCTGATTAAGCCGCGTCTGCCACTCTTCCTCGGCAATCACTTCAAAACGCATGTGTTTGTGCTTCATCTCAGGGGCGAATTCAGTCAGGGTACTCTGTTTTGCTAACTCCGTGCACCGACTAAAAACACTCCGTTTGTAGTCGGTGTCTTCATTCTTCAAATGCGTGCCTTTAGTTTCCACCACATAGATGCGACTGTAAGGCTCCTCTTTCACTTCGGTATGATCCGAAAGGGTGAAAATGAAATCCGCATAAATGCGCTCCCGCTTCCAGCCTTGCACGCGGTAATCCTTGCGTGGCGCATTCCGGAACCAGAAGAAAAGTTCCTCTTGGTCTTCCATATAGGAGGCCACCGCGTTTTCAAGACCGTTAAGATCTTCCTCAACAACAGTCTCAAACAAATTCATTTGAAAGAGTGTCCCGTTCTCACTGAGCGCTCTACGTGCTTTCGATGGAATCTTCCGCTCGGTAGGCAATCGATTGAAATTCCAATTCTCGGTCACTACCATGAAGCGCATCGTGTCGTTTTTCAGTAGCTCTTCAAACACTCCATGCGCCAAGCGATCACGCTCTTTCGCAATCATTTCGCGCATATGCTCCAAAATGAAAACAAAGTTGTCCGAAACTACTTTACGTGAATGCTTCGCCAGATAGCGCTCGAAAACAACTCTTACCATTTCATTGCCGCGCCATGGATTCGGGCAAACGTCAACCAAGTGACAGGCCGCAAATGCGTAATCGAGCTCTTCCTCAGCGCTGTGTATGGATTCAACTGCAAACTCCGGATCGTCCTGCAAAATATTCTCGTCCAAGCCTAGACGTATACGCCCATGAAGCACATCCTTCCGTAGCGTCAGATCGCAGGCTACCGTCGGGTCAATCTCCCCCCATGGCACCCGCGCCAGAATGTCGGTTTCGTAATGAACGGGTCGCCATTCGGATCCATCGCGGATCATAAATGCGGGCAAGATCAAGCGACGGGCTTCGTGCTTATATTTTGCCTGCACCTCATGCACTTCCAGCGGCCCCAAATCTGGCCGTTGACCGTCAAGCGCGATCATTCCTTGTAAATCACCGAGACCTTCCAGTCCAAAACCCTTGCGAATGTCCTTCAATAAATCACTTCCCTTGCGCTTAAAGGAATATACATAACTTTCATCCAGCGCCTGATTTCCCGTCTTCCGCGCATACGGTTGACGCAAGATCCGCCCGACGAGTTGAGTTAAGGCCGTCTTTGAACTCGGATTAGTCAAAATCGCCAAGACATACGCGAAGGGACAATCCCAGCCTTCCTGCAACGCCGACTTCGTAATAATAAAGCGTATCGGGCAATTCTCAGACATGAGTCCGCCCACGTCATCGATCTCCTTGAGCTCATCCTTCTCACTGCTCTTAATTGCAATGTGCTCCGGTTGAATATCCGCGTGAGTGAGTAAATACTCCTTCACCTCTTCAGCATGAATAAAATCTTTCTTTCGTTGGTCACGCCCCGTCCGCTCTACTTGGATCACACAGATCGGACGGATGTAGGTATTATCGACCCCGCGTTGACGCTCGGCTTCTTGCTCCAACTTCGCACGCTTCTCGACTGCCGCGAGTAATGTATCCTTCCAGCGTTTGCTTCGCGCCCTCGCTGTAGGCCTTGTGCCCTTCGTCCAAAATAATCAAGGGCTTCAAAATTCGTAGCGTATTGCCCAAGGAGGTCTTCACCTGCTTGCCCCAGAAACCTATTTGCTTTTCAAACACATCCAGGTTTGGAATCGCATCCAATAAGGCCTCTTGCGCAACACGATCATCCTCACGCGGGAAAAAGCGATCAAAGCCACCGCTATCGCGAAACATACGCAGCTGATCCTTGGTCTTCCGATTCGCTGCGGGCAACATAAGCAGCAACACGCATAAATGATCTTCTACATCAGCGGGGCCGAAACCATTCGTCTTCTCCAAAATCAAAGTCCTCCCCGCTGAGGCCATATCCAGTTGCTGACGATATGGATGATCACGATCTTTCAGTGCTCGTAACGTTTGAGAATAAATCTGCGTTGTCGGGACGACCCACAGTACCAGTCCACGCTGATTATGCCGGTAATGCGTATTAACCAAATCAATCACTCGGGTCGCTAGAAGCGTCTTGCCACCGCCAAAACTTTAAAGGCTTAGGAGTCTTAAATAGCTCTGAAGTCTGACATTCAGGAAACAATTTTTTAAGTTCATATTTGGCGTTTCTATTATGGCCAGTATCTTCAATATCACTCCACAAATTGGAAGGCGCGAGACCACTCTGATCTTTGAGGTAAGTCTTCCGAATCAAACGAGAACCATCGGCTGAAAAAATAATTTTCCCGCTCTCGACCATTTCTGACATTGTATCTCTCTTCCAACGCCAGCCATTATTTGGTGGTTGAATCATTCTTCCAGTTGGAGACTCTACCTCATATCTAAGATTTTCCCGTGGGTTAGGTGATGATAAGTTCCCGGCAAACCAAGGTCCATTAGGATCATTGTCTGGATTTTTATCTACTGAAAATTGTTTCGCATCATGATTTGAGAAGTCAGATGAGCGCCAAGCAACACTTGCGACAAAGTTCCCTTCACTCTTGGGACTGGAAACAATCGAGCAAGTTGCCGGCCATCCCATATATGGAGCTAGTTGGGAAGGTTTTGCCCTAGAAACACTGCTAGCGCAATTACCATGGCCAGCGACTGCCCACTTCTATCGCACGTCCGCAGGTGCGGAAATCGACCTCGTGGTCGAAAGACCTGACAGAAGTATCTGGGCGATCAAAATCAAACGTGGCCTATCAGCCAAATTGCAGCGTGGATTTTACATCGCATGCGAAGACCTCAAACCAGCTCAATCTTTCGTAGTTCATTCCGGAGAAGATCGCTATCCGGTAACAAAAGCAATTGAGGCGATTGGGCTGAGAGAACTTTCAGAGCTATTGCGCGCAGAAGGAGCCTAGAATCCCAAGACTTTCAAGCTGGGCACACGGGTGAATTCCGAGGTATTACGAGTCACCACAGGATGGTCATATGCCAAGCCTGTTGCAGCAATCCACAGGTCGTTTTGCCCAATCATTTGGCCATTCTTTTTTAGGTAGCGAAAGACCGCGCTATAATGCCAACTCACCTCGGGCGTGACCTCGAGGCATGGAAAAAATCCCACAAATGCCGCCCAAGTTTTTCGGTCCCTCATACTGTCACCGCAGGCGATCTCACCAGCAATGACTGGTGTGATAACCAAAGGCGATCCAGCATGAGAAAGCAGAAACTCACTCGCAGCCCCTTGCACCTTTCGCCGACGCTCCCTTTCGAGATGAATCAAAAAATTACTGTCGAGAATCATCGTGTTCTACCGGTTTCCTGTTCGACCTCGTCCCAAGGGCTTGTCGCGACGGGTGGATCTTCAGGAAGTGCGGCCAAGGCGTCTTCAAGCGAAATACCATCGTCTGGGAGGTGCGCAAAGAGCTTATCCAAATGCTCTAATAACTCAGAGCCAGTCGGAGTCGGCACCTCAAAGTGAGTGCGTCGAATCACCTTAGAAAAAGAATCTCGCGGGCCTGTCTTAGCCCTCGACAGCTTTTCATAAGCATCGAGCTCGATTGAAATAGTCTTCGTAGCCATACACAGACCATGCATGTATTCAGTGTGATTGTCAAGGCCTGAGAGGATTAAGTTTAAGAGTAAGAGTAGGATTAAGAATTTGCCCCGCACGCTCTTCTAACTTCTAAGTTCTTAATTCTAACTTCTTACAAAAAATGTCTCAACTCCCACCCATCGATTTCAAAGCCGAACTCAACGACGAGCAATACGCTGCCGTGACCGCCCCGCCGGGGCCTGCCCTGGTGCTGGCTGGTGCGGGCTCGGGCAAGACCCGCACCCTCACCTACCGCGTGGCCTACCTCCTGCACCAAGGCGTGCAGCCCTACGAAATTTTGCTGCTTACCTTCACCAATAAAGCCTCCCGCGAGATGCTGGAGCGCGTTGAAGATCTCACCGGTATCGGGCGCCGCTACCTCTGGGGCGGCACCTTCCACAGCATCGCCCAGCGCATCCTGCGGGTGCACGGCGACCTTGTCGGCCTCAAGCGCAACTACACCATCCTCGATCAGGGCGAGGCGGAAACAATTCTCAAAAACGTCATTCAAGCGATTGACGGCAAGTTCATCAAAACCAAGAACAACCCGAAGCCAAAGGTCATCGCCGACCTCATCAGCTACGCACGCAACACTTGCCGTCCCCCACGCGAAGAGGCCGACGAGCGCTACCCCTTCCTCGACGGCATGGCTGCCAAAATCGACAAATTTTTCAAGGGCTACATGCAGGCGAAGCTCGATCAGCAAGTGGTCGATTACGACGACCTGCTGGAATACTTCCTCAAGCTCTTGCGCGAGCAACCGGAGATTCGCCAACAGTATCAAGACCGCTTTAAGCACATCTTGGTCGATGAGTTTCAAGACACCAATCGGCTGCAATCAGAAATCGTCGATCATCTGGCGGGGCACCACCAAGTCATGGCCGTGGGCGACGACGCGCAGTGCATCTACACCTGGCGCGGCGCGGACTTCGACAACATCATGCGCTTCGAAGATCGCCACCCCGGCGCGGAGATTCATAAAATCGAAACCAATTACCGCAGCTCGCCCGAGATTCTGGAATTCGCAAATGCAGTGCTCAGCGCACAACCCGCCGGCCTCGGCTTCTCTAAAGAGCTGCGGGCGATCAAGCCCTCGGGTGAGCGTCCCTACTTCGTGCCCGTGATGGACACGCGTGGACAGGCCAAATTTATCATCGAGCGGATCGAAGGCCTAATTGACGAAGGCCGCAACCTCTCCGACATCGCCATTCTCTATCGTGCCCACTTTCAAGCGATGGATCTACAAATGGAACTGACCCGCCTGAACATTGATTACCAGATCACCAGCGGCGTGCGCTTCTTCGAGCAAGCCCACATTAAGGACTTCACCGCGCAGCTGCGCTTCGCCTCCAATCCGGGCGACGTGTCCGCCTTTGCTCGTTTCACTTGCCTGCTACCGAAAGTCGGCCCCAAGACGGCCGAGCGCATTCACAAATTCACCCGCGAACGCGCGGCCAAACTGGAGAAGAATTTTTTCGACGTGCTCATAACGGAAGAAGTGCTCAAGAAAGTGCCCAACGACGCCAAAGAAGAATGGCCGTCACTCGTCGAGACGATGCGCGAAATTTCTACCGCGCTGACCGAGAAATCACCCGAAGAAATTATCCAACTCGCACTCGACGGCTGGTACAGCAGCTACATTAAAGAGATCTACCCCAACTGGACCGACCGCGCCGACGACTTACAAAGCCTGGTCAGCTTCGCTGGCCGCTTCGAGACGATGGAAGAGTTGCTCGCACAACTCGTACTCCTCGCCTCCGAGAGCAACGAGCGCAGCCCCGAAGAGCAGCAAAACTGCTTACGCCTCACCACGATTCACCAAGCCAAAGGCTTGGAGTTCCCCGTCGTGTTTGTGATCGGCCTGGCCGATGGCACCTTCCCGCTCAAACGCGCGATTGACGAACAGAATCTCGAAGAAGAACGGCGCCTTTTCTACGTCGCCGTGACCCGCGCAATGGAAGAGCTCTACATGAGCTACCCCATGCTCAACCATCAAGGCAACCAAGTCATGCGCTTGAACCCGAGTCGCTTCATTCAGGAAGTCGATCCGAGTCGATACGAGACGCTACGAGTGGCGCCTGCGCGGCGGTATTGAGGTAGCGCTGACTGGCTTCAGTCAGCACCGTTAGTAGTGACGGCCTAGGATACCGTATCAAGCGTAGTTTTGAACCACGGATAAACACGGATGAACACGGATTTCCATAACCCGCAGCTCTACGACCTAAGCGCGGTTTTTTTCAACCGCAGATTCACGCAGATACACGCAGATTTCACGACGACCTGAATTGTCTTATCTGCATGAATCTGCGTCCATCTGCGGTTGGACATTGCGCTTGAGCGGGTCACATCGTCCACCAGCGCGACTTCGAAGCCGTTTTTGGCGATTTGCCTGAACTCGCGAAATTATAAATAGCCTGTGTTTTGTAAAGACCCCGACTGGCCTGAGCAAGCTCAGGCGCTACGTTTGCTAATGAAGGATCCCCGTCGTGAATAGCCGTGTCGATCTAGTTGAGTTTACAAAATCGCCTGAAAAACGTAGCGCGACGGTTGTTAGCCCTAAAAGTTACCGCCGAAAACAGAAGCTTACTTCCTGCGGCGAGCGAACACACAGACCACACCAGCAAATCCGAAAACTAAAGCGTAAACACTCGGTTCCGGTACTGGTGTGAATTCATACTGCAAAGTCGCTGTCCCCGCGTCGAGACCCACCGATACTTCCGCAAACGCTGAGTTAATATTTTCGAGTCTGAGGTCGGTCATCTCCAATTGTATAAAAGGTCCAATATTAAGGCCATTCACAAATCCGGTTCCGATAAAATCGTCAGCTACAAAAAAGGACGAGGTAGCATCGAGGACACCAGAAGTCACATCGGAGTTCCCGAAGGCAAATCCGCCGAATTCACCAGAGGTAGAATCATCATAAAACAACCCGAATGAAGAGGTGTAATCGGAAGGGTTCAAGTCCTCGCCGCCTACAGAGCTGAAACCTCCATTGTCGAATGCAAGTGCGTAATTGAAGGGGCTTCCAGTGGGATTGTAGCCAAGTGATGCCTGTAGAACAGTCAAAGCCGCTTCACCGAGACTAAGTGAGAATAGCTGGCTGCTATCAACAAGATCATCCGTTTCAACGCGGATATCGAAAGTCATCCGAATTTCAGCTGTGAACAGAACGCGCGTTAAAGTGCCCAGGGAAGGATCAAACTTTGCAAATGTTGATAAAGATTCGCTGCCTGAGGCGATAATTCTATTGCCATCTAGATTCGTATAAGTTCCGTCCGATATCGCGCTGAAGTTTGCAGATTGGATGGGAGTGAGTGCGGAAAAGCCGTGGCTTGCGAGCCCAGCAGTCAGTATTAGAGCGGATACGTGTGTTTTAGTGATCATGGTCGGTTATTCGGGTTAGTTGCTTTGGGTTGGTTATTAGACTTTCTACAAAATTCAATAAACTCGTCTGTTGGGGATTCCCAGCGTTTTTTATACCAATTTAACAAATCGCGTCCACCTCGGCGATCCACTTTGCTCGGGTGACACCATCCACCAGTGCCACTTCGAAGCCGTTTTTGGCGATTTGCTTGAGTTCGGTGTTGGTGAAATTGAACCCTGCGCTGAGGGCGGCGTATTCATCTTCGACGGTGTTGCCGAAGGAGAAGGGATCGTCGGTGCTGAGGGTGCAGCGGAGGCCGCGGTCGAAGAATTTTCGGATGGGATGATCTGCTAGCTGATAGATGACGTCGAGCTTGACGTTACTGATCGGGCAGACGTCGAAAGTGGCTCCGCTTTGGATGGCGAGTTCCACCACGGCCTCGTCATCGATTGCCCGGATGCCGTGCTGAATACGTTTCGTGCCGAGCACTTCGATGGCTTCGCGCACATGGGCGGCGGGGCCGAACTCGCCGGCGTGGGCTTTGGTTTCGAGGCCGTGCGCACGGGCTTTTTCCCATAACTTAACCGTCCACGCCTCGAGTGGCAAATATTCGACACCGTGGAGGTCGATCCCAGCGAGACCGTCCCACGTGACGCACTCTTCGAGCACAGGCGCGAGGAGCTCGTTATAGCAATTACGCGCCATGCCCATAAAGACGCGCACTTCGAGACCTTCGGGCACTGCGGAGCGAATGGCGTTGACAATCTCAGGGCCGGGAATGCCGAGGAACTGGATCATGCCAGCGTGGAAGGAGGTCTCCACATAGCGCACGTTCTGCGCAAGGTGCCCGGCAAAGATCACTTTGGCGGCTTCATAATAGCGCTCTGGCGTGGTGAACCATTGCACGGCGTGGTCGATCAGGTGCGCTTCGAAGTCTTCAAAACACTTCCACTTAAAATCGGATGCCCAACATGCCTGCGGCTGACTGAACTTCTCAGGGTCGAGCTGTTGCAGCAGTTCATACGGCAGCGCCCCTTCGATGTGGAGGTGCGTCTCGGTTTTAGGAAGGCGATGGATAAAGTCGGCGGTGTCCGTGTCGATGGGTGCGTGCATGAGTGGGAATTAAGGATTTGCGCGGCGCTGGGGCGAGGAAGAAAATTCCACAAAAAAGCCCGTCCTCGCAAGAGAACGGACTTTGTAGAAATGATATGGAAGAGTGCTTACGCGCCTTTCTTTTCTTCAGCAGCTTCTTCTTTAGCCTCAACCACGGCTTCTTTTGCAGCCACGACTTCTTCCTTAGCTTCAGCCACTTCTTCCTTAGCTTCAGCCACTTCTTCCTTAGCTTCAGCCACTTCTTCCTTAGCCTCAATCACCTCTGCTTTGGCCTCAGCGACTTCTGCTTTAGCTTCAACGGCATCGTCGGCAGGCGCTTCTTCTTCTTCAGCGTCGTCTGCTTTCACTGCTTTTTTGGCGGCCTTTTTCTTGGCGGTTTTCTTCTTGGGCTTTGCGTTGTAGCCTTCGTCGTTGCCGTCAACGAACTCGATGAGTGCCATTTCAGCGGCATCGCCGATACGTTGGCCGAGCTTATAGATGCGTGTGTAACCACCGTTGCGCTCGGTGAACTCGCTGACGCGTTCATCAAAGAGCTTAGCGACTGCCTTTTTATCACGAACGCGAGAGATCGCGAGGCGACGGCAGTGAAGCTTGCGTGCGGCGTCGTTGGCCTTTTCTGCCTTCTTCGCGAGCGTAACGATCTTCTCGATGAATGGGCGAAGGGCGCGTGCCTTGGATATAGTTGTTTCGATGCGGCCGTGTGTAATGAGAGCAGTCGCGAGATTGCCCATCATTGCGGAACGGTGAGGCCCGGAAACGCCGAGTTTATGTTTTCTGTTGCTGTGACGCATTGTCTAAATTCTTTCTACTAAAGGGGGGAGAAAAGTGAGCGATTAGAGTTCGCTGCCCTTTTCAAGGAGGCGTTCGTCGATCTTCATACCAAGGGAAAGGCCGAGTTGTTCGAGCTTATCCTTGATTTCGTTGAGCGACTTTTTGCCGAAGTTGCGATACTTGAGCATCTCTTGTTCGGACTTCATGGCGAGCTCACCAACGGTAGTGATGTTGGCGTTGTTGAGGCAATTGGCCGCACGAACGGAAAGTTCGATTTCGTTCACGCTCATGTTAAGCAGCTTACGGAGGCGGTTTTGCTCTTCGCTGATCTCTTTGCTTTCGCTCTCGAACTCGATGTCGTCTTGGGAGACTTCGTCGAATACGTTGAGGTGGTGCTTAAGGATCGCGGCGCATTGCTTAAGTGCGTCGTCTGGAGTGATGCGTCCGTCTGTGGTGACTTCAAGAATGAGCTTGTCGTAGTCCATGGATTGGCCGACACGTGTATTCTCGACGGAATACTTAACGAGGCGAACTGGGCTGAAGAGCGAGTCGATGGGGATGACGCCAATTGGCTGATCTTCCTTCTTGTTATCTTCGCCAGTGCAGTAACCGCGACCGACTTTGACTTCGAGCTCAGCGAGGAAACGCTGCGGCTTATCAAGTGTGCAGATGATTTGCTTTGGGTTAATGACCTTGAAGTTGGAATCTTCCTGAATGTCTTTGGCGGTCACTTTACCGTCACGATTCACATCGATGAGGAGTGTAGCGGATTCGCGAGACTCCGAAACGAGGAGCACCTTCTTAAGGTTGAGCACGATATCGGTGACATCTTCGACGATGCCTTCGATGCTTTGGAACTCGTGCTGCACACCGTCGATCTTGATCGAGGTAATGGAAGCACCTTCAATCGAGCTAAGAAGCACGCGGCGAAGGGAGTTACCGATGGTGTGACCGTAACCGGCCTCAAACGGCTCAGCGGTGAAGGTGGCGAAAGTATCTGTGGCGGTTTCTTCAACCTTGGACAGACGATTGGGAAGTTCAAATTTTCCTAAGCGCTTTGGCATAATGGACTTTTCTCTAGCTGGTTACAATGAATTGCGATGGTACGAGGAACTGAGCCAGACTAGCGGCTATAAAATTCAACGATCAATTGAACGTTAATCGACTCTTCGGTTTCCTCATTAGAGGGAAGGCGACTGACGGTGGCTTTAAGCGCGTCGGCATTGAGTGTAAGCCACTCAGGCACGGTGCGTGCTTGACTCTCTTCCATGCAACGAGTCGCAAGTTGGCGAGAAGAGGTGCGCTCACGCACTTCGATCTCTTGCCCTTCTTTGACCATGAAGCTAGCAATATCGGTCTTCTTACCGTTGACTGCGATGTGCCCGTGGCCAACAAATTGACGAGCCGCTGCGCGAGACTTCGCAAAGCCCAAGCGATAAATCACGCTATCTAGGCGGCATTCCAGCATTTTAAGGAAAATCTCACCCGTGACACCACGAGTTGCTTTAGCTTTTTCGAAAGTGAGGCGAAACTGCTTTTCGGTCATGCCGTACATGAAACGAAGCTTCTGCTTTTCGTTAAGTCCGACAGCATAGTCACTGAACTTACGGCGCAGGCGAGGGCCATGCTGACCGGGAGGGTGTGGCTTGCGCTCGAATGCCTTGGTCGGAGCAAAGATAGCCTGACCGAAGCGGCGATTGATACGTGTAGTGGGTCCTGTGTAACGGGCCATGGTTTTATTTCCTTATTATCTGCTAACTAATTTATATGCGTCTATGTGGCAGAGTCACATTAGACACGACGACGTTTAGGCGCGCGGCAACCGTTGTGGGGGACCGGAGTCACATCCACGATTTCGGTGACGATCATGCCAAGAGATTGGAGTGCGCGGACAGCGGAATCACGACCCATACCTGGGCCATTCAGCTTGACGACGACTTCTTTCATTCCGTGCGACATGGCTACGCGACCGGCGTCTTGTGTGACGACCTGTGCGGCGTAGGCAGTGGACTTACGGGAACCACGGAAGTTGCACTTACCGGCACTGGACCAAGAAATGACGTTGCCGCGTGGATCACAGAAAGTGACTTTTGTGTTATTGAAAGTGGCGAGCACGTTGACGATGCCGACAGTGATGTTCTTGCTGCCCTTGGCGCGGCGAATTTTAACACCGTCCAAATCGCTCTTCAGAAGATCTTCAGCCGTGACTTCTTTCTTCTTTTCAGGCTCGGCAGCTTCATCAGTAGTGGCCTCAGCGACTACTTTCTTCTTTTTCGGCTCGGCAGCTTCATCAGTAGTGCCCTCAGCGACTACTTTCTTCTTTTTCGGCTCGGCAGCTTCATCAGTAGTGCCCTCAGCGACTACCTTCTTTTTTTTCGGCTCGGTAGCTTCTTCAGTAGTGGCCGCAGCGACTACTTTTTCTTCTTCGACAGCTTTGTTTTCTTCTTCGCTCATAGGAAATTCCTTTTAAAGGTTAGTTGCGGTTACTTACGAACCGGCTTGACGGCACCCTTACGTGTGCGTGCATTAGTTTTAGTGCGCTGGCCACGAACAGGCAAGCCACGCATATGACGCATCCCGCGAAGGCTGCGGATAGCGGAAAGGCGCTTAAGATTAGCAGTGCGCTCACGACGAAGGTCACCTTCGACGATATATTGCTTCTCGCTGACGATGGATGCGAGCTGATTAACCTCTTCTTCACTGAGGTCACCGGCACGGCGATCAGCATCAAAACCGGACTCGGCGACGATTGCTTTAGCGCGAGTTGGCCCGATGCCATAGATGTAACGAAGCGAGTATTCTAGCTTCTTGTTTGAGGGGATCTCGACTCCAAGGATACGTGGCATGATATTTAAATGGTTGGTCACCCGCTGGATTGCGGGAAAACGGTGGAAAATAGTGATTTAAGTTAGATTGAAAAGTTAATTCTGCGGAATTGTTAAGATTTCCGGTTCCCCGTGGGTGACGAGGACAGTGTGCTCGAAGTGAGCGGAGGGCTTACGATCTCGTGTGACAGCGGTCCAGCCGTCGTCGAGCATGTCGATTTTGCTGGTTCCGAGGTTGATCATGGGTTCGATGGCGAGGCACATGCCCGGCTTGAGCAATGCACCACTGCCGCGACGTCCGAAATTTGGGATTTGCGGTGGTTCGTGCATGGTCGCTCCGACTCCGTGACCGACGAAATCGCGAACGATTCCGTAGTTATGGCGCTTGATGAAGCGTTCGACGGCATTGGAAATATCGCCGACTCGGTTAGTGGCTCGTGCAAAACTGATCGCATAATTGAGCGATTCGCGCGTGGCATCAATGAGAGCGGCGTTTTCGTCAGCGACTGGCTGGATGAGCACAGTGCTGGCATTATCGCCGATAAATCCTCGGTAGCGCACGACAACATCGATCGATACGACGTCTCCGGGCTGAATGATGCGACGGATCGAACCGATTCCGTGGACAATTTCTTCGTTCACGGAAAGACAGGTGTAAGCGGGGAAGACGTTGTCGCCAGCACGGTAATTGTGGCAGGCGCTTTCGGCTCCCAGCTCTTCGATGGCTTTGCGCCCGAGCTGATCCAGATCGTAAGTGGTCATCCCTTCTGCTACCGTATCGACGAGGCGCTTGAGCACGGTCGCGGCGATTTGGCAGGCTTCGCGAATCGATTGAATTTCTTCGTCTGAGCGAATGTATTTCATCGAATTACGTAGTGAAGAGATGGATCAAAGAACAAAATTAAAAACGAAGAGGTAATAGGAACATTACACCTCCGGAAAAGTCGGGGGTCATCGCTGGCTCAGCTGGGATTAAGGAACCAGGAAATGATTCCCAAGACGAAGAGCGCGACACCAATAATGAGTAGTGGACGCCATGCGGTCCAGAAATCCTGAAGGCCAGCGGTATCGACAAGTTGCTTATTACGAGCAGCGGAGCGGCCACGGATCTTACCCTTCTTGAGAAAGCCATCGTAGTGGCGCTGCAATAGATAAGTTTCGATTTGACGCATGGTGTCGAGGAGCACACCCACTGTAATCAACATCCCGGTGCCACCGAAGAAGATGGCGACACTGAAGGGCACGTTGTAAGTAAAGAGCAAGAAATCGGGGAAGACAGCAATCACTGTGAGAGAGAGCGCGCCAAACAGAGTCAGGCGAGTCATGATGTGATCGAGGAACTTGGCGGTGGGCTCACCGGGGCGGACTCCGGGAATGTAACCGCCGTTTTTCTTCAAGTCGTCAGCGATCTGAATGGGCTTAAACATCATGGAGACCCAGAAGTAACTGAAGACCAAGATGAGAAGACCGAAGATGATGTAATAAGCCATTTGCCCTTGGCCAATGGAATCAGCGAAGTCGTTGAAGAAGCGCATGCCTGTGGCACTGCCGAGATAGGTGAGGATCTGGGCGGGGAACATGAGGATGGCGCTACCAAAAATGACGGGCATGACACCTGCGTAGTTGACCTTCAAGGGAAGGAACGAACTCTGACCGCCATAGACCTTGCGACCGACGACACGCTTGGCGTATTGGACGGGGATCTTACGCTGGGCCTGCGTGATGGCGACGAGTGCGGCGGTCACAGTGAAGAGCAGTGCGAACATGAGCACGCCTTCGGGAACGCCGAGGGAGGTGCCTTCGGCGCCGACGGGTGCGACAAACATTTGGTAAGCCGAAGCGACTGCACCGGGCAAGCCAGAGATAATACTGACAGTGATCAAAAGCGAGATACCGTTGCCGATACCCTTCTGCGTGATCTGCTCACCGAGCCAGACCATGATCATGGTGCCGCAGGTCAGGAAAATAGTGCCTGTAATCAGGAAAGGGACCTGACTCGCAATGACGACGTTGCCGTATTCTGCGGGATTGAAGCCCTGGCCGATCAAGCTGGCGGGGTTGGTCGAAAGCGCAACGAGCAAGAGCAAGCCTTGAACGACACAAATACCGAGAGTCAGGTAGCGAGTGTATTGGTTGATCTTCTGACGACCGACATCACCCTCTTGTTGCAGACGAGCGATGACAGGGAAGACTGCACCGACGAGCTGCATGATAATCGACGCACTGATGTAGGGCATAATGCCCAATGCGAAGACCGCACCTTTAAGCAAGGCGCCTCCGGTGAACATATTAAACATGCCAACGAGCCCACCGCCTGCACCTGCCTGATCTGCCATAAAGTCCTGAATCGGCGAAGTATTCATTCCGGGAAGCGGAATATTCGCGCCGACTCGGGCAATGAACAACAACGCCAGCGTGAAGAAAATCTTCTGGCGCAGTTCAGGAATCTTCAGCGAATTTGTAAAAGCAGAAAGCATCAGTAGTTATCCTTTAATTGACTCCAACGGGGGAATCGAATTACGCGTCTTCCTTATCTACAGCAGCTTCGACAGGCTCACTGTTAGCAGGCGCTTCTTTAGCCTCAACTACAGAAGCCTCAATCTTACCGCCAGCCGCTTCGATCTTGCCTTTGGCAGTCTCAGAAACTTTGCAGACGTTAATTGTGTATGCTTTGGAAACTTCGCCGTCACCAAGGAGCTTGACGCCCTGCTTGTTGTCACGAACGAGGCCTGCCTTAATAAGAGACTCACGATCAACGGTGTCGCCTTCAAGCTTTTCGAGCTGTCCGACATTCACCAATTGGTAAGAGACTTTGAAGTTCTTGTTATTGAAGCCACGGCGCGGGAGCTTACGGTAGAGAGGCATTTGACCGCCTTCGAAACCGATACGGATACCACCGCCGGAACGAGACTTTTGGCCATTATGTCCCCGACCTGCTGTTTTACCGTGACCGCTACCTTCACCACGTCCGAGACGTTTGGTGGGGTGTGTGGCACCTTTAATGGTTGGAATGTTATCGAGATTCATGATGTTGGATCCTTAGACTTCCGTAGCGACTTCGCCGAAACGGATGTTATGAATTTCCTCGTGAGAACGAAGCTGTTGGAGCGCGGCCATGGTGGCCTTGACCATAGCCAAGTGGTTGTTCGAACCGAGGGATTTAGATAGAATGTTTTTGATACCGACCGATTCGAGCACTGCGCGGCAACCGCCACCAGCGATGACACCGGTTCCGTCCGACGCGGGGCGAAGGAGCACCTTACCACCGTCGGCTTCGCCGAGAACGTGGTGAGGAATCGTGTCGCCACGGAGCTTAATCGTAACGAGATTTTTCTTAGCTTGCTCGGTGCCTTTACGGATACACTCAGGAACTTCCTTCGCTTTACCGTAGCCGACGCCGACTTCGCCTTTTTGGTTACCCACGACGACAAGTGCAGAGAAGCTAAAGCGGCGACCGCCCTTTACAACTTTGGCGCAACGGTTGATGTGAACAACCTTCTCGACGTATTCAGGAGTTTCTTCTGGCTCGTCCTTTTGGGAAAATGATCTTTTTTGTCTGCTCATATGTGAATTCCTTAGAATTTAAGGCCGCCTTCGCGAGCCGCTTCAGCGAATGTTTTAACGCAACCGTGGTAGCGACGACCGGAACGGTCGAAGACAACCGCTTCGACACCGGCCGCTTTCGCTTTGTCAGCGATCACTTTACCGAGTGCAAGTGCACCCTCGTTATTGGCCTTCGCATCAGCATCTTTGCCACCAACCGATGAAGCGTAAGCCACAGTGTGGCCGGCGACGTCATCGATGCATTGTGCGTAGATGTGCTTGTTGGAGAAATGCACAGCAAGGCGCGGGCGCTCTGCAGTGCCGTTGACCTTCTTGCGGATGCGATAGCGGCGCTTCTGCGCGAGAGAATTTTTCTTCTGGAGTTTCATATATTACCCTCTGCTGAAAATTAAGCGGACTTCTTACCCTCCTTACGGCGGACGTATTGACCGACGATATGGACACCCTTGCCCTTGTAAGGCTCGGCGGGGAAGTAAGAGAAGATTGTCGCGGTGATTTCGCCGACCATATGCTTATCGGCACCGGCGACGGTGATTTTAGTGTTCTCGGTGACGGTGACAGTGATCCCTTCAGGGATCTTCACTTTAACCGGGTGCGAGTAACCAAGTGCGAGGTCGAGCAAATTGCCTTCAAGCACTGCGCGGAAACCAACACCTTTGATTTCAAGTTTCTTTTCGTAACCATCGACGACGCCGACCACCATATTATTGATGATGGAACGGACAGTGCCGAACATAGCGCGGGCGTGGCGACTGCTGTCAGCAGGAGTCACGCGGATTTCGCCATCAGCCAACTCGATATTAATCGAACCGTCGAAAGTTTGTTCAAGTTTACCCTTGGGGCCATCGACACGGACGGTATGTCCATCGATCGCGACGTTCGCCTTATCAAGGACGGGGATAGGAAGTTTACCAATTCTGCTCATCGTATGTAGCCTTTCAATTACCAGACTTTACAGACGAACTCGCCGCCAACGCCCGCTTCGCGAGCATCGCGGGCGCGCATTACGCCTTTAGAAGTAGTGAGGATTGCAACACCCATGCCCTCAAGAACGCGGGGGATTTCGGTGCAACCGTAGTAGAGACGACGACCAGGCGTGCTGTGACGCTGGATGTCGGTGATCGCCGGAGTTTTGCCTGCGAATTTCAATTTCAGAGTGAGCGTTTTAAAGCCCTTCTCGTCTTGACCTTCGCTAAAGCCGTGAATGTAGCCCTCAGTCTTCAAAATCGCAGCGATCGCAGCGCGCATCTTGGAATGCTGCGTGGTGCAGGACCCCTTGTGCGCCATGCTGGCGTTGCGGATTGTGGTGAGGAAATCTCCAATTGTGTCGTGAACTGCCATAGTATTTTACTAGTGGGTTTTCAGTGAATGTGGTGAAGCGTGATCGCTTACCAAGAGGATTTGGTCACACCGGGGATCTTACCTTGAGTGGCAAGTTCACGGAATGTGATACGAGAAAGACCGAATTTGCGGATGAACGCACGGGGACGACCTGTGACGGAGCAGCGATTGCGCGCACGGATTGGGGAGCTGTTCTTAGGCAGCTTAGTCAACTTGGCTTGCGCCTTGTAGAATTCCTCGTCTGGAGTGTCCGGGTTGGCGAGGATCGCTTTGAGCTCTTTACGCTTAGGAGCGTATTTTGCGATCATGCGAATGCGCTTCAAGTTGCGTTGGATTGCTGATTTTTTAGCCATGTGTAAATCTTTCTTCTATGCTTGTGCGGAAGCGGCAGCAGCGGCTTCTTCTTCGGCAGCGACTTCGGCGCTGGTTTTACGGAAAGGCATACCGAAGAGCTTAAGGAGTGCGCGACCTTCGTCGTCGGACGAGGCACTAGTGTTGATGCAGACGTCCATACCGATCGTCGCATTGGTGCCTTCGGCGCTGACTTCAGGGAAAATCGTATGGTCGTTCAAGCCGAGTGTGTAGTTACCCTGGCCATCGAGGCGTGTAGGCACTCCGCGAAAGTCACGGATGCAAGGCAGCGAGACGTTGATCAGGCGCATAAGGAAGTCATACATGGCAGCGCCACGTAGAGTCACCTTACAGCCAATGGGCTGACCCTCACGAAGTTTGAAATTCGAGATGCTGAGCTTCGCAATTGTAGTAACTGGGCGCTGACCGGAGATCTTTGCGATCTCATCGTTCACGTATTGCACGTGATTTTTGTCGGCTGTCGCTGCGAAACCAGAGTTAAGAACGATCTTTTTGACCGCGGGCACCTGATGCGGGTTCTTGTAGCCGAACTTTTCCATAAGTGCGGGCACGACCTTCTCAGCGTAATGTTTTTGTAATAGTGACTGTGACATCTTTAATGTAAGGCGGATTTCTGACCCGCCTCGTTAGTGTTGAGTGATGTTTGAAAAAAGAGCGTGAAAATGCCTCTGAGACCCACTCTGGCAAGTACAAATTCAGAAAAATTCGAATTAGTGGTAAATTAGCGGCAAAGCACGCCGTAGAAGCGACAATCCTGTCGCTTTACGACCACTATAACTGCCAAAGCGCGATCGTTTAAAAAATTTTGTCATGTCGCCATTTTTCCGTGCGGATTCCCCGATCTTTCGGCTCTCGAAATGCCCTTCACCTTTGTAGAATACAGAACCTCCCCTGCTAGCCCGCACAAAGTACCCCCATGGGATGGCTGTGCCCCAAATATAGAAATATATGAAGAGCTACCCATGTCATTTCCAATAATCTCTTACTAACGCCCTAAGATTAACCTATGACGAAACAACATTCTCCTCGGTGATGGCAGTGTAGTGAAGACAATCCGTTTGAACCTGCTAAATTCCTCAAGGTATCTCTTCGACATTGTTGAGGAAATGAAACGCTAACGGACACTAAAACTCTTTTCAGGAGGCATGCCGTCATGTTTCCAATTTTGAATTCGGGCTATTCAACAGGGACGTCGCTACCGAACTGAACCTCGAAACTGAGTTTCGAAGCTACGGGGATAATGGGAAGGCCGCGGCATCGCTACGTGAACTCGACGCGTGTCAGTAGCTGAGGACTTTCAAGTGGGGTATCCGCGCAAAGTCTCGCGCATTGCGAGTGACGACTGGCAGGTCGTGCGCCAGACCGGTGGCTCCGATCCAGAGATCGTTTGCGCCGATTAGATTGCCTTGTGACTGGAGGTAGTGAAAGGCCGAACCAAACTCCCAAGCCACGTTTTGGGAGGATTCTAGGATGCGAAATGACTGGATGAATTGTGCCCACTTGGCTCGCTCGGCTCCGAGGGACTTCCCTGCGGCTAATTCACCGACAATTGTGAAGGTTACACAGAATTGGACATCTTGGTTCGCTCGTAGGAACTCCGATGCGGCTCCTTGCCGGCGGCGTTTCTTCTCTCTCTCGAAATCAACCAAAAACGTGGAATCCAGTATCATGGGATGTCGGGCGGGGCGTCGTTTGCGTTTATGGCGTCGATCGCGTCAAGTTCTTCATCGGAAAAGACCGAATCTCCCGAGCCGAAACCTGCCAACAGCTCACGCCCGCTGACACCGCCATCGGGGATCGACGCTCGTAGCACAACCTCCGAAAAGGATTCGCGGGGGAAGCGTTTCGCCCGGCGAAGCTTTTCATACGCCTCGATTTCTAAGCTGATCGTCTTGGTTGCCATTAACACGACCATGCATGAATGTGGTGGAAAGCGCAAGTCGAAAGCAAAGATGGCATGGAGGGGCGTTTAAAATACACAGGCGTTTAAGGTTCTCAACCCTAAGCAGAGAGGCCGCTAAGGATTGAATAAAGTGACGATGGGATGCACACGAGACTGGCGCTCCCGTAAACGGGATCCTTACAACTGAATGTAAAATCTGACGCCCCGAGACGAAGTCTCATAACTCGGAACTTGATTCAGTGCTATCCCACCGTCACCCAGAAATGTGACCGGGTTCGCAGGGATTTCAATGCTGAATTGCAAAGATTACGGCATGACACAGCGACTAGGGACAGTCGCCCTCCCTCCGAAAACCATGGGAACTGAAAAGCAATCATGTATATCACTTATTAGACCCACCATTTCCCCAAGGCAGATCCCTCCAAGGATAGACCTCCCCCGCCGTTCGGCTTTGCCTAGAGTCTCCTCCATAAACCAAGGCGCAATTCGAAGCCGCTAACCCTGTTTGACGCGCAAACCATTTTAACCCATCAAAGAAGCTCGTGTGCAGCGTGGACGAAGACTTGATCTCCAGCGCGCAGAGACTCGCTCCGTTTTCGAGCAACAGATCAACCTCATGCCCACTGTGATCACGCCAGAAATAGGCGGCGGGACGGAGCCCTCTATTATATTGGCTCTTCAAATACTCCGTAATGACCATCCCCTCAAATATCGAGCCTCTCATATAATGCGAACTCACATCTCTGGTCTCTTTCAAACCAAGTAGTGAACAAAGCAAGCCCGTATCATAAAAATAGAGCTTCGGTTGCTTGACCACCCGCTTATTCCAATTGCGATGATAAGGTCGAAGGAGAAAAATGATAAAACTAGCCTCCAAGATGGAAAGCCATGAGCGGATCGTTTTTTGATCAACCCCGACTTCGTTGCCGAGTGCGCTGGTGTTGAGAAGCTGGCCTGTCCGCCCGGCGCACAGGAGCAGGAATTTGCGAAAAAGCGAAAGGTCTCCGATATTTTTCATCGTTCTAACATCACGCTCAATATAAGTCTCAATATAAGAAAGATAGAAATCTGCAGGCGCGACCGGACGATCAAAGATCGGCGGATATTTCCCGTAAAAAAGAGCCGTATCCAAATCGTGTTGACCTAGGCCACCCGCCTCCAGTTCCACCTCTGAAAACGGCAACAAATGCAAAATGCCCGCCCGCCCTGCCAACGACTGGGTGATCTTCTCCAATAGCAAAAAGTTTTGAGAACCCGTCAGAATATACCGCCCCATTTGACCGCTCTCATCTACGATGCCTTGAAGATATGAAAAAAGCTCTGGCACCTTTTGTGCCTCATCGATAATCACACCCCGATCCTGATAGCCTGACAGGAAAGCACGCGGATCCTCCTTCGCGGCCATCATTGTATCGATATTTTCCAGATTTAAATAAGTGTATTCTGGATACACTTCGCGCACTAAAGTAGTCTTCCCTGATTGACGCGGCCCCGTCACCGTGACCACCGGAAAACCCTGCGCCAAGGTGACCAGCTTCTCTGCTATTTCTCGCTTGAGCATACCCAATACAAACCAGAAATTCGCATGAAATCAAGTAAATAGAGGAACCCAATTCCGATATTCACATAAAACCTTAAAAAATCCCGTAAACTGAAAAAGGGGGCGTTCCGAAATTCTTGTAATGTGATCGCTAGCTCGACGAATTTTGACATGCTGATCGTTTTGGTGGCCATTGGCACGACCATGCATGATCCTAAATTCAGAAGTTAGAGGTCAGAGAACAGAGGTCAGCCATTGAGAATCAGACACTTAGAGCGATATCGAGCCTCGCCACTTTCGCGAAGCTTGAAATCCCATAACTCCTTGACAATCAAATCTGCCCTCTGGCATCTGTCTTCTGACTACTCTTTCTAGGATGAACACGGTAGAAAGCGGAGAAGACGCCGCTGGCGCGGCATCGCTACCAAACCCCTACCCCGAAACTTAGTTTCGAGGCTGCGGGGCTGCGGGGACGTTGGCAGACCTTGCATACGCTGGCGACGCGCAAGTCCCCTTCGGGAATGACACGCGCACACTGCCTTTGCAGACGTAAAAAGGGCGCGCCATCAGACGCGGGTGCATAACAAATTTTTTCTAACAGTAATAAATGCCTTCATTTTGAGCATTAAAAATGCCTAGCAGCTAGACATTTGAAGTATTTATGAATAAGCGATACT
>Ga0209390_10001042_pt1 | contig 54738 bp, 28 predicted proteins | sample BON01_FD_187212 | JGI IMG/M metagenome (GOLD analysis project Ga0209390, IMG submission 187212) | Freshwater microbial communities from Lake Bonney liftoff mats and glacier meltwater in Antarctica - BON-01 (SPAdes) (version 2) | ecosystem: Environmental > Aquatic > Freshwater > Ice > Glacier...
GCGCGTTAACAGAAGGGGCGACGGACGGGAACACGCGGCGGCAAGTGGCTGCGAAATGAAAACGAATGCGCGTGTTTGTGTGTGGGGGGAAAGGGGGACACGAAAGGCTCAAGCACGGGTTGCTGGCGAGGCGGGAGGCAAGGTGCGGGCGCGCTTCCCGTTGCTTCCGTTGGGGCTCGTGGAAAAAAACACAAAAAAAGGGGCTGTACAAAATCGCCGTTTGCGCTGCTGACGCGCGGAGGAAAGGAATGACAGAGAAAGCGCCGCGAGGGCACGGGCGCGCGTGGGTGCACGCGCGCGCGCGCTCTCGCGAGGGCCGCGGCGTCCGATCAAAAGGCGGGCGCGGCGGCGGGAGCGATGGCGGGCGCGGCGGGCGCGCCGGCGACGGCGCCAGCGCCGCGCCGCCTGCCGAGCCCCGCCGGCGCCACGCTCCTCAGCGCCCCGACCACGATGTCTCGGTACCAGGGGCAAATGGCGCAGTAGGCCGCCTGCCAGATCGCGCACCCGACCACCTGGTCCGCCGCGAACTTGCCCGCGGCCAGCGCCGCGCCCGCAGCGGCCGGCGCCGCCGCCGCGTCGCACAGGCGAAAGATGAGCAGGCCGGCGGGGCCCGCCAGCGCCGCCCCCACCGCCAGCATGGCGGCCGTCTTTGCGTAGTCGTGCGCCCGCTCGCTGCCGTCGGCCAGGCGGCGGTTGAGGCGCTGCGTCAGCACGTCGCCGCCGGCGAACCCGACGGCCGTGGCGGCCACCTTGGCGAGCCCCGGCCGCCGCCGGATGAGCTGCCGGCCGCGCGCGACGGCGCGCAGGGCGCGCGCGCGGCCGGCGGCGCTCGCGGCGGCGCCGCCCAGGGCGAGGGTGTGGCCCGGGCCGCCGCGCCGCCACAAGCCGCCGCCGCCGCCGCACGGGCCGCCTGCTCCTCCTCCAGCTCCCGCGGGGAGCGGGGGCATGGACGTCTTCGGCGCCTGCCGCTGTCAGTCGCTTGTCGGGGGTCTCGGGGTCTGCCGCCCCTCTCTTTGCGGCTGGCTCGCCTTGCCGGCTCCTCCTCTTGGCGTCGGTCGTCCCGCTCAGCGCCGGCGGCGACGGGCGGCGGCTCGCTCGCTCGCTCTGTTCTCTCGCGCGCAGATGGGACGCGCGCCTCCCTGAACGGCGCGCTCGGCCGGCAGGGCGTTGCCTGGGCCAATCGGGATCGAGGCGCGCGGCGCGGGAGAGGCGGTCCGGGAGAGGCGCAGCCTTGTTGGGAGGCGCGAAGTTTGGAAAAGAGGGACAAGAGCTGCTTTGGAGGCGCTTTTTGGTCGCGCCGCCGGATTGCGGCCTGCTCGCGCGGCCGGATCTCCGCGCGGCGGCGGCAGGACGTGCGGATGCGGCGTCACCGCCGACTAGGTGCGCACGCGGGACGCAAGGGCGGCGCGGTGGCGCTCAAAAGTCTCTGAGAGGGCTCGAGCGCTGCTTGCGTTGTTGCTCCCGCAATGTGCGTGTGGTGCGGGGATCTCCGAGTTGGTTGTTGGTGTGAGTCGATGTGTCAGCGTGTTGCGATGATTGTGAATGCGATTCCGTGTGTGGACGGGGGAGTCGGAGGGAGCGGGTTTTTGGTTTGCATGAAGCGCCCTCCTCCTCTTGCAAAAAAGAGCCTCTTTTTGCTCCCTCCTCTCTCCTTTTGAGATTTGCCCTCGCCCTTGTCTCCGGTTTCACAACTCACAAACACTAGAACACCCAAGCCCTTGCGCATCGCACACATCCCATCGGTCCGATATCACACCATCGCGCGTACGCATAGAGAGAGTGACGAAGAGACAAAGAGAGAGAGGGGGGACGCTTCTTGTCTCTTGACACACAACTCTCCTTTGAATCCGTTGCCAAGATGCGCTAGGTCGGGCGGGCCTGCGGTCCAGTATGCGGGGCGCCCTGGGCGCGGCCGGGCGGGCAACGGGGCCAGGAGGAGCAGCAGAAGGAGGGCGAGGACGTGGACGCCCCTCCTCCTCCCTGCCACTCGTCGTCGTCACGACGCACGCGCCCACACCAGCACCAACAGAGAGCGCGACGCGGGGCCGCACCGCCGTCCAGTGCCGCGCGACCGCTTCGGCCGGAGCAGGCGGCGGCAGCAGCAGCGGCGGCAACAGCAGCGGCCGGCGAGGAAGTCAATCCCCCGCGGCGGCGCGTCGCTCGCCGTCGTCGTCGGCCGCGGCGGCGGTCGCGGCCACAGCAGCGCCGGCAACGGCAACGGCAGCGGTGGCCGAGGCGGCGGCCGCGGCCGTCCGCGGCGCGGCCGCCCTGTCCTCGCCGCCCGCCGCCGACGCGCGCCGGCGGCTCCCCGTCGGCAGCAGCGCCGACGCCGACGCGGCGGCCGCCTGGCTGTGGTTGTCGGCGGCGGCGGCGGCGGCGCCCCCCCGCGCGCCGCCGCCGCGCTGGGCCCCGCCGCCGGACGAGCGCGGCTTTCTGGTGGGCGCGAATGAGGAGGCGCAGGACGAGGAGCGGGAGGAGGGGCAGTGGCAGCAGCATGGACGTGTCGTCCTTGATGCGCGGCGCTGGCGCCCGGCCGACGCGGCCGCGCGGGCGTCGGCGGCGGCGGCAGCGGCGGCGCAGGCGGCCGCAATGGCGGCGGCGGCGGCGCCTCTCGACGGGGCGCCAGCGGCGGCGGCGGCGGCAACAGCAACAGCAGCAGCAGCAGCAACCGGCGCCGAGCGGCGACAGCAGCAGCAGCGAGAGCGCCAGGCCGCCGACGAGCGGCGGCTCGCCGCCGCGGTGCGCGCGTGCTCCACCTGGGAGGAGCTCGCCGCGCTGGTGGCAACGCCCGCCGAGCGGAGCGGGCGATGGGCGGCGGCGGCGGCGGCGGCGGCGGCTGCGCCGGCAAGAGCGCCGGCGCTGTCGGCGGCGCTCGCGGCCGCCGTGGCGCGCCGCGCCGCCGCGTTCGGGGGGCCCTACCCCCCTGCCTCGGCCGACACCGCGCGCCGGGCCGACGCCGTGCTGGCCGCGGCTCTGGACGCGGCGTGGGCGTCGGTGGCGGCGTGGACGTCGGTGGCGGCCGGGCGCGGCGGCGAGAGTTCCGCGGAGGAGGACGAGGAGGAGGGGGGGCAGGGGGGGCGGCGGCAGCACGAGGACGACTGGCGGCAACGCGAGCGGCGGCGGCGGCACGGGCCGGCGCGCGCGCGCGATGTGGCCGCGCTGCTCCAGGCGCTCGCGCGCCTGGGCGTGCACCCGGGCGACGAGTGGCTCGGCGGCTACCTGCGCGCCGCGCGGCCGCAGCTGGCGGCCGCCCGCGGGCGCGACGCGGCCGCCGCGCTCTGGGCACTCGCGCGGCTAGGGTGGCCCGGCGACAGCGGCGGCGGCGAGGCGGCGTGGCAGCTCGCCGATGCGGCGGCGGCAGTGGTGGCCATCGGCGAGGAGGAGGACGACAGCGGCCAGGGCGAGCCCGGCGGCCGGCGCGCGCCTTCGACCGCGGCGGCGGCGACGGAGGCCGAGGCCCAGGCGCGCTCGGCCGCCACGGCCTTGTGGGCGCTGGCGACGCTCGAGCGGCGGCGGGGCGGCGGCGCGGCCGCGGCGGTTGGCGGACGGGCGGGCCGCCTCCCGACGCTCGAGCGGCTCGCGCGCCGCGCCGCCTCTGTCGCCGCGACTCCCGCTGCCGATCGTGCCCCCGGCATCGCGGCCGCCGCCGCCCCTCGCCCGACGGCCGCCGCGATGACCGTCTGGGCGCTCGGGCGGCTGCTGCCGCCCGCCTCTTCGGCCGCCGCTCCCGCCGCCGCCGCCGCTCCCGCCTCTGCCCCCGCCCCCGCCCCGTTCCTGTCGCTGCGCCGCGATGCGCGCGACCTGGCGGCTGGCGCCCTGCTGTCCGGGCGCGCCTCCGCAGGCGAGGCGGTCATGCTCCTGCACGGCGCGGCGCGCCTGGGCCTGGCCGTGCGCCGCAGCGGAGGCGGGCAGGAGGAGGAGGACGGCGGCGCCCCTGTCGGCCTGCCGCCCGCCGCGCTCAAGGCCGCCGAGGCCGCGCTCCCCCCGCGGCTGCTGGCGTCTCTGACCCCGCGCGAGGCGGCCTTTGCGCTCTGGTCCTTCTCGCGCCTCGGCTGGCGCCCGTCTGACGCGTGGCTCGAGGCGTGGGCGCGCCGCGCGGCGGCGCTGGGCAGCAGCAGCGGCAGCGGGGGCGGGGGCAGCCGCAGCGGCGGCGAGCGAGACGTCGGCGGCGACGGCGACGGCGACTGCGGCGCCCTGACGGCGGCGCTCGCCGGGTTCGCGGCCGTCGACGCCCCGCCCGCCGCGGCGCTCGGCGCCTGGTGGTCCGGCGGCCTCTGGCCCGCGCTCGAGCAGGCCGTGGTCCAGCCGGCCCTCGCGCCCTCGCGCCTCGCCGCGCTGATGCGAGGCGCCGCCGCCATCGCGCGCGGCGACGACGAGCGGCGGCGCGCGCGCGCGGCGACGGGCGCGGCCGCGCGCCAGCGGCGCCGGCGCTGGCGGCGCCGTTTGGCGCTCCAGGGCGAGGCCGAGCAGGAGGATACGGGGGAGCTTCTCGCAAGCTTTCCTTTGTCGCTGGAGGAGGGCCTTCCGCCTCCTCCCGCCGGCCCCCTGGCCGCGCTGCTGCACGCGGCGGCGGACCGGGCGGGCGGCGCTGACGGCCGCTGGTGCGCCGTCGTGTCGCGCTCGGCGCGGGCGCTCGTGGCGGCGGCGGCGGCACCGGCCGACTCGCCGTTTTCCTCCTCCTCCCCCTCTTCGTCCTGGGCGCCCTCTGCGCAGCGCCTCGCCGTCGCCCTGGACGCCGCCGGTGCCACCCAGCGCCTGGTCTTGCCGGCCGCCGTGCGCACGGCGTGCGTGACGCTCGCGGCCGCCGCAGATGTGCTTTCGTCGTCGTCGGCGGCGGCGGCGGCCGTCGGCGGCGGCGGCTGCGGCGTTGACCGCCCCCTCGTCCCACCCCTCCTCGCGCTCCTGCCGGCCGCGCTCCGCGCTTGGCTCTCTTCCGCATCCGCCGACGCCGACGCCGCCGACGACCCGGCCCTGCGCCGGCGCGTCGAGCTGACGCTCGCGTACGCCGCCAAGCGCGGCGCTGTCGCCGTCGCTGCGGCTGCTGCAGCAGCGGCAGAGCCAGGCAACGACTGGGCGGCGGCAGCAGCGGCCAACGCGCCTCCCCCGGCGCCCGCCGCCGCCGCCTCTGTCGCCCACCGCGCCGCCCCCCCTCCCTCAACGCCGATCCCTCTGTTCGCGCTGTGATTTTGTACTACCATCGTCATCATCCTCTTTGTTATTTGTTGCTTCATGCTTGTCACGGCGCTTCTCTCTGACCCCATTTCATAACAACCGCATCAGCGTCCTCCGCGCGCCGCCCCTGCCCCTCCGTCCCTGCCGTGTCCGCCACGCGCGCCCCCTCCCCGTGCATGAGCGTCGTCAGGTCGTGCCTGCCGGGCCGCCCGATCGCCATGTCCGCGTGGCGATCTAGGGCCGCCGTTGAGTGGTGCCCCATGCGCGCAAGCACCACGAACACCAGCGCGTGCAGCAGCGCCAGGTAGACAATGGCGCCCGCGCGCGCGCGCGGGGAGGCCAAGGCCAGCTCGGCCGCCGCGTACGCGAGGCGGTCGGCGGCGGGCAGGGCGGCGCGGCGCGCCTCGCGCTGGCGCCGCAGAAACTCGGCGTAGGGGTGCGACCGGGGGGAGGCGTCGAGCGCGGCGCCGTAGCGCGCGACGGCCTCGTCGGCCGCGGCGCCGCCGCCGCCGCCGCCGGCCTCGGCCAGGTCGGACGAGACGGGCAGCAGCAGCTGGCTTCGCCTGCGGCCTCCGCCCGCCGCGCCGCCGCCGCCGCCGCGCCCCTGCTGCTGCTGCTGCAATTGCTGCTGCTGCTGGTACCCTCCCCCGACGTACCGCAGCCGCTCGACCAGGGCGGTGTTGTCGCGCCGCGCAGCCTCCAGGGCGGCGCGCGCGAGGTCGGCGTCGGCGCGCGCGGCGGCGACCGCCTCCTCCAGCCCGGCGGCCCGCTGGCGCGCGCGGTCGCGCTGCGCCGTGAGCACGCCCGTCACGTTGGCGGCGGCGGCGGCGGAAGCGGCGGCGGCGGCGGAAGCGGCGGCGGCGGCGGCGGCGCCCGCAGCTTGGCCGTCTGCCTCGGCCGCGAGGAGGGGCGGGCCCGCGCCCAGCACGTCCTCCGCCAGGGCCGGCAGCGCGCCCGACGGCAGGCGGGGCGCGGCCGCCGACGCAGCGGAGGAGAAGCTGCCGCCGCCGCCGCCGCCGCCGCCGCCGCCGCCGCCGCCGCCGCCGCCGAGGGCCAGCGTCAGCGACGCGGACGACGCGAGGCGCGCGGCCTCCGACTCTAGGCGGGCGACCATGCCGCGCTCGGCGTCGAGCGCGCGCTGGAGGCCGCGGGCGCGGCCCTCGAGCTGGCCGCACCGCTCCTGCGCGTCGGCGGCCGCGCGCCGCGCGGCGACCAGCTCGTGCTGCAAGCGGCGGGGGCCGCCCGCGGGGGCGGCGGCGGCGAGGGAAGTCGGGGGCAGAGGTCCGTCGCCCGCGGCGGCGCCCTCGTCGTCGTCGTCGTCGCCGGCGTCGTCGTCCCCGACGGCCGCCCGCAACTCGCGCACCTGGGCGCGCAGCCGCGCGCCCTCCTCGGCGCCCGCGGCGAGCTCCCGCGCCAGGGCGGCGGACCCGGCCTCGGCGGCCGCCGCGCGGCGCGACAGGGCCTCGCACTCCGCGGCGAGCTCGGCCTCGCGCCGCCCGGCCTCGCGCCTGAGGGCCTGCAGCTCGGCGGCGAGGCGGCCCGCCTGCGCGTTGGCCGCCGCGGCCGCGGCCAACGCCGCCGTCGCCGCGTCGGCGCCGCCCCCGTTGCCGTTGCCGTTGCCCGGCGCCCTGCCAGCGCCCCCTCTGCCGTCCTTGTCGTTGTCGTCCTCGTCGTCGTCGGCCCCGGGCCCCCCCGGCCGGCGCTGCCGCTGCCGCCGCCGCCGCTGCTGCCGCTCGCGCTCGGCCTCCAGCGCCGCGCCGCGCGCCTGCGCCCTCTCGAGCTCCTCCCGCAGCGATTCGAGCTCGCCGCCCCTGCCCGCGTCCTCGGTCTCGCGCCCGTGCTCGAGCTCGAGCAGGCGGTCCTCGGCGCGCGCGTGCAGCGCCTGGAGGGCGCCCAGGGCGGCCGACCGCGACGCGAGCGCGGCCTCGAGCTCGGCCTCGCGCCGGCGGTGCTCGTCGCGCGCCGCGGCCAGCGCGCCGGCGGCGCCGGCCTCCTTGGCCTCGCCGGCCGCGAGCTGCGCCTCCTCAAGCTCGCGCTCGAGGGCGCGGATGCGCTCCTCCTGCTTGCGCACGGTCAGGCCCTGGTTCTTGATGGCGCGGCTCTCGGCCACGTACTCGGCAAGCTGCTTGTTTTTGTTTTTGTTTTGTTTGGCTTTTTTGCTGAGCGGGGGGGGGGTGAATGCAAAGCTTTTTTGTTTTGCCGGTGCAAAGACAAGAGCGACCGCTTGTCCTGTGATCACCCACCTCGCGCTCCAGCTGCCGCGTGCGCCTCTCCGCCGCCGACGCCCGCCGCGCCGCCGCCTCGGCCGCCCCGCGCAACGCGGCGCCCTCCGGCGGCGGCGGCGGCGGCGGCGCCTCTGCGATCCGGGCGCGCAGCCGTGACAGCGCCCCCTCGCCCGCCTTGGCCCGGCGCGTGAGCTCGTCGACGGCCTCCTGGTACTGCTTCAGCAGGGCCGCGAACGCCTCGGCCTGAGACGCGGCCGCGGCGGGGGCAGGCGACGGCGTGCTGCCGCTGCCGCCGTCGCCGTCGCCGTTGGGAGCGGCCGCAGCCGCGCTGCGCTTGAACTCGCGCGTGGCGGTGGCAAGGCCGCGCCGGCGGGCGGCGGACGCTTCCTCGCGCTCGACCACGGCGGCGGTGGACTCGTCCAGGTCGGCGCGCAGCTCGGCCCAGAAGGCCGCGGCGCCGCTCCCATCGTCGGCCGGCGGCGAGAAGGGGTCGCTGCCGCTCTCGCTCTCGCTGCGGCTGCCGCTGTCGTCGTGCGCCGAGGCCGACAGCGGGCCGGTGTCGCTCTGGTCGTCCTCGGCCGAGTCGACGCTGCCGCTGTTGCTGCGGCTGCCCATTGTGACGTTGTGGGTTCTCGGCGCGCGCGCCCCCAAGTCGTCAGTCGCGCATCGATCGAGAGAGCGGGGGGGGAGAAGAACAAGGAAAGACAAGTGAGAACCGCGGGGTAGACGAGACCATATGGAGAACGTTTGGTTTTGCAAGGGATTCAAGTTGCGGGTGGGCGCTGCTTTGGCACACGGATGACCGAGAAATTGGGGCGCCGTCGGCTCGATGAAGGCGCCTCGTCGTCGTCGGCGCAACGCGCACCGCCGCAACCGCCTCCCCCTCCGCCTCTCTCCTCTTGCAGCCATTCACCCGCCCTTGCTCGCCGCCAGCGCCCGCCGCCGCGCGTTCGCGTACGCCCCCACGCTCTCCCCCCCGGGCGACCAGAACGCCGCGTCCACCGGCGCCCCGGCCGACCGCTGCCGCAGCTCGACCGTCCACCCCGGCTCGAGCGCGTCGAGCTCAACAAAGCGCTCGCGGCGCGCGGCGTGCGCCTCGGGCAGCCGCGCCACGGGGCCGCGCGCGTACAGGAGCAGCGGCGGGGCGGCGGCGGGGGGCGGGGGGGGAGAGGAGGGGGCAGGGATCGGGGCGACGGGGGCGGGCGGGGGCGGGGGCGGGGGCGGGGGCGCGGGGGCGGGGGGCGCGGCGGAGAAGGACGAGGGGGGCGCGCCGTCGTCGGCGGCGGGCGAGAACGAGGCGTCGCCGCCGTCGGCGGCGGTCACGGCGAATGAGAGGACCTCGACGCGTCCGCGGCGGGCGCCGCCGGCCTGGGCGGCGGCGGCGGTCGAGGCGGCGGCGGCGGCGGCCACGGCCTCGTCCTCGTCCTCGTCCTCGTCCGAGGACGAGGCGGCGCCGACGTCGTCGTCGTCGCCGCTGACGCCGGTGCCGCCGCCCTCGGCCGCGGCAGGCGGCCGCTGCTGCTGCTGCTGCTCCTCCTTGCCGCCGCTGCCGTCGTCCTCCTCCTCGTGCTGCGCCTTGCGGCCCTTGCCGCCGCCCGCCGAGCCTCGAGCCCCCTTTTTCTTCTCCTTCTGCGCCGCGGGCCCGCCGCCGCCGCCATCGTCGGCCGCCGCCGCCACCGCCGCCGCCGCCGCCGCCGCCGCAGCCGCCGCCGCCGCCCGCGCCGCCCGCGCCTTGGGCCGCGGGGCGGCGGGCGCCTCCGCGCTGTCGCGGGCCTTGGCGGCCGCTGCCGCGGCCGCGGTGCTGCCGGACACGACCAGCGCGTGCAGCTCGCGGAACGCGGCCGGGTCCACCTGCGCCGTCACGCTGACCATCACGTCCGCGTCCGCTGCTCCCTCCTCCCCCGAGGCCGCCGCCGCCGTCGCCGCCGCCGCCGCCGCCGCCGCCGCCGCCTCCTCCCCCCCCGGCCGCGGCTGCTGCGCCTGCTCCGTCACCTGCACCACCCGCGCCCCCCTCCGCGCCAGCGCCTCCATCAGCGCCCCCCTCCCGGCCGCCGGCACCGTCAGCCGCAGCAGCATGCGCGCCCGCTCGATCGGAAACGCTTTCCGCAGCAGCGGCAGCGCGCTCTCCAGCGCCTGCGCCTTGGCCGCCCGCCGGGGGTCTGGCGAAAACCCGGCGTCCCGCAGCGCCCGCTCGAGCATCGTCAGCGTGAACGGCCTGCCCGAGCGCGGGTCGACCGTCTTGTCGACCAGCACGCCCGCCACGTCCTTGAACAGGGCGCCGAGGTCGGCGCGGCGCTCGCGGTCGGACACCTGCAGCTCACCCGATCGCAGCACCTCTGCCGCCGCCAACGCGTGGTCGGCGCGGCCAAAGGCGGCGCGCAGGTCGGCGTCGCGCGCGACGACGCCCTTTGCGACGGAGAGGAAGACGGTGGTGGTCTGGAGCACCTCGTCGAGGTCCTTCTCGCTGTTGTCAAGGACGTTTTTTGGGAGTTTTTGGCAGCGTGTGAGTGTTTTTTTTTGCGGGCGGAACGGGGGGTGTGAGAGAGAGGGGGGCAGGCGGAACGGGCGCACGGCGGGACGGTGCTTCTCTCGCCCCCCCCAAAAAAGAACTCACATGCCGGCCCGCCAGTCCGCGACCTTGTTGCGGTAGCACGCGATCTCGAACCGCTTCCCCGCCTTTTTCAGGCGCACCACGGCGATGTTGGTCAGCCGCTTCTGGCCCACGGGCTGAAACACGTTTCGCGACATGTCGATTTCGGGCGGGGGGCGACGGAGAACGCGACCGGCCGCTCCGCTCGAGTCGCTCGAGTCTCGGCTTTGTGTGCGTCTCTGTTTTTGTGTGCGCGCTCCCGCTTTGGAGGCACCGCCTTCGCGGCAGGACGCGCCTCGCGTATGTTCGCTCGCGGTGCCACCCTGGATTCGGCGCGTGCGGGGGGGCGTGCTGGTGTCGCGCGCGGGTGCAGAAGGCAAGTCGGCGCAAGTTGCTGACAACGCCAAACGAGAGCCAAGGCGCGCGCCGATGGGGTTGGGGAGGCAACGTAGTCCAACGGCGTGCGCCCCGCGACCTTGCTCGGGAGACGCTGGGCGCGCGAGCGTTTTGGGGCGTGTTGGCGTCGATGCAACCGATGATTGGAGAGAGAGAGACACGTGCGAGTCTGCTGTTGATGAAGGGAGGACGGATGCCGTGTGCGGCGATACAAGGATGCGATGCTGCTGCTACCAAAAAAGGTGATTGGGATCGTTGCGACAAGTCTTATTTTTCGTCGGGCGTCGGCGGAGTCGTCGGCGTCGGCGTCGGGGCGTTGTCTCCAAAACGCTTCGGGGTTTTTCCCTCACTTTTGGCCCCTCGCCAGGTGGTCTGCGTACCCCATAAACTCCTCGAGGGCGGCCGCCTCCTCCGGGTTGAGCACGGTCAATGCGCCGCGCGGCGGGCCAGCGGTCGCTGCTGCTGCTGCTGCTGCTGCTGCTGCTGCTGCTGGCGCGGCCGCTGCCGCGGGCTCGGCGCGGGGGTCTCGTCCCGCTCGTGGACCCGCTATTCCGCCGCCGCCGCCGCCGCCGTGCCTCCTCAGCGTCGTGCTCTCGACGACCTCGACCTCCTGCGGCGCGCCGCCGCCGACGCACGTGCGCAGGCGCCGCAGCGTCTCCGTGCAGCGCAGCAGCCGCACGCCCTCGCGCGTGACGACCGCGCACGATTCGCGCCGCTCGAGCGACTCGGCGCAGGCGTCCGATGCGCTCGGCGATGCGCTCGCCGCCGCCGCCGCCCCTTGCGAGCCGCCGCCGAGGGCCGCGGCGCCCCCCGCTCCCCCGGCGGCCGCGGTCAGGCCAAACATCTGCGCAGAGCAAGCGCGCAGGCGCGCCAGGGATCCCGCACCGAGGGGGCTGCGCGGCGGGGAGGCCATGGCGATGGTTGGGGGGCGATTTTTGTGTGTAGGGTTCTCCTCCCGTCCCCCGCGGAAAGCCTCGGCACCCGCGTGCCCCGCGCTCGAAAACCCACGTGGGGAGGCCGAGCAGATCCTCGCCGATCCCTGCGCCCGGGCAAGCGGGCCGAAAACGGGGCGTGCGCGAGGCAAATTGGCCTCGGCGACGGAAGGGGGGAGGAGGACGAGGAGGAGGAGGAGGAGGAGGCACCGCGGGTGCCGAGGCTCCTCTCTCTCGTTGCTTGACAGGGACGATGGCCGTTCGCGCCCGATGCTTTGCAAGAGGTTGGAGGGTAGACCCTTCTTTGGGGGATTGGCGCCGGGGATTGATGGCCGTCTTGCTGCGCGACGCCGACGCCCCACCAGCGGGGCGGGACGAGAGGCGGCGGCGAGTCGGCTTTGCGAGCGACGAGGGGGGGCGACCTGGGCGACGGAGGTCGGAGGCGCCATCGCTGTTTCAAATACCAACCGACCGACCGGCGCGACGCCTCCCACGAAGCCCCTTGTTCTAGCTTTTCATCGAAGGCGGCGCCCTATCTCTCACGGTTACGATTGTCCACTTTTTGGCGCCAAAAAAAGGCTGGGCGCACTCAAAGGTTGGCCAACCCACCACCCTTCAAAAGACAAGAGCGCATGGGAACAGTGTCGGTTGCTGCCCTTCCACCTCCTTTGCTCCCCTGGGCCCGCGCGATCGATCGGTGGCTCCAGCTCATCTCGTTATAAACGTGGCGCGCCGCAGGGCACCGCTCCTGTGCGCGCGCGCGAGTGGTTTGGGAGAGGTGACCCTTGAGGCCTTCTGCTCGCCTCCGAAATCGGTCCAGCTTCCACCCCCTCTCCTCCCCCCGCCAAATCCCGACAAAACCCACCACCCCCCGGCGCGGGCATGGCGCTCGCTTCGATCGCGAGCGCGCCTGCCGGGTGAAACCAGCCGCCGCGACCCCGCCGCGTCGCCGCGTCCCCCGAATTCAAGTTACGCAGCCGCCCCGAATCCAAGTTACGCCCTCGATTCTGGTCGTCCGATGGCGGCGCCGCAGCCTTCTGGGGCCGCCGCCCCCTTTGCAGCCCGCCCCGCTGCCCCCTCTCCCTCCCAACACCGCCCCATCGCACCCTCGGCGGCGGACCTGGGCGCCCTGCTGATGCGCCAGGGGGTCGACGGGACGGTCGAGCTGCGGCGCCAGCACGGGTCGCCGGCCGCCGATTATTATTGCGTCGGCGGCGGCTCCGGCGGCCAGAGGCGGCAGCAGCAGATGGCGCAGGCGCCGCTCCAGCAGCGGCCCCTCGCCCAGCCGGACGGCGCCGCCCCGCCACCGACGCCGGCCGCCCATGCTGCCACCGCCGCCGCCGCCGCCGCCGCCGCCGTTCACGCACGACCCACCACCCCCGCCGCCGCCGCCGCCGCCGCCGCCGCCGCCGCCGCCGCCGCCGCAACCGCCGCCGCAACGGGCCCCTCTCCCGCGCGCCGCCTGGCCGCAGAGGCGCTGGCCTCGCTGGCCGTGACGATGGTGAGCCTCGCGCCGCGGCACCTCCAGCATCAGGCGGTGGGGTCGAAGCGGCCGCACGCGGGGCAAGAGCTTTTTCATCATCATCATCAGCAGCAGCAAGAAGGAGGCGACAACAGCGGCGACGGCGGCGACGGCGACGGCGGCGGCGCAGACACGCCGCGCACACGCCCCGGGCGCGAGCCGCGCCCGCCCATCACGAGCCGGGACTACATGGACACGACGAAGGCGATCGTCTTGTCGGGCCGGCCGGGATGCAGCGAGGACGGCGACCGCGGGGACGATGCGGGCGGCGGCCGGCGCCGCCGCAAGCGGCGCTCCTCCTGCAGCGGCGGCGGCGGCGGCGGCGGCGGCGGCGGCGGCGCCGACTATGGCGCTGGCCCTGTCGCTCCTCCTCCTCCGCCTCCGCTGCAGCCGACGCTCATCTGGCCCGTCGGCGCCGTCTTGTACGAAACGGCGGCCGCCGCTGCGTTTGCCGCCGCGTCCGCATCTGCCGCCGCCGCCGCCGCCGCCGCCGCCCCCGTCTCGCTGCCCGTGCCGCCGCCGCCGTCGACGCCGCACCTGCTCGTGCTGCCGCCCCTGCTGCCGACGCCGCAGGAGCAGCTGCTAACGCTGCAGCGCTGGCAGCAGCAGCAGCAGCAGCAGATCCACCAGCTCCAGATGCAGCATCAGTTCCACTTCCATCAGCAGCAGGCGCAGCAGCAGCAGCAGCGCCAATCGCTGCAGCAGCAGCAGCAGCGGCAGCAGGAGCAGCTGCGCCCGATGCCGCCGCCGCAGCAGCAGCAGCAGCCGCCGCCGCAGCAGCGCCAATCGCTGCAGCAGCAGCAGCAGCAGCAGCAGCAGTGGCAGCTGCGTCCGATGCCGCAGCAGCAGCAGCAGCAGCAGCCGCAGCCGCAGCACCGCCAGTCGCAGCAGCACTACGCCCGCCTGGCCGCCGCCGCCGCCGCCGCCAGCTCGGCCGACCCGCGGTACGCCGCCGCCTTGCGGGCGTACCGCGAGCAGGTCGCGCGTGCGGTCGCCGCCGCGCCGCCCGGCCGCGCCACGCTGGTCGGGTGGGAGTTTGTTGGCGGGGGCGGGGCGGCGCCGCCGACGGCCTCCTCGGCCTCGGCCTCTGCCTCGGCAACCGGGGCGGCGGGCCGGTCCGTCGAGGTGACCGTGGCCCTCGGGGGCAGGCTGTACGCGGGGCTGCTGCCGCTGGCGCCCGCCGAGCTCCAGCCGGCGCCGCAGCCGCAGCCGCAGCCGCAGCGCCGCCGCCCTGCGGCCGCGACGGCGCCCGCCCCTCCCCCCGCCGCCCGCGCCCCGCCCGCCGCCTCCGCCCTCGCGTCCCTCGCCGCCGGCAGCATGCCCCCGGTGCCCCCGCGCGGCGCCCGCTGCGCCATGTGCGCGCGCGGAGAGGAGCCCGGCGCGCGCGACCCCCCCCTCTCGGGCGCCGCCGCGGCCGCGGCCGCCCCCGCCGCCGCCGCCGCCGCCCCGGCGCCCGCCTCGCCCGCCGCGCCCGCCGCGCTCGCCGCGCGCGCGGCGCGCGCGCTGTCGCCGACGGCCATGCTCGACCAGGGGCTCGGCCCGCTCGTGCCCCTGCTCGTGCCCGGGGGGGGGGCGCTGGCCCCTTGCGGCGAGCTTAGACGGGCTGCCCCCCCCGCCGCCGCCGGCGCCGGCTCCGTCGCCTGGGTCCACCGGCAGTGCGCGCTGTGGTCGCCCGAGGTGGCGCCCGTGCCGTCCGCAGAGCGCCAACTCCTGCTCGAGCGGCTGTCACTGGCGGCGGCGGCGGAGGCGGAGGCGGGGGTGGCTGGCGGGGAGGCCGGCGCCGAGCTGGCGCACGCGGCCGCCGCGCGCATGCTGCTGTCGCTGGGCCTCGCGCCCGCGGGCGGCGGGGCGCTGCTGAGCGGCGCCGCGGGCGCGGCGCGGCGCGGCGCCGCCACCCGCTGCAGCCGCTGCGGCGCGCTCGGCGCGACGCTGCGGTGCGAGGGCGGCGGCGGCGGCGGCTGCGCGCTGTACTATCACCTCCCCTGCGCGCGGCGGTCGGGCTGCCGGCTGGTGGCCGAGCCCTACTCTGTCCTGTGCGCGAGGCACCGCCAGGCGGCCGCGCCGGAGGCGGCGGGCGAGGCGCCGCCGCCGCCGCCGTCGCTGCAGCAGCAGGACGACGACGGCGAGGCGGAGGAGCAGCAGCAGGGAAAGGCGGCGGCGGCGGCGGCGGCAGCCTCTGCAGCGGCGGCGGCGGCCTCGGTGGTGGCAGCGGCTCTGGCGGCCGCTGGCAGCGGCGGCGTTCTGGCCCTCGACAACAACGGCAGCGGCGCCGTCGACGCCGAAGACGTCGTCGGCACCGACGCGGCCGCGGTCGAGCTGCTGTCGGGCTTTTGCCGCGCGGCCGCGCACGTCGAGGCCGCCAGTCACAAGAACGGGGAGGAGGGCGCGGCCGGCGCGCTCTCGCCGGCGGCCGGCCCGGCGGCCGTCGCTTTCGCGCTCGCGGCGGCGGCCGGCGCCGACGCCGCCGCCGCCGCCGCCGCCGCTGCCGCGGTCGCCTCCACCCCGGCCGCCGCCGCCCCCGCGCGGGCCTGCGCTGCCCCCCATGCCTCATCGCGCAGCGTCAGCAGCGGCGGCGGCGGGCCCCAGCCCCCGCCGCCCCAGCACCAGTTGCGACGGGCCGCCGCCGTCGGCGCCGTGCTTGCCGGCGCCGCGCTGCGCCGCCCGACGCCCGCCTCCTCCTCGCGCGACGGCGCCGGCGCGGCCGCCGGCGCGGCGAGCGAGACGGACGACGGCGACGAGGGCGAGGGCGGCGGCGGCGGCAGCGGCGGCGGCGGCGGCGGTGGCGGCGCGCGATCGTCGTCTCTCGGCGGCGGCGGCGGCGGCGCGCGCTCCTCGTCGTCGCTCGGCGGCACAACCCAGGGCAACGCTGCGGGGCGCCCCGGCCGGTGCGCCGTCTGCGTCGTCACGCGCAAGGGCATCTGCGGCTCGGACAGCGCGCCGCGCAAGTGCCTGCGCGCGTTGCAGCAGCGGCAGATGCTGGAGCTGCTGCTGCCGCAGCAGCAGCAGCAGCAGCAGCAGCAGCAGCAGCAGCAGCAGCAGCAGCAGCAGAGCGGCGGCGGCGCCGCTTGACAGACGCGCGTTCGCGTCTTTTGCTTTTTCTGTTCCGCTTTTTGATCTCGATCCCGCTTCCACCATTTCGGTTCACCAGCACTACGATCCTTCTGCTCTCGGTGGACTTTTGACCCGCCCCGCCCCCTTGGCGCCCCCCCCGCCAACAAATAAACCACGACGCCCGAACGCTCGTGGTCTCTCGAGCGGCGCGACGCGCGGGGCCGGGCCCCCCCCCGCCGCCGCCCCACAGATTCTGCCCCCGACGTTTTGTGCGCGCGCGCGCCGGCTGTGCCCTCGATCTGACCGGGTTCCCGGCGTCTTCCCTGCTTTTCCTCATCTTGCGTCTTGTCCTTGCCCTTTTTTTTTGGGCGCGCGCCAGGCGGCGGTCGCTCCCGCTCGCCCGTTCCCTCAATCACTTTTCTACTCCTCCGCAGCGGCTGCCACACGTTTCCGTCGCCGCGCGCACCAAACTTACTCGACTCTTCCTACTCCCAGTCTTTATTCTCGTCTTACCCAGCCAAAACGCATGAAAAGCGAAAGTTCTGTCTCCAACTCGAAAGCCCCGACGTTCGCGAATAACGAACGCACCAGCAGCCCTTTCCCTTTTGCCCGCGCGCGCCGAGCCCAACCTATCGAAGGAGGGTACCGGGGAGCCGCACCGGCATGCAGGGCTCCCGCGGGGGAGCAGGCGGAGCAGGGGGGGGAGCGGCAGCGGAGCCAGGGGAGGCCGAGGACACCCGCCCCGTGTTCCGCGTGGCGTGCGCGCTGCTTCCGAAAAAGGTGCGGGCTCGAGTCGGGCGTTCTGATGGTGCCGGCGGCTCGGCGCGTGCGCGCGCGCCCGCCCCGCGCGGAACAATCCTTCCTTGTTTCGGCGGCGAGACGAGCGTCACAGACCTCCTCCGCCGCCCGTCGTCAATCGCCGATCGCTGCGCACGCGCGCTCACCCGCTGCTCTCTCTCTCTCTCCCTTGCTCCCAACAAACAACACCAACAGGCCGCCCGCTACCTGACCCCGGCCGTCCTAGCCGCGGCGCGCGAGGCCGGGCTCGAGCTCGTGCGCATCGACCCCTCGCGCCCGATCGAGCAGCAGGAAGGCACGCGAGGAGCGGGGGCGGCGGCGGCGGCAGGCGCCGACGGCAGCGGCGACGGCGGCGACCGCCCCCCCACCGCTGGCAGCGACGGCGACCGCCCGCTCGCGCCCGCAACTGCCGCCCCGCGCCCTTTCGACGCCATCCTCCACAAGCTGCGGCCCGACCGCAACGGCTGGGAGCGCCGCCTCGCCGAGTACGCCGCCTCGCGCCCGGGCGTCGCCGTCATCGACGCGCCCGAGCGCCTGCGCGCGCTGCAGAACCGCGCGTCGATGCTGTCGCCCTTTGGCGGCGGCGGCCTGCTGCTGCTGCGGCGGCCCGGCGGCGCGGCCGGCGGCGCGGGCGCGGCGACGGCGGGCGCGGCGACGGCGGGCGCGGCAGCCGCCGCGCAATGCTCCGCGGGCACGGCCGCGGCCGCAGCCGCAGCCCCTGCGGAGGTGTCAACGGCGCACGGGGCGGCGGCGGCGGCCCCGGCGGCGCGTGCGGAAGGCGGGGGGGGCGACAGCGGCAGCAGCCCGCGCGGCGTCAAGCGGCGCGCGGAGGGCGGCGACCAGGCAGCGGCGGCGGCGGCGGCGGCGGCGGCGGCGGCGGTGGCGGCGGCGGCGGCGGCGGCAGCGGGCGGCGGCGCGCCCCCTCCGTCGTCGCTGCCCCCGCCCCCCTCGCCGCCGCCGCGGGCGCGGGCGGGCAACGGGCAGGAGCCCCACGACGACGACGACGATGAGGAGGACGACGAGGAGGACGAACCGGGGGAGGAGGAGGAGGTGCCATCGGGCGAGGACGAGGACGGCGGCGCTGGGGGCGGCGGCGGCGATGGGCAGGAACAACAGGCGGCGGGCGGGAGCGCGCAGGGAGGCGGCGGGGCCTCGCCGACGGACAGAAACCCGCAGCAGCGCGGGGCGGGCACGTCGACGTCGCCTCCGCAGCCACTGCCGCCGCCGCCGCCGCCGCCGCCGGCCCCCCCGTCGCAGGACGGCGGCGGCGACGACGACGACGGCTGCGCGCGGCGGCGGCGGTGTCCCTCGCCCGCCGCCGCGGCCGCCACGCCGCCCCGAGGCGGGGGAGGGGGTGGGGCGGGCGGCGGCGCGACGCCGCCTGCCGCGACCGCCGCCGCCCCCCTGCCGTCTCCGCTTCCCGCCGCCGCCGGCACCCCCGGCGCCGCCGCCGCCGCGGCCGCCGCCACGCTCTGCGCCGCCGCCTCGGCCTCGCTCGGCGCCGGCGCCGCCGACGCCGGCGCCGCGCTCGTGCTCGCGCCGACGCAGGTGATCCTCGAGGACGGCCTTGGCGCGGCCGCCGCCGCCGCGCTGCTCGCGCGCGCGGGCCTCGTCACCCCGCCCCTACTGTGCAAGCCTCTGTGGGCGGACGGGCGGGAGGGGTGCCACGCGCTGGCCGTTTTGCACGACCTGTCCGAGCCGGCGCTCGCGCGGCTGCTGCGCGGCGAGGCGGCCCCCGGACTGCGCGCGCCACTGGTGGTGCAGCGCTACGTGGAGCACGGGGGCGTGCTGTTCAAGGTGTACTGCCTGGGGGAGGAGGCGGTCGTGACGCGGCGGCCGTCGCTCGGCCGGGCGCACATGGCGCAGGCGGCAGGGGGGGCCTTGGCGGCGCCGGGCGGTCTCTCGGCCTCGGCGGGCGGCAGCGGAGTCCCTGCCGGCACTCCCTTGCCCGCCCTGCCGCCGGGCGCTCCTCGGCCCAAGAGCGGCGGCGGCGGCGGCGGCGGCGGCGGCGGCCCGGATGCGGGAAGCGCGAGCAAGCCGGCGCGGCCGGCGGCGGCGGCCGCGGCGGCGTCCGCGCCCGGGCGGGCCAGCGGCGGCGGCGCGATGCCGGCGCTGCAGGCGCTGCCGCGCATCAGCTGCGTGCCGTCGCTGGCCGAGGCGCAGCGCAAGGCCGCGCAGGTGGACGCCGAGGAGCAGCGGCTGGCGGCCAGCGGCGGGGGCGGGGGCAGCGGCGGAGAGGCCCACGCCAACGGCGGCTCTCTCTCCTCGGCCGCCGCCGCTGCGCCGCCGCTCCTGCCGCCGCACCAGCACCAGCACCAGCACCAGCAGCAGCCGCAGGCGCCCCCGGCCGCCGCCGCCGCCCTCACGCGCGCAGACTCGGCCGCCGCCGCCGGCGACGGCCCGCGGCCCCCGCCCGCGTGGGTCGCTCGGCAGCTGTGCGCCGAGCTCAGGCGCCGCCTGGGCGTGCGCCTGTTCAACTTTGACCTGCTGTGCCCAGTCGCGCCGCCCCCCCCGCTGCTCCCGGCCGCCGCCGCCTCGACGGCGCCGCCGGCGCCCGCGGCGTCCGCGTCGGCGGCCGACGGCGGCGCGGCCGCGGCCGCGCTCGCGGCCGCGGGCCTGCCGCCGGGAAGCGGCGCCCGCGCCTATTACGTCATCGACATCAACTATTTTCCGGGCGTCGACAAGATCCCGGGGTTCGAGCGCCGGTTCGCTGCCTTTCTGCGCTGGGCCGTCGTGTCGCACCGCGAGGAGCGGCGGATGCTGCTGCTGCCGCCGGGCGGCGGCGGCGGCGGCGGCGGCGGCGAGTGAGGCATGCTGACGACGACGAGGGGCGTCGTCTTTTTCGACTTGAGATAATTGCTCGTGTTGTGTTTGGATTCACTAGCAGGTGCGGATCGTCAGGCCCCCCAGCGAGCACGGGGCCGCCGCAGCGGCCGCGGCCGCCCCTCCTCGCCCTCGTCCTCATCCTCGTCCTCGTCCTCGCCGCCGCCACCACGCCGCGCCGCCCGCCGCCCCCCGTCGCCCTCGTCCTCGTCCTCGGCCTCGCCAGCGTCAGCCAGGATGGCGTCGGTCACGGGGTCGCGCGCGAGCGAGCCCCCTATGGTCGGCGCCGCTCCCGCCACTTCGGCCGGGGCAGGGCGCGGCGGAGGCGCCAGAGGGGCGTCCGCCCCTGGTGCTGCCGCCGTCGTCGGCGGCGCCGCCGTCGCCCCTCCCCCCGCCTCGCCCTCTCGCCGCCGCTCGCCTCCCTGCCCCTCCTCCTCCTCCTCGCCCGCGCTGGCCCCGCCGCCGTGGCTGTCGGACCGGAACTCGTCCAGGTGCTCCTCGTCGTCCGAATCGTCCTCCCAGTCGTCCTCGGCGCGCGGCCGGACCGCGCGCGGCTGGTGCTGCGGCTGGCCGCCGCCCGCCGCGCGCCATGCCGCCGCCGCCGCCGCCTCAGCCTTCTCCTGCTCCCGCTCGAGCTCCCGCGCGCGCGCCTCCGCCGCGTCCGCCCGCGCCGCCGCCTCGGCGGCCGCGCCCCGCGCGTCGCGCAGCCGCTCCGACCGCTGCTCCAGCAGCGCGGCCGCGCGCAGCGCGCCCAGCCGCTCGGCGCGCCGCCGCCCGCCGCCGCCCGCCGCCTCGCGCTCGAGACGCCGCGCGGCGCGCGCCAGCTCTCGCCGCAGCTCCGCGCTCTGCCGCTCGAGCGCGGCGACGGCGGCGCGCTGGTCGGCGTCCGAGCGCGAGGCCTGGCGCAGGGCGCCCATGACGAGGGCCGACAGCACGAGCTGGTGCTGCTGGTGCTGCGGGTGCTCGTAGTACTGGCTGCCGCCGCCCCCTACTGCCTGGCTCCTGACCGACGCTCGGAAGTCGGCGGCCGACGGCGGCGCGACGAGCCCGAGGGCCGTGTCGCCGGCGCCGCCGGCGCCGGCGCCGCCAGCGCCGCCGCCTGTCGCCGGCGAGGCGCGCGTGCGCTGCAGGCGCCCGATCTGCGCCACCAGGCCGTCGCGCGCAAATTCGACCGTCAGCGCGAGCTCGCCCTCGCGGTTCGTCGGCGCGACGCGGATCGTCGGGCGCTTGTGGTGGTGCTGCTGCTGCTGGCGCGAGGACCCGGCGCCGGCGTCGTCGGCGTGCCGCGGCCGCGGTGGCGTCGGGGGGGCGCCGGCGCCGCCCGCAGCGTGGTGTGCCTGGCCGCACAGGTGCACGTCGACGAGCTCGCGCCAGGCGGCGTCGTCGAGGCGCTCGAACTCGCCCTTGCGGATGTCTTGGTATGGTGTGCTTGATCGGCGGTGATGGAGGGGAATGAGACGGCGTTTGAGGGACGATGGTCGGGAAGAAGCGGAATCGGCTTTCGATCCCTCGTCGACAATTCGACCTCTCACCATCCGCCCGGTACGCGCGCAGGCCGTCGATCAGCACCAGGTCGAACGAGTCCGACGCCGGGCGCAGCGTGACGTGCAAGGCGACGGTCGCCTTCCCGCCTCCCACGGTCGCGACGTCGAGGACGCGCAGGTACTGTCGCGGCGCCGCTGGTGCTGCTGCTGCGGCCATTGGGGTCGTCGTCGTCGTTGTTGTTGTTGTTGTCGCTGCGGGGCTTATTCTGAAGGGAATTTGTCGAAGTTTTACTCAGTGCAAGGGGCACGCGCGCTTTTGTCCGGGTGGTTCGCCAGCAGCGCGCCGGCAGCGCGCGCGCCGCTCACCAAAAACAGGGCGCGCCACTCATCGGCAGCAAACACGCCAGACCGCGACACCCGAATCCAACACCCCCGAATCCAATCGCCATCGCAATATTGGTTGGCATCGCATTGCGCAGGCAAAAATACAGACCGCGCGCACCGGAAAAAGCAACTCTGGCGGCCGCGGCAGCCATAAAGCTTCTCTTCCTCCGCGCGCGCCTGGCCCCGCACCGCAGCCCCGGTGGTAGTGGGGTTGGCGGCTCCCGACCGCCGCCCCTCGCGCAGCTCCACCAGGCGCGCCGCGGAGGCGGACCAGCGAGGGGCGGCATGTCAGCCGCGACGCCGGCCGGAGGCGGCGCGGCGGCGGCGGGAACGGCGCGCGAGGAGGAGCGGCACGGCCTCGCGCCCGTCAACGCCGGCGCGCGCATCGACCGAGAGGCGTTCCGTCGCACGGTGCGCGTGCCGGCGCTGCGCGTGACGGCGCGGCAGTGCAACGAGGTTGTTCGGATGCTGCGAGGGTGAGTCGTTGAGGGGTTGACTTGAACGATGGAGAGGCGCACACACGCCGGAGAACAAAACAAAAAACACGATCGACCGCTCACGCCGCCGCCGCCGCCCGGCGCCTCTCGCCGACAAACGCCAACGCAAAAAAACACTTTCAACAGTAAGCACATGCTCGACATCCCGCGCGTCAAGGCCGTCGTCCTCGACACGGCCGACGACGCCCCTGACGCCGCCGGGACCGGCCGCCGCCTCGTGCTCCTGCGCGAGGGGACCGAGCGCGCCGCGCTGCCGGCTGCGCTGCTCGGCGCCGCCGACGCCGATGCCGCAGGCGAGACCGCCGCCGACGCCGCCGGCAAGCGGCCGCCCCGCTGTGCCGCGCCCCTCTCCCCGCCCGCCGAGTGGGTCCCCTCGGTCCCCGTCTCGCTCGACTACTCCCACGCGACCCTGGAGCAGGTCCTGCGCGCCTGCCTCCCTGCCGGCGAGGTCGGCGAGGTGCCCGCCGCGTTCGAGTGCGTCGGGGGAATCGCCCACCTGAATCTGCGCGAGGCCGTGCTGCCCTACCGCCTGCTCGTGGGCGAGGCGCTGCTCGACAAGAACCCCACGGTCGACGTGGTGGTCAACAAGGTGGGCGCCATCTCGAGCGAGTACCGGGTGTTCCGGATGGAGGTGATCGCGGAGCGGCGGCGGAGGCAGCAGGGGGACGCGGGCGGCGGCAGCCGGGGCGGCAAGCGGGCGCGGCAGCAGGCGGGCGCAGGCGGCGAGGGGGCGCGTCCGTCCCCTGCGACCAACGCCCCTTCCCTCCCCCCGCTCCCCTACGTCCCCGGCGCCCTCGAGACCGTCGTGACCCAGTGCGGCGTCCGCTTCGCCCTCGACTTTGCCGCCGTCTACTGGAACTCGCGCCTCGAGACCGAGCACGCCCGCCTTGTCTCGACCCATTTCTTGCCGGGGCAGACCGTCGCCGACGCGATGTGCGGCGCGGGGCCCTTTGCGGTTCCCGCCGCGCTGCTGCCGGGCGGCGGCGCGCGCGTCCTGGCCAACGACCTCAACCCGCGCGCGGCCGAGTACGCCCGTCGCAACGCCAGGGGCAACGGCGTGGGCGGCCGGGTGTGCGTGTTCAACGTGGACGGGCGGCTGTTTATCCGCGCGGCTCTCGCCGGCGCCGGCGTCGCCGGCGGCGGCATCGGCGGCGGGGATGATGCGGCGGCGGCGGCGGCTCTGCCGGCGGACGCGGTCGCGGGGCAGGGCGGGTGGCCCGCCGCGGGCGAGTGGCTGCCGCCGCCTTCGCAGGGCGACCGGCCGCCCGTCAACCACCTGGTGCTCAACCTGCCGGCCTCGGCGGTCGAGTTCCTCGACGCGCTCGGCGGCGCGTGCGACCCGTGCGCCGGCGGGCGCTGGAGGAGCGGGGGCGGCGGCGGCGGGGGCGGCGGGGGCGGCGGGAGCGGGGGCGGGGGCGGGGGCGGGGGCGGGGCTGGGGTTGAGGGCGGCGGGGAGGTTGCCACGGCCACGGAGGCCCCCTCGACCGCCCTGCCGCTGCCGCTCGTGCACGTCTACACGTTCATGAAGCACGAGAACGAGGCGGGCGTGCTGCGGCGCGTCGAGCGGGCGATGGGCAGGAGGCTCGACGGCACCGCCCTGCCCCCCAAAGAGGAGCGCAAGGTGGGCGAGGAGGAGAAAGGTGAGGGGCAGGGCGACGGCGACGCGGCCAAGGACGCAGCCGAGGACGCCGCCACCCTCGGGCGCGCCGCGGTCGCCGGCGTGTCCGTGCACCGCGTGCGCGACGTGGCGCCGAAAAAGGTCATGCTTTGCGTCTCGTTCCGGTTGCCGCCAGAGGTGGCCTTCTCCGGCAGGCTGCCGGCCGACGACCCGGCAGAGGCGGGGCGCGTGTGCGCCGACTTCCTCAGGGCGGGGTCGGACGAGGACGCGCGCGCGGCGGCCGAGCGGGCGGCGCTGGCGCTGGCGGCCGAGGCGGCCGAGCGGGCCAAGCGCGAGGCTCGGACGCCCAAGGGAACGCCTCAAGGGCCGGGCGCGGGCGCGGGCGCAGGCGAGGCGGCGGGTGCGGGTGCGGCGGCGGCGGCGGGAAGCAAGAAGGCGCGGACAGTGCCGGCCGAATGACGATTTTGGGGGCTGCGGGAGCCAGCGTCGGCGGGTCTCAGACTGTGTCTGTTGTTCTGCGTGTTACCACAATGGACCGAGATCGGTGGGGACACTTTGTGCGCGAGTGTTGTGAAGAGGGCTTGTGTGTCATTTTTTTGTATTCCAACAGGGATGGGGGGTGGAACAGGTTGGCGGCGGGCGGCGGGGTGGGAAAAATATGGGTCTGGAAAGAATGTGCGCCTGAAGAGCTCTGTCCGTCTGTCAGTCTCTTCAAAGCAGGCTCTGGCGCGTCGCCGCGCCGCGCGCGCGCGTCGAGCGGGGCGCGGGAGAGACCGCGGCGGCCTCGGCCTCCTCGGCCGCGAGCACGACCGACCGCCGGCGCGCGGCCGCCGCCGCCGCGCGGGGCGCCGAGGCCGGCGCGGCGCGCTGGGCCGAGCGCAGCAGCGGCCCTCCCTCTTCGTCCGACAGCAGGCCGGCGGCGGCGGCGGGGGCGCGCGCGCGGGGGGCGCGGCGCGGCGTGGTCGTCGCGGCGGCGGCGGCGGCGGCGACGGCGCCAGCGGCAGCCGAGGCCAGCAGGCTCGTGCGGCGGCCGCCAGCGCCGCCGGCGGCAACGGCCCGGCCGCGGCGCGTCGCCGTCGACGGCGCCTCCGCTTCCTCCTCCTCGCGCTCGAGCAGCGCGTCGGCGGCGGCCGAGACGGCCGGCCCGCCCTCTCGCCGCAGCGCCTCCTGCTCCGCCGCGGCCGCCTCGAGGGCCGCCGCCGCCGCGCTGGTGGCGCGCCGCGCGGCCGGGGCGCTCAGGCGGCGCGCCGACACTGCGCGGCGCGCGGCGCCCGTGCCCGCGGCCGCCCCCGGCGTCTGCGTCGTCGCCGGGCCGCTCGCGCGCGCGCCCGACCCCGCCGCGGCCGCGGCCGCGGCCGCCTCAGCGGCGCCCGGGGGCGCGGGCGCCTTGAACGCGGGCGTCAGGATGCGCGCGGCCCCGCCCGCCACGGCCAGGGCCGCGGCGGCGGCCACGGCCGTCGCCGCCGCCGCAGGGGTCATCGGCAGCGGCGTGCGCGCGCCGACGCTCGCGAGCGCGGCCGAGGCGTCGGCCAGCGCCTCGACGCCGACGAGCGCGGCGACGGCGAGCGACAGCGCGACGGCGACGGCGAGCGCGGCGGCGACGCCCCCGGCCACCGAGGCGAGCACGGAGAGGGCGCGCAGGGCGCGGGGGGAGAGCTGCGGCGGGCGGGCGGCGGCGAGGGCGGCGCGCAGGGCAGACAAAAGGGATACGGGCGACGAGGAGGGGGGCTGCGGGCGGAGGGCGGCCTCTAGGGGCGGGACGCGCTTGGGCGGTGGCTTGGGCGCGCTCGTGCGCTGCTCGGGCGGCGGCGGCGGGAGGTGCGCGGGCCGGTCAAATGTCGGGCGGCCAGAGACGATCGCGCGGGTCTCGGCCGCGGCAGGGGCGCCAGCAGGCGACCCGGCGTCAGTCGCAGCAGCGGCGGCAGCGGCGGCGGCGGCGTCCGCCGAGGCAATGTCGCTGGCGGCCTGGCGCAGCGCGGCCTCGGCCGCGGCCAGGTCGGCCGCCACCTGCTCGGCGGCCGCGGCCTCGGCGGCGGCGGCGGCGGCGGCGATCACGGCCTCGGCGGCAGCGGCTGCCTCGGCGGCGGCAGCGGCCGCCTCGGCGGCGGCAGCCGCCTCGGCAATGGCAATCGCCGCAGCGGCGGCGGCCGCCCGCTCCCTCTCCTCCTGGCGCCTGCCGGCCTCTTGCGCGGCCGCGGCCGCCGCCTCGGCCGCCGCCACCGCCTCGGCCGCGGGCGCCGGGACGGCGTGCGGGAGGCTCTGCGTGTCCTTGCCGGCCGGGGCGGCGGCGGCGACGGAAGCAGGGGGGTCGGCGTCCTCCGAGGGCGGGGACGCAAACACGGCCGCTTTGGCGGCGCGCGCCATTTCGGCGGCGGCGGCGGCGCCGGCGGCGCCCGAGGACGGAGCGACGCCGGACTCGACCGCAAACCCGGCCGCGAAGACGCGCTGCGCGTCCCAGCCGAGCACGTGGTGGCGCCAGGCGTCCTGGGCGTGCCACTTGGCGCGCAGGGCCAGCATGCGGAGGAGGCCGGGGAGAGGGGGCGCCGCCTCTGCCGCCGCCGCCTTGTGCCCTCGTGAAAAGGAAGAGGGCGAGGAGGCGGCGGCAACGGAGGAAAAGTAGCCGCGGTGGCGTGCCAGGCACGCCTCGGCGTTGGCGGGGGAGCGGGCGCACCACTCGGCGGCTGGGGGGCGGGCGCCGAGGCCGACGAGGCTGCCGGCGGGGGCGAGCGCGACGAGCGCGGCGACGACGAGGACGGTGGCGAGGGCGAGGGCGGCGGCGACGGCGCCGGCCGAGGGGGCCGGGGCAGCGGCGTCTGCGGTGGCGGCAGCGGCAGCGGCGCGCGCGCGCGGGCGGGCGGGTGTGACGAATTCGGGCGCCTCTGCCGCCTCGACCTCCTCCTCCTTCTCCTGCTGACCGGCACCCGCGGTTGGCAACGCGGCCGCAGCGGCGGCGGCCGCGGCGGCGGCGGCCGCCGCCCCGGACCCCAGCAGCTCGGCCTCCGCGCGCTCGAGTGCCTCGTCGTCCTCGTCGCCGAAGAACGCCGACACCTGCGACAGGGGAGGGGGGCTGGCCAGCGGGCCCAGCAGCTGGTGGCGCGGGTCGTCGCCCTGCTGGTCGGCCTCCTCGCCGCCGTCGCCGCCGGCAGAGGCGCCGCCGCCGCCCGGCTGCTGCTGCTGCTGCTGCTGCTGCGACGAGAGCCCCATCAGCAGGCGGCGCGCGTGCGCGCGCGTGACCGCGTCGCCGAGGCCCGACACGAGCTCGTGCACAGCCAGGGGCGACCCCTCGGGCGACAGCATCGGCATCTGAAGCCCGCCGCGGGGGCTGCTGGCCGCCGTCGCCGTCCCCGCCGCCGCCGTTTTTGCGCGCGGCAGCGTTGCGTTGGCGGCGGCGTTGCCACCGGCGCCCGCGCCCTTGGAGGGGCTGTCCGGCCCGCCAGCGGCCGGGCCCGCGTCGGCCGCGCCAAGGCGGCTGAGCGGCGACTCGTCGAGGGGGGCCACGTCAAAGGTGATGCCGCCCTCGGGGCTGGCGGAGGCGGCCGGGGCGTGGGAGCCGGGAGGCGAGGCGGGGGCGGGGGAGGCGGCGGCAGCGGCGGCGGGCGCAGCGGCGGCGGCAGCGGGAGCGTCGAACAAAGGCATGGGCGGCGGCGGCGAAGCAGCGTAAGCGGCGGGACGCGTGGCGGCGGCGGTCGTGCCGGGCGTGGCGTTGCCCGCGGCGGTCGCGCCGGCGCCGCCGCCCAGCGCGCAGTGGCTGCCAAACGAGACGACGCTGCCGCGGCTGCCGGCGCCGCCCGACGCGGGGCGGGCGCCCGCGCTGCCGCCGCCGCCGCCGCTCGGCTGCGCGTGGGCGGCCGAGGCGAGCAGCTGCTCGACGCCGGCGCCCGAGGGCGGGCGGACGCCGGCGCCCTCGGGGGTGCCCGCGCCCGAGTAGCCGCCGGCGTTGCCGCTGTCGTTGCCGTCGTTGCCGCCGAGCGGCGCAAAGGGCGACGGCGGGCTGGCGGCGGCCGTCGCCCCGCCGGCCGCCTCTTGCTGCTGCTGCTGCCGCAACTGCCGCTCGTCCGCGCACCCGCCGTTGGCACCGGCGGGCGTCGAGTGCGGCGCGGCGGGGCCCCTGCCCGCGCCGCTCGGCCCGGGCATCGTCATCGCCGACGACGAGGCGCCGCCGCCGCCGTCGCCGCCCGAGGCGGCGGGGCCCTGCCCGCGCCGCTGGAGCGGAAGGTGCGACGACCCCAGCACGGCCGTCTGCGCGCGCATGATGCGCGCGGCGCGGCGCAGGAGCACGCCCGGGCTCTCGAGCACGGCGGCGGCGGCGGCGGCCGCGGCCGAGGCCATGTTGCCGTGATGCTGCGGCGGCTGGGAAGGAGGGGCGCCGCCGCCGCCGCCCGCGCCCGCCGCCGCCGCCTTGGTCGCGCTCGCGTCGGCCGCGCCCAGCGCCGCGTCGGCGGCCCAGCCCGACGTGGGGGTGGCGCCCGCGGCGGCGGTAGCAGCAGCGATGCAGGTGGCGTCGACGTCGCCGCCCTTGAACATGGGCGTCGCGTTGGAACCGCCCGCCGAGGGGCTTGCCGCAGCGAAAGCGGCGGCGGCGGCGGCGCGCGCCGCCACCGCCGCCACCGCCGGCGACGCTCCGCCCGACAGCAGGCCTTCCCACGCCGCGTCCGCGCCGCGCCGCGCCAGGTCCGCCGCGCCCATCGGCCCGCCGCCCGCCGCGTCGTCCTCGGGGCTCACGCGCCGCGTGCCCGCCGCCTCGGTGCCGGCGTCGGTCGTCGCCCCGCCGCCCTCCTCGTCCTCGTCGTCGAGGCTGTCCCCGAGGGCGTGCGGCGCGGGCGAGAACACGGCGTTGTCGCGCACGACCACCCAGTCGGGCTGCTGCGGCGGCGCGGGCGCGGCCGTGACGGTCGTGGGGGTGGTGGCCAGGCCGTGGCCGCGGCCGTGGGAGGGGCCGCGCAGGATCGACGAGGCGAGGAGGCCGCCGCCGCCGCCAGTGTCGCCGTCGTCGGTGCCGCCGGCGTCGTCGTAGGCGTCGGCGGCGGCGCTCCCGCCGAGCGCGCCCGCGGCGCCCGAGTAGGCGCTCATCGGCGTCATGGTGGCCGGGTGGGTGCTGCCCGGGGCGGCGGCGCCGGTGGACACGGACGCGCGCGCCCCCGCGATGGCGAAGCGGGCCGCGGGGCGATCGCCATGGGGGTTGGACAGCTGCGGCGACGAGGTGGCGGCGGCGGCGGCGTCGCCGGCGGCCGAGGGCGTCGCGGACGACGACGGAAACGCGAGCGGGCGCGCAGCCGCGCCGAGCGCGAGGCCCTCGTCGCCCATCAGATAGGCGCGGACGGGGTCGCCGGCCGCGGGCGACATGCTGCTTGGGTATGGTTGTTGTGTGATCGGGCGGGTTTGGCGCGCGTGCGTGCGTGAGCGAGTCGAGGCTGCGGCAAAGAGGCCGTTGGGAGTGTTTTGAGTGGGGCTCGACAGCTGGGGGGAGTTTGGAATCGCTCCCCCCCTCTCTCTTTCTTGAATTCAACCCGAATCGCCCAAAACATCCTCACCGCGCGTTCTCGGCGTCGTCCATGAGAGCCAGGCGCCGGTGGGAGGAGGGCGGTTGCTGAGCGCCCGAGGAGGAAGGGGGCGGGGCCTCTGTCGCAGACGACGGAGCGCTGGGAGACGCGAACGACGATCCCTCGAGGAGGTCGCGGAGGCCGCCGGCGAACAGGGGGCTGCGCTGCAGCGGGGTCAAGCCCGACTCGCTGGCGGACATGAGCCGACCGAGGAGCGGAGTGGGGGCGGCGCGTCGTGGGGGGCGGAAGAAAGTTTTTCTTGGTTTTGAATCGTCCGCCGCGATTCCCTCCTCCTTCTTCTCCGCCCGAGGAACGAGTGAACTAAATCGAGGAGCCCAAGGCTGTGTGTGTGATGCGCGATCGCCGGATTGGTGTTAATGGGGCGTTGCGCGAAGAGTTAGAGAGAGGAGAGGGACACCGGCGCGGTTGTTTTTGAGAGAGGACGTCGGCGACGCGACGTCTGCGGCGACGACGGCGGCGACCGCGGGCCCGACGCCGCCAGCGCTGCCGCCGTCGGCGTCGCCGCAGCCCGGCGCTGTGGCGGCAGAGATGATGGCAGGCACGCCCGGCGGCCGGGGCGCGCGCGGCCCGGGCTCCTCGCTGGGCCCTCCGGCGTGGCTCGCGTACGAGGGCGGCGAGCCGGGCGCCAAGCGCGCGCGTCTGGACGAGGCGACCCCTGGTTCCGGCGGCGGCGTCGGCGGCGGCGCTGGCGGCGGCGTCGGCGGCATTGGCATCGGCGCCGGCATCGGCGGCGGCGACGCGGCGCTTGGCAGCGGCGGCTCGCCCGGCCTGCTCGGCTTTGGCGGGGGCGCCGTCATCGGCGGCGCAGGCGCCACCCCGTCCGTCCCCCTGTCGCCGACGCGCCACGCGCTGCCGCACGCGCCGCCCCCGCTCGGGGGCCCGCCGCCTTTCCGGCTCTTTTGGTGGCGGACGCCGGGGTTCTCACTTCTCTTGCCTCTCTCTCTCTCTCTGTGCATCAATCCTCCCCGAATCATCGCGCACCATCAACAAACATCATGCAGGCCGTGCGCGCCCTCGCGCAAGACACGGGCGCGCCCATGCTCGCAGGGGCCTGCGAGCCTCGCGCACACTCCAATCGCGGGATGATGCGGGCCTTCCTCCAGATGCGCCGCGAATCCTCTCAGCCGACGCACGTCGCGCGCGTCTGGAGCCGCACGCCCGACCCCACGGACGCGGCCGACGCTTGGCTCGCGGAGGACGAGCGACGCCGGCGAGCGCGGAACAGCGCGCCGTCGCCGTCGCTGCCCGCCCCCTCGCCCGCCGCCCGCGCCGCCTCCGAGCCCGAGCGCGCGGCGCGCGCGGCCGCGGCCGCGGCGCACGAGGAGCTGCTCGGCCGCACCAAGCGGCGCGCCGCCCTGCGCCAGAGGCTGGCCGAGGACGCGGAGCGGGCCAAGACGGTACAATTGCGGCGGGTGGAGGCCGAGGCGCGCCGGAGGGCGTCCGAGATCGGGCTCGGGTCGCTCGGGCTGGACCCGGCCATCGTGGCGCTGAGCGGGCGCATGGGCCGCATGGCGGCCGTGGTGGAGCAGGTGCAGGCGCGCGTGGAGGAGACGTACGGGTTGGGCGGGGACGTGGCGGGGCGGGGGTGGGCCGGGGCGTCGCCGCTGCCGCCGCCGCAGGCGCGGCCGGTGCAGCTGCCGTGGGCGCCCCCGCCGCCGCAGCAGCAGGGACAGCAGCAACAGTGGCCTCAGCAGCCGCCGCAAATGCAGCAGCAGCAGTGGCCTCAGCAGACGCAGCAATCGCAGCAGCAGCCGCAGCAGCAGTGGCCTCCGCAGCCGCAGCCGCAGCTGCAGCAGCCGCAGCAACAGTGGCCTCAGCAGCCGCCGCAGCAGCAGCAGCAGTGGCCGCCGACGTCGCAAGAGCAGCAGCAGCAACAACCACGACAACGATTGCAGCCGCCCCTCGGCCCGCCTTCGCCCGCGCCCGCCCAGCAGCAGCAATCGCCGACGCCGCCCGGACCCCCCGTCACGCCGGGGGCGGCCACCCCTGCCCCTCCGGCCAGCGCGGCCGAGCGGATCGCGGCTGCGCGGGCCGCCCGGGAGCGCGCGGACGCGGCCCTCGCCGCTCTCAAGGCCGCGCGCGAGGGACCACAGAAGATGCAGCCGTCTCCACCGTCGCAACAATAAAAATCGAGAGGGTCTTTTGCAAAAAAAAAGAGTTTTTTTTCGCGCGACCTGCGCGTGTCTATTGAACGATTGAAAACAATAAGCGGGGGGGGCACCTGCGTGTTTGCGCTCGTGAGTGACACACGAGCCTGCACACACACACCCCAGCAGCTCCTCATATACGCGGAGCATGCTCAGTACATGCCGCCGCCCATGCCGCCCATGCCGCCCATGCCGCCGCCGCCGCCCATGCCGCCGCCGTCCTTGTCGTCCCGAGGCGCCTCGACGATCACGCACTCGCTCGTCGTGATCAGGCTCGACACGCTCGCCGCGTCCAGCAGCGCCGTGCGCACCACCTTGAGGGGGTCGACCACCCCGGCCTTGATCATGTCCTCGTACACGCCCGTCGCGGCGTTGTAGCCCATCTGCACGTCGGTCATCTCCTCCACCTTCCCCACCACCACCGCGCCCTCCGCGCCCGCGTTGCTGGCGATGGTGCGCATGGGCACCCGGAGCGCGTTGATGATGATCTGCACGCCGATCTGCTGGTCGAAGTTGGCCGCGAGCGACTCCTTGACCGCAACGAGCTCCTTCGCCGCGTGCAAGAGGGCGGCGCCGCCTCCGGGGACGATCCCTTCCTCGACGGCCGCCTTCGTGGCGTTGAGCGCGTCCTCGACGCGGTCCTTCTTCTCGCCGACCTCGACCTCGCTGGCCCCGCCGATCTTGACGAGGGCCACGCCGCCCGAGAGCTTGGCCAGGCGCTCCTGCAGCTTCTCCCGGTCGTAGTCGGACGTGGTGGCCTCGACCGCCTCGCGGATCTGGTCGCACCGCGCGGAGAGCGACTCCTTGCTGCCGCCGCCGTGCAGCAGGATGGTGTCGTCCTTCGTGACGGTCACCTTTTTGCACGAGCCCAGCTGCGACAGCTCGACCTTCTCGAGCTTGTGGCCGAGCTCCTCGCTGATGACCTCGGCGCCTGTTGAGGGTGTGGATGAGGGGTTTGAGGTGGATTGGGGCGGATGGTTTGTGGGTGTTTGTGTGAGCGGTGAGTGAGCAAGGCGACGCGCGCGTGTCTCTTTGCCGTCGTCCATCGTCGGCGGCGGCGACGGCAGCCCTCCGTCGCTCCTCGCTCCCACTGCGCGTGCGCTTGCTCGCCGGAGCTTGAAGCCCACGGCACGAAAAACAAAGAAAAGAAAAACAACAACAACGAAATGAACGCACCTGTCAGCGTGGCGATGTCCTGCAGGTTGGCCTTGCGGTTCTCGCCAAAGCCCGGCGCCTTGACCGCCACCACCTTCACGCCCGCGCGCAGCTTGTTGACGATCAGCGTGGCCAGCGCCTCGGACTCCACGTCCTCGGCCACGATCACGAGCGGGCGCTGTGCCTGCACCACGCGCTCGAGCAGCGGCAGGATGGAGGCAAGGCCGCTGATCTTGCGCTCCACCACCAGCACCAAGGGGTTTTCGTACTCTGCCTTCATCGACTTGTTGTCCGTCACGAAGTAGGGCGAGATGTACCCGCGGTCGAACTTCATCCCCTCGACCACGTCGAGCTCCGTCTCCAAGGTCTTCCCCTCCTGGATCGTGATGACCCCCTCCTTGCCGACCTTTTCCATGGCGCGGGCGATCAGCTCGCCGATCTCGCGCTCCCCGTTGGCGCTGATGGTCCCCACCTGCGCGATCTCCTCGGTCGTGCTGATCATCTTGGCGCGCGACTTCAGGGTGCGCACCACGCTCTCCACCGCGATGTTGATGCCGCGGCGCAGGTCCATCGGGTTCATGCCCGCCGCGACGCTCTTGCACCCCTCGTTGAGGATGGCGCGCGCCAGCACGGTGGCGGTGGTGGTGCCGTCGCCCGCGGCGTCGTTGGTGGCGCTGGCGACCGACTTGACCAGCGAGGCGCCCATGTTCTCGAAGCGGTCGCGCAGCTCGATGGCGCGCGCGACGGTCACGCCGTCCTTGGTGATCTTGGGGCCGCCGTAGGGCTGCTCGATCATGACGTTGCGGCCCTGCGCGAGCATTTTTTTGTTTTTTTTGTTTTTTTGTGTGCAGAGGGGTTGTGTGTTCGAGATGGTGTGTGTGTTGATTGGTTGGCCGTGGGTTGTGCGGGGGAGAGGGGGCGGGGGGAACGCGGCGTGTGTACGAGGAGGAGGGAGGAGGGAAAGGGGAAGGGCGGGGGGGGGAACGGAACGAGAGGCGCGGCGGAGCGAGCGTGAGAGGGACGGACGGCGCGCGACGCGCGAGGCTGAACCGACAATCAAACCAAAAACGCACCTTGGGCCCGAGCGTGACCTGCACGGCGTCGGCGAGCTTGTTGACGCCCGAGAGCACGGCCTCGCGGCAATCGATGCCGAAGCGCACGTCCTTGACGGCGTAGTTGCGCACGGACTGCAGCAGCGCGGCCTGTTTTGTTTTTTAGGGGGGGGATTGTTTCGGAGCGGGGCGGAGAGCGAAAGAATCGATCGATCAGCGAAAGCGGCGGCGGCGACGGGCCCGACGCGGAAGGGTTTGGATGTTTTGCGCGCGCGCGCGCGCGAGCAACAGGCCGTTTATAACCCCGCATGCGCGCTGGACTGCGGCAGCGACACAGCCCTGAATGAGCCCGCGAGGCTGCGACGGCCGTGCGCTGCTGCTTCGGCGCGCGACGCACACCCCACCCGCCGCAGCTTCTGGAGAGAGAGAGGGGCCAAGAGGCGAGGGAGGGAGTTTGCGTTTCGCTTCCCGTCGCTCCTCTCGGAAAGCTGAGGCCCGCCCGCGCGCTCAATTCGCTACAGGCACACTCACGTTGATGGCCTTGCGGCCACGGCCGCGCAGGGGGCTGAACATGCTGGCGGGCCTTGCTTTGCGCTGCGGGTGAAAGAGGGAACGGCGGTCGAAGGAGGGGTGTGTGGTGTGGTGTCGAGGAGAGAGAAGAGACAAGGCGGAGAGAGGGAGAGGGAGTGGTGCGGTTCCGAAGATGTGTCGAGAGGTTGCATGTAGCACGAGCGCTTATACGACAGGAAAATGATCACAACTCGGCGCCGCCGCCTCGTGCCGCCGCCGCTGCCGCCTCGCGATCCCGCGCCGACCTCCCGACCGCCCCCCGCTCTCTCCCTCACTACTCTGCCGCGCAGGTCCCCCCGCCCCCCGCCCCCATCTCCACGCCGCGCCCCGCCCTCAGCGCCACCCACCCGTCCAGCGCCGCCGCCTGCCGACGGTTGAGGCGCACGCGCGGCCGCGCCGCCTGCATCAGGCGGACGGCCCCGGGGGCGTCGCTCGCGGCGCCAGAGGCGATCAGCACGGCGCCGGCGACGGTCGCGCTGCGGCCGTGCCCGTGCGCGCAGTGAACGTAGATCGAGTGGCCCGCGCGGCGCTCGCCCAGGGCCCAGGCCACGGCGCGTTCGATGGCGGCGGGCGTGGGAGTGTGAGTGTCCCAGCAAGGCAAGTTGAGATACGAAGGGGAGGGGGGGCCGCTCCCGCCGCCGCCGTTGCCGCCGCCTCCGCCGCCGTTGGCCGCCGCCGCAGACCCTGTTGCGCCGCGCCGCTGCCGCGGCCGCAACGGGCGCCCCTCGGCATCCGCGCCGTCGCCGCTGCTGCCACCGCTGCTGCCGCCGCCGCCGCCGTCGCCGCCGCCGCCGCCCTCGCCCTGCGGAACGCGCGGCAGCTCGCACGTCACGTCGAGCACGCTCGAGCCCGCGGGCACCTGGCCCCCGCGCCGTGGCCACCCCCCGACGTAGAGGCCCGGCACGATCTCGTTGAACAGCGGCTCGCGCAGCGGTGCGGGCATCGTCGCGGCCGCCGCCGCCGACGCCCCTGCTCCCGCCAAAGAGGCGCCGTCGGCCGCCGCCGCCTGCGCCGCGCCCCACCCTCCATGCCGCGCCCCCCCGCCGCCGCCGCGCGCAAACTGCACGAGCAGCTTGCCGCGCAGGGCCAGGTGGTAGGGCAGGAACACCACGCGCGACACGGGCGAGATGCGGCCCGTCTCGCGGTCTTTCATGAGCAGCCCAGTGGTGAGCGGGGCGAGCGGTCCCGAGGCGCTCACGGCGACGGCTAGGCCCGACGCGGCCGCCCACGCCAGGAGCGCCGCCGCCAGCGGCGCACGCGTCCGGAGGGCGAGCGCGAGCAGGGCGACGGGCGCCGCGACCCCGCCGACCACCAAGCTGAGGCCCATGCGGCGCGCGTGATTGGGTGGGGGGGGTCGCGGGACAAGGGCGCGAGACAAGGAGACGTTTGGTTTCGGACCTCAGGCGCGCGCGCAGTAACGCAGAGAGACAGATGCCTTGGTCGCAAAGGAGAGATCCGATTAACGACGGGGTAGTGAGAGAGGGACGGATTCAGGAGGAGAATGATACGGCGTCTTGTATCACGCGCCCACGCGACGGCAAAATCGAGAGAGCGCGGTAGAATCGCCGGCCGCGCAATTATTGCCGCCGTCGGCACGCAAGGGTGATGAGTCACCCTATTTCTCTCTCTCAAGCAGCCCCCGCGCGGCGCCGCGTCGCCGTCGCCGGCGACGGCAGCGCCGTCGTCGTCGCCTCGCCGTCGTCGTCGCCCCCGGCCCCCGCCGCCCCGCGCGCGCGCCCGACCGCCCCCGTCACCGCGCCCGACACGGCCTCGCGCGCCCGCCCCACGGCCGCGCCCACCGCCGCGCCGGCGTCGCCCGCCCGCGCCCGGCCCGCGGCCAGGCCGGCCGCGGCAGAGGCGCCGCCGCTGCCCTTTTTGGCGGCCGTGCGCCGCGGCACCTGCCTAAGGTCGTCCACCTCGTCCCACAGGGCCTCGCGCGCGTCCTCGAGCGCGATCAGCTGGCGCACCAGCCCGAACGCCACGGTCAGCAGCGCCCACGAGACGAAGCACAGGGCCGAGATCCAAAAGTTGCGCTCCTCGCGCCACTTGCTCGCGAGCAGGCGGGTGCGCACGTTGGCGCTCATTGCGAGGCGGGCGGCGTCCGAGGCGGCGGCCGAGCCGTCGCCGCCGGCGGCGCCGCCCGCGCCGTGGAGCTCGCGCCCGATGCGGAGGGTGCGCGCGCCGCTGTCCAGGAGGGGCAGGCCGGACACGAGCAGGGCGAAGTGGATGAGCTTGACGCCGCCGAGCACCGTGAAGGAGAGCACGCGGGACGTCAGCTCGAGCAGCTGGCGGCGCGCGGCGCGCGGCAGCGGCAGCGCGAGCAGGAGCGTCAGGACGAGCGGGGGCGGCAGCAGGAGGTTGGACAGCAGCTTCCAGCCGCTCATGGCGGAGCCCATGGTTGGGTTTCTGTTGTGTGGGAAAGGTGGCTCGGCGCTTGGCAGTCGTTGGTCGGGTTCTCCTTTCGGGTTCCTGAGTTGCTGTCCTCTGATCGTCGTGTTCCTCGTCAGGCGAAAGGGGGTGCGTGCGTGCGTGCGTGCGTGCGTGCGTGCGTGCGATCGAGCTTGGTGTTTGCTGTCTTCTTGCAATGTATGCGATCGTCGCGCGCGTGGGCGCGTTTCGCTTTCATTCCGGAGCTGGCACCGCCGCCAAACGCCGTCGCCGCCGACGCCGTCGCCGCCGACGCCGTTGGCGCTCGCTCTCGCCGCACCCGCTTTGAACACGAGTTCTTACTCATACATCACCTCCGTCGCTCACAAGCTACACGCGTCGCCCGCTGCCTGACGACTTGCGACGGGTCATTCGCCCTTGGACCAAAGGCCTCAACGACAGGCTTCTTTCCCCTTTTTGGCGTCGACACCACCAATCGCAAAGGGTACAGGGGCAGTCTCCCTGTCTCGCGGCGAACACAGCGCATCGCGACGCAGCGGCAGACCCCGCACATCCAGCAGGCCAGCGCACATGGCCGCCGCCGAGGCCGCTGCCGAGGCCGCCGCCGCCAACGCCGCAGCAAACGCCCACGCTCACGCCGGCTCGCCGACGCCGCTCCCCGCGGCGCTCCCTCTGGGCCTTCTCCTCTCCTGCTGCGCCCCTCGCGACCTCCCGCGCCTGTCGCTCGTGTGCCGCGAGTTCCGCGCCCTCGCCCGCGACCAGGGCGTCCTGCGGCTCGCGGTCGCCCGCCACTTCGGCCTCGCGCGCGTCGGCGGCAACGCGCGCCGGCCCGAGTTTTGGCAGGCCGTCGACGCGGCGGCGGGGTCGCCGATCGTGTCTCTGCACGCGCTGCGGCCGGGCGACTCGCTCCCCTCGCTCGCGCTGCGCTACGGCTGCTCCGCGGCCGACGTGCGTCGCCTCAACGGCCTCGGCAGCGACGGCGCGCTGTCGTCGTACCGGCACGTCGCCGTGCCCCTTTCGGCGGCGCAGAGGCAGGAGGCCGGGGCGCTGCCCGGAGGCTGGGGGCGGAGGCGAGCGGCCGTCCGGTTCCTGGGCGCGGCGCGGCGCGAGGTGCTGCTGCTGCTGCCTACCGCGCCGACAAATGGTGATGAGCCGGACGACGATTTGGAGGAAGAGGCCGGTGCGCCCGATCCGGGCGCCGAGCGCGCGCCGCGGCGGCCCGTCCCGCAGACGGCGGTCGTGCCCGGCGACGCCGCCAGCCCGGGCGCGCCGGCGGGCCGCCGCGCCGCGCGCGCCGATCCCGCCTCGCAACCCGGGTCGCTCCTGCGCCAAAGGCTATGCGGGCTCGTCGGGCGCGCCGCGCGCGTGGACACCGGGTCGGCGTCCTACTACCTCGACGAGGCCGAAGGCGACGTGGCGTCCGCGCTGCGCGAGGCGCGCGAGGACGAGGCCTGGGAGCGCGGCGCCGACGCGCGCGCCAGGGCGGGGGCGGCGCGCGGGACGCTCGGCCCACTGCGCTCGTTCATAGAGGCGCGCGGGGCGCTGGCGCGCGCGTGATAATGAATAGGCGGCGCAGAGACGACGAAGTGTATACGAAGCACAATATCTTATTGGTTCTTGTAAAACAAGCTTGTACAACAAGCCGGGCAGAGAGACGGGCGCATGAGAGGAAAAAGCTTTCCAACGGACACATCAAAGCCGCCGCCGTGCGACCGCCGCCAGGCGCCGCCCCCTCAGCAGCACCAGGCCGCAGTACAGCAGGCCCGACGCCGCCAGGTAGGCCGCCGACTCGCTCGCCGTCGCCGCGAGCGCCGCCAGCGACAGCGCCGCGCACGCGGCCACCACCCCCCCGCCCGCCGGCCGCGGCGGCAGCGCCCACAAATGCTTAAGCCACAGGACCTGGCTCGGCAGCGCGGCGAGGATGGCGGGCAGCTGCCTGCCCGTCGCGCCGACGCCCTCCGAGTAGCCGTACGCCCACCCCCCTGCCTCGGACAGGGCGCGCACGGCCAGGTAGACCGCCACCAGGAAAAAGGGCGGGGCGTAGCGCCGCTGCGGCGCCAGGCGGCGCAGCAGCGCGCCGTCGCGCTGGAGCAGCAGCAGCGCCGGCGCAAACACAAACACAGGCTCGGGCGCGGCGGCGGCGGCGTAGGCGTTGAGGTCGAGCGCTGCGAGCAGCGCGAGGAAGGCGGCGGCGTTGCCCGCCAGGGGGGCCCACGACAGGCCCGCGGACTGGAGGCGGCGGGACCGGGCGGTGCGGGCGGCGGGCGTCTCCTCGCCGCCGTCGTCGGCGCCGCCCGACGACGAGAACAGGCCGCCGCCGCCGCCGCCGCCTCCTCCCCCTCCCATGTTGTGGCCCAGGCCCAGGCGGCTGAGCAGGCTCTCGGCGGCCGCGGGCCCGAGCAGCAGGGAGGCGGCGCCGCCGGTCCTCGACGCCAGCCCGTCCCCGATGCTGCCGACGCCGCCGCCGCGCCCGCGCGCGCGCCCGCCGCCGCCGCCGCCGCCGCCGCCGCCGCCGCCGCCGCCGCCGCCGCCGCCGCCGCCGCCGCCGCCGCCCATCATAATGGAGGGGTGGCTGGACACCCGCTGGATCTCCCGGTGGAAGGCGTCGCCCGCCCCGCCCGCGGCCGCCGCCGCCGCCACGGCGGCGCCGCCGGACCCGCCGGCCGCGCCGCCGGCCGCGGCCGCGGCGGCGGCGGCGCGCATGGCGCCGACGTAGTCGTCGGCCTCGTCCGGGTCGGAATCGAGCGGACCCAGGACGCGCCGCGCCGACAGCTTGAGCGCCAGCGCCAGCACCAGCGCCTGCCCGCCGAACGCGGCCACCAGGGAGGCGCGGGCAGCGGCGCGGCGCTCGGCGTCGGCCCCGCCCAGGCCCGCGTCGGGGAAGAGGCGGCGGAAGCGGTGGATGTCCGGCAGCGGCAGCGACGGCTGCGCGGCGAGCGCGGCGGCGCAGGTCGCCGCCCACGCGGCGACCAGCAGCGCCGGCAGCGCCGCGCCCAGGGCCGAGGCCGAGGCGGCGGCCCTGCGGGCGGCGGCGGCGGCGGCGGCCGCCGCCGCGGGCCCTGCCGCCGTGGCCGCGGCCGCGGCGGCCGCCGACGCACGGGCGGCCGGGCCGCCGCCGCCGCCGTGCGCGCCGTGCGCGGCCGCCGCCGCCGCCGCCGCCGCCGCCGCCGCCGCCGACTGAGTCAGCACGACTGCGGCCAGCAGCAGCAGGGCAGCCAGGACCAGTAGCGCCTGCAGCAGGGGCTGGGCGGGGACGAGCTCGATCGCGAGGTAGTCGCCCACCAGGGCGCCGCACGCGAGGCCCGCGCCCAGCCGCGCGAGCCCGGCCAGCGCGCCGGCGTCGCCCGCCGCCGCCGCCGCCGCCGCCGCCGCCGCCGCCTCGAGCGACGACGGCACGCCCGCAAAAGGGCCCCCTCCTCCTCCTCCTCCCCCGCCGGCGGGCCCGCGCCCGCCCGGCGCCAGCGCCATCGATAGAAGCGCGGTCGCCGCCACCAGCATCCAGCGGTGCCAGGCGTGCCCGCCGCCGCCCTCGCCCGTCAGCAGCGCCGACGCCCACACCGCCGCGTCGTCCTCGGCGCGCGCGGGAACGTGCCTCTCGTCCCACAGGCGCCAGCAAAGGGCGAACGGCAGGCGGGTGGTCGGGCAGCGGGCGCCAAAGCTGAGCGGGCCCCAGTCCGAGGTCGGGAGCGGCGGCTGGAGCCAGGCGACCAGCAGGCCGGCGCAGGCGAGCGACGCGACCAGGCGGCGGGCGCCGGGGCGGTGCGCGCAGCCGCGCAGCGCCAGCGGCGCCAGGGCGGCGGCCGCGGCAAAGAGCAGCGCGCCGAGCAGCGTCGCCTCTGTCGGCCGGCCGCCCTCGGCCGCCCAGACAACGGCGTCGAAGAACGCGAAGCGCGCGCCGGCCAGCGCCACGAGCGCCAGCACGGCGTGGAGCAAGGCCGCGGGGCCGGAGATGCGCACGCCGCGCGCAAAGTTGCGCTCCTTGGGGGAGGGGTGCGCGGAAGAGCCGTAGGCGACGCTCACGTTGCGCAGGCGCTGCCGCTGCGCGGCCGCCGCCGCGCCTCCTCCTCCTCCCTCGCCGCCGTCGCCGCTGGGCGCCTCGTAAAGAAACAGGGGGGACGCCGACACGAGCAGCGCCAGCGCCACGGGCAGCACCATGAAATTCTCCGGCACGACCAGCATGGCCAGCTTGCCGGCGTACACGCACCCGGCCGCCCACGCCGCCCAGCGCGGCGCCAGGCCGACGGCCAGCAGCCGCGACGCCGCGCCGGCGCCGGCCGCCGACGTCGCACACACCAGCCACGGCGGGTACATCGCCTCGTCGTAGACGACCGCGCCCGCGGCCCCGCCGTGGTCGCCTGCAGCGCCAGAGACGCGCGGGGCCGCGTGCATGCGCTCCTCGCACACGGCGACGAGGGCGGCCTGCGCGACGAGCAAGAAGCCGACAAGGGCGCGCGGCGCGCCCGACGCGTAGCCGCCTCCGCCCCCGCCCCCGCCCGCGCCGCCAAACCCGGCCGCCAAGGCTGCGCCGGGCAGCAGCAGGGCCGGGACCACGGCCGCGAGGGCGAGGCGCACCAGGTCGCGCAGCGGCATGCCAGCCAGGGCGATGCCGCCGCCGAACAAGAAGCCAAAGTGGTGGACTGCAAACCAGGCCACCGTCGCGGCGCCGCCCGCCGCGAAGACCAGGTACTCCCTCAGGCCGCCCGTGGCGTACGTCAGCGACAGGCCCGCGGCCGCGGCCAGCGGAGCGGGCAGCCAGGCGGTCGGCACGCCCGCGGCCAGGGACGCGGCGGCGGCCGCGACCATCAGGCAGCCGGCCGCAAAAGACGAGTCGAGAGGCAAGTAAACGCCGCCGCCGCCGAGCAGCGCGCCGCCGCTCCCCCCAAGAACGCCGTCGCCGCCCAGGTCGCCAAACCCGACCGCCCCGTACGCGTGCGCGATGCCCAGGGCCGCAACGCCGCCCAGGGCGACGGCGACGGCCAGGTAACTGTAGGGCGCGGGCAGGGGGATGTAGGAGGCGAACCCGCGGAAGACGACGCGCCCCTCGAAGCCGACGACCAGCGCGGCGGCGCCGAGGACGGCGGTCGCCAGCCGGAGCAGGCCCGACAGGAAGCGGGGCCCGGGAAGCCACCACATGCCGTTGGGCGCGAGCGACAGGTAGGTCGCGGCCCCGCCCCACAGCAGCAGGACCGACCACAGGTGCAGCAGGGGCTCGGCGGAGAGGAGCGCGGGGCCGTGCAGCGACAGATAGACGGCCGAGGGCAAATAGGCAACGCAGAGGGCGGCGGCGAGGCTGTCGCCGGGGCCCTGGACCACGGCGGCCAGCGGGGCGGTGTCGGGCAGCATGAAGGGGGCCGCCCGCTTGGCGCGGTAGAGAAAGTCTTCCTGCTCCTCCTGGCGGCGCCCTGCTCCGTTTTGGCCGCCGCCGTCGCCGTGGTCGCCGTTGTTGCCGTTGCCCCCAAAGCCGCCGCCGCCGCCGCCGCCGTGCTCGGCGTTGTGGGCGCCGTTGCTCGAGAAGGGAGGGGGCCGCCGCTGCTGGAGCAACGATCCCGAGCTGCCTCCGCCGCCGCCGCCGCCGCCGCCGACAAAGAAGCCGCTCCCGCTGCCGCTGCCCCCGCCGCCCCCACCTGCGCCGCCGGCTCCCCCAAACACGCCCCCCCCGCCCCCCTCGGGCTGCATCGACGACAGCCGCCGCGCGCGGCACACGTGGAACGACGAGACCAGCGGGCGCGACAGCAGGTGGTACTGGGCCGCCAGCAGCAGCGCGAGCACGTAGGGGGCGGACGCGAGGTCGCCCAGCAGTGCGGCCGCGCCCAGCGTCTGCAGCGCGGCGGCCACGGGCCCCGACGCGCCGACGACGACGCGCTCGAACGCGAGCACCAGGGCGGGGTGGCGCAGCTGCACGGCGCGGAACTGCAGCGTGAGCCACATGCCCGACAGCAGGGCCACGCAGGCGGCCGAGCCCGTCACGAGCGCGGCCAGGGCCACCGCCTGCCGCGCGGCGGCGCCGCCGGCCGCGGCGGACGCCGCCGCGAGCGCCCCCGCGCCGGTGGCCGCGCCCAGGACGCGGTGCGCCAGGGCGGCGGTCGACAGCAGCAGGGCGCCCCACCCGGCCAGCAGGGCGCCCTCGCGCAGGGCCAGGGCGTCGGCCGCGTAGGCGGCCAGGGCGCCCGCGGTGAGCACGCCGGCCGCCAGCGGGCCGCCGACGAGCGCGAGCACGGCGAGCGCCGGCACGAGCGCGCACGCAACGCGGCCGTTGTAGCAAAAGTCCGAGGGCAGGAAGTTGATGCCGGGTCGGACCGAGGCGGCGGCGGCGGCGGGTTGTCGTCCCAACCCTCGTGCGCCGTGGCTGAACGCCCCTCCTCCTGCCCCGTTGCCGGCGTCTCTGCCTCCGCGCCGTATCGGCGACGCCGGAGGCGCGCCGCCGCCGCCGCCGCCGCCATAGCCATAGCCGTCGCCGCCGCCGCCCATCGCTCCTGCTCCTCCTGCTTCCGCCGTGTAGCTGTCCGACGCTCCTGCTCCTCCCGCCCCGGTGGTCGGGGCCGCGTACATTGGCGCTGTTTGCGCGCTTATTCGGCTGCTGTTGCTGTTGCTGTTGGGAAGCTCTCACTCCCTCTCGGGGGTGGTTTTTTTTTTGGTTTTGCAGCCACCCTTTCTTCGATCCAGACGGGTCGCGAGGTGCGCGCGTTCGCAGTGCGCGATGCCGCGCGGCGTATGCTGCTCACAGCGCCGCGCGGCAGCGGATGGCGGCTTCCTGCTCCGTCGCGGCGCGCATCAAGCTATTTTCGAACTGCCGAGGTGAGCTTCCGCGAGAGAAGAGAGAGAGGAGGAGGCGCTGCTGGCGTCCGATCGGTGGTGATGAGGGAGGTTTGGTGGTGGTCGCGTCGTTTCGCTGCTACGCTGTGCTCGTTGGGAAGGAAGGAGGTTAAGAAGAAGGAGCAGTGGAAGAGCGCGTCGGCGGGCGGCGGCGGGGACGTGTCGAGCGCCCGCGGGACAGACGTCAACATCGGGGCGAAACTTTGTTGCCGAAAGGGTAGTTCGTGTATCCATGACGTTACACGGTTGACAAAGGTTGGGCCGAGACGGAGGCGGGTAGGATGGCGAGTGGAGGTGCCGCGCGCCCCTTGCGCTAGCGCGTCGTGCCCATCCGGGCTTGTTGGTTGGGCGGGCGCCGGCGATGGCGCGACGGCGCCGGTGCAAAAATAAAAAGTTCAAGTTTTTTCCAAACGACGGGAGGGGTGGCGTGTGAACTGGCGGTCGGGGAGCATCAAAAGAAGGAGTTTCGCGCTGCGTGGGCATAGGAGGGCAAAAGGTTGATTAAGTGGCAACGGTTTCCGCCGACACATTTTGGTCGGTTGGTCGCGTGGGGCGGTGGGCGGGGGTGTTTGGGGTGGGGGGGCGCAGCGGGCGAGCGCATTGTGTGCGGTTTGTTTGCGCGCGCGCGCGCCTTCCAAGGTGTCGTGACGTCGAGGCAAGCTGCTAGTCGTGTGGCGGCATCATAGCGAAGAAAGGGGAAACGGGCAAATAAGCGGGGCGGCGCGCTTCAAAAAAGGAAAAAACCGGCAAAAACAGAACAAACCAAAACGCGTCCAAATCACGGCAGCGACAGCCGGCTCTTGCGCGTCGCCCGCATCGACTCGTACAGGTTGCCCGGGAAGGGGCGCGGCCGCAGGCGCTCCTCCCACCAGCCCCGCCACCCGACCGGGAACGAGTCGTTGGTCCGGTACGCCACAAAGTTGAAAAGCGGACCCAAGTCGGACGACGTGTCGTAGTAAAACCGCAGCCTCCCCTTCGCGTTCCAGATCGTGTTGAAGGCGGCCGCGTGCGCGCCGCCGCGCACCTCGTCGCCGCCGGACTCGGTCTGCCGCGACCCCGCGCCGTGGTCCAGGTCCGTGAACAGGTTGGCGTAGGGCGACGCGCGGTGGAAGTCGATGTTGAGGTCGTCGCCGTAACCCGACGAAAACACGCTGTTGCTCTCGTAGGCGCTTACGCTCAGGTCGTGCAGGAACCTCCCCTCGACGCGGAAGCGCTCGATCAGGTTGGACTCGCCGTACTCGAGCCATATGCCGCGGTGGCCGTCGGCCTCGCGCCCGCCACCCAATCCCCGGGTGCCGCGCGGCTTCGGCCACGTTGCCAGGACCACGTCGGAGACGGAGCAAAAGGCGGTGCCCCACAAATAGATCGCAGAATCACTATTGAGGATGCGGACGTTCCTCACCCACGAGTTGTGGTTTTGGTTGAGGTGGATGGCGTTGTACCCCTGCTCCTTGAAGTGGCCGGGGTAAGGGGTCCAGGGGAACTCGACCGTCAGGTCCTCGAACCCCGTCTCCGAGCCGTTGCGCTGCGGCGAGAACAGGTGCAGGCGCGGCGCCCAGGCGAGCGACACGTTGTGCACGAGCGGCCGCTCGAGCTCGACAAAGGCGCCGGCCGGGTCGACGGCGCGCACGCGCGACAGGTGGCGCGCCACGCGCGTCTCGTTGAGCTGGCCGCGCCCGGGCGCGAAGTAGCCGCCGGACATGTCGGCCAGCAGGGCGGCGTTGTCGGCGTCCATGACCAGGCGCACCCAGCGGCCCGGGACGAGGGCGGGCCCCGCGCCGCCGCCGCCGCCGCCGGGAGTTACGTACAGGCGCGTGTCCCCGCGCAGGGCAGGGCGGGCGATGCGCGCGGCCAGGTTCTCCTTGACCGAGGGGTCCCACGAGCTGAGCGTCAGGAAGGCGCCCTTGTGCGACCAGTCGCTCGTGCCCTCGCGCCCGCCCTCGCGGAAGGCGTTGCCGAGCGCGTCGGTCAGGGAGGCCGGGATGTAAATCGTGGTGGCCTCTCGCCCCGCGCCGCGGATGACTAGGCCCGGCCGCCGGAAAGCGATCGGCTTTTTCAGCACGTACTTGCCAGCAGGTAAGTAAAGCACGGCGTCCTGAAGCGTCAGGTCGGCCTCGGCGCGCTCGAAGGCCGGGGTGTCGTCGGCGACGCCGTCGCCCACGGCGCCGTAGTACGCGCGGAGCGACCGCACCACAGGCTTGGACGCAAAGGCCAGCGCCGCGCCCGGGGTGTAGTCTCCCGCGCGGAAGCCGGCGTACGAAAAGTCAGGCAGGCGCCCTTTCGCGGCCCAGAGCTCGCCGTGGCAGCCGTACAGGCGCGAGGGGCGCGCGCGCGACCTGCGCGGCTCCGCGCAGGCGCCGCACGAGGGCGACAGGCGCAGGCCGGACGCGGCGTTGGGGAGCGAGGCGGCGTAGGCGACGCGCACGCGCTCGTCCGACCCCTCCGCGCAGCCGCAAGGCCTGCCCTCGGCGCCCTCGCAGTAGTAGGGGGCGCCGTCGCCGTCGCTCGGGGCCTTTGCCTGGGGCGACCGCGGCTGCCGCTGCTGCCGCTGCTGGGCAGAAGAAGTTGCGGCGGCGGCGGCGGGCGGCGACGGTGCCGCCGCCGGCGAGGCGGCGCCCGCGGCCACGCTGAACGCCGACGGCGACGGCAGCGCGCCCGACTCGCGCCCGGGCCTAGGCGCCGGCGGCGCGACGGCCAGGGCCGTCCGGTCGGAGGAGGCCGCGGGTCCGCCGCCCGCCGACGCCGCGGCCGCCGCCGCCGAGCGGAGCGCCCGCTGCGAGTCGAGCAGGTTGAGCGGCGGGACAGCGGCGCCGGCGGCGGAAGAAGAGGCGGCGCCGGCCGGCGTCGTCGCCGGCGGCGGCTCGTAGTACCACCCGAGCGCCGCCCGCCGCGCCTCGCCCACGCGCGCGCTGTCGCGCGCGGGCGCGGGCCGCAGGGCCACGCCCACGACCGTCGCGAGCGGCGCGTAGTCGGGCGGCGGGGCAGGCACGCGCCCGTCGGCGCTGCCGCCCGCGCGCGCGTTCCACACGACGGTTCCGGCCGCCGGCCCGCCGCCCAGCGCCGCCCGCCCCTGCCCCGCGCCGCCCCACGGCCGCGTGCCCGCGCCAAAGTCGACGTCCGTCAGGAGGGTGCCCCGCGCGCCGGACAGCGCGACGGCCAGGTCCGCGCCGCGCGCCGACGCCACCGCGGTCCCGAGAGAGGCGGCGCCCTGCACTGCCACGTCGGCGCCGTAGCGCCCGGCGACCTCGACCCGCCGCACGAGCACGTCCTGCGAGTTGATCACGCGCACGCCGTAGGCGCCGTCCAGCGGCGCCGGTGGTTGAGCGGAGGAAGAGGAGGAGCTGGTCACGGCCGAGCGCACGTTGCGCCGGGGGCGCGTCGAGCGCACGCGCACGTCCTCGACCGACACGAACGCCGAGTCGAGCACGGCGACGGCGGCGTCGGCGTCCGTCACGTCGACGCCGCGCACGAACGCGTGCTGCGTGCCGGCGACGCCGACGCCGTTGCAGCCCGAGGCCGGGTCGTCCGGGCCGGCGTAGTCGCGCCCGGGCGGGAATTCGAGGGTGAGCCCCTCGACGCCGGCGAGGCGGCGCCACGAGGACCAAGAGGGGTGGAGCGACGGCCGCCAGGCGAGCGACGCGACGGCCAGCGGCAGCGGGCGGCCGAGCGAGACGCGCCCGGGCCTCGCCCCGCCGGCCCTGCCGCCGCCCGGGAACTCTTCGACGCCCGTGACAAAGGTGCTGAAGCGCACGGCCCCGCGCATGCCTCCCTTGGGGGGGCCGTTGGGGCCGCCGCCGCCCGGCGCGAGGCCGCCCGAGAGCTCGACGCCGAGCGAGGTGTCGCCGGCGGGGCTGTCGAGCACGAGGCGCACCCACTGGCCCTTCTTCAGGCGCGAGACGTCGTCGACCTGGAGCGCCGACGCGCCCTGGGGCGCCAGGACGGTGACGCGCGCCAGGCGGGACGCGTCAGCGATCTCGTCGTAGCTGGCGAACGAGAGGAAGTAGTCGCCGCGAAAGTCGCGCGCACGCACGGCCGCCCTGCTGCTGCTGCTCCTGCTGCTCCTGCTGCTGCTGCTGCCGTTGCGTCCCCTTCCGCTGCCGCCGCCGCTCGCGCCGCCGCGGCCGCCGCCCGGGCACGAGGGAAACACCAAAAAGGTGCGCTCGCGCCCGTCCCCGCGCAGCACCACGTTGGACGTGATCGTCAACGGCCTGGTGATCACGTACCGCCCCGCGGGGATGCGAAGGACGGCGCGCGTCTTGACGTCCCGCAAAAACCGCTCAAACGCCGGAGTGTCGTCCGAAAGGCCGTCGCCGCGGGCGCCGTAGCGCCGGCGGATGTTGGCGGACGCGCCCGCGGGGCCGCTCTGGAGGTCCTCGTGACCCGGCGGCAGGTCGGCGCCGCCCGCGCCGTAGCCGGCGTAGGACCAGTCGCCCAGGCGCGGGTAGGCGCTGGTGGTGTTTGTTCGCCGCTGCTGCTGCGGCGCGAGCTCCCCGCGGCAGCCCCAGAGCGGCGACGGCGGCAGCGGCGGGGGCGCGCCCCGCCCGCCGGCGGTGCAGGGGGGGCAGTTAACCGGCGGGCGCCGCAGGGGGCTGCCGCCCGATGCCGGGCAGCAAGCCCTGCCGTCGGAGGGGTCGCAGTAGTAGCCCGTTTGGGAGGGTGCGAGCAGGGCAGCAGCACCAGCACCGGCGGCGGCAGCAGAACCAGCGGCATCGGCGCCGAGCGGGAGGAGCGAGGCAGCGGCCGCGATGGCGGCCAGAACCGCGATGAGCGGCAGGCCGGCTCCTGCCGCGTCTTTCCGCCGCCGCCGCCTCATCGCGGCCTGGCTCCGCGGCGACGGCATGATCTCCTTTTTGGTCCTGAGCGTCGGATAATCGGCCTCGGAAGCGGGGGGGTAGTTGGTTAGGGGGCAGGCGAGTGGGCGCCTGCTCGTCGGTCCGCTCACCAGCGGCGCTCGCCGGCGGCCCGACGGCGGACAAGCGGAGAATTTATTGGGGCGCCGCTTCTGCTCCCGGCTCTGGGCTCTCGGGGCCTGGTCGGCAGCAGTACAGCCCCGCGCCGCGAGCGCCGAGGCAATGGGACGGGGGGGGCCGTTGGGACTTTTGCGGGACTGTGTGATTGATTCGATTGTTGTTGGGAGGTGATGTGCTGGCCGCTCTTGATCGGTACCACGGTCGAGCGTCGGGACCCTTTGCGCGCTTGTTGTAGCGGAGAGAAGTAGAGTTCGGAGGAGGGGGAGAGGGGGTCCGCGTGTTTGGCATCCATCGGCAAGGGCTGTGTGCCCTCTGCTGATTTTCTGTGCCGTATTCCTTGAGAAGGGGCTTTTCTCTCACGACGACGAGCAACAAACACAACACCAGCCAACCACAGACAGGTGACAGACCTCTGCATCGTCGTCGTCCTCGCCACACCGCAACCACACATTAGAAGAACACAGACAAACTAGGGGGAGGAGCGACGCACGAAAACGAGAGGCCAAAAGGGGGGAGAAGAGAACGAACGTCCATCACCACAAACACACAGGGGCAAAGCTCGAGCAAGCATCGGCGGCGGCGGTAGCCGGACGAGGCGGTGCGGTGCGCGCGCGCGCGCGCGCGCGCACGCCTCTCTTTCCGTGGGGAACGGACGTTTGGGAAGAGAGAAGAAGAAGAGAGCTGCAACACAAAAGAACGCACACTAGCCGCGCCTCCGCTTAGCACGCTAAGAAGAGAGAAACAACTCGAGAAACAGACGCCACCTACCTGAACACCCCCCGACGCACCCACCTCGCCGCGCGCGCCCTGCCGGCGGCGGCGAGAAAGGGGCGTTTCGAGCTGCGCGGCGGCGGCATTATTTTCGCCCTCGCGCCGCTTTCCTTCTTTCCTTTTCCCTCTTTCCTCTCTCCTCTCTCATCTCCTTCGGGCCCATCCGTCGAGTGAGGGTACGCCGTCCTCTCTCTCTCTCCCTCTCTCTGCATGCCCGCAAGCAGCGGCCGAGGCAGCGGGTCTTGAAATTTATCAGATCTCGACTCAAAGAGAGAGAGGGGGGTGGGTCGCCCCGCCTCCCGCGAGAGCATCGAAAGAAGGTCGCGCTTGGCGGCGGCCGGAAACCCGAAAAAACCACCCCCCCCAAAAAGAAAAACACGATGTCGGCGGCCGTCGGCGTCGTGCACTTCAAGTTCCGTTCGGCCCTCGCGTACGACTCGGTCCAGTTCGACGGCGCCCACGTCTCGGTCGGCGAGCTCAAGCGCCTGATCGCCGACAAGAAGGGCCTCGGCGCCGACGCCACCACCGAGCTCGAGCTGTCCGACCCGTCGACGAAGGCGGTCCACCGGGACGCCGCCGCGCAGCTTCCGCGCAACGCGAGCGTGGTGGTGCGGCGCGTCCCTGCCGCGGTGGGCGCGGCGTTCGCCGGCGGGGGGCGGGGGCCCGGCGGGCGTGGGCGCGGCGCGGGCGGGCGCGGGGGCCTGGGCGCCGTCGTCCTTCCGGGCATGGGCCCGGCGCGCGGCGGCGGCGGCGCCCCGGGCGCGGCGGCGGCGGCGGCGGCGGCGGCGGCGTCGACCTCTGCGGCCGGCGACGACGGCGGCGGCGCGGCGGCCGCCGGCGACTTTGGCGACGATCCCTACGACGAGGCCGGCGCCGCGCGCCGCCGCGCCGTCGAGGAGGAGCGCATCGGTGCCTTCGTCGCCGCGCAGGACGAGGCCTGGCGCAACGACACGGACCGCGCCATCCTCGAGACACGCGCGCGGCACCTTGCGGCGGCGGCGGGCGGGCGGGGGCCGGGCGGCGGGTTCGGCGGGCGGGGGCCGGGCGGGGGCCGCGGGGCGCGCCCGCCCGACTCGTACTGGTGCAAGGTGTGCGGCGCGCAGGGCAGCCACTACGTGCAGGAGTGCCCGCGGCGCGCCGAGGCGGGCGGCGGCGGCGCGGGCGGCGCCGGCGCCGGCGCCGGGGACCACCTGCGGATCGTGCGCGCGCCCGCGGGCATCCCGATGACGCTCCTGTCGCGCAGCAACGAGGGCGGGCTGCTCCTGCCGAGCGGGGAGACGGGTAGCGTGCGCACGGGCGACGCGGACGCGCTCGCGCGCGAGCTGGGCGGGCTGCCGACGGCGCCGGGCGCGGGCGCGCGGCCGCCGGCCGCCAGGGCGCTCGAGGGCGGGGGGGCAGCGGCAGAGGCGGCGGCCGGGGGCGAGAGCGGCGGGGGCGCCGCGCCCTCGGACGCGGCCCTGGCGCAGCAGCAGCAGCAGCAGCAGCAGGGGCAGGGGCTAGAAGGGCAGCAGCAGCAGCAGCAGCAGCAGCAGCTGATGCTTTTGCCGCCGCAGCAGCAGCAGCAGCAGCCGCAGGAGGACGAGGAGCCAAGTTGGATCGTGCCCGGCCACCCCAAGCGCCCCAAGACCGCCCCTTTATTGGACGGGGCGATCAACCTGACCCTCTTGCCCCCGCAGTTCATCGCTTGGGGCCCGCCCCCGCCCCCGGAGGGCCCCTCGCCCGCCGAGGAGCAGCGCGCGCGCGACGCCGAGCAGGCCGCCGCCAGGGCGGCCGAGGCAGCAAAGGCGGCGGCCGAGGCCGCAGAGGCGCGCGCCAAGGCGGCGGCCGATGCGGCCAAGGCGGCGGCCGCCCTCCCCCCGCCCCCCGCCCCGCCCCCGCGCCCGCCCGTCCCCCTGGTGCCCGCCGACTATCACGCCTTTTTCCCGGCCGTCGCGCCCCTGCTGCCGCTGGGGCCGCCGCCGATGCTGGCGCGCGCCTTTGCGCCGCCGGGCCCCGGCGGCGGCGGCGGCCCGCTGCGGCGGCACGAGTTCGAGGCGATGCAGCGGCAGGCGGCGGCCATGCGCGCGGCGGCGTCGGCGGCGCGGGGCGGCGGCGCCATGGGCCGCCCCGGTCCCCCGCCGCCGGCCGCGCGGCCCATGTCGGCGGCGTTTGGGGCAGGTGGGCACGGGCGCGGCGCAGCGGCGGGGGGCGGCGGCTCGCCGCCGCCCGCGGGCGGGGTGCGCCGGTGGCGCTCGCCCACGCGCAGCCCGCTGCTCGCTGCGGGGGGTGGGGCTGGTGCGGCCGCGGCCGCAGCTGCTCCCGCTGCCGCGCGCGCCGCGCCTGCTCCTGTTGCTGCCGCTGCTGCCGCTGTTGCCGCCCCTGCGGCGACCCGGCGGCGCTCGCGCAGCCCCCAAGGGGCGGCGTCGGCCGCGGGAGAGCAGCGCGGCCAATTGAGCGGCGGCGGCGGGCGGCGCTGGCGCTCGCCGTCGCGCGCGCGCTCGCGGTCGCCCGCGGCGCCGGCGCCCAAGGCATCGGCGGCGGGCGGGGACGTGCGGGACCTGAGGCAGCTGTTGGAGCAGCGGCGCAAGGCAAGTCTTGTTGTGATGTGTCGTCGATTTTGTTTTGATTTGTTTGGTTGGGTTTTGTTTTGTTGCGTTTTGTTGCGTTTTGTTGCGTTTTGTTGCGTTTTGTTGCGTTTCGTCGCGGGCGGGCGTGCGGGCGCGGCCATCGCTCCCTCGCTCTTGTCCTTTCCTTTTTCCGGGGAGCCCGTCGATTCCCGGGCCTGGTTGCCTTTGCCAAGACCAACTGCACATTCGCCCACATATAACGGGCCCGGCCAACGCCGAGATGGAGACGCACAGAAGCGTCGAAGAGGGCCCCCCCGCAAAAAGCCAACAGAAAAAAAAAACTCGTCGCCGTCGCCCGGGAAACGATCGCGCGTCTCTCTCGCTCTCCGCTCGATCGACTGGCCGCGCGCGCCCCTCGCTGACTGACGACCCACTCCTCCCTTCCTTCCCCTCCCTCTCCAAAACACCACAGGACGACGGCGTCGGACGCGCAGGTCGCTCCACGCGCGCCCGCAGCCGCAGCCCGTCGCGCAGCCGCAGCCGCAGTCGCGAGCGCCGCGGCGGGGCGAAGCGGCGGGCGGCGTCGCCCGCGCCCGCGCCCGCGCCCGCCGCGGGCGGCGACGGCGGCGGCAAACGGCGGCGGCGGTGAAGATGGGCGGGGTCGATTGCTTTGGTCATTGCATCAGGCAGTGGTGTCATTTAGCCAAACGCGTTGATGTCTGAACCCGAATGTGGAGTGTTACCTACCGCACATAGCGAGCGCCCAGCAGCCCCGTTTCGACAAGATCAGCTCGACGGCGTTCTTTTTTCAGATCAAAATCGGCGTCTTGTGTTGCTTGCCGCGCACAGTTTTCATAAAAATAACAATAAAAATAACAAGTAAAAAGTTCTGATCCGGTCCGACTCTAACAGATCACGACCGCACGTACACGCTCCACCCCTTGCGCGCCATCGTCTTGCCGCCCGCCCGCTTCAAGTAGCCGCACGCCGCCGGATTTGCCACGTCCTTGCTCTCGAGCGCGAAGGCCGCGCACCCCTCGGTCTGGTTGCACGTGACGATGACGTTGGCCACCCCGCCGCACACCTTGGTGAAGGGCTTGCCGCCGCTGGGGATGTCGACGTCGCCGGCCGCGTCCACGTCGCTCTTGCCCGTGTAGTTGATCGAGATGAGGCGGGGCCTCGGCGCGCCCGCGCCGCCCTGCGCCGCCGCCGTCGTCGTCGCGGGCTGCTGCTGCTGCATCGCCGGCTTTGGCGCCATCTTGTCCTGCATCGCCGCCGGCTTGGGCGCCATCTTGTCCTGCATCATCGCCGCCGGCTTGGGCGCCATCTTGTCCCCCTGCATCATCGCGGGCTGCTGCTGCATCGCCGGCTTTGGCGCCATCTTGTTGCCCGCAGCGGCGCTGGCGGCGGCGGCAGCTGCGCCGGGAAACTCCTCCGCCTCGCAGATCCGTCCGTACTGGTACCCTCCCGCCAGGCCCGTGCTGCAGTTGACGTTTGGCTCATCCAGGCGGGACTTGACGCACTTTTTCGCGGCAAAGTCGGGCGCCCAGCACTCGCGCCCGCCCGGGCCGCCGCTGTAGCCGCAGCCGCCCTTCTGCTTGCAGCAGGCGGTCTGCGTCGGGAAGGCTTCGGGCGCGCCGACTGCGTTGTTGTTGTTTGCTGTTGTTTTGTTTTGTTTTTGTGTTTTGTTGGCTCGGGAGGTCCAAAAGGGGAGTGAGCATTTTGAGCGGAGAGCGACGCCGCCAGAAAGCGGCCGCGACGTCTCCAACCTCGGGCGGGGCGGGCGGCAGCGGCGGAACCGGTCGCGCCGCCCTCCTCCCGCGCCCGCCGACGGGCCGGGCCACAAAACAAATCGGGGATCAAAAGCCCGAAAACAAACAAACTCACCCGGGTTCTTGGCGGCGCAGGAGGCCTGCTTGGAGGCCATGTCGCGGTTGTCGTCGGACTTGAGGATGGGAAGGCAGTAGTTGTACCTGTACGTTGCGTTTTGGAGGGAACGGTTGGGGGAGAAACAAAAGGTCGGCGATTAGTTTGTGGCTCGACGCCCTTTTTTCGGGATCGGTGGTAGTCACGGGAGTGGGACACGCGCAGTCGCCCGCCGATGACCCCTCCCGTCTCCACTCACTTCATCGACCACACGAAGCACATGACGTCTCCCGGGTCGCCCGGCTGCGCGGAGGAGGCGTCGAACCCGGCCACGGTGGCCGCCAGGAGCGCGATTCCGAGGCTGAGGCTGAGGAGCTTCATGTTTTGGTCTTGGGAAAAGAGAGGGGGAGAGTGTGTGGAGACGAGCGCGCCCAGATATTGGGGGGTTGCGGAAGAAAATTGAGGCACGGGATAAAAAATAGATCTCCGTGTGTGGGAGGACGAACAAGATTCCGCCGTCCGCCGTCGCGCCGCCGACAAAAAAAGGGGGCTCGCCCTCATCAGCGAGACGAGTCGCCCGACACACCAAATGTTGCAGTTTTGACAGCTCCAGGGGAGGGGCGCGCCTCTTGCTCAGAGACGCGCCGCCGGCCGTTCGGCGGGTTCGTCTACGTACAGGGTCCGTGTGCGGGAGGGCCGGGAGGCCGACGCGCAATAAAAAACCAGAAAGCAAATTCGGGGGGATGAAAAAGCGAAGGGGAGCAAACCAACAAAGCAACCCTAACGCCCCCCCTACCGCCGCTCCGCCCCCTGCTTGAGGTACGTCAGCCACCCCCGCCGCGCCACGCTCCGCCCGCCCGCCCGCTTGAGGTAGGCGCACCCTTTGATCAGCTCCTTCGCGTCCACCGAGTAGCCGACGCACCCTAAGGCGCGGTCGCACGTGAACTCAAACATGCCCTTGCCGCCGCACACGCGCGTAAAGGGGCTGCCCGACGCGGGGATGTCGGACGCGGCGTCGAGCTCGGCGTCCAGGACCTGGACGTAGGTGACGCCGGCGAGGCGGGGCCGCCCGCCGGGGAACTCTTCCGCTTGGCAGACGCCGCGGTCTTGGTAGCCGCCGCGGAGGCCCGTGTCGCACGAGCCCTCTCCCAGGCGGCGGAGGATGCACTTTTTGCTGGCCGGGTCGGGCGCCCAGCACGAGAGGGAGGTCGCGCCGCCGGAGAAGGCGCAGCCGCGGGCGCCAAACGCCGAGGCGCAGCAGCCGCGCTGCGTCTTGTAAGACAGGGGGCTGCCGGCTGTTCGTGTTTTTTGTTTTTTTTGTTTTGGGTCGGTCGTTTTGCTTGTCGTTGTCGTTGCGCGGGTGGTGCGAGAGGGTCGGGGTGGGCGAGCGCATTGGGCTTGGGGGGG
>Ga0209390_10001043_pt1 | contig 54703 bp, 47 predicted proteins | sample BON01_FD_187212 | JGI IMG/M metagenome (GOLD analysis project Ga0209390, IMG submission 187212) | Freshwater microbial communities from Lake Bonney liftoff mats and glacier meltwater in Antarctica - BON-01 (SPAdes) (version 2) | ecosystem: Environmental > Aquatic > Freshwater > Ice > Glacier...
GGATCCACCCCGCTCACCCGAGCTCCGGGCAGGTCAAGGACACGGTTCAGTAAGGTAGTTGCGCGCACGGGTTGGCTCCAGATCGTCGGCGTCAAGAACCACCGATCCTATGAACCACCCGTGCGCCCCTAAAAACCCCTCCTAAGTACCACAGCCCTACCCACCCACATTCATGTCACTAGAACCACAAATCTTGCGTGTGGAGGCGTGATCGCGCAGATTTCAGATCGCCACCGCGGGCTTGATTCTCCGGCTAGAACTAAGCGCAGCGAATATCGCCATCGCCCAGAACCAGTCGCGGAAAGCATTCGTCGCATCGAAGCTGGACAAGAAGGACGACCACAGCTCCCCAAGCGCGCGAGCATCCAGCCGTAATCCCGAATTGAGTGAGGCCCCATCCGTCATGGATGGGGCCTCACTCAATTCAAACCCTGGAAAGACCGGACATTGAATGGCCAATTCTCGGACATTGGTGGCCAGAAATCGGACATTAGTGGCCAGCCACGAGGGGACATTGTTTGTCCGTTTACATCAACTGCAGCCGGAGGTGCTCCCGCAGCCTTCACAGACGTAGCAACTACCAGCGGGACGCATCTTGATTCCGCAGGTGAAGCAGAGCGGTGCATCTGCTGCCTTGCCTTGGATCGCCTCAAGCAGTTCCGTGGAGGAATGAACCTCGCGTGGCGTTGCTGGCGTGTGAGCGGTCGTTGCCACCGGCTTAGTAGCAGCCACGGGTGCGCTCTCAGCAACTGTGCCACCACCCTCGATTGCGGTGGGGCCACCGTATGCCTGACTCACCTGCTCCGAACGCTCCTCGGCGGTGAAGATGCCCAGACCTTCGCGAGTCTCAGCGGGCAAGAAGTCCAACGCCAACCGACGGAAGATGTAGTCCATGATCGACTGTGCCATTCGCACATCGGGATCATCGGTCATACCAGCTGGCTCAAAGCGCATGTTCGTGAACTTCTGCACGTACTGCTCCAGCGGGACGCCGTACTGAAGTCCGATCGAAATCGCGATCGAGAAGGCATCCATCATTCCGGCAAGCGTCGAACCCTGCTTGCTCATCTTCAGGAAGATCTCGCCGAGACCGTTGTCTGGGTAATTCGATGCCGTCATGTAGCCCTCGGCACCGCCGACACTAAAGGACACGGTCCGTGCCGGACGAGACTTCGGCAGACGCTTGCGGACCGGGCGATACTCGATCTTGACGTCTTCCTCAACGGCCTTGTCTTCGGACTCGGACTTTGAGGCGTTGAGAGGCTGCCCAACCTTGCAGTTGTCGCGGTAGATGGCCAGCGCCTTCAGACCCAGAGTCCAACCGGCCAGGTAGATCTCTTCGACCTCGGCGATTGTCGAGGTCTCTGGCATGTTGACTGTCTTGGAGATGGCTCCAGAGATGAACGGCTGAACCGCTGCCATCATTCGAACGTGACCCATTGGCGGGATCGCTCGCTCGCCCATCGCACAGTCAAAGATTGAGTAGTGCTCAGGCTTGAGACCTGGCGCATCAATCACGTGACCCTTCTCAGCGATGTGCTCAACGATGGCCTCGACGGTCTCGCCGCTGTATCCGAGCTTACGAAGGGCAAGCGGGATGGTCTGGTTGACAATCTGCATGGAGCCGCCGCCGACGAGCTTCTTGAACTTGACCAAAGAAAAGTCAGGTTCAACACCGGTCGTGTCGCAATCCATCATGAAACCGATAGTCCCAGTGGGTGCAAGCACTGAGGCCTGCGCATTGCGCCAACCGTTCTCGCCGCCAACTTCTAGGCACTGCTCCCAGGCCTTGTTCGCTTCGCGCAGGACGTCGCGGTCGAGCGTGCTGACTGAGCGAATAGTGTCCGTCGCAGCAGAGTGCTTACGCATGACGCGAGCGTGGGCGTCGGCGTTGCGGGCGTAGCCCTCGTATGGCCCAACGATTCCGGCCAGCTCAGCGGAGCGCTTGTAAGCAGTTCCTGTCATCAAGCTGGTGATTCCGGCAGCAAGCGCCCGGCCACCGTCTGAGTCATACGCCAGACCCGTCGCCATGAGCAGCGCGCCGAGGTTGGCGTAGCCGATTCCAAGTTGGCGGTAGTCACGGGTAGTGTCACCAATCGCCTCGGTCGGGAAGTCAGCGAAGCAGATGGAGATATCCATCGCGGTGATGACGAGCTCGACGGCCTTGGCGAACTTCGTGGCTGCGAAGCTGCCGTCCTCATTGAGGAACTTCATCAGGTTCAAACTCGCTAGGTTACACGACGAGTTGTCCAGGCTCATGTACTCAGAACACGGATTCGACGCCGTGATGCGACCCGTCTCAGGGTTGGTGTGCCAGTCATTGATCGTGTCGTCGTACTGGATACCGGGATCGGCACATGCCCACGCGGCCTCACAAATCTTGTCGAACAATGTGCGGGCATCAACTTCTTCAATGATCGAACCGTCGGTACGCGAGCGAAGCCCGAACTTTTCTTTGCCCTCCACCGAACGCATGAACTCGTCCGAGACGCGCACCGAGTTGTTGGCGTTTTGGTACTGGACGCTGACGATGTCGCGCCCACCAAGATCCATGTCATAACCGGCGTCACGAAGGGCGCGGATCTTGTCTTCTTCGCGCCACTTCGTCTCGACGAACTCTTCGATATCTGGGTGATCGACGTCGAGCACAACCATCTTGGCCGCGCGTCGGGTCGCTCCACCTGACTTGATGGTCCCGGCAGATGCATCGGCACCGCGCATGAATGAGACCGGCCCGCTCGCTGTTCCGCCCGAGGAACGGAGAAGCTCCTTGCTTGAGCGAATACGCGAGATATTCAGCCCAGCCCCAGAACCTCCCTTGAAGATAAGCCCTTCCTCGCGGTACCAGTTGAGGATCGAATCCATCGTGTCGTCGACGGCGAGAATGAAGCAGGCAGAGACCTGCTGAGGCGATGAGGTGCCGACGTTGAACCACACCGGCGAGTTGAACGAAAACACCTGATGAAGCAGCATCCACGTGAGTTCGTGCTCAAATATCTCAGCATCGATGTCGCTGTTGAAGTAGCCGTTCTCCTTACCCGCAAGGGCGTACGTCAGCACCACGCGATCGATGAGTTGACGCAGGCTGTTCTCACGCGACTCCGATCCGATCGCTCCGCGGAAGTACTTCGTCGTGACGATGGTGGATGCGTTGAGTGACCAGTCGCTCGGGAACTCGACTCCGCGCTGCTCGAAGACGGTCTCGCCTGTCCTCCAGTTCGTTTGGTGCACATCGCGACGTTCCCAATCGACATCGTCGTAGGGGTGAACCCCAGGAGTCGTGAAGAGTCGTTCAATCTGTAGACCTGTGCGCGTCACTGAAACCTCCGGTTTGCGGCCTCGAGGGAGAACTCCAGTCTCCGCCCCTGATCCATGACCAGCCGGGTCCGTAATGGGATCTGCTGCACCGATTCCATCACCTTGTTTGGCTTGATCAGCCATCTTGGCCTCCTTCAGGGGCGCCGTGCGCCCTACCCGAGCGGGTAGCGCGTTGGTTGTTTGTATTTGATTACGTTTTGGTTGCGTGCGGTAGTGCGGCTTGCTAACGAGAGGACTTCGCCTTGATCGGTTTGTTTGCTTGTGATGCGTCTTGTGAACCAGTCGCGACACGCTTCTCAGCGGCCACGCGAGCTGCTGACTCTCTCTCGACGCGGAGCAGCGTCACTTCCGCCTCAAAATCTTCCAGCGAGTCGAAGTCCCGGTAGACGGAAGCGAATCGGAGGTACGCGACTTCATCCAACGTGCGTAGCGGGCCAAGGATCGCCATACCCACTTCGCGTGCCGGGACCTCTGGGTTGCCCAGCGCGCGCACTGCGTCCTCCACAGTCTGGGCAAGAACAGCTAGATCGTCATCACTGACTGGTCGGCCCTGACATGCCTTACGTACACCAGAGGCAACTTTGCTTCGGCTGAATGGCTCCAAGACGCCACTTCGCTTCTGAATTTGGAGAGAAGCCGTCTCGACCGTGGTGAAGCGGCGTGAACAACTCGGACACTGACGGCGACGGCGAATCGCGGCACCGTCATCTGCTGTGCGGCTGTCGACGACACGCGAATCGTCGTGGTGGCAATACGGGCAATGCATCTTCCGAACGCCTCCAAACCGGCTAAATGATCGCTTCTGGGGACAAAACTGGGGATCTCCTGGGGAGAACCTGTGGGCGACCAGCCACAACCTGTGGACTAGTTACACCTATGTAAGCACTACATGTAGTGGAACGGTAGGCCCACAGACACAACTTCGCAAGCTGCTTAGGGTCAGTCGTTCGGATGATGTTTTGTTCTTGGTCGCGTATTCGCAGGTCAGCAGGCCAATCGGACCCACACAAACCCAAAACCGCCGCGCGTGTCGCATCAGATTCCCCGAAACCACTGGCTACTGCGCCGGAATCACGAGTTGCTGACCGGGGGTGAGAGCAGTCCCTTTGAGACGATTGAGTTCTCGAAGCTCTCTGACCGCAGCACGCGGATCGGCGTCTGGCATAGACCTCGTGGCGACCAACCACAGACTGTCGCCCTCACCCACTGTCACGAGGGATCGAGCGGGACCCTCAGTCACCACTCGAGAAGCCTCTGCGCTAATCCCGGCACCAACTAGTGCGACCATCGCGATGAGTACGGCCAGAGCAGTGATCACGCCGTAGCGCTGCTGACGTGTGAATCGGGCGGAATGAGTCGGTCGATAGCTACGGCGAGGAGCCTGACTCGATCGCAGAGCCTGTAGTCGAACCGTTGGAGCGGGCGAAGGACTCTGTGCCCTCGACACCCGCACGGTCGCGCCACTTTCGCGGAAGCTCGGGCGAACAGGGTTCCCATGAATGCCCAGTGCCGACCTGTGTCTAGGCAAAGTGCGCCGAGCACTAGGAGCTAAGGGCGGGCTAAAGGAGGGAAGTGAGCGAGATCGTGGGACACGCCTCGCTACCCGATCCGAACTACCTGGTGCTACTGGTGCCCAAGAAGGGACTGTGATTGCCATAACGACCTCCGTACGACTGAACTGGATAGGCGGCCCGATCGATCCACTAGCAAGCTGTTCGAACGAATGTCTCAGTGTGCGAACAAGCGTTCGAATCGAACGGGTGTACTAGAGATAGCACCGACGCCCGACATTTCGCTACCCGTATTCGAACATATGTTTGATTTAGGTGTCGAAAAGCGCTAGGTTTACTACCGATAGCTCGGGAGGCGGCGTGAAAAACCGCGATATCGGGTCCAAATCCGAACCAGAGGAGTTGCCGTGAGGCCCACAGAAGAGACACCCGCCCGTTCAACCGGGGCTCGCGACGCCGCAAAGAAGCCACGCATAGAGCAGACAGTCGCCGGTTCCAGCAAGACCAAGGCAGCACGAACTAGCTCCTCAGCCTCCAAGGCAACTCCGGCAAAGAAGGGGCTAACGAGTCGTCAGACCAAGGTCCTCGCCGTAATTCGTGAGGCAGTCGAAGCTCGTGGCTATCCGCCGAGCGTCCGCGAGATCGGTGATGCGGTTGGACTAACCAGCCCGTCGAGCGTCGCTCACCAACTCCGCGTGCTTGAGCAGAAGGGCTACCTACGTCGCGATCCGAACCGGCCCCGCGCACTAGAAGTCACCATGAACGGCGCGGCGGCAAGCCGTAAAGCGGCCGCCGCTGCAACAAGCGAGGCGTCAACTGACGCCAGCAGAACCGCGTATGTTCCGGTGTTGGGGAGAATCGCGGCTGGTGGGCCCATCTTGGCTGAGGAATCGGTCGAGACGATCTTCCCACTCCCCCGCGACCTGACTGGCGAAGGAGATCTGTTCCTTCTCCACGTAGTAGGCGAATCCATGATTGACGCCGCTATTTGCGATGGCGACTACGTTGTCGTTCGCAAGCAAGACACAGCCGACTCAGGAGAAATTGTTGCCGCACTTATCGGCGATGAAGCCACCGTCAAGACACTGAAGCGTCGAGACGGGCATGTGTGGCTGATGCCTCACAACCCGGCGTTCGCGCCGATCCTTGGTGATGACGCTCGAATTCTTGGGAAGGTTGTTTCTGTTTTGCGGAAGTTGTAGCCGCCATCGGCCCTTCCGCCTCAGGCCTTTAGCGGGGGTCCGATCGCGCGGTTAGACTTTCGAGGTGCGATCAGCCTTCGCCGACCGCAGCTTCCTGAAGCCGCGCTGCGAGGTGCTCGTCAACGCGCGCTTTGATGCGGGTTCCCATGTCACCGTGCTCCACCGATTCGATCTCTCCTTCTCGATGAACCTGTGCGACGAGATCCGAGTGTTCGTAGCCCACTAGCACGTCAACCTCAACGGCTGGCGTCGGAAGGTCGCGTTCCAGCGCATCCATGAGGTCATCGAACCCGTCCCCTGTCAACGCGGAGACGAAAACGACGTGGCGCATATCGCGACGTAGGTCGCCCAACACTGCGGGGTCCGCAACGTCAGATTTGTTCACAACGATCAGTTCGGGAATCTCACTAGCCCCCGCCTCCGCCAGGACGTCGCGGACCGCAGCAATCTGCTCCATCGGGGCATCATCGGAGCCATCGACCACATGCAGGAGTAGGTCAGCCTCGGATGCCTCTTCTAACGTGCTGCGAAACGATTCGATCAGTTGGTGCGGAAGGTGTCGAACAAACCCGACCGTGTCAGACAACGTGATCTCGCGACCACTCGGCGTGCGCGCTTTACGAACCGTCGGATCAACGGTGGCGAAGAGCTCGTCTTGGACGAGCACACCAGCTTTGGTCAGCCGGTTCAGCAGACTGGATTTACCCGCGTTGGTATAGCCGACGATGGCGACCGACGGAGTGCTCGAGCGACGCCGTGATGCGCGCGCCGTAACGCGGGACTTCGTCATCTGTTTCAACTCGCGACGCAGTTTCGTGATTTGTGCGCGCACGCGGCGACGGTCTGTCTCGATCTTCGTTTCACCAGGTCCGCGGCGTGCCCCGATACCGCCAGACTGGCGACTCATTGCGTCACCCCAGCCACGAAGCCTAGGCAGCATGTAGTTCATCTGGGCGAGCGCGACCTGAGCCTTACCCTCTCGGCTTCGGGAATGCTGCGAGAAGATGTCGAGAATCAACCAGGTCCGGTCGACGACTTTGACCTTGACGACCTTCTCTAGCGAGGTCAGTTGGCCGGGGGATAACTCACCGTCGCAGACCACTGTGTCGGCGCCGAGCGCTACGACCATCTCGTGGAGTTCGCGGGCTTTACCCGAACCGATGAATGTCCCCGCATCAGGTTTGTCGCGCCGCTGCACGAACCCGTCGAGGACGAGCGACCCGGCGGTCTCAGCGAGACGGGCGAGTTCGGCAAGAGAACGCTGCGCTTGCTCAGCAGTTCCGGAGGTCCACACGCCGACGAGCACGACGCGCTCGAGTCGAACCTGGCGGTATTCGACTTCCGTGATGTCCGTGAGCTCGGTAGACAAGCCACTGACTCGCCGAAGGGCGCTGCGCTCCTCGATCTCAATCTCGATCGCTGCGTCGGAGTCGTAGGAATCAGCCATGGAAGTCGCTTTGGTTGCGCGCAGAGAAACAGGGACTCGCTCGCGGAAAATCGACGTCCGCCACTACTGAACGCTTGCCACGACGTCGAGGGCAGAGTCGCCGCCACGAGACGGGAAGGCAACGTCCACCGCTCGGTCAAGCAACGTGGCGAACTCCGCCCGCTCTGGCAGGGAGAGAACGAGCCAACTACTAGTCAGCATTCGATCGGTTCTGCGTTCGGCCTCGGCCCGAGCGCTGACCACAAAGTCGAATCGAGTCGCCTCGATCTCGGTATCGATCCATCCAAAAAACGCCGCATTCGATGCCCCACCGGGACCAGAAATAATGGCTTCGCGGGGGGTCATCCCGGTTCCCAATACGGCAGCGAGATGAAGCCCACCCCGGAGTTCGCGCAGCATTGTCATGAGCTGGGCAAGACGGGCTGGTCCGTCGTCGGCCAGCGGCAGGACTCGCCAGCCAGCGAAAATCGGTGCTCCGATTGCTTGGCTTCCACGCACGACCTTCTCGGCTAGTTCGGCGAGACGCTGTGCATCAGGGAAGTCACCGAGGTGAGTGCGGCCCCACTGCTGACACGCTTGGAGGTACACCTCCACCGCAAGAGACAGATCGACCTCCAGGCCCTCGTCCCACGCCTTGTGCACGAAGCTCTCCGGGAAGAACCCGCAGACCGATGCGACCACGTCGCCATCAACCGGACCGAGTACTCCGCAGCGCCCAACAAAGTAGGTGGGCCAGCCGCGAAGCCCTAGATCCTTGCCGGCTTGTCGTGCCTCACTGGACAGGAAGAAAGCTCCCCCAAGACTGCCGACACCAGCACGGACTCTGGCTGCGTAGGCAACATCGTCGTCCGCTGCAAAAACGTCATCCATCGTTGCCTCCCCACCATGTCGATTCGAAACTGCCCTGGGCCACCAACTCAGTCGGCCCGATCAGGTCCATCCTGCCGGATGCACTGTGTGAGACGACTAGTCGTCCCCCCAATACATCAACCACCGTAGAGCCTGGCTCTGTGCGATTGTGCAGCGAGCGCAGAGCAAGAGAGACTGCACAGGCCCCCGTCCCGCACGACATCGTCTCCCCCACCCCTCGCTCAAACACTCGCATCGCCGCGCGTAGCTCACGACCGGACTGATCCTCGACGAACTCGACATTCGCCCCCTCGGGGAAGTGGCCATGGTCGTTTACTCCCAGCACCGTTATCTCAGCCGGGAGGTGGGCGAACCGATCCACGAACACGACAGCGTGCGGGTTGGGCACCCACCACGCCTGAGCGCGGTAGGTGGCGTCAGCCAGCACGATCTCCGGGTCAGGCCCCGTCGTGGGATCACTTGGGAGGCCCATCTCGACGGAAATGTCACCGCTGGGCAGGAACTGGACGTCATGAGTTCCCGCTCGCGTAGCAATCAAGAAGTTATCGTCGGTCACAAGTCCGACGTGCTGCAGATAGCGGGCAAAAACGCGTGCCCCGTTCCCGCACATTGACGCAACGGACCCGTCGGCGTTTCGATAGTCCATGAACCACGTTGCGTGCCCGGAACTCTCGGACAGACGCGGACCAACCTGATCTGGCAGCGCCTCCACCGGCACGACACGCAAGACACCATCTGCGCCGATACCGCTACGGCGGTCGCAGATTCTCGCTACCTGCTCTGCGCTCAGTTCAAGTTCCGCCGCAGCGTCAGCGATGACGACGAAGTCGTTCTTCGTTCCGTGCCCTTTAGTGAATGACACCTCATGTAACCCCGACATGTCGCCCAGCCTACGCAACGCCATGCCTATCCCGTGTCGTTAGCTACCGTCTCCACTCGGCAAACAATGTCCGCAGTGTCCGATGGTGATTGCGGCGGTGGGAACCACGTGATTCGCTTATCGCGTAGAAACCAAGAAAGTTGTTTGCGAACGTAGCGCCTCGTCGCCACGATCGTCTTCTCGCGCGCATCCGCGAGATCTGTCTCGGACTGTAGATAGGCGGAGAACTGCTTGTAACCCAGCGCCCTCGACGCTGTCGGGGCTGTGGTGAGCCCTCGCTCCAGCAGGGTCGCGACCTCATCGACAAAACCGGCGGCAAGCATGTCGTCGACGCGAGCTTCGATCCGCTTGTCCAACTCAGCCCGATCCCTGTTCAAGCCAACGATGACACTCGGGTAGAAGCCGGCGGGAACACCGAGATCTGCCGGATACGGTTCGTTGGTTAACTCGATGACCTCGAGGGCTCGCACAATCCGGCGCCCGTTTAACTGCTCGATGCGCGATGCGGCCACCGGATCCTCGATCGCTAATTCAGCATGTAATGCCACGGGGCCAATGGCGGCCAGTCGCTGCTCCAAGCGTCCCCGGATGACTGGATCCACTCCGGGGAACCTCATGTCGTCGATTGCGGCGTTGATGTAGAGGCCAGAGCCTCCGACGAGGACGGGAACTTTGCCGCGTCGGGCAATCTCGTCGACTTTCGCGCGTGCTAGTAGCTGGTACTCGGCAACGGTCGCGGTGTGGCTGATATCCCAGATGTCGAGCAGATGGTGGTCAATCCCTGCCCGCGAAGACACCGGGAGCTTTGCCGTCCCAATATCCATTCCGCGATAGAGCTGCATCGAATCAGCGTTAATGATCTCGCCGCCAACTGCCCTGGCGAGGTCCAGCGACAGCGCGGACTTTCCTACCGCTGTCGGGCCGAGCACGACAATCACTGTGGGCAGATCATTCTTGCCAGGGTTTGCGGAGCCCATCAGCTCGACGCGCACGTCGGCGCGCTGGTGAGGTCCTCACTAGGTTTCAGCATCGAGGGCATCCCTAAGGAAACCGCCGCTGACAGGTCGCCGGGCTGGGAATAGCTCCAAGCATCACCCGAACGGGTCGCCTCGATCGAGATTGGTTCACCGTCTGCTACCAAGTGATACGGGGCAGCCTGCGTCACGACTGTGCGCACCAGATCCCCCGGTCGAGGCTCTGAGGTGCCCGGGGCAAAGTGCACGAGTCGGTTGTCCGCGGCGCGACCGCTAAGCCGATGGGTTTGTGCGTCCTTTCTACCTTCGCCGTTAGCAACGAGCACTTCGACCTCGCGTCCGATGAACGACTTGTTCTCATCCCAAGCGATCGCGTTGGCCAGTTCAACGAGTCGGTTGTACCGATCGGTGACCACCGCTTGAGGCACCTGATTGTCCATCTGGGCTGCGGGCGTCCCCGGCCGCTTTGAATACTGGAAGGTGAACGCCCCCGCGAATCGGGCCTTGGCGACCACATCCAACGTCCCTTGGAAGTCTTCTTCGGTCTCACCCGGGAATCCGACGATGATGTCGGTCGTGATTGCCGCATCCGGGATCGCGGCACGGACCCGATCGATGATGCCGAGGTAACGCTCGGAACGGTAGCTACGCCGCATCGCGGCTAGCACCCTGTCGCTACCTGACTGCAGCGGCATGTGAAGCGATGGCATGGCATTGGGTGTATCCGCCATCGCTTCAATGACATCGTCAGTGAAGTCCTTCGGGTGCGGGCTCGTGAAGCGAACACGACGTAGCCCGTCGATCCCGCCACAAGCACGCAGGAGTTTGGCGAACGCTTGTTTATCGCCGAACTCGACGCCGTAGGCATTCACGTTTTGACCCAGCAACGTGACCTCGCTGACACCGTCGTCGACGAGTGCTTGCACCTCCGCCAGGATCTCGCCTGGCCGACGATCGCGTTCTTTCCCGCGCAAGGTCGGCACGATACAAAAAGTGCAGGTGTTGTTACAGCCGACAGAGATCGATACCCACCCCGAATAGAGCGAGTCCCGCTTTGTCGGGAGAACAGAGGGGAACTCCTTCAGCGACTCAAGGATTTCGACCTGGCTTTCCTGCGCGATACGAGCACGTTCCAATAAAACCGGCAGTGAACCCATGTTGTGGGTACCGAAGACAACATCAACCCACGGCGCGCGTTCCACGATCATGTCGCGGTCCTTCTGCGCTAGACAGCCACCAACAGCAATCTGCATGTCGGGGTTCGAGGTCTTCGCCGGTTTCAGCATCCCCAGGTTGCCGTACAGCTTGTTGTCAGCGTTCTCGCGGACGGCACAGGTGTTGAATACGACGAGATCGGGATCACGCTCACCCGTTGATTTCGCATAGCCGGCGGTCTCTAGCAGTCCAGTGATCCGCTCGGAGTCGTGCACATTCATCTGACACCCGTAGGTGCGAACTTCATACGTGCGGGTGGTCGGACTCACGGAGTCAAGAGTAAGGGCTCAGCGCGATGCTTCTTCCGCGGCATCTGAATCAGCTGTTACTTCGGCTACCGCTCTGGCGACAAGTTCCGCGGAGTAGCCGCGACGCACCAACATGCTGCTCAGACGACGGCGTTGAGTTGCCACGTCGTAACGCGAGAGCGAACGCACCTTCCGCGCCGCGAGCCGCAACGCTGCCTCTCGCTCGTCGTCTTCATCAATTTGCTCCAGAGCGATCTCGATGGTGATGTCATCAATACCCTTTTGGCGTAGCTCTTGGCGCAGTACGCACCGAGAGAGACAACGTGATTCGTGACGGCCTTTCACCCAGGTGTTGGCAAAGTCAGCATCATCGATAAGGCCGACTTCGACAAAGCGATCTAGAAGCTCATCACTAACCTGCTCGCTGACGCCCCGCTTCGCGAGTAGTTCCGCGAGTTGGTGGCGGGTCCGAGCAGCGTTCGCGAGGGAACGGAGCACGATATTGCGGGCTTGTTCTAGTGAGACGACGACCTTCTCCGTCGGCGCCTCACTAGAACGATCAGCATTGCCCGCAGTGCCCCAGTATGGGGGCATTGCTAGCCCACTTAAAGATCGATCGGGGCTGGCTCAGCTGGCAGAACGATATCGATCGGTGCATCGACATCGAGCTTCGCGCCGATACCGAGCTCTTCCTTAATCTTCTTCTCCAGTTCGTTGGCTAGATCGGGGTTATCCTTCAGGAAGTTGCGCGAATTTTCTTTACCCTGACCAAGCTGATCACCGTCGTAGGTGTACCAGGCCCCAGCCTTGCGAACGAACCCATGCAGGACGCCCATATCGATCAGGCTGCCTTCTCGTGAAATACCTTCGCCATAGACGATGTCGAACTCCGCTTGCTTAAACGGCGGGGCCATCTTGTTCTTGACAACTTTGACGCGGGTACGTGAACCGACAGCTTCAGTTCCGTCTTTGAGAGTCTCGATACGACGAACATCCAGGCGAACCGATGCGTAGAACTTCAGCGCCTTACCGCCAGTCGTGGTCTCAGGACTACCGAACATCACGCCAATCTTCTCGCGCAACTGGTTGATGAAGACTGCCGTCGTCCCCGTCCCACTAATCGCTCCGGTCATCTTGCGTAGGGCCTGGCTCATCAAACGAGCCTGCAGACCTACGTGGCTATCACCCATATCGCCTTCAATCTCGGCGCGTGGAACGAGTGCTGCCACTGAGTCAATGACCAGGATCGAGATCGCCCCTGAGCGGATCAGCATGTCGGCGATTTCCAACGCTTGTTCGCCGGTGTCGGGCTGACTGACTAAGAGATTGTCGATGTCAACGCCTAGGGCTGCCGCATATACCGGATCAAGAGCATGTTCGGCATCAATGAACGCCGCGACGCCACCTTGTGCCTGGGCGGAAGCAATGGCATGGAGAGCGACGGTGGTCTTACCCGAGGATTCCGGACCGTAGATCTCCACGACTCGACCTCGTGGCAATCCGCCAATACCCAGCGCGACATCCAGTGCGATCGCACCAGTCGGAATCACCTCGACCGGAGGCCGCGTATCGTCACCCATCCGCATCACTGAGCCCTTGCCGAAGCTCTTCTCGATTTGTTGTAGAGCGTTATCCAGCGAACTCTCGCGGCTACCACTGCTGTTGCTGCTTGAGCTGTTACCGCTACTTGACTTGGCCATGAGGAACTCCTCAGTTCGTTCTGGAGGGGTAGTTCCCCTCGCGGTTTGGTGTGCTGCTGACGCTAGCCACCGCGGCCGACATTCTGGTTGCGGATTCGTGGCCCTGTGGGAAACCGTAGAACCGTTGTCGGCCTGTGAATAGTCTCCGCACACTGCCCATCAATGACTCTGACGGTCATGGTCGATCCGATACTTCGTGTCGATGTCGCTACCCTAGAACGAACATATGTTCGAATGCAGCTTTTGACACGCGGAAGTTCAAAGTTTTTCAGCAGCTAGTCGTCGAGGAACATTGGCTAGTGGCTCTGGTCCACCGGCGGTTTGCGGTATTTCAACCACGAACCCACGAAGACGGACATCGCTATCAACAACGCGATCTCCACCCAATAGATGGCGAGAACAACGAGCGCAGCCAGTACCCACACACGCCGAGATGAGCGAAACGACCTCGCACTAGGTACCGCGACATTCATACTCAAAAGCGAGCACCTACGGACGTCGTCAGCGCGTTTTGGCGGGCAGTCCGAGCTCCTGATGGACGGCGCGCCAGATGACTTTGACATCAACGCCAGCCGCGAGCGACTGCTCCACGGTTCGACCATTGAGCCCAGCCACGACGTAGTCATGTGCCCAGGAGTGGGAGTAGTGCGCTCCGAGCGCCTCATCCATCCGTTCCCAAAAGTCAGTAAGTCTCACATGCGCCAGTGTGCAACGCTGCTCATCACCGCGATAACGGAGGATGTACCTATGACCATCGAGCCAGGCCACGCTGACGCCTTCGCGGGATTCAGCGCTGTTACGCGTGGCTGGTTCGAATCCGCCTTTGCTGCCCCCACCGCAGCTCAACGAGGAGCGTGGAATTCGATCGGCTCGGGGCGACATACGCTTGTCGTGGCGCCGACTGGATCGGGTAAGACCCTGGCCGCGTTTCTGTCCGCGATCGACTCCCTCGCGACGAACCCTGTGCCCGAGGAGAAGCTGAAGCGCTGCCGGGTGCTGTACATCTCCCCCCTCAAGGCGCTCGCCGCAGATGTCGAGCGCAACCTTCGCAGTCCACTCACCGGTCTCACCCGAGAAGCGGGGCTGCGCGACCTACCCGCACCCGAGATAACCGTGGCGATTCGAAGCGGCGATACCCCAGCCGATCAGCGGCGACGGCAAGCGAAGAATCCCTCGGACATCCTCATCACGACACCGGAATCGCTCTTTCTCATTTTGACGTCGCAGGCGCGCGAGAGTCTGCGAGGGGTCCAGACGGTGATTATTGACGAGATCCACGCCGTTGCTGGGACCAAGCGCGGCGCCCACCTAGCCGTCTCGCTGGAACGCTTGGACGCGCTATTGCCGCAACCGGCGCAACGAATCGGCTTGTCAGCGACTGTTCAGCCAATCGACGAGGTCGCCTACTTCCTCGGCGGATCTCGCCCTGTCACCGTCGTGAATCCGCCATCGGACAAGGTACTCGAACTAGATGTCGTCGTCCCCGTCGAAGATCTCGCGACGCCAAATGTCGCCGCCCCAGTCGGTGCCGACCCTCACTCAGAGATCCTTGAGGCCGCGAGCACCGCGAGCACACCGTCAATTTGGCCCCATGTCGAGAACGGCATCGTCGACCTGATCAACACCCACACCTCAACCCTGGTGTTCGCCAACTCGCGGCGCCTAGCGGAACGGCTGACTGCTCGGATTAACGAGATCCACGCTGAACGAACCTCGGAGTTCGTGGCAGACAAAGGGTCCCCGGCCGATCTGATGGCGCAAGCAGGCGTCAACTTCGGGGCGCCGACCACCCTGGCACGGGCTCACCACGGCTCGGTGAGCAAAGAACAGCGCGCGCTCATCGAAGACGACCTCAAAGCTGGCCGGATCCCCGCAGTCGTGGCCACCAGCAGCCTAGAACTCGGCATCGATATGGGTGCGGTGGATCTCGTCATCCAGGTCGAATCACCACCATCTGTCGCCAGTGGACTACAGCGAGTGGGGCGCGCGGGACACCATGTCGGGGAGGTCAGCAAGGCAACGCTGTTCCCGAAACACCGTGGCGATCTTCTGAGTTCGGCCGTCGTGACGAAGCTGATGCAGGCTCGAGAACTTGAAGCGACAAAGATCCCCCGCAATCCCCTCGATGTCCTGGCCCAGCAGATTGTCGCGATGGTCAGCATCGACGTCGATCTACAAACGGATGCTGTCTACGAACTGGTCCGCAAGAGTGCGCCATTTGGCGCCCTACCTCGCTCAGCTTTTGATGCGGTGTTGGACATGTTGGCCGGGCGCTACCCAGCCGAAGGGTTCAGCGAGTTGCGTCCCCGCCTCGTCTGGGACCGAACCACCGACACATTGACCAGCCGTCCCGGCGCTCAACGACTCGCGGTGACGTCGGGGGGAACTATCCCTGACCGTGGGCTCTTCGGCGTCTTCATGGTGGGAGAGAAGGCCTCTCGGGTCGGCGAACTCGACGAGGAAATGGTCTACGAGTCCAGGGTCGGCGATGTATTTGCCCTCGGTGCAACGAGTTGGCGGATCGAGGACATCACTCACGATCGAGTGCTCGTCTCTCCCGCGCCGGGGCAGGCCGGAAAGCTGCCGTTTTGGCACGGGGACGCCATCGGGCGCCCTATCGAGGTTGGTCGGGCGCTCGGCGAACTGGTCCGGGAGGTCTCCACCGCGACCGATGCCGCTGCTCTCGAATCCTTGCGATCCACTGGATTAGATCAGTGGGCTGCGGAGAATCTCCTGCGCTACATCCGCGAGCAGCAATCCGATACGGGCGGATCGGTCCCAACGGATCACACGCTGGTCATTGAACGATTTCGTGACGAGCTCGGTGACTGGCGGGTCGTGCTCCATTCACCGTTCGGTGCGCAGGTCCACGCTCCGTGGGCCCTGGCAATCGCGGATCGAATCCGGAATGTGACGGGAATCGATGCGCAGATCATGCACGCCGACGACGGCATCATCCTGCGGATTCCGGACACTGACGACGACGCCACCGTCCAGGCAGCAATCGAGGCTCTCTTCCCCGATCCCGATGAAGTCGCTGGCCTTGTCACCGATGCCCTCGGCGGATCCGCGCTATTCGCCAGCCGGTTTCGGGAGTGTGCAGCCCGGGCCCTGCTGTTGCCGCGGCGGGACCCAGGGCGCCGAACTCCGCTATGGCAACAACGCCAGCGAAGCTCCCAACTATTGTCGGTCGCATCCCAGTATCCGTCATTTCCGATCATCATCGAGACGGTCCGCGAATGCCTGCAAGATGTCTATGACGTCCCGGCCCTGATCGACCTACTCCGCGATGTTCGCAGTCGCACGATTGAGGTTGTCGAAACCACAACGACGACCCCGAGCGCTTTTGCCCGAACTCTGTTGTTCTCCTACGTGGCGGCGTTCCTCTATGAGGGAGATTCCCCGCTCGCAGAACGGCGAGCCGCAGCACTCACGCTGGACACCGAACTGCTCGCCGAACTTCTAGGCTACGTCGAGCTGCGTGACCTCTTGGATGCGGATTCTGTCACCGCGGTCGAAGAGTCAGTCGGCTATCTAACGCAGGAGCGCCACGCTAAAACTGTCGAACAGGCAGCTGATCTGCTGCGAATCCTCGGACCCATGTCGGAGCGAGAATGGCGTCGACGTGGCGTAGCACCGGAATGGCTAGCTGAACTCATCAACAGCCGACGGGCCATCGAGGTTGGGATCGCGAACGAACGCCGATTCGTCGCTATCGAAGATGCGGCTCGGCTACGCGACGCCCTCGGCACGGCCCTGCCGCCAGGAATCCCAGACGCATTCCTGGAACCGGTCGACGACCCCCTCGGCGATCTCATCGCTCGATACGCCCGCACCCACGGACCATTCCTCGCTACCGCGTTGGCGGCACATCTGGGGCTAGGCTCGGCCGTCGCGGACGCGACATTGGCCCGGCTCGCTAGCGATGGTCGCGTCGTCAGCGGAGAGTTCCGTCCCAGTGGCGCGGGAACCGAGTGGTGTGACAGCACCGTGCTTCGCCGAATGCGCCGTATGTCAGTCGCCGCGTTGCGCCAAGAGATCGAGCCGGTACCACCGGCAGCACTTGGCGTATTCCTGCCGACATGGGCGGGAATCTCGCGGCCCGGACGAGGCACCGACGCTGTCATGAAGGCGATCGAGAACCTCGCCGGAGTTGCCGTTCCCGCGTCAGTCTTAGAAGCGATGATCCTGCCGAGCCGCGTCAGCGATTACGCCACAGCGATGCTGGACGAGTTGACCTCCGCTGGTGAAGTCAGTTGGACGGGCCGAGGAAGGCTCTCAAATGGCGACGGGTGGGTGTGCCTGGCACCGAGCGACTCGGCTCCCCTGCTACTGCCCCGTCCCGACGAACTCCTGCTCACCTCCGAGAAGAGCCGGGAGATCCTCGCAATGCTGGAGGGCGGGGGCTCATGGCTGCTCCGAGAGATCGTCAGTCGAATTCCGGACACCACCCAAAGCACAGCGCTGGCGGCTCTGTGGGATCTGTTCTGGGCGGGCTTCGTGACCGCAGATACGTTGGCTCCGATGCGCGCGTTGCTGGCCGGGAGCGGTAAAGGCACGTCGTCTTCGACCCGTCGACGCAGCGGCACCGGTCCCGCCGCGCGCACCCGTGCTGCTCGCATGGCTCGAACCTCCTCCCAGTCGCGATCAGGATTGGTATCGGGTCTTGGTCGTTGGGCTGCGGTACAGCGCCCCGATGACAACGCAACCAGACGGGCAAAGGCGCTCGCTGACAGCCTGCTGAACCGCTACGGAATTGTGTCCCGTGGTGTCGTCGGGGCCGAAGGAGTGATGGGTGGGTTCGCGGGGGTCTACCGCGTGCTGTCGGAGTTGGAAGATGCCGGACGCACGAGACGTGGCTACTTCATTGAGGGATTGGGCGCTGCCCAGTTCGCGACCCCCGGCGCTGTGGATCAACTGCGTGCTCACGCCAAGAAACTGACGGATCCCCAGCCTGCGGACACCTCAACGATTACCTTGCTCGCAGCGACCGACCCTGCCAACCCTTACGGGGCGGCCTTAGCATGGCCGTCCTCGTCTCAAGACCAAACGGTCGGCCACCGACCAGGTCGCAAGGCGGGGGCGCTCGTCGTTCTGGTCGACGGGAGTCTTGCGCTATATCTGGAGAAGGGCGGTAAGTCACTGCTGACCTTCGCGGATGAGCGCACCGCTGTGTCCGAGGCCCTCGCGACGCTGGCGCGAGCAGCAACTAACCGCAAGATCGCCCCCATCACGGTTGAAAAGATCGACGGAGCGGCGAGTGCCGGGGCACCGTTGGGTCCCTCACTTGAACTCGCCGGATTCGTCCTGACACCGCGCGGCTACCGGGTTCGGCCGTAACGACAAAAGCTGACAGCCGTCATGGCCGTCAGCTCCGATCTGGAATCGTTCTACGCGGCAGAGGTAACGTCAGATCGTCGAGGTTGCTCTTCGTTGGCGAGTTGATTGCTCACTGAGTGCAGCACCTTCGACATCGGCACATCAAGCGCTCCGCAGATTGCTGCCAAGAGCTCACTGGATGCTTCTTTTTGCCCACGTTCAACTTCGGACAAGTAGCCAAGGGAGACGCGTGCTCGTGCGGAGACCTCCCGCAGGGTTCGCCCTTGCTCTAACCGTTGGCGGCGCAACTCGTCGCCGATCACACTCCGAAGAATGATCATTGCCCCACCTTTCGTTGTTTCCGACAGGATACTCCACGGTCCCGACAATCCGCTCGCTCGATACATCGGCCACCGCGCGACATGGCGCGAAAGAGAGTGTCGACGGTAGATCTAGGAAACGACCTACACACGTTATTCATTCCCGTCGGCCATGAGCAAGTACTCTTCGGCCAGATCCAAGACTGCAGCGACTGTCGTCTTGCGGATCTGCTCACGGTCGCCGGACAGCGCTAGCTCCCGTGTCATCGTGAAGCCGCTACGGCCATCAGCCACACTGATGAATACGGTTCCCACAGCCACACCGTTCTGGGTATCGGGTCCAGCGACTCCCGTCGTTGACAATCCGATGTCCGCCGAGCAAAGCCGAGCAACACCATGGGCCATCTGAGCCGCGACGTCGGCATCTACTGGTCCGACGGCCGCCAGCAGGTCAGGATCGACTCCAAGCAACGTTGCCTTGAGATCTGTCGCGTAAGAGACGACACCACCTCGAACGGCGACCGACGCACCCGGCACAGCGGTCAACGCCGCAGCCAACATTCCGCCGGTCAATGATTCGGCCGTCGCAACAGTGAGTCGTGCCGCGCTTAGCTCGGCGATGAGTCGGTCAGCAAGTCCCACGGGAACTGAGCCTACTGATGCGGCTGCGTCGACTTCAGGCGCGCTCGCTGACGCACCTTGAGCGCTCGAATCAAGTAGTCGATACCGGTCACGATTGCCAACACGAGGGCAAGGCCCATGACCCAAATCCGGAAGGTGGCAAGGAAGCCGGTCAGCGGCATGAGGTAGAGCAGGATCGCGACAATCTGAGTTGCCGTCTTCGCCTTGCCGCCGCGACTCGCCGCAATCACACCATGGCGGATCACCCAGAAACGAAGAAGGGTGACAGCGATCTCGCGGGCCAAGATGACGATTGTGACCCACCATGGCAGGTCACCTAGATAGCTCAGCCCGATCAGCGCGACACCGGTGAGCGCCTTGTCCGCAAGTGGATCGGCGATCTTTCCGAACGTGGTGACGAGGTTGTGTTTACGAGCCAGCGCGCCATCGAAGTAGTCGGTCAGCGAGGCGAGGACGAAGATGACGGCGGCAGCCGCTCGAGCGCCCGGCTCGTCGCCGTAACCAAACAGCAAGATGCCGAACGGAATTACCAGCACCAAACGCAACATCGTCAACCCGTTGGGGACATTCCACAGACGTGAGCCCGACGGTGGTTGTCCAACTGGATCAGGTTTGGGAGCCAATCGCTGCCTCATCGGCGGCTTGGGGTCCTTGGGACGCGGGTCTGGACGGGCAGAACTCACGTCCGGTCACACCTCCGCTTGTAGATCTACTCCCATTGACGAGGTAACTCTGGCATGAATGACCTCTCCGATGCTCAAGCGGCGGGACGACACGACTGTGACATCTCCGTCTTCGGGGCCCTGATGGAGCGCTCGACCGACCGCGAGCCCCGAGTCATCGAGCTCTTCGATCAGGACGGCGACGTGGGTTCCAATCCGAGCTTCGGCCCGCGCGTCACTGAGGTCGTTGACCAAATCGACGAGTGCCGTTCGACGCTCCTCGACGGTGTCGGCGGGGACTTTGTCCGGCAGGTTGAGCGCAGCCGTCCCGTCCTCATCGGAATACGGAAAGACACCAACCGCATCAAGCTCGGCCGCCTCAAGGAACGCGACGAGTTCCGCGAACTCAGCCTCGGTCTCACCGGGGAAGCCGACGATAACGTTCGTGCGAATCCCCGCCTCGGGTGCGAACGTACGGATCTCGTCGACCAGCGCGAGGAACTCCTGCGTCCCGCCGAAGCGCTTCATTCTGCGTAAGACGGTCGGGCTGGCGTGTTGGAATGAAAGGTCGAAGTAGGGCGCGATACCGGGCGTGGTGGCGATGATCTCGACGAGCCCTGGGCGCATCTCGGCTGGCTGGAGGTACGCGAGACGAACCCGCAACTCCTTGTGGATTGCTCCAAGCTCGGGGAGCACCGTCTCGAGGAGTCGGACATCGCCAAGATCCTTGCCATACGACGTCGAGTTCTCGCTCACTAGGTTCAGTTCCCGGACTCCTTGCGCTACGAGGTCACGGGCCTCGTCAATCACGTCCGACGGGCGGCGGGAGATAAAGGCGCCGCGGAAAGTGGGAATCGCGCAGAAGGTACACCGACGATCGCAACCAGACGCGATCTTCAACGACTCGACGGGACCGGTGTGCAGCCGAGTACGTGCTCCGTGGCCTGGTAACACCGGGCTTGCAGCAGGGCGGTCGACCGGCGTGAGCGGCAGCAGTTTGCGCCGGTCTGACGGCTTATGGGACGGGAGTTTCTCGCCGGCAACGACCGCGCGCAGGCGCGAGCCGATATCTGGGTAGGCGTCGAAACCAAGAACGGCATCCGCTTCTGGCAGGGCTTCGGCTAGTTCTTCGCCGTAACGCTGTGCAAGGCAACCGACCGCTACGACCGGCTTGCTGCCGTCAGCCTGACCGAGAATCGTGTCGATTGAGTCCTTCTTCGCCGACTCCACGAATCCGCAGGTATTGACGATGACAGCATCCGCATCGTCGGCGTCGTCGACAATCTCCCACCCGTCCGCGTTAAGACGCGAGGCCAGATCGTCGGAATCTACGTCGTTGCGCGCGCACCCCAGGGTGAGCAGCGCAACACGGTTCCCAGACATAGTTCCTCAGGGTAGGCGTACCCGAACGCGGTCGACACAACCGCCTCGGACCTCGGCCGGAACTAGTTGGTTACCTCGCCCCGCAGATCCGCGAGAATTACAGCCAGATCGTCCGGCGGGACCAGGACGTCGCGAGCTTTCGATCCCTCGGATGGCCCCACAATTCCGCGAGATTCCATCAAGTCCATCAAGCGACCTGCCTTGGCGAAACCCACCTTGAGTTTGCGTTGCAACATCGACGTTGAACCAAACTGCGTCGAGATGACAAGTTCGGCCGCCTGGAGCAGGGTATCGAGATCATCCCCAATATCCTCCGCCGGCATCGCAGACGTTGAGGTAACGGATACGACCTCGTCCTTGTAGTCCGGCGACATCTGCTTCTTGCAATGCTCGACGATCGTGCGGATCTCAGCCTCGGTGATGAACGCGCCCTGGACGCGGATCGGTTTGCTCATCCCCATCGGCAGGAACAGGCCATCCCCCTGGCCAACGAGCTTCTCGGCGCCTGGTTGATCAAGAATGACGCGGCTATCGGCCAAACTGGACGTCGCAAACGCCAATCGACTCGGAACATTCGCCTTAATCAAACCGGTCACAACATCGACGCTGGGACGCTGGGTCGCGAGCACCAAGTGAATTCCAGCAGCGCGAGCCAACTGGGTGATGCGAACGATGGAGTCCTCCACATCGCGTGGAGCCACCATCATCAAGTCAGCAAGCTCATCAACGACGATGAGGAGGTACGGGTACGGCGCCAGCTTGCGATCAACGCCCGGTGGGACCTTCACCTTGCCAGCTCGAACCGCCTTGTTGAAGTCGTCGATATGGCGGAAGCCGAAGTCGGACAGATCGTTGTAACGCAGATCCATCTCCTTGACGACCCAGGCGAGTGCATCGGCGGCCCTCTTGGGATTCGTAATAATGGGAGTGATCAGGTGAGGGACGCCCTCATAGATCGTCAACTCGACCCGCTTGGGATCGATGAGGATCATCCGTACGTCATCCGGAGTAGCGCGAACTAAGACCGAGGTAATCAGCGAGTTGATACAGCTCGACTTACCGGCACCGGTCGCACCGGCGACGAGGATATGCGGCATCTTGGCGAGGTTCGCACAGACGAATCCACCCTCGACGTCTTTACCCAAACCGACAACCATCGGGTGGGGGCTACCCGTCGCTGCTGCACTGCGCAGGACATCACCGAGGCTCACCAGCTCACGGTCGGTGTTGGGGATCTCGATCCCGATGGCTGACTTACCCGGAATCGGAGAGAGGATTCGAACCTCAGCACTGGCAACCGCATAGGAGATGTTCTTACTTAATGCGGTGACTCGCTCAACCTTGACGCCCTGACCCAGCTCAACCTCGTAGCGGGTCACGGTCGGTCCCCGCATGAAACCGGTTACGCGAGCGTCGATCTCGAACTGGTCGAGGACTCCGCTGAGCGCCTCAACAATGCGGTCGTTTGCCTTGGTGGCGGTCTTAGGTGCTGCCCCTGGTTTGAGCACTGATGGACCTGGCAACTGGTACATAACATCGCCCGCAAGCGACAACTGCTCCGGCGGTTTCGGCGTAGCCACTGCGCCGTCTGTGATGTCGATCGGTGACATATCTGTGCGGGTCTCACCTGAATCGTCTGACCCATCAATCTTGCCGACGACAGCGTGGCCAGTTCCAGCGACAGCTGCCCCCGCGACGACGGCCGCGAACGGTTCGTTACCCACGAGATCGATGGGCTCGGAGGACTCCTGCTTCTTCCCGCGTCCGAATCTTGACGCGAGGCTCTGCTTGCGACTGGTCGGTTTGGACGTTGTGTCGGTGATGGTGCCGCTAGCCTTCGTTGGCTTCAGAATGGCCGTGTCAGCGCTCGGGTCGGAGTCCTCGACCGGGTTGTTGCCGGTGACCATGTTTGTGTAGTCGCGGACCCGCTGGATGAACTCTCGTGGCGGGATCTGCAGAACCATGAGGACGCCGATACCGAGGACTACGAGGGCGATCAGACCCGTCAACAACGTCCCAAGCAGCGCAACGAAGGGTGCCGTGAGAATCCACCCAACCCAGCCACCGGCCGAGCGCATTGCCTCCGCTCCATCGCTGGGAACCGGAGCGCCTGCCAGACACTGCCAGAGGGCGACAGTCGACAAACCGATGACGACCCAGCCCCCCAGCACCGATCGGGCCATTCGCTCGGCCGGATTGTGGAGCGTGCGCCAAGCGACCCAGAGGAGCACGAACGGCAGAATAACCACGAGCGAACCAACAGACCCGGTGACGAGGGTGACGACCAGGGTTCCTAGCGGGCCACCTACTCCAGCCCATGCCACGAGCGCGACGATGACGGCGCCAATGACGACGAGCAGTCCTAATCCGTCGCGACGATCCGCAGAATCTAGTTCGTCCTTTGGTCCACCAAACACCCGCACAGTCGCGCCTAGACCGTGGGCGACTCCCATCCATGACACGGCGACAAGCCGTGCGATCCCGATCAGGGTCCTCACGAAGAGGCCCGGCCCACTACTGGGAGGTCGTTGCTGGGTTTGCCGAGATCCGCCAGAGCTACGCGGCGGGCTCTTCTTGGTCGACGCCTTCGAGGACTTGCTCCGTGAGGAGACCCGAGAGGTAGTTGATCGACTAGTTGAGCTGCGCGAACCGCGCCGTGCACCGGAACTTGATCCGGAGCGCGAACGTGAGGATGTGGGCGTGCGTGTCGCCATGGGTCGAGAATAACGGCCAACCCAGACTTCCGTGACTCCCACACGCGGCGATTTGCCCAGTTCTCGCCACCACAGGCCCAGCCGGACCTACGCTTCGATCACAACCGGGACAATCATCGGACGTCGGCGTAGCCGCTCGCCCACCCACTTACCGGTCGTTCGGCGGATGAGTTGCTGCAGTTGATAGCTATCGGTCACGCCATCTGCCATCGCTTCCTCAACACGTGCCGCAATCTTGGGGACAACATCGTCAAACACTTTGTCGCCCTCTGCGAATCCGCGAGCAGTGACCTCCGGTCCGGCGACAATCTTCCCGTTGGAGATGTCAACGGCGACGAAGACCGAGACGAATCCCTCTTCGCTCAGAATCCGACGATCCTTCAAGAGACCTTCGGACAGTTCTCCGACACTCGACCCATCCACGAACACGTACCCACAGGGAACGCGACCTACGACCTTGGCCACCCCATCCTTGAGGTCGATGGCGGTGCCGTCTTCAGCCAGAAGAACGTGCTCGGGGTCGACACCTGCGGCAACCGCGAGTTCAGCGTTGGCGATCAGGTGACGGACCTCACCGTGGACGGGCATCACGTTGGCGGGTTTCACGATGTTGTAGACATACAGCAACTCCCCGGCAGCCGCGTGGCCCGAGACGTGGACGAGGGCGTTGCCGGTATGGATGACGTTCACACCCCACCGAGAGAGTCCGTTGATGACCCGGTTGATCGAGTTCTCGTTACCTGGAATCACCGAGGACGCCAACAGCACCGTGTCTTGCTCGTGGACTCGAATCTTGTGGTCACGGTTCGCAATCCGCGCTAACGCGGCCATCGGCTCGCCCTGTGACCCCGTGCAGACCATGACGACCTGATCATCAGGTAACTCATCGAGTTGGTCGACCGACACCACGACACCACCGGGGATCTTCAGGTAGCCCAAGTCTCGCGCGACATTCATCGTGCGAACCATCGAGCGCCCCACGAACGCAACGCGACGATTGTGGGTGACGGCAGCGTTGATCACTTGCTGAACTCGGTGGATATGCGAGGCAAAGCACCCGACAATGAGCCGACCAGGAGCTTTGGCGAAAACCTCGTCCATCACCGGCGCGATCTTCTGCTCACTCGTCACGAAGCCGGGAACCTCAGCGTTCGTCGAATCGACGAGGAATAGGTCCACCCCCTCATCACCCAACCGGGCGAACGAGTTCAGGTCCGTGATGCGCCCATCTAGCGGCAACTGATCCATCTTGAAGTCGCCGGTGTGCAACACCCGACCAGCAGGGGTGTTGATCGCGACGGCGAGTGCATCCGGGATCGAGTGATTAACGGCGACGAACTCGACATCAAAAGAGCCGATCTTCTCGGAACCTCCGGCCGCAACCTCGATCAGTTCCGGCTTCATCCGGTGCTCTCGCAACTTCGCACTGACTAGGCCGAGCGTCAGCTTGGACCCGTAGATCGGAATATCGAGGCGCTCGCGTAGGAGGTACGGCAGTGCCCCAACGTGGTCCTCGTGCGCATGAGTCAAGACGAGCCCGTCGATGTCCTCAAGCCTGTTCCGGATGTAGTCGAAGTCCGGCAGGATCAAATCGACTCCCGGCTGGGACTCCTCGGGGAACAGCACGCCACAGTCGACAATGAGTAACCGCGAGTTAATCTCGAAGACCGTCATATTGCGACCGATCTCGCCTAGCCCGCCTAGCGCGACTACGCGCAGGGTGTCGGGGGCGAGCTTTGGTGGTGCGCCTAGTTCCGCATGTGTTGGGAGAGTTGGATTCACGCGACGAAACCTTCCACAGAACCGGCAGCCAAATCAAGCTTTAACTGTGTTACTTGCTCTGCTGTCGCGTCGACGAGCGGAGATCTCATCGGGCCAGCAGGTAGGCCCAGCTCGTTGAGCGCGGCCTTTGTCAGGATCGCACCTTGGGTACGGAAGAGCCCTGTCGACACTGGTTGCAGGGCCTCATTAATCGCGATAGCCCGGGCCACGTCCCCGGCCCAGAATGCCTCCGCTAACTCGCGCAACCGAGCAGCCACTAGGTGTCCGGTGACGCTGACAAAGCCCGCTGCCCCGACGGAGAGGAAGGGCAGATTCAAACCGTCATCGCCGGAGTACCAGACCAGATCCGTTCGGCGGAGTACCTCAACAACGGATTCCAGATCGCCCTTAGCATCCTTGACTGCGACGATATTTGGGTGCTCAGCGATGAGCACGAGCGTCTGCCAGTCGATCGCCGTGCCCGTTCTCCCCGGAATGTCGTAGAGCATAATCGGGGCTTCGACGGCATCGGCAATCGCCAGAAAGTGGCGAGCGATGCCAGCTTGTGGCGGCTTGTTGTAGTACGGAGTGACGGCTAGCAACCCGTCCGCACCACGCTCGACCGCATCGCGGGCCAGTTGGATCGAGTGCGCCGTGTCATTCGTTCCGATTCCCGCAGTGATCGTGGCCTGCTGACCCACGGCCTCAATGACGACCTCGAGTAACTGATTCTTCTCACTATCGCTCGTCGTCGGAGCCTCACCTGTCGTGCCATTGACGACCAGCGCATCGTTGCCGGCGGCGACCAATAGCTCCGCGAGTTGAGCCGCACCCTCGTAGTCGACGGCGCCGTCGGCAGTCATTGGCGTGATCATCGCAGTGGCGATTGTTCCGAATGGGGAGATCTCTCGTGGTGCGGCCATTTGCCTAGGCTATCCGTTAGGTTTGCCATAGGGACCGTGCGAGGCAATCCGAATCGCAGATTCATGGCCGCCCGACCGATTTTTCCCCGAAAGTACCGCGGAGGGTAGGCAGACGTGTCAGCACTGAGTCGCCGCGCTTTCTTGGCGGCAACTGCGGTCAGCGCTGGAGCTTTTGCCCTCCCGCCGGAGTTCCTCGCGGCAGCGCTTGCCGCGCCCACGCAGCCATCAGATGCGCTCTCAACGCTCACCCAAACGATCAGACTGGACTCAGTGGCCCAGGGGCAGTATCGAACGCTGGTCGCGGCGCCGGGCGAGCCTTACGTCGAACGCACTGACCTCCTACGCGACACCCCACGAGCCGGTCGCGTGACGGATCGGCGATCACTTGGCTATCTGGGCCACCTCAGCGATATTCACATTATTGATGCGCAATCCCCTGGCAGGCTTGAGCCGTTGATCCCCGTGTCGGAATCGTTCATTGATGCCTCACGGCCACAGGACACGATGACTGTCCAAGTCCTCGCGCAGATGGTTGCCTCGGTGGAGCGAGCGAGGTACTCGCCGCTCACCGGGGAACCCATGTCAACAGTGTTGAACACCGGCGACAGTGCCGACTCGAGGAACAACCTCGAACTGAGTTGGTGTGTCGACATTTTGGACGGCACAAGCGTCACGCCCAATAGCGGACGCCTAGGTCAGTACCAGGGCGTCCAGACCTGGACGGAAGCCGACTATGTGTTCCACCCAGACGATCCCGATCTCAACGAGTTCGGGACCCGAGGATTTCCAAGGCTGCCCGGGGTCCTGACTGCAGCCGTTGATCAAGTCGTCGAATCAGTCGGCCTTCCCGTCCCTTGGTACACCGTGTACGGCAATCACGACACCCTCTTCATGGGCAATATCGCCGTTGAGACTCAGCTTCAAACGTGGGCGATCGGCGACCGCAAGGCGGCACTATGGCCAGCGACGATGCGGATGATGGGGAGTTGGTGGGGCACGAACTCCAGCATGTTCACCCAACTCGTTAACTCGATTCGAGCACGCGCCCAACTCGCCCCTGGGGTTCACACCGTCACTGCTAACCCCGAGCGAAAGCTGTTCGATCAGCTCGACTTCATGCAGGCGCACCTAGATAGCCCGGCGACTCCTGGCCCGGTGGGGCATGGCTTCAGTCAACAGAACATCACGACCGGCCAAACCTGGTGGCAGGCCGATGTCAGCCCATGGCTGCGCGTCTTTGGTTTGGACACCTGCAATCAGGTTGTCGGAGCAGACGGAGCGGTACCCCAAGATCAGTTCGACTGGCTGGAGGCCGGGCTCGCCCAGGCAAGGGCGGAGAACAAACTCGCGATTATCTGTAGCCACCACAACAGCTACACCTTGGAGAACGTTGCGGAACCTGCGATCGGTCCAAGTCAACGATTGATTCATGCCGAAGAGTTTGTGCAGATGCTCGGCCGCTATCCCAATCTTGTTGCGTGGGTTAACGGCCACACCCACATGAACACGATCACCCCTCATCCGACGGCAGACGGGGGCGGATTCTGGGAGATCACGACCGCTTCGTGCGTTGACTTCCCGCAGCAACAGCAAACGATCGAGATCGTCGACAACCGCGACGGCACGATGTCGTTATTCACAACGTGCCTCGATCACGACTCCCCCGCACTGTGGCGCGAAGGGGACTACTCCCAAGCTGGTCTCGGATCGCTGAGCCGCCAACTCGCTGCGAATGCCTGGCAGTTCCAGCCGATCCCGAAGATCGGATCACTGCTGGATCGAAACTGCGAACTACTCATGCGGGCACCACTAGACCTCGCGGCGATCACTGCTGCGGCCGTAGCGAAGGAGCGGGCCACGAATACGGCACGCCTGTTGGCTCGGGAGTCTTCCGATAAAACTCGCGGACAGTCATGACGGCCTCAACGCGGAAAGCACCGCGACTTCCCGTTGTCGCTGTCGCCGGAGTCCTCAGCCTGGCCGCCGCAGGTTGCAGCCAAGTTCAGGGCCTCGCGACCCAGGCAAATATGAACGTCATCTATGTCGCGACGGCGTCAACGGATGTGTTGACGAGCAAGTCGATTCCGATCCAACAGGCACCCCGCTGCACCGTTGACTCCGCCAAGCTCTACACCTGCAAGGGAACGACGAAGGATGGCCAACCGATCCTGGTGCTCGTCCCGGAGGATAACTCGCAAGATCCGCAGATGACCATCACTGTCGGAGGGCAGCAGGTCTTCAGCGGCTCCGTGCTGACTGTCTTGAACCAAGCGGCCCAGGCAACTCCATGACGGGCGCGCGTATGGCCAACTCATCGGCTCCAGCTGCCCCATCGGCTGTACTAGCTGTGTTCGCCACCATCGCGGTCATCAACGCCGTGGTTCAGACGCTACTTATCGTTCCCCAACCCATCTTCGGACTCAACACGCCAGTATTCCTCGCGCTTGCGGCGGTGTCGACGATGTCGATTCTGCTTGCGACGACAGCAATCCTGGGGACCATCCTGATCATCGGAGAGCAACCGATGAGTATGCGCAATATCGTGCGGCGGATCCGGCCTCGGTTCTGGTTGTTCCTCGGATGGACAGCACTCTGGCTGGTCCTCATCGTCGCGGGGCTGCTGGTCTGGATCATTCCTGGGCTGATCGTCGCTGCGGTCTTCCCATTTGTGGGAATCGCCATCGCTGATGGAAACCCTCGCCCGTTCGCAACGAACTTTCAGGCAATCCGCGCCCACCTTGGGGCGTTTCTTGCGGCCCTGTCGGCGACGTTCGTCGTCCTGATTGTCATGTACCTCGTGGGAGCCGGACTCGCGTTCCTCCTCCCGGGGGCAGTGGCCGCATTTCTCACCTGGATCTATGTCGGCCTGATTGGCGCGTGGGTGATCCGCGGGTGGGTTCGGCTCTATCGCCGCGCTATGGCGAAACCCGACCTGACTCCACAAACGCTTCGTGTGTGATCGGCATCAGCTCGGCGAAGTACGCCTCAAGTTGCTCAGCGACCATCTCGATCTCCCGTTGCGGGTAGGACGGGAAACGAGAGTTCTCGTCCTTGGTGCGCAGGCTGAGGAAGGACATCAGCGACCGCGCGTTGCACGTGGCGTACATCGTTGAATACGTCGCCACTGGCAAGACCCCGCGGGCTACCTCACGGGCAACCCCGGCATCGAGCATCTGCTCGTAGCTCGCGTACGCCTCACGGCATGATCGCTTCGTTGCCTCGACGGTGATGTTGAACTGTTCCTCGGTGCCCTCGACGAACTCGTATCGGCCGGGCTTGCCAATCTGAACCAGACGACGTTCTGGGCCCGGCACATAAAAGACTGGTTGGAGTTGGCGGTAGCGACCGGACTCTTCGTTGTACGAGAAACCAATGCGATGCCGGTGGAACTCCCGAAACACGAAGATGGGCGCGGTCACCATGAACGTCATCGAGTTGTGTTCAAACGGCGAGCCATGTCGATTGGCGCACAGCCACTTGATCAGTGACTTAGATCCCTGCGGGTCAGAGTTGAGCGCCTCGATCGACTTCTCACCGGCTGTGGATACCCGCGCTGCCCAGATGACGTCACTATCCTGGGCGGCCGCCCGCACCAACTCGACGCCCATATCGCTGCGGAAATGAATCTCGTCGTTTGTTGATTCGGCCGTCACGTGGGTTCCTTCGGTCATCTGTTGGAATACGAAAGTGGTGCGAACCGAGTCTGCCAATTATTGTGGCGGTAGCCGAATACGACACTCTTGGAGTAGCCACGAATTCGCCAGGCCACAACGAGGAGAGCAGATGAGCTTACGGAGCACTAACATCGACAAGATCCGTGGTGGGGACTTCGATGTGCTGGTCGTCGGTGGCGGCATCAACGGTGCGGTCAGCGCTGCAGCGTTGGCGTCACGCGGGGCCAGGGTCGCGATGGTTGATCGGGGTGACTTCGCAGGCTTCACCTCCATGCAGTCCTCGAACCTCGTGTGGGGCGGTTTCAAGTACCTCGAGAACTACGAACTACTCCTGGTTCGGCACCTGTGCATGTCTCGAAATCGGCTGATTAAGGCCTACCCGGCCAACCTGCGCGAGATCCGCTTCTTGGCCGCCCTCGATGAGCACTCCCCCTATAAACCTTGGTTCGCTGGACTCGGATCTACCGCCTACTGGCTGATCGGCAACGCGCGAACCCGACCCCCGAAGGTCTACACCAAGAAGAAGTTAGCGAAGCGAGAGCCAATCATCCGGATGGACGATGTGATTGGCGCCATCGAATATTCCGACGCCTACGTCGTGGACAATGACTCCCGGTTCGTCTTTCAGTTTGTTCGCTCCGCCCTCAATGTGGGCGCGGCGTGCGCCAACTACGTGGAACTGACGGCTGCGTATCGAGATGCCCGCGGCTGGCGCGCCGAACTGCGAGATAACGACACCGGTGACACGTTCGAATGCAAAGCGCGCGTGATCGTCAACGCCGCCGGACCGTTTGTCGACGACCTCAATAAGCAACTCGATATCAAGACCGATCACCAGATCGTCTTCTCAAAAGGAATCCACCTCATCGTTCCGCGCCTCAACAAACACGAAGAGGTTCTCGCGTTCTTCGATGACACTGAGCGACTCTTCTATGTGATTCCCATGGGGTCGCGGTCGGTTATTGGCACAACGGATGAACGAGTCAGTGATCCCGTCACCCACGTGGAGGCCGACGACCGGGACTTCCTCCTTGAACAGATCAATGCTCGCCTGAATCTGCCCGAACCATTGACTCCGGCCGATATCATCTCTACCCGCAGCGGAGTGCGACCATTGGTGGTCGAGCGCACCGATGACAGCCATGCAGAGACTGACTGGACGTCGCTTTCACGTAAACATGCGCTCGAAGTCGATCCAGCAGACTCATTCATCACCATCTTCGGAGGGAAGATCACCGACTGTCTGAACATTGGCGAGGAGGTCTGCGATGCGGCAGTAGAGCTCGGGATCCGGCTCGAGAAGGACCGCAACGACTGGTACGGCGAACCGCCGAAGGCCACCCGCGATGAGTTCTTCCGCCAAGCCAGATTGATGGGACTCAATAAGCTCCGGAAGCGCTCCAACTTCGAGACTCTGTCCACTCGACTATGGCGTCGCTACGGCCTGCGCGCATTTGCCATGCTCGAAGCGATTCGCGATGACCCGACGATGGCCGATGAGATTATCGACGGCGCCGAGTATGTCCGCGCTGAACTCTTCTACGCGGCAAAAACCGAGATGATCACGAAACTCGATGACTTTCTGCGTCGCCGCTCCAAGATCGCACTGGTTCTCGGACGCGAAATTCTCTCGGATGCCGACGGAATCCGAGAAGCGTGCGAACTACTCTTCGGCGACGATGCCCAGCGCCGAATCGACGAATACTTCGCCACCGATGTCTTCGCCCAAGACGCCGGAGACCCAGCAACCCTGTAGCTCGATGGGCGTGCTGGCGTGTCGTGTCGTAGATTTCCGGGACCGGCGAGGCAATCTGTTGGCACATCAAAGACAGGGAGCAAACAGTGCCAGCACGGTCCGTCCGGACGACCCCAGAGATTCAGGTCGTCATCGATCCACCTGGCGCCGGACTCAGTGTTGAGCACACTCCGCAAGGAAAACTCGAAGCGGAGATTTGGTGCGAGTTCGATTGCATCGCTTACGTTTTCGTCGGTGACGACGCTGAGGGACTAAACGCTCGCGTCGCGAGTGCTCGAGGCGGCGAACAGTCCTGGGACTACGTTCGGCCGCTCAGCCGCGAAGAGTTATACAACCTCGACTGAATCACCACCTGATGGGTCCCCGTCGGGACTGCCGATGAGGACCCCTGGGTTGAGGATTCCGGTTGGATCAAGCTCTCGCTTTATCGCTGCGAGCAGGGCCACCCCATCAACTCCGATCTCATCAGCTAACCAGGGCGCGTGATCTCGGCCCACCGCATGGTGGTGGGTGATCGTCGCCTCCGCAGCAACGATTGCCTCGCTGGCGGCCGTCTTTGCCCGCTGCCACTGTGCCACTGCATCGTCGTCATCACGGTTAGCAATGATCGTGATGTAGAGCGAACCACCCGTCTCGTAGACGTGGGATAGGTGCGACATCACCCAGGGGCCGGGTCCGTCGTCAGGTAGCGCGTCACGGACCGCTTGGGCTACCGACAACCGCAGTGCCGCAAGCTCCCGCCAACCGGTCGCCGTCTCGAGGGTCTCCACGAGGTAGCCGCGGTCGAGGAGGGCATCGCGGAGATAAGGCCCGGAGAAGCGGCCATGTTCCCACCCTTTCCCGACCGTCGCTCCCAAGGACACCGCGCCAAACTTACGCATGACGCGCCAGGATTCGTCTCGCCGAGCGCCGACCTGCGTGTGGGTTCCTTCCCAGGAGAAGATCGCTAACGATCCGCCGACAACTTTGCGTAGCTTGAGGTACTTGTTCAGCGCGGACGCCTTGGCCCCATCCGTGGCCATCGTCAGGTTCGTGAGAGCCTCTTCCGGATCCGATAGTCGCATGACGTCGGCCGTCGCGCGTCGAGCGACCATCTCGCGAAAAGCATCGAGCCCGGCCTCATAGGTGGGGAACATGACGCCTTCAAGTCGCGTCTCGTTGGGCAGGCGTCTAATACGCAAGGTCACTTCGGTGATGAGCCCAAGAATGCCTTCGCTGCCAATAAAGAGTTGCCGCAGATCGGGGCCGGCGGCTGATCCAGGTGCACGGCCTAAGGAGAAGTCGCGATTGACGCACGCCACTTTGAGCCGCTCCACCATCTCGTTGCTGCGGCCGTAACCTGCTGAGGCCTGACCGGCGGAGCGAGTTGCAACATAACCACCGATCGTTGCGCGCTCCCACGACTGCGGGAAATGCCCCAACGTAAAGCCCCGGGTCTTGAGTAGTCGCTCCAACGTCGGTCCGGTGATTCCTGGGCCCATCGTGGCCGTCATATTCACGTCATCGACGTCGAGGAGATCTGCCATATTGTCAAAGGAGACGGCGATCACGGAACTGTGAGTGCCAGATTCGGGACGAACCCCGCCGACAACGGATGTGCCCCCACCGAAGGGAACGACGGCGATACTGCGCTGCTCGCAGAACTCGAGGAGTTTACGGACGGCCTGATGGGATGTCGGTGTGACAACCGCGTCTGGAACAAGCGGATGCTCACCACGGTGCTCGAGGAGGTCGAGGTAGGAAAAGCCACCGCCGTGCGCCAGTCGCTCGTCGTCATCGGTCGAGACATCTGCATCGCCCACCACGATGGAAAGTGATCTCAGGTCGTCGACATCCATCCGACTCGCGGGCACCTCGATGCGTTTACGAGCCACCTGGGGAGTGTCGCGTGGAGGGCCAACTCGTTCAGTGAGAAACTCGCGCGCTCGATCGCTGAGCTCAATCGGCTCAGGTGGAACTCCCCAGCGAGATACCTCGTCGTCGTAGCGGCCAATCATGGGTTCTCCTTCACTCCACTAGCAAACAACCTTGGCGTACATCTCATGACTGACCTTACGGGAGTCAACGATTCACGCAATAGATGTTACATTGTTACATATGTTGTCACATCGTCCCAGATCGTCTGACGCATCGCTTCCGTCGACAGCTAAGCCGACACCTGGCAATGCGCCCGCCGAGGAAACCCGTGCGGACCCAGTGCTACAGGCCGCGTACGACTCTATTCTGGAGGTTGGCGTTCGCCGCACCACCCTGGCGGACGTTGCCCGCCGCGCCGGGGTGTCCCGGATGACGGTCTACCGCAAATACGATGACCTCCCCCGGCTCCTATCGGCGCTCCTCACGGTGGAACTTAGCGCGATTCTGCACGAGGTCGACGCGCACACCAGCGGGCTAGACACTGTGCGCGCTCGAACCGCGACCATGGTCGCGCGGGCAAGCGCTGCTCTGGCCGGTCACCCGATCCTTGCCCGTGTCCTCGCCGTTGACCCCGAGGCACTCCTGCCACTGATCGTGGATCGACTTGGCTCAATCCAACGACTCGCGCTCGAGCAGCTGACCACCTCGATTGAAGCCGGTCAGGCACCCAATGGAGACGGATCAATCAGAAGCGGTGATCCCGCCCTACTTGCCCTGATGATCCTGATGTCGACTCAGTCTTTGGTCTTCTCATCTAGGGCGATCAGTTCGGCCGACCAACTCGATCGGATCTACGACGAGCTACAAACCATGACCGATGCCTACCTGACTCCCCGGAGGTCCAGTGATGACACAGCAAATGATCAGACCAGGTGATCCGCTCAGCATGCTCAACCGAAGCAGACGAGAGCGCGACCGCAACCGGCTAGTTTCCGGCACGAGTGTGGATGTCCTTGTCGTCGGCGGCGGCGTTACCGGTGTCGGTGTGGCACTCGATGCCGCGACCCGCGGCCTATCCGTCGCCCTCGTTGAAGCACACGACTTTGCGTTCGGGACGAGCCGGTGGTCGAGCAAGATGGTCCACGGTGGGTTGCGGTATTTGGCCAAGGGTGACGTCGGTGTCGCCTGGGAATCGGCGACCGAGCGCGCCGTCATCGGCAAGACCATCGCCCCCTACCTTGTCCATCCCTTCGCCCAGCTTATTCCAATCTTTGACACCACAGAATCTAAGAACAGCGTCACCACTCGACTTGGGATGCACGCTGGGGACTTCCTGCGTCGAGCTAGCCGGTTACCGTCGGCGTCGCTACCGCGCCCAACCCGGATCAGTGCCGAGGAGGCATTGGCACTCGTACCGGCACTGCCCCGCGAAGGTCTGATCGGTGCCGATGTTGGGTGGGACTTCCAACTCGAGGACGATGCCCGATTCGTCGTCGCCATCGCCCGCACGGCCGCCGCGTACGGCGCCTCGCTGCTCACAGCTACCCGGGCTGAGCACATCGATGCCGGTGGGGCAGATGTTCTGGATGAGGCGGACGGATTGCGGTATCGAATCAACGCCAAGAACGTCATCAACGCGACCGGAGTATGGGCCGGAACCCTTGATCCCGGGGTGGAGCTCACCCCAAGTCGCGGAACCCACGTCATTGTTCGCGCAGAACGCCTGGGCAACCCGAGTGCCTCGTTAACAATCCCCGTGCCCGGAAGCTTCGGTCGGTTCGTTTTTGCCGTCCCGCAGTTCAATGGTCTGGTCTATATCGGGCTGACAGATGTGGCAGCCGATGGCCCGATCCCCGACATCCCGGAACCAGACGACGATGAGGTGGAGTGGATCCTCGACGTGATCTCCCGCGGGCTGGCACACCCGCTGACCCGCGAGGACGTCGTCGGCACATACTCCGGGCTACGCCCACTTGCCCGAGCACCGCGCTCCGATGCAGCGTCGGCGGAGGCCGGACCCTCAGCTGAAGCCACGAGTGCTGACAGCGCCTCCGATGAGAACACTGCCGACATCTCGCGCCGACACCTCATCACCGGGTGCCGCGGGAAGGTCATTACGATCACCGGCGGGAAGCTCACCACGTATCGGCGGATGGCTCAAGACGCCGTCGACCTCATTAGCGACCGACCGTGCGTCACAACGTTGACACCCCTCGTCGGAGTCGGCCCGATGCCGACGGATCCGAACCTGCCAGCGAGGCTAGCGCGCAGGTTCGGCTCAGAAGCTGCCCTTGTGGCATCCCTGGCCGACGATGATCCGCATCTACTCGAGCCGATCTCCACTGCCGCACCAACCGACGTCCTCGGTGTTGAAATCCTCTGGGCGCAGCTCGCTGAAGGCGCTCTGACCTACGACGACATCGTGTCTCGGCGCACGCGAATCTCGCTGGTTCCCGCCGATGAGCGGGCATTGCGATCTGCGATTGAGCCGCTCGTGGCGGAACAACTCCATGACCTACCGGTCAGCGAGGCCAGCTATTCGGGTGGGTAGCTGTCCATCGGGATCTTGCCTTGATAGACACCCAGGGCGTAGCGCATCGCGGCTCGCGCGCGTTTGCGGTCCCCAGCAGCATCGTAGGCGGCGGCGACGCGGAACCATGCACGCCAGTTTCCTGGATCGGCTCGGGTTGCCTGCTCGACGATGGCGAACTGCGCGTCAGCCGCCGCGCGGTCGACACTTCCACCCTCGGACCGAGGTAGATCGTCGACCGGCAGGCCCCCTTCTGATTCGAGCTCACGCGCCATCTTCTGAACGCCAAAGCCAAACTGCATCTCGCGCCAGATGATCCACAATCCGATGATCGGCAGGATCAGAATCCCAATCCCGAGACCCATCGCAATCGGCTCACCGCTACCGATCAGCGTGACAGCCTGGGCACCAGCGACGACCAAGTAGAAAAACAGAACAGCAACGAGAATCCACACAGTCATACGGGCGGTCATGACTACCTCCTACGAGAGATCGAGTAGGTGCTCAAGGCCAACAGTAAGTCCGGGTCGAGAAGAAATCTCCCTGACCGCCAGGATGACTCCCGGCATGAACGACTCACGATTCATTGAGTCATGCCGGATCGTCAACACCTCCCCGGGCCCACCGAAAATAACCTCTTGGTGAGCGATCATGCCTTGGATCCGGGCTGCGTGAACCCGCACCCCGTCGACGTTCGCGCCGCGGGCACCTGGCAGTTCTTCGGTTGTTGCGTCAGGCATGGGCTCGCATCCGGCAGCCTCCCGGGCTGCACCGATGAGCTCAGCGGTTCGGCGCGCCGTGCCCGAAGGGGCGTCGACCTTATTGGGGTGGTGGAGTTCGATAATCTCTGCGCTGTCAAAGAAGCGTGCCGCTTGGGTGGCGAACGCCATCATGAGGACGGCCGCGATCCCGAAGTTCGGCGCGATAAGTACGCCAACGCCTGGAGCATTGGATAGCTGCGCTGACAAGGTTTCGAGCCGGTCAGGTCCAAAGCCAGATGTGCCGACGACCGCATGGATCTCGTGGTCAATACAGAACTCGAGGTTGGCCATCACAGCGCCCGGGTTCGTGAAGTCAACAACAACGTCAACCGATTCCGCAGTGAGCGCGGCTAAGTCGTCGCCTTCATCTAACTGCGCAACAAGCTCCAATCCGCTTGCGTCAGAAACCGCACGACAAACCTCTCGACCCATCCGGCCGCGAGCGCCAAGCACGCCAACGTTGAGTTGGTTCGGCATTCGCTAAGCCCTCGATCCGAAGACTCGGTCGGGCTCGTAGGGGCCAACGACGGTGATAGTTTGCGGGGCAGTCAGCAGTTCGGCGGCAACCCGAGCGACTTCTTCACTCGTCACCAGGTCGATCTTTTCAAGTTTGTCGTCCAAGCTCGTAAACGAACCGGTGAGGATCTCGGCATCTGCCAGTCGACTCATTCGCGACCCGGGGTCTTCAGAATCCAACACTGTCGAGCCGCGAAGTTGACCCTTTGCCCGCGCTACTTCGTCATCGGTAAGGCCATGCTGTGCCGCCTCGGCAAGCACATCTTGAATGACCTCGATCGTGGAATCTGCCTTATCAGGCATGGTCCCCGCGTAGACGCCCAACATACCCGCATCGCTATAGCCGGAGCGGAACGATGCGACGGAGTAGACCAATCCGCGCTTCTCGCGAACTTCTTGAAACAGGCGACTCGCCATTCCCGATCCGAGGGCAGTCTCCAACACGGCTAGGGCCCAGCGACGTTCGTCGACGCGGCTGTACGCGGGTACACCGATCATGATGTGCGCCTGTTCGGTGGGACGAGTGACGACCTCGCAACCGGGAACAGTCCGAAACTTCGCGGGACGGCTTCGTAGCGCGCGAGCGGGGGTGGGAGTGGCGGACCGATCAGTGACCCACGTCGCGGCGATACGCCGTACTTCGCGAACAAGTTGTTGGTGGTCGACGGCTCCGGAAGCCGTGATGACCACATCGTTTGGCCGGTAATGGCGGCGATAGTGGCGCCACACGTTCGCCCGCGTGATCTCTTTGAGACTGCCCGGTGAGCCTACGACGGGGACGCCGAGGCGAGATGCCGAGAACAGCCGCGCCGACATTCTTTGCGCGGCGACATCGGCGAAGTCGTCCTCGTGCATCGCGATCTCTTCGAGGACAACTCCGCGTTCGGATTCAACGTCCTCCGGGGTGATGAGACAGGAGGACACCATGTCTCCGAGGACGTCGACGGCCAACGGAAGGTCGTCGGCGAGCACCCGTGCGTGATAGCAGGTGACCTCTTTGGTGGTGAAGGCGTTGAGGTCACCCCCGACGGCTTCAATCTCGGCCGCAATCTCGAAGGGGCCACGTCGATGCGTCCCCTTAAACAGGAGATGCTCGAGGAAGTGGGACGCGCCCGAGGCCTTTGGTGTCTCGTCGCGTGAACCGACGCCAACCCAGAACCCGAGGGCGATCGATCGCGACGTCGGAATTGACTCCGAAACGACGCGAAGACCGCCCGGTAGGACGGTCCGCTTAACGACAGCGCCATCAGCGCCGGTCAGCAGCGTACGAGTAGAACCCGCTCGCTGCTGACCGATCGCTGACGTTCGCATGTAGCTCGTTACCTAGTTAGCTGACTCAGCGGCGGCTGGTTCGGCCGGCGCATCGTCACCCTCAAGAACGGGGGTCAGCGATAGCTTGCCGCGAGGATCGACCTCCTTGATGGAGACCTGAACCTTGTCACCGACATTCAGCACATCTTCGACCGCGTTGACGCGCTTGCCACCAACGAGCTTCTTGATCTCGGTGATGTGCAGCAGACCATCGGTACCCGGCACCAACGAGATGAATGCACCGAAGTTGGTCGTCTTGACGACCGTTCCCAAGTAGCGCTCACCGACGTTTGGCATCGTCGGGTTGGCGATCTGGTTGATCGTGTCGCGCGCAGCCTCAGCTGATTCGCCGTCGGCAGCACCGATGTAGATCGTGCCGTCGTCGTCGATCGAGATATCCGCGCCAGTGTCCTCTTGGATCTGGTTGATCATCTTGCCCTTCGGGCCGATAACTTCACCGATCTTGCTGACGGGAACCTTGATCGTGATGATCCGTGGTGCAAGCACGCTCATCTCGTCTGGCGTATCGATTGCCTCGTTCATGACATCGAGGATTGCCAGGCGAGCGTCGCGGGCCTGAGTGAGCGCACCGGCCAAGACTGATGCCGGGATACCGTCGAGCTTCGTGTCGAGCTGCAAGGCTGTGACGAAGTCTTTGGTACCGGCGACCTTGAAGTCCATATCGCCGAACGCGTCCTCAGCACCGAGGATGTCGGTGATGGCGACGTACTCGATCTCGCCATCTACCTCATCGGAGACAAGGCCCATGGCGATACCGGCAACCGGTGCGCGCAGCGGCACACCAGCGTTGAGTAGCGACATCGTCGAGGCACACACGGAACCCATCGATGTTGAACCGTTGGATCCCAGTGCTTCCGATACCTGACGGATCGCGTAGGGAAACTCCTCGCGCGAAGGCAGAACTGGAACCAGCGCGCGCTCTGCAAGAGCACCGTGGCCAATCTCTCGACGCTTGGGCGAACCCACGCGACCAGTCTCACCAGTCGAATACGGCGGGAAGTTGTAGTTGTGCATGTAGCGCCGACGCGTTACCGGGCTCAACGTGTCGAGCTGCTGTTCCATCCGGAGCATGTTGAGCGTTGTGACACCAAGGATCTGGGTCTCACCGCGCTCGAACAGGGCCGAACCGTGGGCGCGAGGAATAACCTCGACCTCAGCGGACAGGGCGCGAATATCAGTGATTCCGCGACCGTCCATCCGAACCTTGTCGCGCAGGATCCGCTCGCGAACGAGCTTCTTGGTTAGCGCCCGAAGTGCACCACTGAGCTCCTTCTCGCGACCTTCGAAGTCGGCACCAATGCTCTCGAGCATCGTGGCCTTGGCGACGTCGAGGGCAGCTTCGCGATCCTGCTTGTCAGCGATCGTGAGGGCCGCACCGAGCTCAGTTGTGATCGCGCCTTCGACAGCGGCGAATGCGTCAGCTTGGTAGTCCGGGAACAGCGGGAACTCCCGGGCTTCTTTGGCAGCCTTGCTGGCGACCTCGGTCTGGGCTGCGCACAGGGCCGAGATGAACGGCTTTGCTGCGTCTAGTCCCTGGGCGACGACCTCTTCGGTCGGGGCCGTTGCGCCGCCGGCGATCAGTTCGATCGTTCGGTCGCTGGCTTCTGCCTCAACCATCATGATGGCAACGTCGCCAGTGTCGGTAACCCGACCAGCAACGACCATGTCGAATACGGCCTCTTCTAGGTCGCTGTGGCTCGGGAATCCAACCCACTGGCCACGAATGAGGGCAACGCGAACGCCGCCAATCGGACCAGAGAACGGCAGACCAGAAAGCTGGGTGGACATGGATGCCGCGTTGATGGCGACCACGTCGTACAGGTGATCGGGGTTCAGTGACATCACCGTGATGACGACCTGGACCTCGTTGCGTAGACCCTTAACGAAGGTCGGACGCAGGGGACGGTCGATCAGGCGACAGGTCAGGATCGCGTCTTCGCTGGGACGGCCTTCACGACGGAAGAACGAGCCTGGAATGCGACCAGCGGCGTACATCCGCTCCTCGACATCAACCGTTAGCGGGAAGAAGTCGAAATGATCTTTTGGATATTTTCCAGCCGTTGTTGCTGAGAGCAGCATCGTGTCGTCGTCGAGATAGACAACAGTTGAGCCAGCTGCTTGGCGGGCAATACGCCCCGTCTCGAAACGGACGGTGCGGGTGCCGAATGAGCCGTTATCGATAACAGCTTCGGCGGATACTACGTCGGGACCCTCCATAGGGTGCCCTCCTCTTTGTGAAAGGGAGCGGGAGGGTGTGCCGCGCGTTGGACTAGTTGGCCGGTCTCCGATCGAAGCACTCGGGGGGCGAAGTTGTCGCACATCCCGCAGGGCCACCACCGAGGACCGCGTCTACCAGCGACGCGTCGGGCGCACTACCCCCGCCCCGGTGTTCGGCTAGCGGCGGATGCCGAGCCGTTCGATGAGTGCCCGGTATCGATTGATATCGGTCTTGCCTAGGTAGTTGAGCAGGCGACGACGACGACCAACGAGCAGCAGCAAACCGCGGCGGCTGTGGTGATCGTGCTTGTGCTCTTTGAGGTGCTCGGTGAGTGCAGCGATCCGGTGCGAAAGAACTGCAACCTGAACCTCTGGGCTACCGGTGTCACCTTCGTGGGTGGCGTACTCAGTAATGAGTCTGGACTTAGTTTCAGCATCGATCGACATGCGGTGTTCCCTCGAGCGCGGTAAGGCTGTCAGTGTTTCGCACTAGCAGCGTGAAATCACGGCCAACGAGCTTTGGCAAGCTTTGACGGCTTTGCCAAACGTCGGCGTGGGCGGGTATCGAACAATCGGGCGCTCGACCGATTGCCGTTCCGCTTAGAGATTAGCAGCCGTGGACGTCGGCCGTGGATAGCAGCGGGGGTCTCCCGCTCGCGCGCGGCAATTTAGGGGCTGCAATTTAGGGGCTATCGGACTTGCTCCCCCATCGCGACCTTAATCTGCGCCACGTCGGAGTTGACAGCCGCGATGAGTTCGTCAGTTGAGTCAAACTTCTTCTGTTCGCGGATCAGCTCCGCAAAGTCCACCGCGATTGAGACGTCGTAGAGTTCGAGGTCGTCTTCCTCATATGCCCACGCCTCAACCCGTCGACTGATGTCGTCCTCGAAGGTCGGATTTGTGCCGACGCTGATCGCTGCTCGGTAGACGGTGGAATCGCCGTAGGGGTCAACAACGATCCGACCCGCATAGACCCCGTCGGCCGGAATAGCGGCGTAGGGCGTGGCTGCCAGATTGGCGGTTGGGAAGCCAAGCTCCCGACCCCGACCCTCGCCCGCGACGACGACACCTTCGACTCGGTGCGGGCGTGCCAGCGCACGGTTGGCGGCAGCGATCTCACCCTCGGCGACTTGACGCCGGATCATCGTCGAGCTCACCGCAACCCCTTCTCGATCCGTCGTCAGCAGATGAACGCCTTCGACGTTGATGCCCAGTCGCTTACCGACCTCGGTCATGAGTGCAACGTCGCCGCGAGCGCGATGGCCGAACCGGAAGTTCTCACCAACAATGACTTCCTTCGCCCGAAGCCCCTCGGCAACGATGTTTCCAGCGAAGATCTCTGGTGATGCCTGCGAGAGTTCGGGGGTAAAAGGGAGTACGAGGGTCGCGCTGACACCTAAATCCGCGAAGAGCCGCAGTCGCTGTTGCAAGGTAGCCAGCCGAGTCGGCGGATCGCCCCGCTTCACTACTTCGGCCGGATTCGGCCAGAACGTCAACACGACAGCCGGCACATCGAGGACGTGCGCCCGGTTGACTGCGCGCCGAATTAGTTCGCGATGACCTCGATGTACACCGTCGAAGACTCCAATGGTGACAACAGAGGCCGGCCAGTCATCAGGTACGTCGCTGAGGTCATCCCAAATCTTCACGGCTCGATCCTGCCATTGACGCAGCGTTATTGCTGCGCTGAAGCGTCGCTCTCTCGCAGGTTTGCAGGGGCCCAGACCACTGTCGGGGCTAGGAGGCCGTCTTTACACTCTGCTAAGCCCAATAGTTGCGCGCTATTGCTGACCGCCACCGTGGTGGCTGGGTCCACGTCGGTTGGCCACGGTGAGCGGCGCCCGTGTTGGAACCAGTCGGCGGGCTCCTCGGACAGTGTCACACCTCGGAATAGCAAGTCGCAGGTATCGGGCAGACTCAGCAGTGAGAATTCGTCGGTCAGCTCTTCGAGAGTCCGTGCCGATTCGACGGAGAACGGGCCGACAGCCGTTCGCCTTAGTGCGATCAAATGCCCGCCGACTCCGAGCGCCTGCCCAAGGTCGCGTGCCAGTGCGCGGATGTAGGTGCCAGTCGTGCAGTCCACGACGACGTCAACGTCTAATACCTCGACGTCGCTAGCTGGCAGCACGGATACGCGGGTATTGCGAACCTCGAAGCGACGGACGGTGACCGGGCGGGCCGCAATAGCAATGTCTTCACCGGCACGCACCCGGTGATACGCGCGCTTACCGTCCACTTTGATGGCGCTGATCGAACTGGGGCGCTGCATGATGTCCCCGGTAAGGTGTTCGATCTCCGTCGGAAGCGCGGCGCAGACCGAATCGATCCGGTCAGCGAGATCGATTCGAATCAGAGCCGCACCCTGCGCGTCATCCGTGGAGGTGGAGACCCCGAGCCGAATCGTCGCACTGTAGGACTTACTCGTATCGGCGATCCGACCCAACAGCTTCGTCGCCTTGCCAATGCCACACACCAGTACCCCGGTTGCCATCGGGTCGAGAGTGCCAGCGTGACCCACCTGGCGGGTCAGCGCAATCCCCCGGAGCCGAGCAACGACATCATGAGAAGTGAGCCCTGAGGGCTTATCGACGACGACGATGCCGTCGAACGCAGACGGTTTCTTGGGCATAGGAATCTAGTCAGCCGATATCGCGCAGTGCGCGTTCTATTCGTGATCTACGGAAGCGTCGACGGCCGTGCCAATTGCGGAGATAATCTCCGCGGGAGTCAACGTCGACGAGAAGCCTGCTGCAAAGCGATGTCCCCCACCGCCGAGACCAGAACACACGAGCCCAAGATCCACCGAACCCTTGCTACGGCTTGAGACTCGCCACACCCCGTCATCGCCCTCTTTGATGACGACCGCTACCTCGGCCTCTGACGTCATCCTGATGGTGTCGATGATCGGCTCAGCAGCGTCGAGGCTGAGGCCGAGGACGTCGCGTTGCTCCTTGGCTACCGTGGTCCAGACGATTCCTCGTCCACCGGCGGCGTCTGGGAGTAACTGTGCACTGGCGATCGCGTCTCCGAGTAACTTGACGGCGGAGAAGGGTGCGGTGTCGAATACCTCCCGCGCGATCTCGTCATGGGAAATCCCCGCGTCGTGGAGGCGAGCCGCGATGAGATGCGTCGCTGACGTCGTTCCAGAGAATCGGAAGGACCCGGTATCTGTGGTCAGTCCGGCGTAGATGCAGGACGCGATATCTGGTGACAGCTCGACGCCGAGGCGATCAACGAGTTCTAGTGCGAGTACGGCGGTGGCCGGTGCGGTGACATCGACAACGGAGACTTCCCCGAAGCCGGTGTAGGACCGATGATGATCGACGGCGGCAAAGAACTCCGCACTCGCCGCGGCATGGGCTAGGCGCCCCAGCCGAGCCAGATCGCTGGCGTCGAAACTGACCACGGAGCCGAGCTGTTCAGGCAGGTCGTCGAACGACCTCAGTAGATCCTGGCCAGGGAGCCACCGCAGGGAGCCGGGAAGGACAAATGGTTGCTCGTCAAATGACACGACCGCTTCGATACCAGCGGCGCGCATGGCGAGGGCAGCTCCCATTGCGGAGCCGAGGGCATCACCATCGGGGCTGACATGGGCGACGCAGACGACTGACTCCGATGCCCGCAGTTTGGCGATCAGTGCGTCCCAGTCGGCGTCAGTCGGACGCTGAGTCCACGTCATTGGTCATCCTGCTTCGCAACTCGCGGCTCCCGGTACGGATTGGAATCACCCGCGAACTCCGCCGCAGCAGCTCGCTTGTGCAGCTTTCTGTCAGCCTTCTTGGACTTGGCGATGAGGTCCTCAATGTAGCGGGCGTTCTCCGGCATCGCGTCGGCAACAAAGGTCAGCGACGGGGTATGGCGCACTCCTGTTTGTTTACCAACCTCCGAGCGAATGAGGCCCTTGGCTGATTCCAGCGCCATCGCACTAGCCTGCTGCTCGATTGGGTCTCCGAGGACGGTGTAGAAGACCGTCGCCTCGCGCAAATCGTTGGTCAGGTACGCGTCGGTAATCGTCACGAAACCGAGCCGCGGATCCTTAATTCGCCGCTCGATCATCTCCGCAACGATCGTCTTGACCCTGCCCGCTAGGAGTCGGGCCCGGGGGGATTCGTCGTTCACTGGCGGTCTCCCAACCTGATAGTTGCCATACCGTCGGCTGTGCGCACGGATTTCGTGCGCACAGCCTCCCACGCTACTTGCGGACGATCTCTTTCATCTCGAACGTCTCGATCATGTCGTCGGCCTTGATATCGTTGAAGGAGCCAAGTCCGATACCGCACTCGAAGCCTTCCTTAACCTCGGTGGCGTCGTCCTTGAACCGGCGCAGCGACTCAACTTTGAGATTGTCCGCGACGACAACACCGTCACGAATGAGTCGCGCCTTGGAGTTGCGCTTCACGACGCCGTTGCGAACCATGCAACCCGCGATATTGCCGAACTTGCTGGACCGGTAGACCTCTCGAACCTCGGCACTTCCGAGCTGAGCCTCCTCGAACTCCGGCTTCAGCATGCCCTTGAGCGCGGACTCCACCTCATCGATCGCTTGGTAGATGACGGAGTAGAAGCGCAGATCGACACCCTCTCGCTCGGCGAGCTCGCGGGCCTTGCCTTCAGGTCGGACGTTGAAGCCAATAATGACCGCGTCCGATGCCATCGCCAGGTTGACGTTGGTCTCGGTAATAGCGCCGACACCGCGATCGATGATGCGCAGTGACACCTCGTCGCCAACATCGACCTTGAGTAGAGCGTCTTCCAACGCTTCCACCGAACCGGAGACATCGCCCTTGAGGATGATGTTGAGCTCCTGCAGTTCGCCCGACTCCAACGTCTTGAGGAAGTCCTCCAACGTGCGACGACCACGCCGCTTCGCCAGTTGGGCGTTACGTTCGCGAGCCTCTCTCGTCTGGGCGATTTGGCGAGCGGTCCGATCCTCATCAACAACGAGGAACGAGTCGCCGGCTCCAGGGACTGAAGTCAAGCCGAGCACCATCACGGGTCGAGACGGCGGTGCCTCCTTGACCTGATCGCCGTTCTCGTCGAGCATCGCCCGAACGCGCCCATAGGCACTACCGGCCACAATCGATGCACCTAGGCGTAGCGTTCCGCGCTGCACGAGGACGGTCGCAACAGGACCGCGACCTCGGTCAAGATGAGCTTCGATAGCGACACCTTGAGCGTCTTGTGTCGGATTCGCACGTAGATCCAGCGTTGCGTCGGCGGTCAACAGAACGGCGTCGAGGAGTCCCTCGATACCGATATCCTGTTTAGCCGAGACGTCGACGAACATCGTCTCTCCACCGAACTCCTCAGCGACGAGACCGTATTCGGTGAGCTGAGTACGGACCTTGATTGGGTCAGCACCTTCAACGTCAATCTTGTTGACCGCGACAACAATCGGAACATCTGCCGCTTGAGCGTGGTTGAGTGCCTCGATCGTCTGCGGTTTCACTCCGTCATCTGCGGCGACGACCAGAATCGCGACGTCGGTCACCTTGGCACCGCGGGCACGCATGGCGGTGAACGCCTCGTGGCCCGGGGTGTCAATGAAGGTGATTTTGCGTTCGTTGTCTTCGCCCTCATTGTGGGTGATTTGGTAGGCACCAATGTGCTGGGTGATTCCCCCAGCTTCCCGGTCTCCGACTGACGTCTTGCGAATGGCATCAAGCAGCCGAGTCTTACCGTGATCGACGTGACCCATGACGGTAACGACCGGAGCACGAGCAACCAGTTGATCTTGACTGCCCTCATCCTCACCAAACTCAAGGTTGAAAGTCGTGAGTAGCTCGCGATCCTCATCCTCTGGGGACACAACCTGGACGTCGTAGTTGAGCTCGACACCCAATAGCGCCAGCACGTCATCATTGACGGACTCGGTCGCGGTGATCATCTCGCCGAGTTTGAAGAGTACGGATACTAACGACGCGGGGTTTGCGCCAATCTTGTCGGCGAAGTCCGTGAGAGAGGCACCCCGAGGAAGGGTGACCGTCTGGCCGTTGCCTTCTGGAGCAGCGAGGCCGCCAATGGTCGGTGCTGCCATGTTGTCAAACTCTTGACGCTTCGCGCGCTTGGATTTGCGACCACGAGCCGGGCGCCCACCTGGACGCCCTCCTCGACCGCTACCGAACGCACCAGCAGTTCCTCCCCCGCCTGGGCCGCCGGGACGGCCCGTGAAACCTGGTCGTCCACCGCCGCCAGCGCCGCCTGGGCGTCCAGCTCCGCCACCGGCGCCTGCACCGCCGGGCGAACCGCCTGGACGTGCGCCGGGTGCGCCACCTGGGCGCTGCCCGGGACCGCCTGGGCGTTGCCCTGGTCGGCTAGGTGCCTGTCGAGCTTGCGGGCGCGGAGGCATCGTTCCGGGACTAGGTCGAGGTGCACCAGCGGCGCCAGGTCGCTGCATACCTGAACTGGCACCACTGCTGTAGGGATTGTTCCCCGGGCGTGGACCAGCAGGGCGCATCCCGGAAGTCCCACTGAACGGGTTGTTACCCGGGCGTGGTCCGGCCGGGCGTGGACCTGGCGTGGGTGCAGCCGCGTCGCCAGCCTTTGCCGCCGGTGCTTCCGGCTGCGCAGCGGGCGAGGACGCGGGCGTGCTCGGAGCAGTCTGTGTTGTCGGTGCAGTCTGTGTTGTCGGTGCAGTCTGTGTTGTCGGTGCGGTAGATGTTGCCGGTGCAGCCGGAGCCGAGGGTGTCGGCGCCGCTGGACCAGGTGTTGGCGCAGCAGCAGGTGCGGCGGGCACAGCAGGCGCGGCAGGTTCGGGTACCGGGGCCAGTTTGGGTGCCCCGTCCGCTGGTGATGGGACAGCCTTCTTGTCGGCAGCCTTCTTTGCTGGCTTCTCAGCCGCTGGAACGGCGTCCGGGAAAGCGTCTCGTAGTTTTCGAGCAACGGGAGCTTCGATCGTGGATGACGCCGACTTAACGAACTCACCCATCTCCTGCAGTTTCGCTAGAGCGGTCTTGCTATCGATCCCAATTTCTTTTGCAACTTGGTGTACGCGGGCCTTGGCCACTTCTCTCCGTCCTGGCCCGGGCGCGTTGCTCGGACCTATTATTGCTTGTACAGGCTCATAGCTGATAACTCATCGAGCGCTCATTCCACTGCTCCCGAACTGTTCGCTGACATTGACGCGTGCAAACTTCGCACGTAGTGCTTCCTCATCGACCGTGTGGCGCGCTTTGAGCGCACGCTGTAGGGCCCGACGACGAATGGCGGTGGCTAAACATTCCTGGCCTGGATGTAGGTACGCACCTCGGCCAGGTGCAGATAGTCCTTCGTCGACTTCCAGTTCTGAACCGGAGACGACGATCCGCACTAGGTCGGCCTTGCCAACTCGCTTTCGACATCCGACACAGGTCCGAACCGGAGAGGTCCGAGGTGACTGTGCTGGCGAAACATCGTGAGGTAACGAGGCCGTCGTGAAGTCTACCCCTGTCCCTGTTCCCGGGTTACTCACTGGTGGGTTCGGCGTGGTCGACATCTGACCGACCCGTTGACTCACCAACATCAAGACCGTCGGTCTCGACCTCGTCGACGACTTCTTCAGCATCCGAGTGAATGTCGATTCGCCAGCCCGTGAGTCGCGCTGCCAGGCGGGCATTCTGACCGTCGCGCCCGATGGCTAACGACAGTTGATAGTCAGGGACGACGACTCTGGCCGACCGTGTCGCTTCATCGACGACGGTGACCTCGTTGACCCGGGCCGGGCTCAGCGCGTTTCCCACATAGGTGGCGGGGTTTGGATCCCAGTCGATGATGTCAATCTTCTCGTCCTGGAGCTCGGCCGTTACTGCGCGAACTCGGGAACCCATCGGCCCGATACACGCCCCTTTGGCGTTCACACCCTCGATATTTGCCTTGACCGCGATCTTGCTGCGATGACCCGCTTCTCGGGCAAGTCCGACGATCTCGACCGTGCCATCGGCAATCTCCGGGCATTCCATCTTGAATAGCGCACGGACCAAATCGGGATGGGTCCGTGACAACGTCACGGTGGGACCCTTCTGGCCCCGCTTCACCGAGACAACGTGGCATTTTATGCGCGTGCCATGCGAGTAGTCGTCCGTCGGCACCTGCTCGGCTGACGGAATGATGCCCTCGATCTTTCCCAAGGAGACCTTGACCGTTCGCGGGTCGCGGGTCTGCTGCACTACACCGCTAACCAGGTCGCCCTCCTTCGCTTCAAACTCGCCGAAAGTGACGTCGTCGTTAGCTTCGCGTAGTCGTTGCATGAGCACGTTGCGAGCCGTCGTCGCGGCGATTCGGCCAAAGTTACTCGGCGTGTCGTCGAACTCTCGCGGTGGAACAGATTCGTCATCGGGATCGATTGCCCACACAGTGACGTGCCCATTGTCCCGATCTAGCTGAACCCGAGCGCGTTCAAAGGCCCCTGGTGAGTGGTGGTAGGCAACGAGAAGGGCCTGCTCAATACTGCCCACGACCGTCTCCAAGGAGATCTCGCGTTCGGTGACCAGCGCCCGCAGCGCGGCAACATCAATATCCATAACTACTGCGCACCTTTACCAGAGTTGAACTCGACTTCTACGACTGCTTTGGTGATCTCGGTGAAGGGGACCTGTCGTGAGTCCTGCCCCACGACGTCTAGTGTGACCGCAGATTCATTGATGTCCGCAATGCGGCCCGTCACCTGTTGGCCATCTGTGGTGATCACTTTCACGAGTCGATCACCTAACTTGGCGCGCCGCCAATGCTTGGGTTCGGTGAGAGGACGATCGACACCCGGCGATCCGACCTCAAGCACGTAGGGCGTTTGGCCCATGACGTCGGATTCATCGAGAGTCTCAGACATCTTCCTGGACAGCCCCGCAATGGAATCCAGCTCGACTCCCCCGTCACGGTCGACCGTCACAACGATCACGGACCGTGAGCCGGCCTTACGAATCACCACGGCTTCTAGATCAGCATCAGCTTCGGCGACGATGGGGCTGAGTAACTTCATCAGCTCGTCGGTAGATACGGCGGCCATGGCGACACTCCTATTCAGTTGGGCATGTAGTTGAGGACGTAGCGAACTCAAACGGTAGCGGGTAATCGTAGCCCGACTGGCGTTGCCTACCCTGGGGCCGTGACCGGATACCTATCGAGGCGAATCGTGCTAGGAGTTGCAGCAGCCTCGCCGCTACTTCTAGCCACGGGATGCGGCTCATCGGAATCCGACGCCCAAGCCGATAGCGACGAACAACTTCGGGAAGATGTCGCGGCGCAAGAAGCACAGCTGATCGCGGCCTACGGCGCCACGATCGCTAAGTTTCCCGCACTCTCGGACAGACTGAAACCGTTTCGAGATCAACACATCGAGCACAAACAAAGGATGGTTCCCGGTGAGAGCTCCACACCCACTGTGACCGCGCCGACAATCCCCGATGCGCAGCCGGCGGCGCTGCGTTCGCTGCGCAAAGCAGAGCGCGATGCTGCGTCCGACCGCGTCACAGCGTGCGAAAAGGCGAACGCGGCCCAACTTGCGCGATCATTAGCGCTTATTGCGGCGTCAGAGTCCCAACACAGCACGTCACTGACGGGCGGATCATGACGGAAGCGGAAGTCTCAGCCCTGCGCGCCGCACTCTCCGGTGAGTACGCCGCGACGTACGCGTACGGGCTGATCGGCGCCCAACTAACCGGCGCCGAACAGCAGCGAGCCCTAGCCGCCCTGGATTCACATCGCCAGCACCGCGACACTATTCGACGTGAGCTCGCCGCGGCGTCAGTTCCCGTCCCTGCTCCAGCAGCCGTCTATGACACCGGCGTCCGCATCGACTCGGCGCCAACAGCCATCAACCTCGCTATTGAGGTTGAGCGGCGCCTCGTCCCGCAGTGGGCCGATGTCGCAAGTGCCAAGACTGGCTCTGGGCGCATCTCGGCTGTGAAGACCGGCCAGGAGTGTGCCGTCCGGGCGGTCGTATGGGGTGGGCAACCCCAAGCCTTCCCTGGCTAGCAAGCTGGCGCCCGGTATCTGGCAGCGGCGCGAGCAGCGTCATCTACCCGCGACAGGCTGCCACAATCGTGTCGACCGCCTCGCCGATCGGTACGTCTTGTTTGGCACCGGATCGGCGATCTCGCAGCTCGACAACTCCGTTCGCCAGCCCTCTACCGACAACGACGATCGTCGGCATCCCAAGAAGCTCAGCATCCTTGAACTTCACGCCGGGCGAGGCCGCTTTGCGGTCGTCGAGCAGGACGCGCAGCCCGGCCGCCTCCAAGTTCAACGCCAACTGTTCGGCACCATTGCGAATCGTCTCGTCTTTACCTGCGGCGAGCACCTGAATATCGGCGGGAGCGATCGAACGAGGCCAGATCAGCCCGATGTCATCGTGGTTTTGCTCAGCAACGGCCGCCACGGCACGCGAGACCCCGATTCCGTAGGAACCCATCGTGACAACGACCCGCTTCCCGTTGACGTCGAGTACCTGGAGGTCAAGCGCGCGAGCGTACTTGCGGCCCAGCTGGAAGATGTGACCGATCTCGATCCCCCGCGCCAACGTCAATCCGCCACCACAGACCGGGCACGGGTCGCCTTCGCGCACCTCGGCCGCTTCGATCGTTCCGTCAGCGGTGAAGTCCCGACCGGCGACGACGTTCACCGCATGCGCCCCCGGCGAGTTGGCGCCGGTCATCCACACTGTTCCACCCGCGACGCGTGGATCGACCAGGTAACGAATCTGGGAGTCACTCTCGACACCGAGGACCTGCGGGCCCAGGTAGCCCTTGACGAGGACTGAGTACTTGGCGAAGTCCGCTGCCTCGAAGGGGCGCACTTCTGCCGGGGTAAGCGCTGCCTCAAGTCTTTTGGGGTCCAGCTCACGGTCCCCGGGAATCCCGACGACGAGTGGTGCCTGAGTGCCGTCAGGTTCTGTCACCATGAGGACAACATTCTTGAGAGTGTCCGCAGCGGTCCACGACTGGTCCCGGGCAAGCTCACCGGAGCCATTCGCGAAACTGACGAGAGACTCGATCGTCTCGCAGTCCGGGGTGTTGACGATCCGGCTCGGCTCAATATCGCGATCAGAAACGATATTGACAGTTGTGGTCACAGCTTCAACATTGGCCGCATAGTCGCAGCTATCGCAGCGAACGAACGTGTCTTCCCCGTTCTCACACGGAGCCAGGAACTCCTCGCTCGCGGACCCACCCATCGCACCTGAGGTGGCCGACACGATGACGTAATCCAGACCCAGCGCATCGAACGTCTTAACGTAGGCCACACGGTGACGGCCGTAGCTTTCGGTCAGGCCCTCATCGGTGGAGTCGAAAGAATACGAGTCCTTCATGACGAACTCTCGACCGCGCAAGATCCCCGCGCGTGGCCGCGCCTCGTCGCGGTACTTGGTTTGAATCTGGAACAGCGATACGGGTAGATCCTTGTAGGACGAGTACTCACTTTTCACCAGCAGGGTGAACATCTCTTCGTGGGTCGGCCCCAGCAGATAGTCCCCACCTTTTCGGTCCTGAAGTTTGAAAAGGGTGTCGCCGTAGTCGTCCCAACGCCCGGTCGCCTCATAGGCCTCGCGCGGCAGGAGCGCAGGAAAGTGAACTTCTTGGAATCCGGCATCGACCATCTGCTGGCGGACGATTTGCTCAACGTTGCGTAGTACCTGATATCCCAGCGGTAGCCAACTGAAAATGCCCGGAGCGATTCGCCGCACGTAACCTCCGCGCACCAGGAGTCGGTGGCTCGGAACCTCCGCATCGGCCGGATCGTCGCGCAAAGTTCGCAAAAATAGCGTGGACATCCGCAGCAACAAGGTCGTCTCCTCTTAAATGTAGATAGAGCTGTGAGCTCCGGGCAGTAGTGACAGGCTATCGGCCCGGTGACGCGAGCTAGGGGTGCGACCAAGATGTTTCCCTCTGTCCGTTTAGGGAAGGGTTATGCGGCGATGTCGGACCTCACAACGAGACGACAGTCAGCGCCGCGTTTCCAGCCGCGATAGTGGATATGTCGCGGGAATCTCCGGTGACAATCGTGCCGCCTCCGGCAACGATCGCGGAGGCCACCACGCATCCGTCGACGTGATCCTCTGATCCCCGGCCGGCCGAGTCCAAGAGCTTCCCGACAACACGGGCTAACTCCCGCGTTGTGTCCTGAATCAGCCACGCTCGGTGGCGATTCAGCCACGTATCGACGCCTGCGGCGTGGGTACCTCGATACAACTCCGCGATAACCGCCGCAGGCACCACGAGATCCGCGTCTTGCGCGCTGGCCGCTACGAGTAGAGCCTGCACCTTCTTCAACTCGGAGAGCTTCGATTCCTGGCGGATAAGAGTGTTGAGCGGTTCGCAATCGAAAACGATGGTGCTCAACGGAGTTGGGCCGCGTAGTGGGCGACAAGGGTTTCATCTGCCGGACCAACGGCGTTTTCGAGTTCCCCCAGAAGGCCTGCCAGGGCTGCTCTCCGCTCACGTCGGGCAGCTTCTTCGTGCAGGAGCTCATTGACAAGTGCGGAGAGATTCGCGGTGCCAACCAGCTGATCAATGACGTCAGGATCGATACTGACAGTTCTTTTGACTTTGGTAGAGGCAGATTCCGGCGACCGCCTAGGAGTAGTAGTCATACCGAAAGCATACATTGGTATGACTTGATCGTCTATGCGCGTTTGAAGAAGCTTGGACTGCTGCGGTGATCTCGGACAGTGGACCCTCCTGAAGTGAGGGACCTACTGAAAGAAGTGACGACATCACGTAGACGGTTTAGCCAGGAGTTCAAGGATGAGCTGTGTCAGGAGGTGATCTCAACCTCCGGATCGATCAAGGATGTCGCGCTCACGGAAGGTGTCAACCTTTCTGAGACATATTTTGGTGTGAGTTAGGTTTTCGTTGCGGTCTCCTCTTCCGGCTTGTTGATCCAGGTAGCGGTCTGGATGGTGGGCGGTGCCGGTGGTTTGCGCACGAAGCGTTCCGGGTGCTGGCGGTAGGCGATGTCCAGGGTTACTTGGCGTTGCTCGCGGACTTGCTCAGCGGTTC